>Ga0299913_10002685_pt1 | contig 14173 bp, 8 predicted proteins | sample RVTome_9_FD_201360 | JGI IMG/M metagenome (GOLD analysis project Ga0299913, IMG submission 201360) | Soil microbial communities from uranium-contaminated site in the Upper Colorado River Basin, Wyoming, United States - RVT155D38 (version 2) ... | reverse complement strand
TTCTTGCCGGCCAGCATCCGGCGGGGCGTGACGAAGTCCGTGGACGGCACGAGGAGGGCCATCTTGGTCGGCTTCTTCGCGTTGTCGGTCACGACCCCGAAGATGCCGAGGAAGTAGATGTCGACGTCGAAGGTCGGTTTCATCGCGGTCTTCTGTCTCATCGCCGGGTCTCCTGGGTTTGACTGCCGTTCGGGAAGCGCGCTTGGCCGACCAGTTGGAAGGCGGCCCAGCGCGCGGATCGGTCGTGGGTCGGGTCGAGCTTGGCGAGGATCGCGAGCTTCGTCTGCCACAGGGCATAGGCTGCGTCGCCGGTGGCGAGGAAGCGCCGGTGGAAGTCGGGGAGGATGCGGGCGGCCTCGTCGTCGAAGACGGGCCAGAGGGTGCCGACGACCGCGGACGCGCCGGCGTCGAGGAACGGGCGCGCGACGCCGGAGATGGCGGCGGTGCGGCGGCTCGTCGGACCGAGGGTGGTGCAAGCGGAGAGGACGACCAGCCGCAAGCGGCGCAGCGGGTGGGCGTTGAGGTCGCGGGCGAAGAGGGTGGACTCGCCCTCGCCGGCTTGGGCCGGCGCCAGCGGCAGGTAGGAGAGAGTCGGGTCCACGGGGTTGAAGACGGCGTGCCCGGCGTAGTGGAGCACCGGGCGGCGGTCGAGTGCTGCGAGGAACGCTTCCGGAGTCGCGGCGGCTCCGGTCAGGAGCTCACTGTCGCCGTACAGGTCTCCGATTCTCCGGGCCTCGTCCCGTGCCCGGCCCAGACGCGGCAGTGCCGGAAAGAGCTCCAGGTCGTGGGCCGGGTCGACGACGAGGGTCGCCGTGAGGGGCCAAGCGGGGTGGCGCGTCGTCGGGTCGAGACTCGCTGCCAGCAGACGAAGAGACGGCGCGAGCGCGAACGGCCCTCGTTCGACGAGCAACCGACCGGACGACGGGTCGCGGAGCAGGTCGAAGGGCAGGGCGCTCAGGATGCGGTCGGGCACGACGAAGAGCGGCGTCGCCGGGGGGAGCTCGGCGAGCCCGGGTGGGACGAGGAGGCGGTGGAGCGCCGCCGATTCGGCGGCGAGCGCGTCGAGACTTTCGCCCGTTCGAGCCGCCTCGACGAAAGCCCAAATCCTGGCCTCGAGATACCGGCGCGGCACGGGCTTGCGGACCGCGCCGACGCGCCCCCCGTGCACGAGCCAGACGTGGAGGTGCGAAGGGGTCGACGCGTAAGCGACGATCGCACCGCCGCCCTCCCGGTCGAGGGCCCGGTGGAGGGCGGGCAGGGGATCGACACCGCTGCCGGACGGAGCGGCGGGAGATCCGCCCCAGAGAAACGGGACGTCGCGGGCCTCCTCGGCGAGGCGCAGGGTCTCCTCGGGGGCGGCGCCGAGATCCTCGGCTAGGAGGTCGAGCGCCTCCTCGAAGGCCGCCTGGACCCACTCGGTGAACGACCGGCGGAGGTGATCGTCGGCGATCGCGGAGCGCTGGTCACGGAAGAGGTCGAGCGAGGCCTCGAGGTCGCCCAGGGCCTGCCGGGGGGAACCGTGGCTGCGGAGGATGCGGGCGCGCTCGAGGAGTGCTTCCGGCTGCGGGAGCACGAGACCTTCGTCGCGGTAGTAGTCGAGGGCGGCGGAAAGATGGCCCAGGGCAGCGGCCCCGTCGCGCCGGGCCAGCACGATGCCGCGGGCCAAGCGGAGGTCGGCCGCGACCTGGGCAGGCGCTGGCCCGGTGGGGCGGCGACGGTTCTCGCGGGCGGCGCGGTCGAGGTCGGCGAGAGCCCGATCGAGGTCGCCCGCCGCGGCGTGGAAGCGGCCGCGCCAGAGCAGCGCCTCGGCGAGCAGGCCGCGGTCGCCGGAGCGGTGCGCGGTGCGGACCCCTTCCTCCTGGAGGATCAGCGCGGCCTTCGGTCCGAGCTCCGGCGCCGCGGTCCGCCCCATCGTCCACAGCAGGTTGTGGAGGCGTAGCGAGCCGGGGTAGCGGCCGAGAGAGTGCAGAGCGCTCAGCCACGAGGCCCAGGCGAGCTCGGGCCGGCCGAGCAGGACGTGGGTCTCGCCGATCAGGGTCCGCACCGCGCCGAGGTTCTCGGCCTCCTCGAGCTCCCGGAAGAGACTCTCGGCGTCCCAGAAGTGGGTGAGGGCCGTCGTGTAGCGGCCCTGGCGGAGCCGGGTCAGGCCGAGCCCCCACGCGGCGCGGCCGGCGAGGGCGTGGAGGCAGCCGTCTCCGGCCGCGCTGCGCAGGTCGCGGAAACCGGCGGTCGCCGCTTCGTGATCGTGGCGGTAGAAGCGAGCTCCCCACAGCCCCATTCGCGACCAGAGGTGGACGGGGTGGTCGGCCGCGGTGAGCCGCGCGGCGAGCTCGAAGCGCGGCTTGGCGTCGTCGGAGCGGAGAGCGCGGAGGAGATGCGCGCCCTCCGCGAAGGCGAGGTGCGCCTGGGCGAGGCGGTCGAGCGCCGGCGCGTCGCCGTGAGCCCGGTCGATCGCCTCGGCCATCGACGAGACGGAGCACTCGCCGTGGCGTTCGGCGATCGCGGCCCCGAGCCGCCGGGCCGAATCCAGGAGCCGCTCGGTGGTGACGACATCGCCGGCCCGGTGTGCGGTCCCCCATGCCGCCAGGAGGTGCTCCATGCCGAGCTCCCGCGCCCGTTGCAGGTCGTCCAGCACCGCCGTGAGCGCCGCGCTGTCCGCGCCCCGGCGCACCCGGGCGGCGAGCATGCCAAGCCCGGTCGGTCCGAGACCCCCGTCGAGGCGTCGCCGGACCCGGTCGAGCGCACTCACCGCTTCTTCGCGGAAGCCGGGCTCCTCGAACGCGGCGAGGTAGCGCTCCCACGCACGGCTGGCGCTTTCGAGGAGGCCGAGCCACTCCAGAAACAGTGCGCGGTTGAAGGCCGGAGCAGCAGCCTCGGGCGCCATTCGCCCTGCCCGATACACCTCGACGACCGCTCGCAGGAGGTCGCGAGGGTCGCGGCTGTGGCTCGCCCGGAGGCTATAGGCCACGGCGAGGTCGTTGAGCACTTCCGGGTCGTCCGGGTCGGCGGCCCGGGCGCGCTCGAGCTGGCGGATCGACAGCTCGTAGCCGTCCCGCGAAGTGCCGGAGACCAGCGGGACGAGGCCGCGCAGGTGGGCGAGCTGCCCGTCGGGGTCGCGAGAGCGGTACGAGCTTGCCGGGCCGAGGGCGGCCAGGAGCTCGTGCCGCACCCGATCCTCGCGTCGGTTGTCGCACAGCGGGTCTTCCTGCCGGGACCCAGGCGGACAGCTCGTGTACGGCGCTGCGACCGACAGGCGAGGGCGGAACGGCCTGCCGTCGGCCAGCGCCCCCCGGAGCTCGGCCCGCAGCCGGTCGGGCGGAGAATCGGGCGCTCGCAAGTACCCGGCGCCGGCGGAGGCCAGGATCGCGAGACTTGCGAGCAGCACCGCGAGGCGCGATGACCGAAGCTTCGGACGAGCGTTCTTCGAGGCTCGCCGCATGGTCATCGCCGCCACCGTCTCTGGCGAGCTCTCACGGCCGTCGGGCCGAGTCAGACCCTGACCTGTTCTCTCTCCGTCCATCGCGCTGGTGCCGGGCAATATCTAGTTCGAGAGCTTTCTTGGTCAAGTGTGCATGGCTGCATCGCTACGCCTGCAACCTGTCCATGCGACGGACGTCGTGCGACAGTTTCCCGCTGCCGCTCGGCAGATCTGCGAGAAAACGTTGTGCCTCGTCCGTCTCACGTCGGCGAGGGAAGAACTCGAGATCGATGCAACGGGAGGCATCATGACGAACGAACGCGACCGAAGGACCTTCGAGACCGAGGTGCGCCAGCTCTGGATCGTGGCCGTCACGGTGGGCTCCACCCTGGGATGGACGGCGATCGCCCACGCCCAGGAGAAGACGCAGGCGATCGGTAAGTGGTCCGACGTGGACTGGACTCCCCTGGCGATTGCTGCGGCGTTCGGTGCGATCGGCGGCGTCGTCTACGAGTTGATCGCGCTCCACGGCAACATCGAGTGGCCGCACCGGGCGGTGAAGGAGGACTTGCCGCAGGACGGCTACGGGCACGCCATCCTCGGCTACCTCTTCGATCTCGGCATCCTCGCCAGGATCGTCGTCGGGGCCGCGGCGGCGATCATCGTGTTCTGGGTCCTGCCGATCGCCGATCTGACCGGGGACCGCCTCGTCGCGATCGCGCTCGTCGCCGGGTCGGCCGGCACCGCCGTCTTCCGCTCGCTCCAGGACCGTCTGATCGCGGCGCTGAACGCTGCGAAGACCGAAAGCCTGACGGCGGGACTGAAAGACCTCCGGGGGAAGGTGAGCGAGCTCGAGAAGGCGGCAACGCCTCCGGCCGACGGCGCTCCTCCCGCCGCGATGGCCGCGGGCGGCCAGGCCGCCCTGCAGACAGCAGCCGCCGACATCCGAGGGCGGATCGAAGCGCTGCTGAAGGTCGCCAGCGCTTGAGCGATGAGGCCGGGAGTACCTCGGCCGCCCGACAGCCGTCCGAGCGTCCTCCGGGTAGAACCGTCTAGAACATGTCCCAGGTCGGCCAGGTCGTCACGTCGTCGATCAGCCCGTCGTCCATCGCGCGCATGCCGAACGCGAATTCGTCGCCGACCGGGCGGGTGTTCGCGAAGACGGCCGCGCTGTGGCCGTCGTTACGGATCCAGGCAAAGGCGATGGTGCCGGCGAAGGCGCCGTTGTGGCTCTGGGAGGCGGAGTCGACGATCCAGCCCTTGGCATAGCCCGAGTTCTGGGGCGAGGCGGCGAGCATGGTCGCGCGGCTCGTGGCGCTCAGCAGGTTGGGCTTGGCGGGCCGGCCGTCGACGCGGACGAGGAGGCGGGTGAGGTCGAGGGGGGAGGCGAGCCAGCCGCCGTGGGCGTCCATCCGGGCCACGGGCATGGCGTACGGGCTGCCGCCGTAGTAGACGACCTCTTCGGCCTTGCGGTCGGCGAGGGTGTCGCCGGCGATCTCCATGCGGGTGATCCCGGCCGGCGCGAGGACGTTCCTGCGCACCCAGGCCTCGTAGGGCTGGCCGCCGAGGGTCTCGACGATGCGCCCGAGCACGCAGTAGCCGAAGTTGAGGTACGAGTAGGTCGTTCCGGGCGCCGCCGCCGGGGAGCGGTCGTCGAGCACCTCGACCTCGTAGCCGTCGACCTGGACCAGCCGGTAGCCCTCCTGGGTCAGCTGGTCGAGCGGCCTGGTACTGGGCGGCGGCCTTCGACCTGGTGTGCGCCTTCGCCGGCTGGTCAGCCCGTGGCGGGCCTGCCAGGGCTGGGCGTGGGCGGCAGACGGGGCGCCGGCGGCCGTCGCGACGGCGGCGAGCAGCGCCAGACGAGAGCGCGGCGCGCTCCCGGGACGGTGGACGGGTGGACTGCGGACATGGGTCTCTCCTGGATTCGGACGAACGCCGATCTGTGAACGGGTGGCGGAGGACGAGGGCGGGACGCCCTCCCCTCCCGAGCATCTTGGGCGACCGGCCGGCCCGCGCGTTCCCGCGTCGACTGGCAAGGGCGGAGGCGGCCCGGCCGGCGTAGGACGAGACGTCAAGGGCAGGTCGCGAAGGCCGCGGTGTCCTGGATCGGCTGGAAGGCCCTTCCCAGCGTGTTTTCGTAGGTCCGGACCCGGCCGGACCGCGTCTCTTGGATCCTGATCGTCGTCTCGACGTCGGTCAGACCGCCGGCGAACACCCAGTGGTGTCCGTTGACGGCGCAGCCGTCGAGCACCTTGATCACGAGCTCGACGTTCGCCGCCCGGAAGAACCAGAAGTAGCCGGTGTCGCCGGAGAGCGGCTCGGCGCGGCCTGCGCCGGCCTTGCCCTGATGGTCCCGCCAGGCGACGTCGATCCGGAAGCGGTTGTGGGCGAGGCAGAGCTCGCCGCCACCGGGGACACACGCGAAAGGCTCTCCGGTCATCGCGAAGTGGAGCCAGGCGGTCGGGGCGATGCCGTACCAGCGGGGGTCCCAGACGCCGCTGCCCTCGAAGTGGTCGGGCGCGGCGATCAGCGCCCCCGTCGGGGCGCTGATGGGCGAGGAGATCCTCGGTCAGCTCCGGAGCGCCGGGACCCCCGGCCGCCGCGTATTGCGCCGTGCCCTCGTTCCACACCGCCCAGGGTCCGGCCTGTCCGTCGAAGCCCACGAGGTGCCCTCCGCGCGCCGGCTGGCGCAGGGTCTGCCAGGCGTAGCTCAGGGCCCGCAGGGCGTCGCCGGACCGGCCGGTCGCGTGCAGGAAGCTCGCGCCCCAGGTCTGGTTGTCGAGGAACGGCTCCCAGGAGCTCCGGCCTCCCTTGAAGCGGCCCATCTCCGGGTCCCAGTACTCGCGGAGCAGGCAGTCCTCGAGCCGGGAGGCCTCGGCGGCGTACGCCGGTCCGGCGGTGAAGAGCGCCCACCAGACGTCGAGCGTCCCCTCGGTGTGGTCGCGGGCCGGGCAGCCGTCGGGCCGCAGGAGGCCGGAGAGCCAGGCGGCGCCCCGGTTTCTCGCCTCGGTCGCCCCGGCCGCGGTGCCGCCCAGCGCCAGGTAGCGCGAGAGGGCGTGCACCGTCCAGGCGATCGCCCCTTCCCAGCGATTGCTGTTCAGGATCGTGCCGTCGCAGCGAAAGCTCTCCGCCCACGAGCCGTCTGTGTTCTGCGACGTCACGAGTGCGTGGGCCAGGGCGGCCGCGGCGTTCCGGCGATCCTCGCGGGCGAAGGCGACGAGCGCCAGCGCCTGGGTGTAGGTATGGGCCAGGCACTCGGCGTCCTGCTCCCACGAGCGGACCAGCCCCGACGGCTGCTGCTGGCCGGCGAGCCAGCTGGCCGCTGCGGCCGCGACCCCCGGAAGCCGTGGCGGCGGCTCGAAGCGGTCTGGAACGCTTCGGCCGGCGACGTTCCACGCGCCGACGTTGTCGATCGCGAGCCGGCCCGCTCCGCCCTGATCCCCGGTCACCGCGTTCTTCACCGCCACGAGCAGCGACGTCACGCGGGAGGGATCGAAGGCCTCGCGGTCCAGGGCGTCGAAGGGGAGGGTCAGCCGGCCCCACCACGACCGGTGCGACACGGAAGGCCAGCTCCGGATGAACACCCGCTCCTCGCCCTCGACGAGGACGATCGCGCCGATCTCGAGCGAGTTGGGGGCCCGCCCGTCGCCGCGCCACTCGAGGCGGAAGTGGTCGTGGGCGGAAAGGTCGAGAGGAAGGGAGAGGTCGCAGCGGATCTGTGCCCAGTCGCCCCGCAGGTCGCCGAGGTCGTAGACCAGCTCGAGCGCGGTGTCGGCGTAGCCCGGAATCGGCGCCACGGAGGCCACTACCGTTGCGGCGGAAACGACCGGCCGGCAGTCGAAGGCCGTCTCGAAGTCGAGGAAGGTCATCCCCGGACGCAGCCCGAGGTCGCCTAGAGGGTCGGGCGGGGCGTCCTGCACGACGAGCCAGTACGCCACTCGCCCGCTCTCGCCGGCGGCCCAGGCGGCGGAGGCGGGGCCGTCGTCGTGGAGCCAGAGGCCGACGTTGTCGTCGTTCGGGTCGGTGGTGGCGGTGACGAAACCCTGCGGAGTGACGGTGTGACCGTCCGGCAACTCGTCGAGTGCGATCCGCACGTTGGGAGTGTTCCCCTGCCAGCTCTCGTCGTCGCTGTGGACGGCGTCGAGCCAGGTGTCCCCGAGCGGTACAGGCGACGGGAAGACGAAGCCCGACGCGGCGACGTCCCTGAAGGCGCGGTCGCGCCGGTGCAGATCGGCTCCGATGTAGCGCGCGGCATCGCTGTCGTGGCAGTCGACGTCCCCGCTGTCGCACGGCGCGCCCTCGTTGACGTACATCGACGAGATCTGGACGAGCTTGAACCCCTGAGCCTCGCCACGCCGCACCGGGTCGATGCCGACGGCCTGCGTCGCGGTGTGGGTCTGGACGACGTGGAGGCGGGTCTGGCGGTCGCGCGGCGGCGGCAGGCTCATCTCCCAGCGAACGGAGAAGGTGTGGTTGTCTCCGGTGGCGACGAGGCGCAGGGGGCCGGACGGAAGAGCCGCGCTGTCCATCTCCAGGCGGTCGATCCTGGGGCTGTGGTGGTAGGTCGTCTCGTCAGGCCAGTAGGCCGGGCCGAGGACGAAGGAGCTGCCGAACGGTATCGGCGGCTCCGGGTCGGCGTTCTGCTTCAAGCGGACGAAGCCCGACGCGTTGAACACCGCGACCTGGGGCAGGCGGCTCCCGTCGTCGGTGATGTGGTAGACGCGCACCATCTTCGCCGTCCCCTCGTCGAGCCCGTCGAGGACAACGGTCATCCTCTCGCCGAAGCCGGGATCCTCGGTGCAGAGGTCCAGCACCCAGCCGTCGGTGGGCGGGCGGATCTCCCGGCAGCCGCTCTGCGCGAAGCCCAGACGCGAGTCGGCGGCGACGAGGAGCGCGAGATGGAATGCGACGATAGCGGAGCGTGGACAAGCGGACGTGAGGGGCACGACCGACCTCCCCGGGGTTGTGCGACCGACCTCTCGCGCGACGAACGTCGAGGGCCGGGTCTACACCGGGGTGCCCGCAGATCCCGGAACATTTCTCCGGCCGTCAGGCCTCCGTCTTCCTATCCCTCTCGTCCGTCTCCTTGGGCTTGAGGAGGTCGCGCAAGGCGACGAGGTTGCGGAGCGCGTTGAACCAGAAGGGCGCGCCGAAGCTGACGAGGAGGACCATCACCAGCACGCCGAGGTAGCGGCCGTAGACCGGCGGGTAGTAGAAGTCCCAGTCTCCGCTCCACATCCGGAGACCCATGCGGGAAGTCAGGCCGAGGGCGTCCTCGGTTAGGCCGCGGGCGCGCCGGCGGCGCTGGTCGATCACCTGGTTCAGAAGATCCTCGTACTCGGCGAGGATCGCGTTGCGCTGCTCGGCCGGTCGATCGGCGAGGACGGCTTCGAGCTCGGCGATGATCGACGCCCGGTCCGAGCCGACGCCGGAAGCCTGTTCGAGCGCCGCCTCGACCTCCCGGTGGCGCGCCTCGAGCCTCTCGAGCGCCTCCTCGGCGGCGTCCCGCAGGTCGAGCATCTGGCGCACCCCGGCCTCCTGCTCGAGGACCTCACCGGTCAGCGCTGAGATGCGGGCGCGCAGCTCGGCGTCGGCGGACAGGTCGCGCAGCAGGGCGAAGCCGTCGACCTGGAAGAGGAAGACGACGAGGAAGGCGCCGGCGACGGAGATCCAGCGCATCCGATGCTGAAACCGCTTGGTCAGCAGCCGCTCCCAGCGGCCGAAGGCCGCCTCGACGCCGGCGATGACGTCCCTTCGGTTGCCCGCCGCCGCGGGGTCGCCGGCGGTTCTCTCACCCGGCGGCTCGACAACCGTCTCCGCCGGGGCGCGCGTCGCTGCCTCCGCCTTCGCCGGATCGCCGGGGCCCGCTTCAGCCTTCGCCGGACGGCCGTCGGAAGACCAGTTGGCCGTCGCGCGGGCAAGCGCTTCTTTCAGCTCGCCTTTCTCGATCCAGGTCGTACGCCCTTCGATCCACTCTTTCAGCCAGCGGGCGAGTCCACTGATGCCCCTCTTCTCGCCGAGCGAGCCGAGGACCCTGATGAGCCATCGGGACACGGGCCCGTTCGAGGGCTGGACGAGCCACGGGTCGTGGACCACTTTGTGGGCGATCCGGCGCGCCTCGCCCTCCCAGCCGAGGAGCGAGGCGAGCATCCCGGCGAGACCCTGCTCGAGGGTGCGCCCGCGGAAGCGGAAGGTGTACTGCACGAGCTGGACGAGGCCGGTGACCAGCAGGCTGAGCACCAGGACGACGGTGACGAACGCGATCAGAGTCTCTAGGGTGTCGAGCATCCTGCACCTCCCGGGGTCGGCGCGGCGCGCACCCACCTGGTCCCGTCCCCCCGGCGGACCTCGCGCGGCGTCGGCAGGTCGGCAAGGTCCGAGCCGGGCGGTACCTCGACGACTCGGAACCACGTGCCGTCGGTCTCGACGAGGACATGCATCCCCTCGACGACGCGGCCGTCGACGACAGAGGTCTCCACCATCTCCTCGAGCTCGGCCTCGGTGTCGAGGTCCTCCCAGTCGAAGTGGCGCTCGTGGATCAGGGTGCGGTAAACGCGGTGGGCGCCGCCCAACCAGCGGATGATGTCGGTCGACGGGTGCTGCCAGGCGTTCGACCCCGTCGCCTTCGAGCGGAAGCCCTTGCGCCCCACCGAGACGACCGCGACGACCGGCTTCGCCGCCTCGCGGAAGAACCTCTCGATCCCGTGGCTGCTGCCGTGGTGGGGGACCTTGAGGACGTCGCAGGCGAGCTCGCCGAGGCGGCCTTCAGCCTCGAGCGTCCAGAGCATGGCCTCCTCGGAGCGCTCGTTGTGGTCGCCGGTAAAGAGCATCTCGAAGTCGCGGTAGCGCAGCCGGAAGGTGACGCTGTTGCCGTTGATCGTCTCGCCCCAGTCGCCGAAGCGGCGCGGCGGGTCGGGCGGCCAGAGAAGCTCGAAACGCACCCCTTCGGGGCCGGCGATGCCCGGCACCCGCGCCCGCTCACGCTCGGTGACGAAGGGGGCACCGGCGGCGAGCCGCGAGACCTCGGCGACCGGCCGGGGCCGGTCTTTCTCGAGCAGCGCCTCGACGAGGTCGAGGTAGATCCCCTGGTAGAGGCGGGCCGCGTGATCGCTCTCCAGAGAGTCGCGCGCGTCGACCAGGTACTCGGCCTGGAGGTCGCCGCTGCCGTCGGTCTCGAGGAAGGCCATGCCGCGCTTCAGCCGCCCGCCGTCCCAGTCGAGGACGGCGGCGTCCGACGCCGGCCGCACGTCAGCGACGAACTCCCCCTTGCCGGCGAGGTAGGAGGCCAGGCCGTTGTGGTAGAGGGTTTCGATCGCCACGTCGGGCTGGCGGAGCAGGTGAGTGATCCCCAAGACGTGGTCCTTGTCGTGGTGGCTGATCACCACGTGCTCGAGGACCGGCACTCCGTCCGGGGGAAGCTGATGGAGGAAGTCGTTCATCCGCACCCGGTCCGAGTCGCGGAAGGCGCCGGCATCGATCAGCACCTCGAGCCGCTCGGCCGGGCCGCCACCCTCGGGCTGGTACGTGAGGCGCGGAGGCAGCTCGACGAGCACCCCGTCCCCCTGGCCGACGTACGCTACCCAGACGCGTAGGAGGTCGTCCGGGTCGGCGTCGTGGTCGAGCCGCTGCTCGCGGTCGAACGAGCAGTAGTGCGGAGCGGTCGCCCGGACGGGCGCCGGGGCGGAGAGGGAGGCTAGGGCAGCCAGGGCGGCGGCGAGGGCCGCCGGTGCCGCCAGCGGCCGTGCTCTGCTCGGAACGCGCACTCGAATCTCCTCGCGGCGTCGGGCTCGGGGGTATGCCTTTCGATACGGGCGCGGCGGGCGGCCTCCTCGTTACCGCAGGGGAGCCGTCCCGGTACTCCGCCGCCTCAGTCCTTGTCGACGTGTACTTCAGGCCGACGTGGGCGCTGAGCTCGTCGTCGAGATCTTGCGCCTGGAGGAATTCCGGCTTGTTCGCCCACACGACGGCGAATGGGATCGAGAAGTCCCCGAAGTCCCGGGTGAGCGTGAGCGTCACCAGCCCGCGGTCGTTGCGCATCGGGTCGCTGCTCACGTTCTCGTAGGACCCCGACGGCGTCGAACCGGCTCCGGGTCGTCCCGTCGTCGTTGAGCTCGAGCACCCGTCCCCAGCCCCCCTTGAAGACGAATTCGCTCGACCCGTTGAAGGTCCGCGGGTCGTCCTCGCCCGGCACGAGCACCGAGAGGTTCTCACGATCGAGGTACTCGACCGAGAACGTCAAGCGGTCGGCGTTCTCGAGCTGCGCCCGCCTTTCGTCGGACATGAAGCCCACGTAGCTCGCCTTGCAAGGGGCGATGGACTCCACGGTCTCGTCGCCCTTCAATAGGGCGAGACAGTCGGCCCGGTTGCTTCCGGCGAGGTGCTTCCTGAGTCCGTTCACGTTCGGCGCCATCGGCCACTCGTAGGTCGCCGAGGCCGACCACTCCTCCGGCCCCACCAGGCTCTCCCGGGTGACGTATCCAGTCGAGAAGCTCAACTGTGGCTGATTGTCGACGAGCGCGCTGAAGTCATCGAGGTGGTGAGCTCTCATCGCAGTCGCGAGCTCGGACGCGAGCGCGAGATCCTCGAGGACAAGCCGCTCCGCAGCGGTACGGATCCGGTCGGCCTCGAGCTCGTTTTCGTTCGCCGCCTGAAGGAAAGTGCAGTCGTCCAATTCGTCTCGATTCGGGCAGCCGTTATTCGGGATCCTGCTCACCTCGCCGACCAGGATGATCAACGCATCCGGGCCGCTCGGCTCAGGCTCGATACTCCGGACGAGCCTTGCGAACAGGTGGTGATGCGGACCGAAGTAGCGTCCGAGCCGCGCGTTTTTCCAGTTGGCACTTAAGCTGATCGTCGCCTCGCCGATGTCGGCGATCGACTCGCCGAGCTCGCCGACCGGGGAGTCCGAGGCATCGGGGTCTTGCTCTTCTTCGAGCGCGAGCTTCAGCGGCTCGTACAGGGTCGCTTCCGTGTTGAGGACGAGCTGAAGCTTGCCGTTTCGCTCCTTGACTACCGTCGGCAGGAGGAAGTTGATGTCGACGACGGCGGTCCCGGACGTGTCGTCGTCCACCGTGTCGCCCGAGATCAACCCGGTCGCCGAGAGCAAGGGCAGGAAGTTCTTCGTGGTCGTCGTCAGATTCGTGCCGGACACGTCGAGGCCGGTCTCGCTGGCAGCCACTCGCTCTTGGGCCTCTTCCGCCGCCGTGGACCGCGCACTCTCGGCCACCGCCTGGCGTCTCTCCGTGAGCTTAGTCTCGCACTCGAGGAGTGTGTCGTCGATGTCGCAAACCTGCCCCCGCGCCGGGAGATCAAAGATGAGGAAAGCCACGGCGAGAGCGGGCGCTAGCCGGCCGAGTCGAGTCTTGGTCATCGCGCGCCTCCTCAGCTCTGCAGGGTGATGATGCCGATCGAGGCACGGAAGACGTCGCCTGCAGCTCCCTCGAACGGCTTGGCGAACGGCGTCCCGTGCACGTCGCCGTCGGGTTTGAGGTTCCGCGCCCGTAGGTTGCCGTTCCCCTCGTCGGCCATGGCGATGCGGGTGCGCACCGACTGGCGCGGCGCCGCGAGGGGATGCGTCGCGGAACCCGGGGTGAGGTCCGGGTCCGTGAGGATGCGCTCGGCTCCCTCGTCGTCCAGGATGCGGGCGCGGCTGTCCCAGCGGTGGTCGCCGCCGCCGGAGCCCTCGCCGGGCTCGACCTAGATCTCCAGAGTCGATCCGTCGGGTACTCGCTGCCAGATCTTGATGCTCATCTCGAAACACCCTCCCTTGGCCGTTGTCCGTCTACGTGCAGTTCCGTAGACGGACCGGCCGCGCGGATTTCCCGCGCAGGGATGGAGATGAGTTGCGGTGGACGGCAGGCCGGCGGCCGGCGTCCAGGGACTGCAACGCCGGCCGCGTCGGCCTCAGGGAAGGCGGCTCACTGCTCGAAACAGTACAGCCGGAATTGGTTGTCACAGGCGGTGTTGCTCGTGCTCGTGCCGGTCCACGAGGAGGTCGTCGAGGTGGCTTGGCCGAACTTGCCGGACTCGAAGCGGCAGTCGCCGGGGGTCCAGCTCGGGGCGCCGCAGCTCCAGGTCGAGATCCCCGGGACGTCCGGGTTGGGGCCGGGGGAGCACTGGCGGCTGTTGTCCCAGGCGCGGGCGTCGGTCGTGGTGTTCGTCCAGACGCGGGTCTCGCCCTCGATCGCGGCGCCGGTCTCGGTGCGGTCGATCGCGTGGTCGAGCGAGCCGTCGGTGAGGTCGGCCCAGTCGTCGGCGACCTGGGTGCCGCCGACCAGGCGGTAGGGCTCGGAGGACTGGGTGAAGCGGTCGACGACGCCGTGCGGGAGCGGGCCGGCGCCGGTGTCGACCCGGCCGCTGATCCAGGCCTTGAAGGTCCCGTCGAGGTTCGCCGCCTCGGCGAGCTGCTGGCAGCGCGCGTCGGCCTCGAGGTGGCCGAGCACCCGCTGGCCGCCCCCGAAGTTGCCGTCGTAGCGCTCGCTCGACACGAAGACGACCGTGTGGGGCTCGCCGCCGCCTCCCTCGCCGCGGCAGTTCCGCAGGAGCCAGAGGAGGATGAGGATCAACAGGACGAGCAGGACGATCGCCCAGCAGCCGGTTCGCTTCACGGAGCGCGCTCCTCTCTCAGCACAGCACCCCTCGTGCCGCCATCTTCCGCGCGTAGAGCAGCAGGGCGATGGTGACGATCCAGATGACGACGGTGAAGACCACGCCGGCGGTGCCCATGACGGCGACGCCTTCGGACAGCCCGAAGTT
>Ga0299913_10002684_pt1 | contig 14174 bp, 14 predicted proteins | sample RVTome_9_FD_201360 | JGI IMG/M metagenome (GOLD analysis project Ga0299913, IMG submission 201360) | Soil microbial communities from uranium-contaminated site in the Upper Colorado River Basin, Wyoming, United States - RVT155D38 (version 2) ... | reverse complement strand
GCGTGTCGGGACTTGGGTACTGCTTGCCTTCCTAGTGGTCGCGCCTGCGGCCGACGCGGGTGTGATCCGGCGCGGCTACGAACCCCCGGAAAGGCTTTCCGGGATGGTTTTCCCCGTCGCTCGTTCGTCGTGGTATTCGGTCATCAACTTCGGGCACGACTGGCATGCGCCGCGGATGCGATACATCAACGGGCGTTGGCGCCAGGTCGGGGTACACGAAGGCAACGACGTCTTCGCCGAACCCGGAACTCCGATACGCGCGATCCTCGGGGGCCGCGTCGAGAAAGTCGGGTGGCTCTTCTACTCGGGTTGGCGCGTCGGCATCCGGGGCGACGATGGACGGTACTGGTTCTACGCGCACATGAAGTCCTACGCGCCCGGCCTCGATGTGGGCGATCGGATAGAAGCCGGCGATCGGTTGGGGTCCGTAGGTAATACCGGTTACGGGGACCAACCGGGCCACGACGACGAGTTCATCCATCACCTGCACCTCGGCATTCAGGAGGCGAGCGGTCGATGGGTAGATCCCTATCCCTTGTTGCGACGTCTCTACAACGCGGCCGTGACCGAAGCCCCATGACGAAACTGATCCGTGTGGGGGATCGATCCGCCGAAGTCACCGACGTCCAGACTCGCCTGCGCGCGCTTGGTTTCGAGATCGACGACGAGAACGGTGCGTTCGGCTCCTCCACCGAAAGAGCGACCCGCACCTTCCAGCAACGACGCGGCCTCCTCGTCGATGGGATCGTGGGACCCCAGACGTGGACCGAGCTCGTCGGCGCCTCGTGGCTATTGGGCGACCGCATCCTCTATCTCAAAGCTCCGCCGATGCGAGGAGACGACATCGCACAGCTCCAGCACAAGCTCAACGCGATCGGTTTCGACGCGGGCCGCGAGGACGGCATCTTCGGCGTCAATACCGATTCCGCGGTGCGCGGTTTCCAGAAGGAGTACGGGGTGGCGGAAGACGGGATCTTCGGCTCCGCGAGTCACGCCGCGTTAACCGGTCTCCGGATCGAGCGGCCGGGATCGGCGAGGTCGTTGCGCGAACAACTCGACCGGTTGAGCCATCCCGGGATCGGAGGAGCCATCGTCGTGATCGATCCGGGACATGGGGGGCCCGATCGCGGCGAGTCGACCACCGACGGATCACTGACGGAAGCACAAGTTTGCTGGGACATCGCGCGCCGTCTCACCGAGCACCTCGAGCGGGCCGGTGCCAAGATCGAGCTCACCCGCGGCGAGAACGAGGACGTCGACGCGTCGGAACGTGCACGCCGTGCCAACGAGGCCAACGCCGACCTGTTCGTATCGATCCACCTGAACTCCCACCCGCAGGCATCTGCTTCGGGGACGTCGACCTTCTACTACGGCGGTTCGGTCGGGGGCGAGGCCCTCGCCGACGACATCCAAGAGCAGCTCGTAGGCCTGGGACTCAACGATTGCCGGAGCCATGCACGCGCGTTCTCGCTGCTGAAAGAAACGCGCATGCCCGCCGTTCTAGTCGAGCCGGTGTTCATCACTAACCCGGAAGAAGAAGCCCTATTAGCGGACCCGGGATTCACGAGCCGCATCGCCGAGGCAACCGCGGTCGGCGTACTCACGTACTTCGAGCATGGGCCTTGAATCAGAAGAGCGTTGCATCGTTGCTTCACGCCGCAGGATGAGCCCGAGAGCGATCATCAGCAGAAGAGCAAGGAGTGAAAAGACTCCATTCCTGTCAAGAGCAACGGGTGCTCGAACGTTTAGCCCATCGATGCTGAAACTCAAGAACGCGCTCGCGGCAATCGTGTAGGCATTGAACGCGATATTGGGGAAGACGGCCGCGGCGGCGATCGGGATCGCCAAGTACTGATTGGCCATGGCCGGAGCGAACGCTACAAGGGCAACCAGGTAGATCAGCGCAGATGTGATCAGGGATTGGGCCCGTACGGCGTATCCGATCGCAATCATCGCGGTGACGAACACGATCATCGGGATGACCGACTCTTGCGTCGCTGCCTCGGGGAGGAAGATGCCCAATAGAGGAGCGTTTCGTTGCGACTGGTAAAGAACGACGTTGTCCACGATCTCTTCCCATGCCGACAAGAAGGGAAAGAACCCGGCAACGAACACCCCCAAGGGAAGGCCCACGGCGGTTAAACGCGCTTTCAAGGGTCCCGGCCTTAGGGCGAGCCACAAAGGCAACAAGATGAGGATGTGTTTGGTCATGAGGGATACGCCGATAACCAACAGCCCCACGAATCTGCGCCGGTCTAACGATCGCTCGATCCCGCTGCGATAGAGCTCCAGACCGGCAAGGCCGATGAGCACGGCGAGATTGTCGAACTGGCTGTGATACCCGGTGATGAAAGCCGAGACGGGATTCACGAAGAAGAGGAGCGCCACTATCCACCCGAACCGTTTGCGCAGGAAGAGAGCTATTCCCACATCTACTGCGGTCAAGAAGATCGCGATCACAAGATGGAAAGCCTGAATCCCCATCGCCGAGGTCGCTCGAGCAAACGCGGTTAGAAGGAGAAACCAAACAGGGCCGTAGTTATAGCGAGCTGTGACCTCGTAAACATTGACGTTGTAGTCGGCCACGTGACCGACGATCCAATAGGACTCAACGTCATAGTTGTATCCGAGCGTCGCCAGCCAGAATCTGAACAAGATTCCGGCTACGAGCGTCGCCGCAATGGCGACCGCCCGAAGATTCACGACTTGCTTGTGCGGGACCGTGGCTCCCTCTTGACGCGAAAGTAGAACCGGGTCAATTCCCAGCACGCCAGGGCCGCCGTGGCTGCCACGCGCGCCGACCCGATGCTTCGTCCATGCCGTCGATCGTGGAACTTCACGGGGATCTCGATGATGGGGCGACGCCGAAGGGCCGCTCCGAAGGAGATAAAAGCGGAGGGAACGGAATACATCTCGGGGGCCGCAGGCTCAAGGTCGTGCCACAGCTCCCTAGGAAACAGTTTGAAAGGCACATTGGGATCCTGAAGGGGGGCGCCCAAGACTCGGGTAATCGCACTTAGAGCGCCGGTTAGTGATCGCCTGAACCAAGAGCTCCTTCGGCCCGTACGAACACCCATGACAAGCCCGAACGACGGTTTGTTGGCCCATAGGTCCCAGAACGCTTCTGCGTCGATGTGGTCGTCCGAATCGATCTGGAAGATCCAGTCCCCCGAGGCCCCATCCAGACCCTTCCGCAATGCATACCCGTGACCTTGGTTCTTTGGAAGATGCTCCGTTAGGACCCGAGGATCTTCTGCAGAGATCCCATCGAGGATGGTGCCGGTTGCGTCCGTTGACGCATCGTCGACCACGATCACTTCCGCGTCATCGAAGCGATCGAGAACCTTGGCACGAAGGAGATCGAGAACCGCTTCGATCCCCGCTTCCTCGTTGTAAGCCGGCATGACCACCGAGAGCTTGATCGAGGTAGTTCTGTCGATCAGCTCTTCGGCTGTTTTTCGACCTCGATGATCAGAGCGAGCAACCGTTCGAGTTCCTCCATCGATACGAAGTCGAGCACGATCTTGCCTTTGCGCTTACCCATCTCTACCCGAACACGGGTCTGGAGATGCTCGGCGAGTCGACGCTGGGCTTCGCTGACCAGGGGGGGCCGCGGGGTCGCCTTGCTTCCGCCTACCGTGCTGGCCCCGGAGTAGCCCTCGTACTTCCTGACGACCTCTTCGGTCTGGCGCACGGTCAGGCCTTCGGCGGCGACCCGCTGGCCGAGTCGCTCTTGCAAGGCAGGCGACGCGAGGCCGAGCAGCGCGCGCCCATGACCTGCCGTCAATCGTCGATCGACGAGCAGGCGCTGAACGGTCGTCGGTAGTTCCAGTAGTCGAAGCGTGTTCGAAACGGCTCCGCGCGTCTTGCCCAGGCGTTGGCCCAGCGCTTCTTGCGTCAAGCCGCCTTCTTCGATGAGCTGCTTGAACGCGGCCGCTTCCTCGATCGGATTCAGATCCTCGCGATGCAGGTTCTCGACCAGAGCGCGCTCGAGCGAACCGCGCTCGTCGGTCTCCACGACGATCGCGGGGATCCGCTCCAACTCCGCTTGTCGCGCCGCACGCAAGCGGCGCTCACCGGCAACCAGCTGGAACCTTCCACCCGCCGGTCGGACGAGGATCGGTTGAAGAACCCCGAGCTCACGGATCGATGCTGCAAGCTCCTCGAGTGGCTCCGCGTCGAATGCATGACGCGGCTGCAGCGGGTTCGCGTCGATCGAATCGACCGAGATGGATTCGAGGCCCCCGCGTGACTGAGGTTCGTCGACCCCGGTTGCTGGAAGTAGCGAGTCGAGACCTCTACCGAGACCGGAGCGGCGCGGTGGTGTCATCGTTCACGCCCTGCCTCGATCGGTTCCGGCCACACCGGTTCGCGCGGCCACGCGTCGTGCAGACCGGGCGGCTCCGCCGTCGTATGCCCGTAACCGCGGCCCCCGGGACCGGGAGTCGCCGCGGGCGCGGCTTCCACTTCCTCCGCTCCCGAGGCAAGCCCGTAGCGTTCCTCGACTTCGGCGGCCAGCAACTTGTACGAGATCGATCCGCGCGACGAAGGATCGAGTGTCAGTACGGGTTCGCCGAAAGATGGAGCTTCCGAAAGACGAACGCTGCGCGGGATGACGGTCTTGTAGACGAGCGATCCGAAGTGTGTTCGTACCTCTTGGGCGACCTGACCCGACAGCTTCGTACGCGCGTCGTACATCGTCAGCACGACACCTGCGATCCGCAACTCCGGATTGAGTGTTCGTCGAACCCGCTCCGCGGTGTTTAGCAATTGGCCGAGCCCCTCCAACGCGTAGTACTCGCACTGGACCGGGACGATCAAATCGCGCGCGGCAACGAGAGCGTTGATCGTGAGAAGCCCTAGTGACGGTGGGCAGTCCAGGAAGACCATCCGGTACTGCTTGGTCGCGTCGGCGAGCGCGTCGGCGAGCTTGTGCTCGCGCGCCAACGACGACACGAGCTCGACCTCGGCCCCCGCGAGATCCAACGACGCCGGGACGCAGTCGAGACCCTCGATAGCGGTCGGACGCGCGGTCTCCGCCAGCGTCGCGTCGCCGGTCAGCAGGTCATAGCTCGATCCCTCGACCGAATCGCGCGCGATGCCGAGCCCGGTCGTTGCGTTGCCCTGGGGATCGACGTCCACGACCAGGGTTCGGTGCCCTCGTAGCGCGAGCGCGGCGGCCAGGTTGACCGATGTTGTGGTCTTGGCAACGCCGCCCTTCTGGTTGGCGACGCTGACGATCCGCCCCTCAGAGGGAGTAGTAGGGCGTATTTCCAGGAGTTTCCAGTCCAGTCCCGTAGTTGCCATCTATTCCCAGACCCCCTTAGCTCACGGGCATCGTAGCAATGCCCGGAGCCCATTCTTCGGCGTTGACGGGAATCTCGGCCCCTTTACCTACGAATACGACGGCCTTCCCACCAGGGGCGACTAACGGAAGGAGCAGGTCCAGCGCGGCGCCCGGGGAGGCCACTGCACGAGCGGTCGCGAGGGCATGAGCACCCCTCAGATCGGTTCTCTGAGCGGCCTCCTCGGCGGTTATGGCCAGCACTTCGCAATCGAGGCCGAGCTCACGCACGACCTCCTCGAGGAACCCTGCGCGCTTGTGGCGTGGCTCCAGCAGGCGCCAGTGCCGGCTGCTCGCGATGGCCAGGGGGATCCCCGGCAGGCCGGCCCCCGAGCCGACGTCCACACAAGGCCCCGGCGGAAGCTCTGCGATCAGCGGGAGTAGGCGCAGGGAGTCGGCGACGTGGCGCTCCTCGAAGCCGTCGAGATCGCCGGGAGAGATCAGGTCGAGGCGGGGGGCCCAGAAGCGAACCAGGTCGGCGTACGCGGCCAGTTTCCCCTGGTCAGGCATGTAAACACGTGAAGCGCCGGCCCTCAGTCGCCGCGGATGACCACCTTGCGGGTCGGCTCCTCGCCCTCGCTGAAGCTCGACGCCCCGTCGATCTCGGCGACGGCCTGGTGGACGATCTTGCGCTCGTAAGCGGACATCGGCTCGAGCTCGATCTCGGTCCCCCGCTCCTTGGCCCGCTCGGCCATCTCGGTGGCGTACTCGACCAGCGAGGTGCGGCGGCGGGCCCGGTAGCCCTCGACATCGACGAGAAGGCGCACCCGGGAGCGGAGCTTCCGTTGCACCGCGGTACGGACGATCTCTTGGAGTGAATCGAGAGTCTGTCCGCGGCGCCCGATCAGCCCCCCGAGGTTGTCCCCGGCGACGTCGATGAAGGCGGTCTCGTCCTCGATCGAGGTGGTGACCTCGGCCTCGAGCTCGAGGGAGCTCAGCAGCCCGGAGACGAACTCGCGCGCAACCTCGGCGACCTCCTCCGGAGCGGCCGGCTCGACCGACTCCTCCTCGCCACCCTGACCGGTGCCGGGTGCCTCGGTGGCCTCAGCGTCCGGCGCGGCGGTGGCCTCTTCGGGGGTCTCGTCCTCGACGGGGGTCTGGTCCTCGACGGGGGTCTCGAAATCTTCGGTCATCGGCGCTTCTTCTTCTTGCTCGACGGATGGGGTTTCGGCTTCGGGGAGTCGCTGCCATCGGCGGTCGGCTTCGACGGCGCCCCTTTGGGCGGCTTGCCGCTTTGCGGCTTGGTCGGACCCTTCCCGCCACGAGCCGCGTCGACCCCGGCGGTCGGAAGCTCCGGCGCGGCGTGCAGCATGAGGCGCTGCTGGCCGATCGTCCATAGGTTCGTGGTGAGCCAGTAGAGGACGACACCGGTCGGGAACGTGAAGGCGAAGAACATCAACATGATCGGCATGATTCGACCGAACATCTGCATCTGCGCGTTCTGCGGGCTGTTGGGGTCCTGCCTCGCCTGCATCTGCTTCTGCTGATACCAGGTCGTGAAGCCCATCAGCAGCACGAGCACGAGGTAGGGGAGCGCGGACCCGAGGCCGCTCCCACAGGACAGCGCGAGGTCGCGGGTCGCCTCGGGGGCCTGGCCCAGCGCAGCGCCCGACGGCGGGCGCAGGATCCCGCTCGCCGAGCAGTTCAGGTGGATGCCGAGGAAATCGTTGACCCGAACGGCCTGTTCGACGAGGTCCTGGGCCAGGCGGGAGTTCTGCAGGGTGTCGAGCACGCCGGACACGTTGCGCGCCACGAAGTCGGCCGGGGCCGCCACGAGACCCGTCGAGATACATTCGGAGGTGACCTCTTCCGAACACCCCGGTGGCGGCGCGTAACCCATGTAGTTCAACGGGGTCCGGATCACATAGAAGAGGCCGATCAGAACGGGGAACTGGAAGAGCAGCGGCGCGCAGCCCCCGAACGGATTGACGCCATGCTCCTTGTAGAGCGCCATCAGCTCTTCGTTCATCTTCTGGCGATCGCCCTTGTACTTCTGCTGCAGCTTCTTGACCTCGGGCTGGATCCTCTGCATCTCGCGCATCGAGCGTGTCTGCTTGATCGACAGCGGCAGGAGCAGGAGCCGCACCGCGACCGTCAGCAGGATGATTGCCAAACCGAAGCTCGGGATCAGCGCGTAGAACCCGGTCAGGGCCGCGGAGAAGACCTCGAAGAAACCCATCAGGCGCCCTTCCGCTCGGGCACACGGTCGATGCCTCCGGGCCCCCATGGGTGGCAGCGTGCGATCCGGCGAACGGCCAGCACCGTTCCCCGCAGAGCGCCGTGCACCCGGATGGCCTCGAGCGCATAAGCCGAGCAGGTCGGCTCGTAGCGGCATGAGCGCGGCAACAGCGGCGAGATCACCTTTCGGTACAGCGCGACGAGAGCGCTCAGCAGGCGCGCCGCGGGACTCACGCGGACGTCCTCACCCCGGTCGCGGTAAGCGCTGCGCGCAGCGCGTCCCGCACCTGTTGGTAGTTCTTTCCAGTTAGCTCCGTGTCGGCGCGGGCCACGACGTCGAACCCCGGTGCCGGCGCGGCCTCTGCGAACGCAGCGCGCAAGCGGCGCTTTATCCGGTTGCGGGTGACCGCGTTGCCCGATCCCCGCCGCACGGCGAGGCCGAGGCGGGACGGTGCCTGTCGATCGGGGGCGGCCGCAGACCACACGGTCAGGCCGTCGCGGCGCGCCCGCGTCCCGGTGGCAAACACCCGCCGAAAGTCGCGACTGCGCGCGATCGATCCTCGCCCCATGTCTTGTTCTCCGTCGCTAAGCGGATAGTCGGGCGCGGCCCTTGCCCCGTCGAGCCTTGAGGATCGCCCGGCCGGCGCGCGTCTTCATACGGGCACGGAACCCGTGCTTCCGCTTGCGGCGACGCGTGTTGGGCTGAAAGGTTCGCTTTGTCATTCCCTCACCCTGGTTTGAGAGCTCGCGCTCGTGGTCGCGAAGTTCCGAGGTCTAGTTGCGCGGTCCGGGGAGTATAGCCGAGGCGCGTTTGTCCACGTAGACCGCCCAATGAGAGCGCGAAGAACTCTCTTATCCACAGGCCTTGACGCCGCTGGAGCGCGGCTGCTTAGGATGGCTGCGGTCGCGAGCCTCGATGACGAGTTCGCGCACTGCGGCACTTCCCCCCGCTTAGCTGATGTCGTGCTTGTGATGCTCCGGGGACCGTCCCCAACAGCTGTGGATACATCTGTGGAGCACGCATCGCGGCAGGTCAGACCCGCTTTTAGAAGCCTCGCTGAGGTACCTGCCCGGTTTACGTAGACGGGTTTCGCAGCGAGGTTGTGGATAACAGGGTGGCGGGACTCGATGTCTGCAAGGGGGGGACGATGGATAGCTCCATCGATATGGAAGTGCCGCAAGAAACGACGGACGAAGCTCCGCTTTCGACCGGCACGCTGTCGCCTGACGAGGTCTGGACCGAGGCCGCCGAGCGGCTCCGCCAGGAGCTCAAGGAAGGCAACTTCTCGGCCTGGTTCGGCCACAGTCGTGCGGTTGGGATCGACGGTCGGACATTCGTGCTCGGTGTCGCGAGCCGCTTCGCGAAAGAGTTCGTCGAAGCCCAGTACCTCGAGATCCTGCGATCGACGATCTCGAGTTGCGCCGGCATGGACCTCGATGTCGTGGTCGTTGCCGACGAGAGCTTCTCGGCGGATGAGCTCGAGGGCAGAGTGCCCGAAGCGAGTCCCCAAGGCGAGGTCGTCGAGCGCGTCCCGACGGCAGACGACGCCCGCTTCCATCCCAAGTACACGTTCGACTCTTTCGTGATCGGCTCCTCGAACCGCTTCGCCCACGCCGCGGCCCTCGCGGTCGCGGAAACGCCGGCGCAGTCCTACAACCCGTTGTTCATCTACGGAGGCGCGGGGCTCGGAAAGACCCACCTACTCCATGCGATCGGGCGCTACGTGCAGGACTGCCATCCCGGCTCTGTCGTCAGGTACGTCTCGGCCGAACAGTTCATGAACGACTTCATCGTTTCGCTTCGTCGCAACACGATCCCCGACTTCCACAGTCGCTACCGCGTCGCCGACATACTGCTCGTCGACGACATCCAATTCCTCGAAGGCAAGGAACGAACGCAGGTCGAGTTCTTCCATACCTTCAACGCCCTCTATCCCCGCAGTCAGCTCGTGATCAGCTCCGACCGCGCGCCCAAGAAGATCCCCGCGCTCGAGGAGCGGCTCCGCACCAGGTTCGAGTGGGGCTTGATCACCGACATCCAGCCACCCGATCTCGAGACCCGTCTGGCGATCCTCCAGAAGAAGGGCGAGACCGAAGGGCTGCTTGTCAACCCCGACGCGATGTCGTTCATCGCGGAACGGATCCAGACCAACATCCGGGAGCTCGAGGGCGCCCTCATACGTGTGGCGGCATACGCGTCCCTCACGAGGGCCGAACCCAACGCCGACCTTGCCGCGGGCGTCCTCCAATCCCTGTTGCCCGATGGGGGCGAAGCTCACGTAACCGCGGATCTCGTGATATCCGTTGCAGCCGATTACTTCGGCATCACACCCGACGAGATCAGGTCGTCCAGCAGGTCACGAGACCTCGTGACCGCGCGGCAGATGGCCATGTATCTGTGCCGAGAGCTCACCGAGCTGTCGCTTCCCAAGATCGGCGAGCGTTTCGGGGGTCGCGATCACTCGACGGTTATCTATGCCAACAAGAAGATCGAAGTGCAGATGCACGAGAACCAGAGGGCCTTTGAGCAGGTCAAAGAACTGACCACGAGGATCCGCCAACAGGCCGCTCGTGGATAACGTGTTTCTCACTGTTGGCGCGCGTGGATAAGCGATCGGGTACACGAAGTTGCAGTGGGAGCCTGTTCGTACGCGAATCGTTGTCACCGGCTTACGCGCGACGTCATGTGTTGCTCCACCAGGGAGAACCTCGGTTCTCCACCGACCCAACAGGCCTTTATTACTAAGTAATAGAAAGATCTAAATAGTAATAAGAGCTTTGTGAAGAGCATCACGGCATTGCTAGACGGAAGTAGGAAAATGAAGATCAACGCGATTTCGAACGGAGGCCAGGGATGAAGTTCCGGTGTGAACGTGACGATCTGCTCGAGGCCGTGCAGTTCGCCACTCGAGCGATCTCCAACCGGGCGACGCTCCCGGTGCTTTCGGGATTGCGCATCGAGGCCGGCGACACGGGAGAGGTTCGCCTCGCGGCAACCGATCTGGAGCTGACGATCGAGGCGTCGTTCAAAGCCGGCGTGGACGAGCCGGGCCGCGCGATCGTGCCGGGTCGGCTGTTCGGCGAGATGGCCAGGAACCTGGGGGCCGGGCAGGTCAGTTTGATGGCCGGTGACGGCGAGGTCGAGATCGGATCCGGACGTGGACAGTTCCGGGTGAAATCTCTTGCGACCGACGACTATCCCGCGCTCCCGCTCGAAGACGCGGGTGCTGATGGCGTTTCCGTGGAGGTCGATGCCGGCGCCCTGGCGACTGCGCTGTCGCAGGTCGTCCGGGCCGCATCCACCGACGAGAGCCGTCAGGTGCTGACCGGAGTGGTGTGGGAGCTCGAGGCCGACAAGCTGACTATGGCTGCAACGGATTCCTATCGGCTGGCGGTTGCCGAAGTGCCGATCGCCGGCGGTCCGAAGGAAGCCCGCAAGGTGATCCTGCCGTCGCGCGCGATTCAGGAGCTCGTTCGCGTTCTGCAGAACGCGCCGGCGGCGGGCTTCTCGACGATCGTGCGTGACAACTTGATCTCTTTCCTGATCCAGAGCGGTGAGGAGGGTGGCAGCTCGGGTGGATCTGCGATCAGCTCGCGGTTCATCGAAGGCGAGTTCCCGAACTATCGCCAGCTACTCCCCGAGGGTTACAAGAACAAGCTGACCGTCGACAAGGACGACCTCATCGAGGTTGTTCGTCGCGTTGGGTTGCTCGCGCAGAACAACCTCCCGGTGAAGCTGCAGTTGGGTAACGAGCTCGAGATCTCCGCGCATACGCCTGATGTCGGAGAGGGTCAAGAGTTACTCGACGCCGAGTACGAAGGCGATGCCTTTGTGATCGCGTTCAATCCGCAGTTCCTCTTCGACGGGGCCTCCGCCATCCAGACCGACAAGCTCGTTATTTCGGCGGGAGACGGACTGAAGCCGGCCATCCTCAAGGGCGATAACGACACACGATTCACTTACCTGCTGATGCCCGTCCGGTTGTCGTAGTCCTCCTTCGTGCACGTCGAGCGGCTCGCGCTGGAGGATTTCAGGAACTACGCGCAGACCGCCGTGGAGTTCGCGCCCGGGCTCAATCTGGTCGTCGGACGCAACGCGCAGGGCAAGACGAATCTGCTGGAAGCCGCTTATTGCTTGAGCGGCATGGCGTCTCCGCGCGCGACCGATCCCGTCTTGGTGCGCACGGGGACGGAGCGAGCGTTGATCCACGCAGACGTGACTCGCGCCGAGCGCACGGTGCACGTCGACATCGAGATCAAGCCGGGCCGCGGACGGAGGGTGCAGGTCAACCGAGCCGCTTTGCCTCGCGGCCGCTCGTTGGGGGAGGTCCTGGTGGCGGTGTTCTTCGGCCCCGACGAGCTGGGCCTGGTCAAAGGGTCGCCCGACGGCCGGCGTCGATTCCTCGACGAGCTCGTCGTCAAGCTCCGTCCGGCGCGCGACGGGCTCCGGCGCGAGTGGGAGCGCGTGCTCAAACAGAGGAACGCGTTGTTGCGATCAGCCCGTGCATCGGGTGGCGACGCGGATCTCGACGTGTGGGACGAGACCTTCTGCCAGGCGGGTGCGGAGCTGACCGCCGAGCGCCTGTCGGCCCTGGCTCAGCTGGTGCCGCTGGCTGCTGCGCGCTATGAGGCAGTGGCCGGCGAGGGTCACATGGAGCTGGGCTACACCAGCTCGTGGATCGAGGAGCAAGCGCTCGCCGGGGGGCCCGCGGCCGCGGCCGAGATCTCGGTGACCGAACTCGCCGCCCATCTGCGGGCCCGGCTCGGGCGTCTTCGACAAGCGGAGCTCGAGCGGGGCACGAGCCTGGCGGGCCCGCAGCGGGACGACGTTCTGATCCGTCTCGCCACCGACGACGGCGTCAGCGACGCCCGCACCCACGCTTCTCAGGGGGATCAGCGGACGTGCGCCCTGGCGATCAAGCTCGCCGAGCAGGACCTCCTCGCCGAGGTCCTCGATGAGCGCCCCCTCTTGTTGCTCGACGACGTCTTCAGCGAGCTCGATCCCACCCGCCGCGCGTGGCTGGCGAAGTCCGTTCAGGAGATGGGACAGAGTTTGGTCACCACCACCGCACTCGAGGATCTGGAAGTCGCCGGGATACAGCGCGTGTTCGAAGTGGATAAAGGAGAGGTGGTGCCGCGATGAACGATCCGCCACGATTGCGGGACCTATTGGATCCGATAACCGCGCGTTTCGGTATGGATGGGGCATCCGCTGCAGGAGCCATCTGGTCGCGCTGGACCGAGGTCGTTGGTGAATCGGTTGCGCGCCACGCCGAGCCGACGTCGTTGCGCCGCGGGGTCTTGCGCGTGCGCACCGACTCGCCGGTATGGGCCACCGAGATCGGCTATCTGGCGGACGACATACGCGGGCGTGCCAACGCGATAGCACAGCAGGAGCTGGTGCGCGAGGTCCACGTGTGGACGTCCAACGCCGCGATCGCGCGCCGAGATTCGACGCCGCGCGCAGTGCCGCAGCAGATCGAGGACCAGGCCACCCGTTCCGTCCCGAGCGACCCATCGACCGCGCTCGACCGCGCTCGCAACGCGTGGCGAAAAAGGGTCGGAAAAAGTCGCTGAGCAGGGGTCCTTAAAGGGCCTTGGAAACCGCTAAATGTGCAGGTCAATGCTAAGATTAGGAGCAATGAACCCACCGTCTGCGGCCCTGTCTCAACGCGCCCGGACGACCCGTGAGAACGAGGACTATGGCAACTAAGAAAAACCCGGCTCCCGCGACGAAAGCGCGCTCCCGGAGCTCATATACCGCGCAGGACATCACCGTCCTAAAGGGCCTCGATCCGGTCCGCCAGCGACCCGGTATGTACATCGGATCGACCGGCACGCGCGGCCTTCACCACCTCGTTTACGAGGTGGTCGACAACGCGGTCGACGAGGCGATGGCCGGCCATTGCGACAAGATCGGCGTGCAACTGCTCGCCGACGGGGGCTGTCGCGTGACGGACAACGGACGCGGGATCCCCGTCGACATCGTTAAGGGAGAGCGCAAGCCGGCGGTCGAAGTCGTGCTCACCACCTTGCACGCGGGCGGCAAGTTCGGCGGCAAGGGTTATCAGGTATCAGGGGGATTGCACGGAGTCGGCGTGTCCGTCGTGAACGCTCTCTCCGAGAGGCTCGACATCGAGGTCGCTCGTGACGGGAAGCTGTGGCAGCAGACCTACAAGCGCGGCAAGCCACAGGGCAAGCTAACCCCGAAGAAGCCGATCAAGAAGACCGGGACGACGGTCGCCTTCTGGCCGGATCCCGAGATCTTCACGGATGAGCGTGAGTTCAAGTTCGACACGCTGGCGCAACGTCTGCGCGAGATGGCGTTCCTCACCAAAGGCCTCGAGATCAAGCTCATCGACGAGCGTGTCGAGCCTGCCGCCGAGGAGACGTTCCGTTACACCGGCGGGATCGTGGACTTCGTGAAGCATCTCAACACGAACAAAGAAGAGGTCAACAAGCGGGTCGTCTACTTCGAGTCGAAGGCGGAGAACCACGAGCTCGAGATGGCGATGCAGTGGACGAACACGTTCACCGAGTCGGTCTTCACCTTCGCCAACAACATCAACACGCACGAAGGCGGCATGCACGAGGAAGGTTTCCGCCGCGCGCTCACCCGTGTGATCACGAAGTACGCCCGGGACAAGTCCAT
>Ga0299913_10002683_pt1 | contig 14175 bp, 12 predicted proteins | sample RVTome_9_FD_201360 | JGI IMG/M metagenome (GOLD analysis project Ga0299913, IMG submission 201360) | Soil microbial communities from uranium-contaminated site in the Upper Colorado River Basin, Wyoming, United States - RVT155D38 (version 2) ... | reverse complement strand
GAATGGGAACCGGGCGACGGGCCGCCGGAGAGCATCGCCGAGGTGCTGGACGAGTGGCGCCGGCGGGTCCTGCCGCCCGCGGATTCGCGCTAGGCGCGAGCGGGTCGACCGCGGAGGCCAGGGGCCATGTCGGGCCTGTCGATCCGCCCGGCCTCCGTTCGACCCACTGCGGGAGCGAGGCCGGGAACGCCGGTCTCGCTCGGGTGAACCAGACACGATTCCGCGACGACAAGGAGACGAGAGCGTGAGATTCCTATCGATGATCCGCATCGACGAGAACAGCGGCCGGGAGCCCGACGAACGGCTCATGACGGATATGGGCAAGCTCATCGAGGAGATGACCGAGGCCGGCGTGCTGATCCACACGGCCGGGCTCCGGCCGACCTCGGAAGGCGTGCGCGTCCGGCTGCGGGGCGGCGAGCTGTCCACCACCGACGGGCCGTTCACCGAGACCAAGGAGGTGATCGGCGGCTATGCCGTGCTCGAGGCGAAGTCGAAGGACGAGGCGATCGAGCTGACCAAGCGCTTCCTGCGAGTCCACGGCGACGAGTGGGAGCTCGAATGCGAGGTGCGCGAGCTGGAGGGGCCGGACTTCGGCGTCGACGCGGATGGCGCGCACTCGTGACCGCGACGACCGTCGTCCGCCTCATCGAGGCGCCCCGCTGCGTAGTCTACCGGGCGCTGCTCGATCCGGAGGCGGTGGCGCGGTGGAAGGTGCCGGACGGCATGACGGCCCGCGTGCACCGGTTCGAGGCCCGCGAGGGCGGCTCCTTCCGGGTGTCGCTCACGTACGATGCCCCGACGGAGGCTGGCAAGACCACGGCCCACACGGACACCTATCACGGCCGCTTCGCGGAGCTCGTGCCCGACGAGCGGGTCGTCGAGCTCATCGAGTTCGAGACGACCGATCCCGCGATGCAGGGCGAGATGACCGTCACGACGAGCCTGGCCGACATCGAGGGCGGCACCGAGCTGACCGCCGTCCACGAGGGACTCCCGCCCGGTGTCTCGACCGCGGACAACGAGACCGGCTGGCGGATGGCACTCGCGAAGCTCGCGGCCCTGATGGAGACGGGGTGACCCGCGCGGCACCCGCCCCCACGCTGACGAAGACGACCACTCCTCTTCCGCCGAGTTCCGCAAGGCGAGCTGATCGGGAGACACGATCACGCGAATTCGTGACGCTGGTGCCCCGCGCTATCGATAGCGCCACACGCCGCCCGTGTTCCTGTTCCGGGAGTCGTAGCCTCCCACGATCACCACCTGTTCGCCGGAGACCGGCGTCGCCGTCGCGAAGAAGTACGGCGTGGGGAAGTCTCCCGGCACCGAGCGGAACGTGAACGAGTCCGCGTCCAGGACTTCCGCCGCGCGCGCGCCCGTCGGCACCAGCACATCCCCGTTCCCGAGCCGCACGGAGGTTCCCCGGATCTTGTAGCGGCTGCTGGCCATCGAGGGTCCGGGCGAGAAGGTGCCATCGGACGGGTTGTAGATCTCCGTGGTCTCGAAGTGATTCCGATCGGTGCGGTCGGCGCCCGCGATGATGATCACGCGCCCATCGGCCAGGCGCACCGCATCGTGCTTGTGTCTCGGGGTGCCGAGCCCGCCCGTCGACACGAAGCGTCCGGTTGTCGGCTCGTAGATTTCGGCGCTGGCATGGACCTCCATCTCCGCCCGTCGGCCCCGGTGGCCGCCGACCACCAGCACGCGCCCGTCGTCGAGGGCGGTCGCCGTGTGACTCTCACGCGCACGACGGAGCGGTTCGACAAGCTCCGAGCGTCCCGTGACCGGATCGAACACCTCCGCGCTGGCGAGGAAAGTCCAGCCACGTCCGACGCCGCCGACCACGAGGAGGCGGCCGTCCGGGAGCACGGTGGCGGTGTGTCCGCTCCGGCCCTCCAGGAGTGACCCGGCGGCCTCGAAGCGGCCCGACGCGGGGTCGAACACCTCCGCGGACGCCAGGTACTCGCCATCGTAGCCCCCCAGGAGGACCGCGCGCCCGTCCCCAAGGGGGGTCGCGGTATGTCCAACTCGGGCGTGCGCCATCGGTCCGAGCGGCGCGACCCGGTCGCTGGAGATGTCGATGAGCTCGGCCGTGGCGAGGCTCCCCCCACCGGGGCCCATGCCTCCCGCCACCAGAAGGCGGCCTCCGGGCAAGGCCGTCGTCGTGTGCGCGGACCGGGGCGTCCCGAGCTCGGCGATCCGCTCGATCGAGCCGCCCGCGGGCGGCGTCCCGGAGGTGAACTCGACGGGTCGTGTCCCGGAGGTGAACGCGAGCAGGGCCGCGACGCAGGCCGCGATCCGGAAAGGGGAACCCAGGTGCACAGACATCGTCGGTCTTCCACGAAGGGGGGGGTTCACCGACCCACGGCGAGGTCGGAGCCGGGAATTCTACCCCCGCTCGAATCCCGGGTTCAGGTCATACGCCGCCCCGCCGGGCGCCCGGCTCACTCTCTGAGCGACGCCGCCGGGTCCACCCCCGCGGCGCGCTTCGCGGGGATCCAGCTCGCGACGAGGGCCGTGCCGGCGAGCAGGACACCCACGGCCGCGAACGTCCGCGGATCGGCGGCGCTCACTCCGTACAGCAGGGACTGGGCGAGTCGCATCAACAGGTACGCCCCCACCAGCCCCGCCGCGAGCCCGGCGGCCACGACGCCTCCCGCCTCGGCCAGCACCATCCGCTCGACGTCCTTCCGCGCCGCTCCGAACGCGATCCGGATGCCGATCTCGCGCCGGCGTTGCGACACGCCGTAGGTGAGGAGCCCGAAGATCCCGACCAGGGCGAGCACGAGGGCGAGCCCCGCGAAGGCGGCGAGCAGCACGGCGCCGAAGCGGCGCGGCGCGATCGACGTGTCCCACACGGACTGCATGGTCTGGAGATCGTCCACCGCGAGGGTCGGGTCGAGCTCCCGGACGGCCGCGCGCGCCAGCGAGGCGACGGCGGCCGGGTCCCCGGCGGTCCGGACGACGATCACCATCGTATCCCACGCGCCCTGCGCGTACGGGACGTAGAACGCGGGCCGGAGCTCGTCGCCGGCGCCGAACATGCGCACGTCGTCGACGACGCCCACGATCCTCCGGTACACGTTCTCGTCCCGCCATGAGCGCACGCGACGGCCGAGCGCCCTTTCTTCATCGCCGAACATCCGTCGCGCGAACTCGCGGCTCACGATCGCCACGGGCTCCGCCCCGGATCCGTCGGAGCGCTCGAACTCCCTCCCGGCGACGACGGGGATGTCCATGGTGCGGAAATACCCCGGCGACACGACCTGCCACTGGGCGCCGAGGTCTTCGCCCGCCGGGGGCTCCGGCTGCCCGTCGTACAGGAAGGCGCGCCCGAGGTAGAAGCCGCCCCCACCGAGGGGGAGCGAGGACACCATCGTGACATCCTCGACGCCGGGGTCGGCCGCGACGCGGTCCCGGATCGCTTCGAAGGCGCGATCTTGCGCCGCCACCTCCCGGTAGCGCTCGCCCTGAAGCGAGAGCGAGAAGGTGAGGAGGCCGCCCGTGCGGAAACCCGGATCGGTTCCGCGCAGCTCGGCGAAGCTCCTGAGGAGGAGACCCGCCCCCACGAGGAGGATCACCGAGAGGGCGAGCTCGACCGCCACGAGGACGCGGCGCGAGCGACGGCCGCTCACTCCCGCCGTGCCCCGCAGGGTGCCCTCGGCGAGCGCCTCGCGGGGATCGCGTGCCGAGCCCGCGAGCGCCGGCACGAGCCCGAACAGGACGGCGCTCGCCAGCGACACGACGAACGCGAACCCCAGCACGGTCGGGTCCACGGCGGCCTCGGCGATGCGGGGGAGGTTCGCGGGCGCGAGGCCGATCAGCACGCGCACGCCGGCGTACGCGAGCGCCACGCCGGCCAGACCCCCGACGAGCGCGAGCACGAGGCTTTCGGTCAACAGCTGCCGCATCAGACGGCCGCGTCCGGCCCCGAGCGCGCCACGGACGGCGAGCTCGCGCTCGCGCACGGCGGCCCGACTGAGGAGGAGGTTGGCCACGTTGACGCACCCGATGAGGAGCACGAACCCGACGGCCCCGAGCACGAACCACAGCGCGTGCGACAGGTCGCGCCCGACCAGCCATGCATCCAGCGGCTCGGCGGTCACGGTGACGCCCTCGCGGGCCGCGGGATCGGCGCTCGCCACGCGGGCGGCCAGCATGGCCAGCTCGGCTCTCGTCTGCGCGAGCGTGCGGTCCGGTGCCAGACGGCCGATCGCCTGGACGATGAAGTTGTCGCGACGGCGGTAGTTCTCCTCGTTGGCCGGCGTGACACGCAACGGCACCCACAGATCGACCCCCGACGGGAACGACAGGTCGCGCGGGAGCACGCCGATGACCCGAACCGGTCGTCCGCCGAGCCGGAGCTCGGCCCCGGCGGCCTCGGGCCGCCCGCCGAACGAGCGCTGCCACAGCGCGTAGGAGATGATCACCACCGGGGGCTCGCCCGGCTGGAACTCCGAAGCGGTCGGCAGCCGGCCCAGGGCGGGGGCCACGCCGAGGGTGTGGAAGAAATCTTCGGTCACCCGCGCGAACGGCACCCGCTCCGCGTCCCGGTTCTCGGCGCCGACGTTGACCTCGAATCGCTCGTAGACGGCGACCCTGGCGAACACGCCGGCCTCTCGCCAGTCGAGGTAGTCGGCGTAGGTGACGTTCCACGTCTCCCCCGTCTCGAAGTCCTGCGACATCGGGACCACGAGACGGTCGGCCCCGGGGTACGGGAGCGGGCTCAACAGGACGGCGTCGACGGCGCTGAAGATGGCCGTGGTCGCCCCGACCCCGAGCGCCAGGGTGAGCACCGCGACGGCCGTGAACGCCGGCGCGTTCCGCAGCTGGCGGACCCCATAGTGCAGGTCCTGGCGCAGCCGGTCGATCCCCTCCGTCCACCCCCGGACCCTGTCGCGTTCGCTGGCCATGGTGCGGCACTCCTCCTTCACGCTGGGGAGATCGCCGAACCCTCCGAGGGCGCGGCGGCGCGCCTCCTCGGGCGTCAGCCCCTCCTCGATGTACTGGCGGATGCGCATCTCGAGGTGGAAGTCGAGCTCCTCCTCCACCTCCCGCCGGGGACCCGGCGGGACCAGCGGCTCGCGACCCTCGGACCGGGACACGGCCGGATCAGGCCGGCGCGAGCAGGACGCGCGACACGGCGCCCGAGAACCGGCGCCACTGCTCGGTCTCGCGCTCGAGCTCGCGGTGCCCGCGGCGGCTGAGGCGGTACGTCTTCACGCGCCGCCCGAGCTCCGACATCCCCCATTTCGCCTCGATCCAGCCGCGCCGCTCGAGCCGGTACAGGGCCGGGTAGAGCGAGCCGTCCTCGATCGCCAGCACGCCGTCCGTCTCCGTCTCGAGCCAGCGCGCGATCGCGTACCCGTGCAGCGGCCCGGACGCGAGCGTCTTGAGGATCAGCGGCTCGAGCGTCCCGCGCAGGTACTCCGAGCTGCGTGTGGCCATGCCCTCGCCCCCTATCACTAGACTGTCTATGTATCCTCGCGCGCCGATACCAAGGCTGTCAAGGGGTCGGGGGCCGGCCTGTCGAAATCGGTCGCCGTTGGACGACCATCGGGTGGAGGGGTAACCGGCATCCGGTCCCGTGCGGGGGATCCCGAAAGGCCACGGCGGACATCTCGACTGCCGGCCGCCCGGGAACGAGAGCGACAAGCCGCGAGAGAGGAGTTGGAGCATGCGTTGTCTGGTTCAGGTGCGGGCCGACGAGTCCACGGAGCGGGGCGACCTGCCCTCGGAAGAGCTGATCGCGGCGATGATGACGTTCAACGAGGATCTGGTCGAGGCCGGCGTGCTGGTGGCCGGCGAGGGGCTCAAGCCGAGCTCCGAGGGGGCCCGGGTCACGTTCCGCGGGCAGGACCGGGTCGTGAGGGACGGTCCGTTCCCGGAGACGAAGGAGCTCATCGCCGGCTTCTGGATCTGGGAGGTGAAGTCGCTCGAGGAGGCGATCGAGTGGGTGAAGAAGTGCCCGAACCCGCTCGAGGGCGAGTCGGTGATCGAGATCCGGCCGTTCGTCGAGGCCGACGATTTCGGCGAGGCGTTCACGCCCGAGCTGCGCGAGCGCGAGGAGCGGCTCCGGGCAAAGGTCGAGTCGCGTTAGCGCCATGCACGTTGTCGCGCAGGACGACCTGCCGTTCACCGGATATCCATCTGAACGAGCGCTTCATCCGGGAGAACCTGGATTGACGTCCAGAGCGGACAGGCGCAGGGAGAGTACCCCTCCTTGCCACTCCTAACATATGGCGCCCCGCGGGGCTTGCGGCCAGAGCCGGGTCGTCCCGTAGAGTCGCTCGCCGAGGCCAGACCCTCTGGCCGAGGCCAGAACCTCCAGGAATGGGAGGAGCGACATGCGGGCGTTGTTGTCGACACACGGGTCGAGCGGGGACGTGGCGATGACCGAGCATGCGGTGGTGATCGCCGGAGCAGGCCCGACCGGGCTGATGTTGGCGGGCGAGCTGGCGTTGGCGGGCGTCGTCGTCACCATCGTCGAGCGGCGCGCCGGCCAGGACCTCGCCGGAGCGCGCGCAGGCGGCCTGCACTCACGCACCATCGAGGTCCTCGATCAGCGTGGAATCGCCGATCGGTTCCTCTCGGAGGGACAGGTGGCTCAGGTCGCGGCCTACCTGCCCGGCATGCCTCTGGACATCAGCGACTTTCCCACCCGGCACAACTACGGGCTCGGGCTGTGGCAGAACCACATCGAGCGCATCCTGGCCGGCTGGGTCCACGAGCTGGGGGTGCCGATCCGCTACGGCAGTGAGGTGACCGGTTTCGCGCAGGACGACACCGGCGTCGACGTCGAGCTGTCCGACGGCCAGTCGCTGCGGGCGCAGTATCTCGTCGGGTGCGACGGAGGACGCAGCCTGGTCCGTAAAGCAGCCGGCATCGAGTTCCCCGGGTGGGATCCGACAACCAGCGCCCTGCTCGCCGAGGTCGAGATGACCGAGGAGCCGGAATTGGGCATTCGCCGCACTCCCTCGGGCATGCACGCCCTCGGCAAGGTCGAGTACGAGTTCAAAGACGGCGAGGTCGTCTACAAGCCAGGGGGGACGGTCGGGGTCATGCTGACCGAGTCGCACGTCGGCACGAGCGAGCCCACCCTGCGCGACCTCAGCGAGGGCCTCATCGCCGTATACGGGACCGACTACGGGATCCACAGTCCCACCTTGATCACCAGGTTCACCGACATGACGCGGCAGGCCGCGGCCTACCGCGACCGACGGGTCCTGCTGGCCGGCGACGCGGCGCACGTGCATTCCCCGGTGGGGGGACAGGGCCTCAACACCGGTGTGCAGGATGCGGTGAACCTCGGATGGAAGCTGGCCCAGGTGGTCCACCGGACAGCGCCGGAAAGCCTGCTGGATACCTACCATGCCGAGCGCCACCCGGTCGCGGCCCGCGTGCTGCGCAACACGATGGCGCAAGTCGCGCTCATGCGCGCCGACGATCGCATCGAGGCGTTGCGCGACACCGTGTCCGAGCTGCTGAGCATGGACGAGCCGCGTAAACGATTCGCCGCGATGATGTCTGGTCTGGACATTCACTACGATCTCGGCGGGGGACACCCGCTGCTCGGACGCCGCGTGCCCGATCTCGACCTGGTCACCGCCAACGTTCGGCTGCGGGTCTTCACGCTGCTGCACACTGCCCGGCCAGTGCTACTCAACCTCGGCGAGCCCGGCGGCTTCGACATCGCTCCATGGGCAGATCGCGTTCAGTTGATCGACGCCGAATACGCGGGTCCGTGGGAGCTTCCGGCCATCGGGACGGTCACTGCTCCCACCGGCGTCCTGGTTCGGCCCGACGGACATGTGGCCTGGGTGGGAGATCAAACCCAGGTGGGGCTCGTTGACGCGCTAACCGCCTGGTTCGGGCTGCCTACCGCGGCGTAGGCTTTCAGGATCGCCTTCCAGGAGTTCACAGGTGACACGGCCTGGCCGTCGAATGTCCCCACCGGATCACCGGCGCCCGTTTCCGAGTTTCGAGGTCCGGATCCGACCGGCGTCCGGCGTCGGCGCGCCCGACATTCCGGCCGGGAACCACATCGGGTTCTACCCGACGCCGCGCGGCATCGAGGAGTTCAAGGACGAGCTGCACGGCTACAGGGGGTGAAGGGCTCGGTCCAGTTCCCGCTCGGCCAGCCGCTGCCGGCGAACCTCATCCGGCGGATCGTACGGTTCCGTGTCGAGGAGGCCGTGGGAGCATCGCCGCGATAGCGCGCTTCGGCGGCGCGCCCGCGGGCTGTTCCGGCTCTTCCCTGAAGGACACCTTGTGCGCATGTCGACGCCAGATACCCACGACCGTCTGGACGACCTGCGGATCGACCGATCCGACGACGAGCCCGCCGAGCGCCGCTGGGCGCGCTGGTTCACGCCGCTCGCCTTCGCGATCGTCCTGGTGGTCATCGCCGCGTGGTGGACCTTCGGCCGCGACCGCGGTCCCGTGGTCGAGGTCACGGCGCCCGTCGAGGTGGCCGGGGGGAGCGGCGCGATCTCCGTCCTCGACGCGTCCGGCTACGTGGTCGCGCGGCGGCAGGCCACGGTGTCCTCGAAGATCACCGGTCAGGTCGCGGAGGTGCTGATCGAGGAGGGCATGGAGGTGGAGGAAGACCAGATCCTCGCGCGCCTCGACGACTCGAACGCGCGGCGCACGCTCCAGCTCTCCGAGGCGCGGCTCGCCGCGGCGCGCAGTCGGGTGGGGGAGATCGAGGTGCTGCTCAGGAAGGCCGAGCTCGACCTCGAGCGCTCCCGCGGCCTCAGGGCGGCCGACGCGGAGAGCCAGGCGAACCTGGACGCGGCGCTCGCGGCGCGGGATGGGTTCGTGGCGCGTCTCGAGATCGCGCGTGACGAGATCGGGGTCGCCGAGGGCCAGGTGGCGCTCGACCGGCAGGGCCTCGAAGACACGCGGATCCGGGCGCCCTTCGACGGCGTCGCCGTGACCAAGAACGCGCAGCCGGGGGAGATGATCTCTCCGGTCTCGGCCGGGGGCGGGTTCACGCGCACGGGGATCACCACGATCGTCGACATGCAATCGCTCGAGATCGAGGTGGATGTGAACGAGGCCTACATCCAGCGCGTGCGCCCCGGTCAGCGGGTCACGGCCACGCTGGACGCGTACCCGGGCTGGCAGATTCCGGCGCACGTCATCACCATCGTGCCCGCCGCGGACCGGCAGAAGGCGACCGTGCGAGTCCGGATCGGGTTCGACGAGCTGGGCGACCCGAGGATCCTGCCGGACATGGGCGTGAAGGTCGCCTTCCGGGGCGATGAGACCGGGGGGGCGGCCGCTTCCACCGCGCTCCTGATCCCCGAATCCGCGGTGCGTCGAGAGGGAGACGCCTCGACCGTCTACCTCGTGCGGGACGGGGTCGTGGAGCGGCGGGCGGTCGCCGTGGGCGCCGCATCGGGAGACCGGGTCGAGGTGCTCTCGGGGCTGCGCCCCAGCGACCGCGTGGTGCTGGATCCGCCCGCGGGCCTCGAGGACGGAGATCGCGTACGCGTGACCGAGGAGCGAGAGGATGGATGACGCGCTGGTCCAGGTCCGGGACGTCCACAAGGTCTACGAGCGGGGCTCGGAGACGATCGACGTACTGAAGGGCCTCGACCTGGACGTGGAGGAGGGCGAGTTCCTCGCGCTCATGGGCCCCTCGGGCTCCGGCAAGACGACGCTCCTCAATCTTCTCGGCGGTCTCGACAAGCCCACCTCCGGCCGCGTCGTCGTCGCGGGCACGGACCTGGGGACGGCCTCGAGCCGCGAGCTCGCGCGCTGGCGGGCGCGGCACGTGGGGTTCGTGTTCCAGTTCTACAACCTGCTTCCCGTGCTCACCGCGGAGCGGAACGTGGAGCTCCCGCTGCTCCTCACGAAGCTTTCGCGCGCCGAGCGCCGGAAGCACGTGGCCACCGCCCTCGAGCTCGTGGGGCTCACGGACCGCGCCGACCACTATCCGCGCGAGCTGTCGGGGGGTCAGGAACAGCGCGTGGGGATCGCCCGCGCCGTCGTGAACGACCCGACCCTCCTCCTGTGCGACGAGCCCACCGGCGACCTCGACCGCGACACGGCCGAGGAGATCCTGGGCCTGCTCGTGGCGCTCAACGAGCGCTACGGAAAGACCGTCATCATGGTCACGCACGACCCGCTCGCGGCCGAGCGCGCGAAGCGCGTGCTCCACCTCGACAAGGGCGCGCTCGTGGAGGCCGCGACCGCATGAAGTTCCTCCACCTGCTGTGGCGGAACCTGCTGCGCCGGAAGGTGCGCACGCTGTTCACGTTCCTGTCGATCGTGGTCGCGTTCTTCCTGTTCGGTCTGCTCGTGGCCATCCGTCACGGGTTCGACTACGGCGTCCAGATCGCGGGCGAGAGCCGCCTCCTCACCATCCACCGCGTGTCCATCATCCAGCTCCTCCCCGTCCGCTATCTGAACCAGATCCGGAGCGTCCCGGGGGTGGGAGGTGTCACGCACTCCACGTGGTTCGGCGGCGTCTACCAGGACCCGCGGAACTTCTTCGCCCAGATGGCCGTCGAGCCGGAGCCGTATCTCGCGATCCACCCCGAGTACGTGCTCTCGCCGGACGAGAAGGAGCGCTGGCTCGCGACCCGCGCGGGGGCGGTGGCGGGACGGAAGCTGGCGGAGCGCTTCGACTGGCAGGTGGGTGATCGGATTCCCATTCAGCCCACGTCCTGGCGGCCCGCCCAGGGCCCGGAGGCGTACGAGTTCGAGCTCGTGGGCATCTACGAGGGCGCGACCCAGAACATCGACGAGACCGCGTTCTTCTTCCGGCACGACTATCTGATGGAGCGTGTGGGCGACATCGGGCAGGTCGGATGGTACACGGTCGAGATCGAAGATCCGAGCCGCGCGGACGAGGTGGCGCAGGCCATCGACGCCCAGTTCGCGAACTCCGCTTTCGAGACGAAGACCACGACGGAGCGCGCGTTCATGCGCTCCTTCGCCGAGCAGGTGGGGAACACCGGCGCGATCCTCATGGGCATCATCGGGGTCGTCTTCTTCGTGATCCTGCTCATCGCCGGGAACACGATGGCGCAGTCCGTCCGCGAGCGGACCAACGAGCTCGGCGTGCTCAAGACCGTGGGCTTCACAAACCGCGGGGTGCTGGCGCTGGTGCTGGCCGAGGCGGTGCTGCTCGCCGGGGCGGGCGGAGTCGTGGGGCTGGCGCTCTGCCTGCTCGTGATTCCGGGACTCGAGCCGCTCCTCGCCGCGTTCCTGCCCGTGTTCTACGTGCCGCCGATGGCGATCGCGATCGGGATCGGGCTCGCGATCCTCCTCGGTCTCGCGAGCGGCGGGCTCCCGGCGTGGTCTGCGCAGCGGCTCGAGATCACCGAAGCCCTGAGGAGAAGGTAGAGTGGACTGGCTCCGCCAGGCGGTCGCGGTGACCGTCGTCAACCTCAAGAGCATCCGGCAGCGGCTGGGCTCCTCGGCCGTAGCCGTAGCCGGGTTCGCCGGCGTGGTGGCCGTGTTCGTCGCGGTCCTCTCGATCGCGGCCGGGTTCGAGCGGGTGATGGAGAGCGGCGGGTCGGACGAGGTGGCGATCGTGCTGCGCGCGGGGAGCGACACCGAGATGTCCAGCGGGTTCGAGCTCGAACAGACGCGCATCATCGAGGAGGCCCCCGGGGTCCTGCGCGACGAGTCCGGCCCGGTCGCGTCGTCGGAGCTGTTCGTGGTGGTCGACGTCCCCAAGCGCTCGACGGGGACCGGCGCGAACGTGCCGCTCCGCGGCGTCGGACCCGAGGCGTTCGCCGTGCGTCCGGAGGTCGAGATCATCGAGGGGCGGCGGTTCCGCGAGGGCTTCCAGGAGGTGATCGCCGGGCGGGCGGCGGCGAGCCAGTTCGCCGGGCTCGAGCTCGGGAACCGGCTGCGCTGGGGCGAGGCCACCTGGGAGGTGGTGGGCATCTTCACCGCCGAGGGGTCGCTGTGGGAGTCGGAGATCTGGACCGACGCGCTCGTGCTCCAGCCGGCCTACCGCCGCGGGAGCACGTTCCAGTCGGTGTACGCGCGTCTCGAGTCGCCGGACGCGTTCGGCCGCTTCCGCGATGCGCTCACCGCCGACCCGCGGCTCGAGGTCGACGTCGAGCGCGAGAGCGACTACCTCAGAGCGCAGTCCCAGGTGCTGCGGACGCTGGTCCAGGTGCTCGGGAACCTGATCGCGGTGCTGATGGCGGTCGGCGCGACGTTCGGGGCGCTCAACACCATGTACTCGGCCGTGGCGTCGAGGGAGAAGGAGATCGCGACGCTCCGGGCGCTCGGGTTCCGGGGCGGCCCGGTGGTGGTGTCGGTGCTCGCCGAGTCGCTCGTGCTCGCGCTCGTGGGCGGTCTCCTCGGCGGCGGCCTCGCCTATCTCGTCGCGAACGGCTACCAGACCGCCACCATGAACTGGCAGTCGTTCAGCCAGGTCGCGTTCTCGCTCTCGGTGACGCCGGGGCTCCTGATCGGCGGGGTGGTATACGCGCTCGTCATGGGGTTCTTCGGCGGGATCTTCCCCGCGCTACGGGCCGCGCGCATGCCCGTGGCCATCGCGCTCCGACGGGCCTGATCGCGGAGGGCCGCTCGACGGGGGCGCCTCACCCCGGTGCCGACGAGCGACGCCCGAGCCGCCGTGACGGCGTGCTCTCGTCGACGAACAGGACCGCGTCGAACTGCCGCGCGACGACGATCGGGTACGCGAACCCCCAGTCCTCGGCCGCGAATCCGAGCAGACGGATGGGACGGGGGTCGAGCAGCCACGCGCCCGCGTTCTCCGGCGACACGTCCCGAAGGTCGGCGAGAAGCAGGGGCGCATCACGGACGTCGGCGATCCGGTGGAGCGCCTCCTCCAGCGAGCCCTCGGGCGCCGGGAAGAGGGGGACGTCGAGTGTCTCGCTTCCCAGATACCCGGCATAGGATCCCCGATAGGTGAGGAGACCCAGCGCGCGATAGTCGTCGCCCAGCGCGCGCGAGAGGACGCCGCCCATCGAGCCGCCGTTGTAGTAGTCGTACGTCCCGTCCTCGCCGCGGCTGATGTGCGCGTCATGCGCCCAGACCACGGCGCGGGCGCCGGCGAAGCGGTGGTCGAGCGTCCACAGGATGTTCGAGGCCATCGCGCTGTCGCGCGTGGGGAGCTCCTGCGTGAACGCGGCGTGCGCGGCCTGACGCACGACGTTCGCGTTCTGGAGCGCCCATGCGACGGCCAGGGAGTCGCCCGTCTCGCGCGCGGCCTCCCGGAGTCGCGGCCGGGCGGCCATCACCAGACGCCACGCCTCGTCGGCGTCTTCCATCCACGCGCGTCTCACGTCCTCGGGCGCCTGGGGATACGGCCCCCGGCGCCACGCCTCCCGGTATTCGGCGTGAAGCGCGCGGACCGTGTCGGCCAGCGCCGGGGCGAGCTTGCGGAGCGTCGACTCGAGGCTGTCGACCGGGGCGCTCGGGTCCTGCATGTCGAACCCGACGAAGGCCACGAGCCGGTCCGGGTACCGCGCGTTGTGGGCCCGCATCCACTCGATCAGGTCGCGGACCTCCTCCGTATACCACACCGCGAACAGCGCCCGCATCACGCCTCTCGCCTCGCCGGACCCGCCGTGCACGTACTCGTTGATGCGCTCGACGGGGAGCTGGTTCGCTTCGATGAGGAAGACGCGGAAGCCGAGCCGTTCTACCAGGTAGCGGGTGAGCCGGTGCTTGGCGCGAAAGAACTCGCTCGTCCCGTGCGTGGCCTCGCCCAGCGCGACCACGCGGGCGTCCCCGACGATGCGGGCGAAGGGCTGGAGGTCGGCGTCCGAGGCGGGCTCCGATCCGGCATCCGCGCGCGTCGCCGCCGCGTCGGGCGGATCGCGATCGGCAGCGCTCGCCGACTCCCGCGTCGCGGGGGCATAGACGGTGGCGATCGTGCGGACGCGCTCGTCGAGCCAGGCGAGCTCCCCGGCGTCCGGCGCCACCGCAACGGGTGGATCGGCGAGACGGTGCCCATCGACCTCGACCGTCAGGCCATCGAACCACGCCGTGCCGGCGCCCGAGAGACCAACGGTGACGACCAGCGAGTGCGCGGCCGTATCCACCCACACCGCCGCCTCGACCGGAACCCAGCCGTCCGCGTCGGCCGGGCCCGTCGCCCGGGCCGTGTCGGAGTGGAAGGCACCCGGGGCCCAGGACTGGATCGTGACCGCGGCCCGTCCTTCGAGGTCCCGC
>Ga0299913_10002682_pt1 | contig 14176 bp, 11 predicted proteins | sample RVTome_9_FD_201360 | JGI IMG/M metagenome (GOLD analysis project Ga0299913, IMG submission 201360) | Soil microbial communities from uranium-contaminated site in the Upper Colorado River Basin, Wyoming, United States - RVT155D38 (version 2) ... | reverse complement strand
GACCAGCCGGGAGAGGTCTTCGCAGAAGTCCGCGTCCTGCACCCCGGCGCCGACGGTTTTGATCGTGGCGGCGGACCAGAGGGCGTCGAAGCCTTCCCGGCCCCACACGGAGCGGCCTTGTTCGCGGGATTGCAGGACGACGCTGACCATCAGGCCGAGGGAGCCGAACCAGGACATCCAGGACGGCAGTTCCGGCAGGCGAACGATGTTGGCGGCCTCGTCCAGCTGCAGCGTGATCGGTGGGTCGAGCCGGCCGCCGCGCGCCGTCGCGGCCTGGACGGCGACCTCGATCAGCTCTCCGACGATCGCGGCGACGACGGGTCGGCCGCTGCCCTCGCCTTCCCGGGACAGCAGGTAGACGGTGGGCTGAGGGTCCTCGACCCGGGTGATGAGCGACCACAGGTCCAGCTCGGTCACCGACGCGGGGTCGTCGGGCGGTTGTTGCCAGGTGGTGGGCGGGGTGACCCACCGCAGTAGGTGTTCGGAGTCCAGGCAGGCCAGCGCGGTCGCGACGCCGGCGAAGACGCCGCCCTTGGTCTCCGGCGGCAGCTCCAGCGTGGAGCGCAGGGATGCCGCCTGACTGGGGAAGCCGCCGCGTTCCAGGTAGACGGCGGGTTCCTCGGCGCGGGTGGCCACCCACAGCACGACATCGCGCAGGGTGTGCCCGGAACAGGCCGCCGCCAGCAGCAACTGGCGCAGGGTGGTGGCCGCGGCGGGGGTGAAGAACGGATCGGCCCGGTCCAGCCCGCTGCTCGGGCCACCGGTGGTGCCGCCGCCGACCTCGCGCATGAAGTAGCCGGCCATGCGGGCGGCGGATTCGACGTCCCGGACAGTGCGCAGCAGGTCGATCCAGAACCGTTGTGGTTGGTAGGTGATGCGCTGCGGGTCGAACAACCACACCGGACCCACCCGGCCACGCAGGCCCGCGGTGAGCAGCCACACGTCCGGCTTGTTGGAGGTCACCAGGACCGGCCCAGGTGCGGCGAGGACTTCCGGCACGACCTTGGCGCTGGTCTTGTTACTGCGCGGGCCGCAGATGACCAGCTCCACATCCTCGTGGCTCTTGAACACGGTGCTGCGGCCGATGGCGCCCAGCGCGACACCGACCTCGCGGGCGGCCAGCGCGCGGGCCTTGCGGTCGGCCAGAGACGGTCGCAGTCCTTGGGCGCGCCTGGCCATCGCGCGCTGTTGGAGGTCTGTGAAGGCGCGCCGGGAGGTCATCGCCCGATGCCCGTCCTTCGGCCGGCCCCGTGCACTGAGCAGCACGGTCGCGGTGATGCCGGCGGCGAGCGTGAGCACGACCTCGCCGGCGAGCCCCCCGTAGAACACGGCCGGTGAGCCGTCCGGGCCGATCAGCCCCACCAGGCCGTGCCGTTTCACCGTGGTGGCGACCGCGCTGTAGGCCGGTACCGGGTGGTCGTCACCAGCCGCGAGGTGTGCGGCGACCCAGATCGCGCCGATGCTGGTGAAGAGCAGGGCAAAGGAAGCGACGATGATCCAGGGCAGCACGGGCATGGTGCCGCTGGGGTGCTGGCGGGTGTACGGGCTGCTCATCCCGCACCCGCCCCGGCCGGGGTTTGGAAGGCGGTGTCGGTGTTGTACAGCTCCAGCTCGCGCGCATGCAGATGCATGCGCACCGGCAGCCCAGCGCGTTCGCCGGCTTTGATCAGGTAGAGGCCGCGGCCGGGGTGGCGTTGGCCGGGGACCCAGGTGCCGGCGCTCTGCCAGGACGCGATCAGTTCCGCCTCCCGGCCCGACAGGTTGACGGCCAGCGCTGGCAGTTCGGTGGCGGGAAGGCCGCCGTTACACATGGATGGCGCAGCGGCTCGCGATGCCGCGGGCCTTGGCCCGGTCCTCCGCGGCGGGGAGGGCCTCCAGGTCGTCCATCGAGTGGGTCAGGTAGACGCTGGCGACGCCCTTGTGCCGGTTCAGCCGGGTCATCCGGTCGCTCTTCTCCACCAGCCCGGGGCCGGTGCGCAGCGCCCGCCAGGCCTCGTCCTGGACCCAGAGGATGTTGCGCCCGGCGCCGGCCTGCCGGGCCTCGATCATGCCGGAGCCCCACGCCCAACTGCACAGCATCGCGGCGGCGACAACCTCGTCGGTCTCCTCGTCCAGCATGCTGATGTCCAGCGAGGTGGCTGGCGAGGACGGGTCCAAGCGGGCGGTGCTGCGCCGGTCGAACAACCCGCGCAGCGGCCCATCGACCAGCAGGTCCAGCGCGGCCAGCACCTCACGCAGCAGGTCGAAGTACCGCTCGGGTTTGCCGTCGACGCGGGCGGCGTTCAGCAGCGGCTGCGGCGCCTGGTCGAGCACGGCGCGGATCTCGGGAATGGTGGGTTGGCCGTCCGTGGTGGCGTCGGTGGCCACGTCGAGGGCGCGGCTGAGCAGGTTGCGCTCCGCCGTCGTGGGTTGGCGGTCCAGCTCCAGCAGCAGCAGGCCCTCCAGCAGCGCGGTCTGCCTGGCCCGGATCGATTCCCGCACCGCGTCCCGCTGCCGTCCCGCCGGGGTGGTGGCCAACAGTTCGGCCAGTGGGCCGGGGTCCAGCGGGTTGATGGCATCGTGCCCGCGGCCGATCTTGATGACCGTGCCGCCCAGGCGCGCAACCAGTGGCGAGTATTCGCCCTTGACGTCAGCGGGGACGAACAGCATCCAACCGAACGCGCACAACCCGGTACCGAGCCGTTTGGCGAACGCCGACTTGCCGACACCGGGCTGGGCCTGCACCCAGATACCGGTATTGGTGATCAGCCCGCTGCGCAGCCAGTCGCCCGGGTGCAAGCCGACCGGTTCGTGCGTGTGCAGGTCATGCCCGATCGGCACGCCACGCACCCGCGAGCCGCTGCCCCCGACGAACGGATACAGGCCCGCGAGTTGGGTGGTCGTGCCCTGCCACAGCATGGCCGATCCGACGTGGTGATCGCGCCCACCACCCGGGACCGGCCAGCCCCGCCCGGGCGGGACCGGCCAGCCGCGCAGCTCGGCCAGCGGGTCGGTCGACGCCGGCACCAGCCGGGCCGCGGCATCGGCCACCATCGGCGGCACCACCGCCGCCTTGGCCGGCCGCTCGGGGCGGGTCCGGCGGATCATCGCGCCCACCGGCCCCGCTTCGACAGCTCGGGTGGGTAGATCCCCACCCCGAGGGAGGCGGCGAACCCGGCGTGCTGCCAACCCCAGCAGCGGCGTAGCCGCAGCTTCGCGTTCCGCGCCCGCGACTCCACATCGGCGATCGCGTCCGGCAGCATCCGCGGGTCGGCCACCGTGGTGGTCACATACATCGCCCACAGGCCGACGCCAGCGCCGTGGGCTTCCTCCTCGGCGGCCTGGATCGCGCGAGTTTCATCCGCCCGGTCCCGCGCGGTGTCATCGATCCCCCGCCGGCGGCGCAGCTCGCGGCGAAACGCGCTGCCGGAGGCCTCGCGGGTGACGACCTCGCCGGCCTGGTCGGCCTGGTAGGGCTGGTAGGTGATGCACACCCGGCGGTGGTAGCGGCCCGGCGTGACCAACGGGGCCAGCACGGTGCTCGTGACCTGCTGCTGCGGCAGGCCGGCCATCGCCCAGGACACGCTCCATCCGCAGTCGTGCCAGTAGTGATCCACCAGGGATTGCGCGCGGACCGGGCCGGCGTCGGTCCACGCGAGTAGGTGCTGCTCATCGGCGAGGCGGGCCAGCTCACCGCGCGCGTCCGGGTCATACGCCGAGCGCAGCCAGTGCGTGAACTGGGGCGCCGTCGCCCGCCCCAGCGTCGCAACCCCGCACAACGGCAGGTCGCCCTCCAGCCCGGCCAGCGCGCGGCTGACCTCAGCGACCCGCTCGGCATCGTCCTGCGGTGTCGGCCGGGCCCGCTGCGGCTGAAACGTCAAGCTGACCCGCACGCTGACGTCCGCGGTCGCGCCACGATGCCCTGCGGCGATCTCGACCATCGTCTCCCGGGCTGCCCGCGGTGCCGCCGGGTCCAGCCGTTCGGTCACGTAGTCGGCCAACTCGGTTCCGCACGACGGCGCCGACTCCACCACGATGGCGATCCACTCGATCGTCGGTTCGTACCCCAGGGCGGCCTGCCAGGCCGCCCACGACCCGATCCACAGATCGCTGCGCTCCTGATCGGCCAGCACCGTGCCGACCGGGGCCACTCGGATGCTGGCCGTCAGCCGGCCGGTCCGCCGATCCCACAACAACCCGTACGGCTGCCCGAGGCCGTCCTGGGTGGACAGCGGCACGATCGGCGCCAACACCCCCGGCAGCTCGTGCCGGCGGGGATGCCGGGTGAACACGCCGGTCTCCCACTCGGTCCAACCCCTGCGCCGGGCCGTGCGGGTCCGCGCCCAGATCACCACCGCGCCACCCAGCGAGGTGCCGTGCGTGCGATGCGGCACCACCGTCAGCACCGCCACCACCGCAACGCCGGCGATGACGACCAGCAAGGTCGTCAGCGGCAGCCCGAACGAGGTGATCGCCACCCACCAGCCAAGCGGCACGAAGACACAACCACCGACCACCGCGGTCTGCGCCTCGGTCAGCCGGCCGACCCCGTACCCGCGCCGCGGCCGCCAACCCCCATACGTCCGCAGTCCCGTCACGGCCGGCCCTCCGGCGCGCCGTCGGTCATCGCCGCTGTCGCCGCGTCCACCGTGGCGCTGGCGCCCGCCTTGGCCGCCTGGGCACCGGCCACCACGGCGCCGGCCGGCCCGGCTGCCGCGGCCGCGGCACCGCCGGTACTCGCCGGCCCTGACATCTGTGCTGCGCCCGTGCCGCCGGCCTGCCCGGCTGCGGAGGACACCTCACCGCCGGCTGCGCCCGGCCCGGACGACGCTCCCGCGTGAGGAGCACCGCCGCTGCCGGTGGGCGATCCGGACTGGTCGCCGGTGCTGCCGCCCGGTCCGTCGCCGCTATGCACCGCTGCCACCGGCACTGCGCCGTTGCTCTGGCCGCCGCTGTGTCCGCTGGCCGGCCCGTTGTGGTCCATGAACCGCCCGAACCCCGCCGCGCCGGCTCCACCCAGCACCGAGGCCGCCGCGCCGGCCGCCATCGCCCCGCCACCACCGCCGGAGGTAACGAACCGCTGACCGCCCCAGTCGAAGAACCGCAGCATCGTCGGCATCGCCAGCACGGCCAGGCTGAGCACGGCCATCCCCACCAACACGGTCGACAGATCCTTACCGTCGGCCATCAGCGTGAACCCGATCGAGAACACGATTGCCGCCACCGGCTTGTACAACACCAAGGCCAGGCACCAGCTCAACACCTTGCGCAACCACGGCTTCGTGCTCTCCGTGACCTGCCCAGCCGCCGCGGTCGGGATCAGCGCCAGCAGGATCACCAAGGCACCCATCCGGAAGAACCCCAACGCCCACTGGACCGCGGCCAGAAAGAACAGCACGATGCTCAGCAAGAAGACCGCGCCGGCCGACGTGAACACATTCGCCTGCAAAGCCACACCCATGGTCGTGCTGAATTGCTCGATCTTCTGATCCAACAGCTGATCGGTCAACGCGGTCCCGGCGTCATCGAGCATGACCGCAAGCGTCCCGGCGAGCGTGGACCAGCCGACAAACGACAACAGACCCATGCCCGTGCTCACCAGCGGGTCGACCTTGCGCCGATACATCATGACAATGCCCTGCCACAGCACACCACCCGCCAGCAACACCACCCCGACATACCGCAGCAACGCCTGAATGTTCGCGATCACCGGCGAGGTGATCAGCGCACTCTGGTCGGCTCGCACCCAGAACGTCATCGCCTGCGCCATCATGCTTCCAGCGGCTTCTGCCATCTGCACCGACAACTCCTGAAACCAATTACCAGCCGCGTCCCGCAGCAGTTCCTCCGGAGTTCTCAGCTCCCACTCGGTGCCCGCCCGCCCGGCCGCGGGATGGTCGTTGATGGCCTTCGCGCGAAGCTGCTCAACCTTCCGCACATAGCGGTCGGAGAACGCATTCCAAGCCTCGCAGCGATCCCGCTCGACCTCCGGCGCATTCAGGCAACCGACATAGAAGCCGTCACATGGCGCCCGCTCCGCACCGAACCACCGGTTCCGTTCCGTCTCCGCGGTCGCATCCAGATCCCGATCCGTGCAGTAATAGCCGGTCTGATGGCCCTGGGTCACGCCCCACCGGAACCCGAACGGCCGCATCGCCGGATCACCGCCGGCCCACCGGCGCAAGTCGTCGACGCAGTAGCCGGCAGGGACGGTGGGCCGCAGCTCGGCCGCCAACGCCCGGTAACCCGCGATGATGGCCTCGCTGCGCGGCCTCGTGTCCGCCGGGACATCCGGACCGAACACGCTGGCCTGGAAGAAGGCCAGCAGGCTCGGAGTATCCCTGATGACGCTGGACACCCAGACCGAAAAGTCGCCCCCACCGCCCGCGCAGGCCGGCGAGGTCATCCACGGCGAGCTCGCCCAGGCGGCCGAGCCGGGCACATACGGCTGTAACTCCGACGGCAGCCCAGACAGATCCCGTACCGGTTCCGCACCGGCAGCCGGCGCCGCCAGGAACCCAACCACACCGGCCATCAGCACCAGCAGCACGGCACGCCCGAACAGGTGCGCCAACCGGACCGTCGCCAACCCTCTGCGCCACATTATTGCCTCCCCCGATCCCGGACTGAATTACTGCACAAGAAAACCGACAACCGAGGCTGACCCAAGAATCAACGCAATACCACCGACAACCCAGGGCAAGCTGACCGCGCCCTCGATCGCCATGTTGTTCCGATTCCGGCGACCAACCGCCATCATGATGCCCGCCGCGATCAGCGCCCCCACCGATCCGACCAGACCGCCCCACTTCAACCAACCCAAAATCGTCGTAGCCGCATCCGCCAGCTGCCCCGGCGGCGCCACCGGCGGCGGATCCGGAATCAACGGCGTCGGCTGCGCCAACCACCCCAACATCGCCGCCATCACGGCGTGCACATCCATGACAAAAACCCCCCGAAACGGCCTAGACCAGCAATTCAACTGCGGCGCTGCACACCAGGCTGACCAGCCGGAGGCGGCCAACCGCGGCCAGTACGACCCGCCGCCGCTGCAACCACCTCTCCAGCCTCCAAAGCATGGCGAACCGGATGCGTTGGCGGCACGCCCGATCGCACCGGCATCGCATACATCTGCTGCAGCGCGATCGGAAACCGCCGCAACGCCTCAACAACATCCCGCACCCTGGCCGGAAACTGGCGCCCAGGCGGGCTGTCCAGCTCGCACCACTTCCGCTGATGCGGAATGTCGAACCGGGCCGTAATATGCGGATCCGCCTTCCGAAGATACGACCGAGCCGCAGCCACAGCGCCCGGTACGACCTGCATGACAACCAGCAGCGGCGGCCGTGGGCACGCCGCCAACGCCGTCCCGAGCCGGGACGCCGCCGCGGCCGTGTTGGACGTCACCAGCACATCAACCAGACCACCCTGGTACACCCCCACATCCTCAACCGGCAACCCCGTCCCCAGCCGCACACACCGCGCCCACGTCGAGGTCCCCACACCCCCGGCCACCCCCGCCACCAGCAACGGCCGGAACTGCCCACCCTGCATCACCGCCCCCGACGACAACGCCATGACCAGCCCGTCACCAATCCCGCTCGCGCACCGCCACTCACCTCCCACCACCACACGTTCGCGACACCAACACCCGACAGTCCCCGATCGGCAACACCGACCGGACCAACCAGGCCGTCCCGCCGGCCCGCTCCAGCCCAACCAAGACGAACCGCCGACCAACCTCACCTTCCGGCGTCACCACCGCGGCAAAGTCATGCACCCCACCACACGTCAGCGACTCAAGGACCATCAACCGTGGCGTCGACCCGCGGACCGGCCCAGCGCAGCGACCATCACGCTCCAGCTGGCCGCGCAGCACCGACGTCACCAGCTCACACGCCGCCGGATCATGAACGGCATAGCGCTCGATGAAGACCGAGGCCACCGAGTCCGGATCCGCCCAGTCGACACCGCCCGCCGCGTCGTCCGAACGCCCCGCCGCGCAGGCGGCCGCAAACAGCAACACCACGGCCCCGACCGCCACCACCACGCTCACCAACCCCGGCCGCCACAGTGCAAGCGCCGATCCCGCCGGCCACCACACCCCGAACGGCCCGCAACCGGGCTCCGGCATGATCTCGCCACGAGCCCCATCCGGCCGCCCCTCCTGAACACCGTCTCCGGTACTCGCCGTCTCCCCATCGACCAGATGATCAGCCGCCGGATCCGCGGCACCATCGTCAACCCAACTCGGCATCGGTCCCCCCGTCCCGCTTCACGCCCAGGCACCCAGCACCGGCCGCCAACTCATGAACCCGCACCTGATCAACCCGCGCCGGCTCGACCTACGGCGACTCTGAGCCACGCTCACCCATCGCCGGGCAGCGACGCCGCCACACATCGTGCAAAGCCGTCACGCCCGCCTCGGTCACTCCGTGCAATGCCCCTCAACACTCCTGGCAATACCCGGCACGTCAACATGGCTGGGCGGCCACCGCGGGGAATTCCCGGGTGGCCGCCCAGCTATTGCAGAGCAGCCTCATTCGCAGCGCGTAGACCCCCCTGTAGCAGTCTGTGCTCCCTACGCACTTCTGGCCGGCTCTGCCTCGGCGGCTGATCGAGCCACTCCCCCCAGCGGGCTCAACCAGTGCCAAGCCAACGATTATTCGACAATCCACGAAGTGAGGCTTCCCAGCGGTGATGTCGATGACCGCGCCCAACGTCGTGCAGACGTTCAGCCCGGCGTCGCGCACCGACCAACCAGCCCGTAACACGATGCTCGACACGGCAGCCCGAAGGCACCTGTCTGGTCGGTCGAGCGGGGGATGACACATCTGGCACCACCTTCTGCGCGGAGACCGGTCGAGTCAATCCCGGCCATTGGCAAGGACGACGACCTCGGTCGAATGCATACCCCACCAGGACCATCGCACTTCAACGTGAGATAGGCGCACCTCAAGGTATGGAAGGCCCTTTTCGGCCGAGATTCACCCGTTGGGGGGAATGGGTGGTGTCGCGAACAGAGCTGCTCCTGGTCCTCGTGGTGATTGTGTTGCCGATGTATGAGCGGGTGCGGTGATCGTCGTACCAGGCTTGCGGTACAGCTCCATCGCGCCGACCAGCACCACGCTGCTGGCCAGCATCCGCGACGGACAGCGCGGCTCCACCAACCGCGGTGAGCTGCCGAATGAGCAGGATGCTAGTGCCGAGCTCTCGCGGAGCCTCCGCGTCGCTGGGCGTGTCGGCAGGCGGCGGAGCAGAATCGGCGGTCTCGGCGGGCTCCAATGGGTAGCTCGTGGCCGCAGCGTTCACAACGCCATGGCGGTGTGATCACCATCTCTGCGGTGAGCGCCAGAATGGCCTGCCCGTTGGTCGCGAGGATTCGGCGGTAGCCGCGGCGAATCCGACTAATGGTGCCGACGAAAATGTTCGAGGCCCGCGCCACATCCGTGAGCAACGCCCCACGACGGACCAGTGCCTGCAGGTGCGCGCGGGGAGAGGTCGCGCTACCTACACCTCCTTCGCCGTGCCCGACCGGCCCCAGCTTGCAACCCTGATCGCCGCCGCAGCCGACCGGGCCGGCCCGCTATGGACGGCCCACCGCGGTCTCCGGTGACGCTCCTCATCACTGCGCGGTCCGCGGCATGAGCGCGCGCCTGCTGCGGTCTTGGCGGTGGAGTGGCGCGCTGCCGGGGAAGTTGCCATGTGGAAGGTGGTCAACGCCGTCGCCTCAGGAGTCGCCCGCGCCGGGACGGCCTCTGGCTGCGGTGACCGCCGCGGATACCCGACCATCCCGTCTTCCCCGCACCCGCCGTTTGAACATGGTTCGCACCTGAGATGGTCGTGAAACCATGATCTCAGATGAGCTGAAAGAGGTAACTTTGTATCGTGCGAGGTTGTCCGCGCCTCATGTGATACGTGTGGTCCGCGGTCCTCGTCTGAGATGGCGGCTATTAGGAGGAAGCTTCCGGAGGCTGCAGGTCGGCGAATGGTTGAGGCGCTGATAGCAGTGATGTAGCGTTTGTGCAGGCCGACTCGTCGGATTGGTTAGCCACACATCGATCAATAACGATGTTCATGCGTTCATGCGTTCATGCGTTCATGCGTTCATGGGCAAGGGGAGGGGTTTCGTATGAAGCGTGTAATCGCGGTGATGGCACTGCTGATTGTCAGTCTGCTGCAGCCATCTGTCGTAGGGAACGCACAGGGGCCGGTCGAGGGGCTCGGCGTCCAGGACTTCGCACCGGCGATGTCCGTTGCGGATAGTGACGAGCCGGAGGCCACCAACGCGCCGTCGCACGAAGACGTGCGGCTGGTCAGTATGTCGTCGCCGGTGGGGACGTACAGCCACAGGTGCACGATCAAACTGGTGTGCGGGCACATCTACAATGATGACGATCGTTATTCTCTGCTCATCACCGATAACTGGGCGGCTTTCTGGGACGCCGGAACCTGGCGTATCCTCTACCCGGGTCAGAATTCGGGCCAGATCGGCGTACAAGATGCCGATGGGCTCTACGTCCCGCTAGGCTGCGTGGCCACAATCGCGTTTGTCCAGCAGGTCGGCCCCGGATGGTATAAGGTGGCCGATCCGCAACACATTCATGTCACGAACATGGTCTGCTGAACCGTTACATACGAAGAGGCGAAAGCACGTTGTTGCAGATGTGGTTCCCGCCGCAAACGGGAACCACACCATAATCCGGCTCAATCGGCTGGCTCGTCGCGCAATCGAGGCCCTGAGCAGAGGCACCACACCCACCAAACGTCCTCGTGGTGGCCATCCTCCCAGACGATCTCCTCCCCCAGCCTCGAACCGGAGCTGATCGACCCCGCAAGGTCTGCCGCACCACATCAACAGACTCATCGCCAACCGATCGACGACCGTCGTTGACCTGGTCTACCGCAGCCTCGGCTGGTGGGCGGTGCTGGCGTACGCGCTCATGGCGGTCGGCGCGGCGGGCAGCAGGCCACCAGGCTGGGCAGCCTGGTGGTTGTACGTCTCCGAACTCGCGGGCAGCATCGGCGGCTAGACGCTCACCGTGGTCGGCGGCTGCGCACTCAGCGACGTCCGATCCGGCACTGCCCATCCTGCGCTCGCCAGCCTGAAGGCGGAACGGCTCGACCGGTGTCCGCACGCACGCTCGGAACAGCCAGGTCGGCCGTGTCGCATCCGAGTCGATTGCTTCCACGGCGCCGACACACACCACCCATCACCGCCCATCTGCGACATCCACGCAGATCCTGCACAGGTGGTTCTCGGTGTCGGAGTGCCTGGTGATCGCTGCACGCCCGCCGTCGGCCCTCGATGCTTCGGCTGGATTGCGGTAGCGAGCGGGCGCCGAGTGAGCCGGCTTCCGGGTATCCGGTTGCGGCCCGATGGGCGAGTTGGCTAGACATCCCACGGTCGTAAGTTGTCAAGCGGCGGCTTGTTGGTCTTGTTGTGGTGGTGGCCAGGCGGTGGTCTCGTTGTAGGTGACGTGGTGGCGTAGGCAGCCGTGCAGGATGCCGACCAGGCGGTTGGCCAGGCGGCGTAGGGCGTCGTTGTGGCCGATGCCGCGGGCGCGCATCGCGTCGTAGTGGGCACGCGCGCCGGGAGATCTGGTCAGCGCGGCGAATGCCTGCTGAAACAGTGCGTCACCGAGGCGCCGGTTGCGGGCATAGCGGGCTAGGACAGTGGTCTTTGTTCCCGATGCGCGGGTGATCGGCGAGGTGCCGGCGTAGTTGCGGCGGGCCTTTCCGGTGGCATAGCGATGTGTGTCGTCTCCGAACTCGGCCAGCACCCGGCCGGCGAGGATCACTCCGAGTCCGGGTTGGCTCAGATAGATCTCAGCGTCCGGGTGTTGCCCAAAATGCGCATCGACCTCGGCCTGCAACGTCGCGATCTGAGTGGTGAGCGCGTCGATGACCGCGACCAGGGCACGAGTCGACGCGCCGAACGCCTGCGCCACAGCGGGTAACGCGGACAACTGCTCGGTTTGCAGCGCGGTATGAATGGTCGCGGCGGTGGACGCCAGATAGCGCTTGCGACCCGACCGTCTCAACAGCTCCGTGATCGACTCGACGGTCAACGCCCGCCCAGCTGCAGGTGTGGGCGCCGCGGCCAACACCGCCAGCGCGTCACGTCCGGCCAGGTCAGCGAACGCCTGCAGGGCCGCCGGATAGAACTCGCGCAGCATCGACCGCAGCTGGTTGGTCTGCCGTTGCCGGGTCCAGATGAGGTTCTGATGACTGCGGGCCAGCACCCGCACCGCCTCGGACAGGTCCGAACCCCCGGCGACCTGACGGTGATGCGCGCGGTCCAACCGCACCAACTCCGCCAACACATGAGCGTCACCACGATCGGATTTCGCACCAGAGGTCGAGTAACGGTCGCGATACCGCGCGGCCTGCATCGGGTTGACCGCATACACCTGATAACCGGCAGCGACCAACGCAGTGACCCACGGGCCACGATCGGTTTCGATCCCCACCACCACATCCGACGCTTCCGCCTCATCAGGAAGATAGTCAGCAATCAACCCATGCAACGCCGCCATTCCCGCGACACCCTCGGGAAGCCGGCGCCGAACCAACCGCCGGCCCGACTCGTCCACCACCTCCACATCATGGTGATCCTCCGCCCAGTCATCGCCCACAAACAGCACCGATCCTCCTCTCACCTCGGTCAGCACGGAGGAGAATCGCGGCGCGCTAATGGATCAGTGCTCGCAAGCGGCACGACATCCCACCGGCCGTCACCTCTCCTCGCCAACCGGCAGGGGCACGGTCTAGCCCTTGGCCTCGACAAACGAACCAGCTGGCGAAAGTGCTCACCCACCGGCGGCTGAGGTGCACCAGCCTGCCGCATCCGCCACCGACCGGTACGCACCCATTAGCTGGTCTGGTCGTCGATCTCGGCGGCCGCGGCAGCTCGTTTCACCGCGTCGACACCCTTGAGCACACCAGCCTTGGACACGTAGCTCTCGCCGGTGGCGACGACCTCACCATTGGCCGCCTTCAACCGGAACCGAAACTGGCCCTTGCTGTCGGCGTAGATCTCGAACTTGGCTGCCACCTGGGCACCTCCGAAGGCTCGTTCAGCAGGCGCATCGACACAACGGCCCGCCCGCAACTGTGATCGAACTCTAACGCCCCGTCACCGGATACCAGGGGACGTCATACGACACGCGACACGTCGTCACCGATGCACAACCGCAGCCAGCCGGCACACCCCAGGATGACATTCACCCAGCTCACGGACTCGAAGATCGCTGGCAGGCGATGCTGAGGGGTTGCGGGCAGACTGGGTGGCCGTGGCGTCGTACTCGGTCAACGACCAGGCGGTGGCTCGGGCCCGGAAGCTCATCGATGCCCGGCAGTACGTGCTGGACAGCGACTGGGGCAGTGTGCAGCCGCGGGCCGAGGCGCAGAACACCTACCTGCAGGCGCACTCCTGGGACGAGTACGCGCTGTGGCATCTGGGCCTGACCAACGGGGCGACCGAGCACACCAAGGCCCGCTACGCCTTCGTCTACGGCGACTTCCGCCGCCTCCACCGCACCGGCCTGATCGCCTGCGTCTACCGAGCCTCCGAATGGCGCCACAAGGACATCGAACTCGCCGCCCACGACCTCCTACAGCACCTCGACCACACCAGCGCCTGATCCCACGATCAGCGGCACGAGCGGACGGATTCGGCGGGCGGTCGCGTGCAGATCCGTGCACTCGTCCGAACCGGGCGGCCCGCATCCTTATGCAGCGCGCGTCACGCCGAAAACGGGCCGGTCACTCACCCCCGCCCCGCTCCCGTTCGGGGCGCCGCCGCGCTCATCTTGATTGCACGTGGGGGATCGACGACCGGCGTGGTACTGAGATGCTCGACGCTCAGTCCGTGTGCAAGCCGAACTCGTTGCCATCCGGGTCGGCCATCTCGACGCCGTCAGACAGATCGGAAAGACGAACCGCACCGAGCGAGACCAGTCGTTCCGTCTCGCTCGCGGGGTCGGCGGTGACCAGGTCGAAGAGCTGCCGGTTCCTTCCGCTCATGCGTTCGACGGGCGGTCCGCCGCCCCACAGGTCCCACGAGAACTTGGTGCCGCCCAGCGGCGACTGGACGGCGGTCTGCTCGTTCTTGTCCCACACCAGCGGCCAGCCCAACGCGTCGCGCCAGAACATGCCGACGTTCCGGCTTCCGTCACAGGTGACCTCACCGAGA
>Ga0299913_10002681_pt1 | contig 14180 bp, 8 predicted proteins | sample RVTome_9_FD_201360 | JGI IMG/M metagenome (GOLD analysis project Ga0299913, IMG submission 201360) | Soil microbial communities from uranium-contaminated site in the Upper Colorado River Basin, Wyoming, United States - RVT155D38 (version 2) ... | reverse complement strand
CGTAGATTTCCATCCAGTGAATTCTGCGCTTCCCGCCATACGCAGCATCGACTGCCGCGTCGAGTACGCGCGACGTTGCCCGCCAGATATCCGGTCCGGTGCCGTCACCTTCGATAAACGGAATGATCGGATTATCGGGCACCGCCAGATTACCGCTGTCAATGGTTACTCTAGCGCCGCCTTGCGGCGGGGTCGGCGTGGCGTCTGTCATGATTTGCTCCGGTGAGTGCTTCGGCGGAGTCGACACCGTGGCGGTATCGTCTGCGGAACGACATTATAATCGGCTCATCTCGACTTCGCCCGGCGGGGAGTGTTCATGTTGAATGGAATGGCCAGGGCAAGCCTGTGCCTTGCGTTTCTGGCTGCCGCTACTGCCTTCGCGTCGAGCCCGGAGGAGCAGAGGACGGACGACGCGAGCAGCAGCCAGGCGCGGCCGCGGATCGGGCTGGTACTCGGTGGCGGTGGCGCACGGGGCGCCGCGCATATCGGCGTCCTTCGGGAACTCGAAAGGCTGAGGGTTCCAGTGGACGCCATCGCGGGCACCAGCATGGGAGCGATCATAGGCGGCCTGTATGCGGCAGGCCTGACGCCGCAGGAGCTGGAAGACCTCATCGCGGAGCTCGACTGGAACGAGGTATTCCAGGACACGACGCGACGCGAGGACCTGTCCTATCGCCGCAAGCAGGATGACGTCGACTTCCCGGTGGATTTCGAGCTTGGGCTCAACGAGGGCCGGCTACAGCTCCCGATGGGGCTCATTCAGGGCCAAAAGCTGAGTCCGCTGCTCCGCGAACTGACTCTCGACGTCGCGCACATCAGCGACTTCGACGAGTTGCCAACCCCCTTTCGCGCCGTTGCCTCGGATATCGAGACCGGGGAGTCCGTTGTGCTTTCGGAGGGCGATCTCACGCTGGCCATGCGTGCGAGCATGGCAGCGCCCGGCCTGTTCGCCCCGGTGATCGTGCAAGACAGAATGCTCGTCGACGGAGGCCTCGTCGGCAACCTTCCCATTGAAACGATCAGGGAGATGGGCGTCGATATCATTATTGCCGTCGACGTCGAGTTTCCGCTCTACACCCGCGACGAACTCGACTCGGCCGTCGGCATTACGGGACAGGTGCTGACCATACTCATCAACAAGGAAACTCAACGACAGCTCGCCGCACTCGGTGAGGACGACATCCTGCTGCGTCCGCAGCTCGGCAACTTCGGTTCGACCAACTTCGCTCAAATCACGGAAGCCGTGCAACCTGGTGCAGACGCGGCGCTGGCCAGCCATGCGAGGCTTTCGAAACTGTCCATCGGCGACGCCGCCTACCAGCAGTACCAGGCAGGTCGCAGTCCGGCTCAGGAAGAGACCTTTACGATCGATTTCGTTCGCGTTGACGATGACGGTCCTCTCTCGGCACGCGTGCTGGAGTCGCGTCTGAAAACCGAGGCTGGTGAGGCGATCAGCGCCGAGACGCTGGCCGAAGACGTGGCACGTCTTTACGGCCTCGACCTCTACCAGCACGTCGGCTATCGTCTGGTACGCGAAGGCGATGAACGAGGCGTCGTCTTCGAGACGGTAGCGAAAAGCTGGGGGCCGAATCTCGTGCAGTTCGGCATGTCACTCGAGGACGATTTCGAGGGCTCGACGTCCTTCAATGTCGCCGGCCGCCTCACTCGCGCCGGAATGAACTCCCTGGCGGCGGAATGGCGCACCGATCTGCAAATTGGCACCGAGCCCTATCTCGCCAGCGAGTTTTATCAGCCCTTGAGCTTCGATTCCCGATATTTCGTCGCTCCGCGCCTGAGATTCGAGCAGACGAACCTGAGCGGATTCGCGGACGACATGACGGTCGCGCGCTACCGCATCGGAGAAGCAGAACTCGCCCTCGACGTCGGCCGCGAACTGGACCGCTGGGGTGAGGTGAGGGTCGGCGCTTTTCGCGGTGTGGGCAACGCCCGGGTCGTCGTCGGGGAACCCGACATCCCGAACATCGATTTCCAGACCGGCGGCATCTTTGCCAGCTTCGGGGTCGACACCCTCGACGACGGACAGATTCCGCACGATGGCACGCTGATCGATGCACGGTACACGATGTCCCGCCCGGGCCTCGGCGCGGATAACAGCTTCGATACCGTGGAGTCGACGTTTACGAGAGTCTGGACGCGCGGCAGGCACACCATGCAGACGGGCTTCGATTTCAGCACGACCATCCAGTCCGACGGCCTCATCCAGAACTTTTTCCCGCTCGGCGGTTTTCTGCGCCTGTCGGGACTGGAGCGCGGGCAGATCACCGGACCGCATGCCGGGTTGCTGCGAGCGGTCTGGCTCCGGCGTTCGGGCGAAACCGGCGGCGGCGTCTTCGACGTGCCCCTCTATCTTGGCGCATCGCTGGAAGCGGGGAACGTGTGGCAATCGCGATCCGATATTTCATTCGATACGCTGATCTTGAACGGCAGCGTGTTCGCCGGACTCGACACCTACTTCGGGCCGCTGTTCTTTGCTGCGGGCCTGGCGGAGGGCGGGCAATCGAGCTTCTACCTCTTCCTCGGCACGCCACCGCGATAGCAGCTGGCGGAAGGGTCTGCGCGGAGCACGCATGACACAGGAACGATTGGCGTTGGCGCGTGCGGAGTCTCGAGCGGGACAGGGGAGGCTTTTCAGGCACGCCGTGAACTTCGCAACACCACAGCCCTCACCCGTTCATGAAGAATGCTAGCGATGGCGATAATGCCGCGTCACTGTCGCGTCTAGCGGACGAGCTTCTCCAGAATTTGTGTCGGGGTGTCGGACTTGCGGTAGTAGCCGTGGCGGATCGCCATCTGGCGGAACGCGGCATCGCGCTCCACTTCGGTGGCATACCAGTGAGATTTCTCCCAGTCGTCTCCAAGCAGCCGCCCGAATGTGTCGCCCGGCGGCAAGGTGACGCGGATGCCGAAGCGCTTGTCGCCCTCGACCTTCTCAGGCTGCACCAGGTTGTGTCGGTGAACGAAGTCCATGGGTTGAAATCCAGTCAATACCGCGAACGCGAAGTATAGCGGAGTTGGCGGGGCGATCCGCGATAGCCGGCGTTCATCGATCGCCTGCGCCTTCGCGATCCGACCAGCCCAACAGGCGTCGGGTAACGAACAGGTACAGGGGCTTGCCCGTTCGCATCCAGGCGCGCGACATCGGAGCCGGTGTCGCAAGGATCCGTCTCTCGCGCTGCGTAAGACGCGACGCGCAGTAAGTCCGCTTGTGTTTCAGCAGATGGCGCAGGTCTTCTCTGGCCATTATTCGAAACAGGCGGCTGCGCGCCGGCGAGTGGAATGCGAGTTGAAAATCGACGATCGCCGGATCGCCGTCCGGTGTTACCAGCCAGTTCGGCTCTTTGGCGAGGTCGTTGTGCGCTACGCCACGGCGATGCAGCGATCGCAGCAGACTTGCGGCAGCCTTGAAATAGCGAGGATCGCTCGGACCCGAGTGTTGCATGGACTCGCCGTCAATCCAGCTCCGGCGGAGCGTGTCGCGATCGCTTTCGAGTAGCCGCGGCACGCTGGCGACGTCTTGCAGCGCCAGCAGGGCCGATGCCTCCCGCGATTTCAGGCGCCGCGCGATCCAGCGCAGCCACCAGCGACTGCTACTGACGTCGCGCGTGATAACCGGCCCGGAATCCCCCATCGTGAGCGATACCTGGCCAAAAACGTCCTTTTTCAATAACTTGGATTTTGCTGCTTGCAATCCGGGCGGCCAGGCGTATGAATATTCGGTCTGCCAGAGGATACATCACCAATGGGACGACGATCTTTCGATGGCAAAGCGCCCTGAAGCCTACTCGCCGGACAGCGGCGACTCCACCGGTGAGTACTTCACAACGGCGACACCGCTGCATGCCGTGCGGCCAGGCTATATTCGCCGGCTGGCCGACCAGGCTCTGTACGAGGCGCTTCGCGCCGGAAAACACGCACACATCATCGCGCCGAATCGTACCGGAAAATCGAGCCTGATCGCCGCGACATCGGCGCGGCTGCAGAACAACGGTTTCAAGGTCGCGGTTCTCGATCTCGCGCAGATTCGGGACCGGGATGGCGGCGTCGACGCCGGGCGCTGGTACTACAGCATTGCGTACCGTCTGCTACGTCAGCTTCGACTGAAGATCGATTTGCAGGACTGGTGGCAGGACAAGTCTATTCTCAGCAATCGCCAGCGTCTGGTGGAGTTCTATGCTGAAGTCATACTCCAGCATATCGAGGAGCGGGTCGTGGTCTTCGTCGACGAGATTCAATGCGTCGGGGACAAATCACTGGCTGGCCACCTTTTCGCGAGCATTCGGGCGGCGCATAGTGCTCGCGTCGCCGAGCCGGATTTCGCTCGCCTGAGTTTCGTGCTGGTTGGGGAATGCGACCCCTTGAGCCTGGCGCCGGATCCGTCGGTATCGCCGTTCGTCGTTTCACAGGAAATTCGCCCGGCTGATTTCACCCGCGATGATCTCGAGACGTTCGCAACCGAGCTCAATCTGCTCTCCGGCGACGCGGCCATCGCCCTCGATCGCATTTACTACTGGACGAGCGGCCATCCCTATCTGACCCAGAAACTTGCTCGCGCTGTGGCGCGGGAGCGTGTCTCCGGAAACATCAAGGAGCATGTGGATCGTATTGCGTGGCACCGTCTGGCAGGACGCGCGGCGCTGCACAACGAGCCCCACATGAGCCACATTCACAAGTGTATCGTCAACGACAGGAAGAACAGCGAGGCCCTGTTGAACCTGTACGGCCGTATGCGCAAAGGCATCGAGGTGCAGTTCGATCCAGAATCACGGCACCAGCGGATGCTGCTGTCCATCGGCCTCGTCGTCGCCGATGAGAGCGGTCGCCTGAAGGCTCGCAACAGGCTTTACAAGACGGTGTTTACCGCGCGCTGGGCCAACGAGAACCTGCCGGTGCACTGGCGCGGGCCGGCGCTCGTCGTCTCCACCCTGCTGGCGGTAACGGCGATTCCGTTCGCTTATACGCAATTGCTTCCAAAGCCCTACGTTCGGGCGATGTCGTCAACCGAGGCCGATCTCGAAACGGTGCACAGCGCATACGTCAATCTTGCGTCTTTCCCGGGCCATGCCGACGCGGCGGAACGCCTGTTCAGAAACCAGCTGGAAGTGCGGGCCAGACAGACGAACGACGTTCGCCGGATGCAGGAAATCGATCGCTATGCACGCCTGCTTCCCGGGTCTGCACTCCTTGCCGACGACCTGCTGGCGAACTTTCACGACAGGCGCGCGAGCAGTGCACTGCAATTCGAACAGCGGGATGAAGCGCTGCTGTCGGCGATTGAGGCGCTGGTCGTATCTACGCCGGAGCGCCGTCGTCGTGCCGCGTCACTGCTGGGGGACGACTATCCTCTGCTCGTTGGCACAATTCCGGCGCAGAGCGCCGAACGCGTCATGTTCGACCCGGGCAATCTGATTGCGACCTTTGTCAGCGGGTCATTGATGCGTCAGTGGTCTCTGGTCGATAATGCCTTGCGCGAGCGACAGCCGTGGGCGGTCTCGGCGCTCGAAGTCATCCCTCTCGTACGCCGGGTCGTCGTCGATCGTAACGAGCAGGTATCGCGCATTGGCCTGACCGTCAACGTTGCCCATTCCCGGCTGGATGACATTCGCCTCAAGCTGATTGCACCGTCAGGTCGTACGGCGGAACTTGCGTTCGACAAACGGTCGTCGGCCTCCGATGATTACGTCCGGTTCGATCCGGATCAGCTTGCTTCCCTGCGGAACGAGCCGCTTGGAGGCACATGGACGCTCAGTCTTCGTGACGAGGCGACGGGAGCGTCGGGCCACCTTATCGGCTGGGAGTTGAGTCTCAATTCCCAGGTCGTCGTCGAACACTTCGATCGCGGTCTCGATATTCCGGAACCGGTTGCGCGGACATCGGACAACATCTGGTTCAGCCCGGACGGCAAGTCCGCGATATCCCGTGCCGCACAGAGCGACAGCGCGCGCCTTTGGAACCTCGGCAACGCGCAGGCGGAGCGGACCATTGCGGTGCCCGCTCAAGAAGAGGTACTGGGCTTAAGCAACAACTCCGAGTTTCTGATCACAACGGCGCAGAACTCCGTCCACCTTTGGCGCACTTCTGACGGTCGCCGGCACTCGTCGCTCGATGTGGGCGCAGCAGGGCCGAGCATAACGCTGAGTGGGGATGGACAGCATGTGCTCGTCCAGGATCGTGGGGATGTCAATACACGCTTCGAACTGTGGTCACTGGTTGAGGACAGGGTTCTTGCGCAACTGACGGTCGCCGGGGCGCCGTTCCAGGTTTCCATGGATGCCAACGGAACCTATCTTGCGGTCGCCGACTACGATCGGGCCGTCCGGATCTGGCATTTGCGTCGCGGTCAGCTGCATGCGCAGATCGCCCTCGATGGAGAACCGACCAGCATCACCCTGGCGCCGGCGGGCGATGCCCTCGGCGTCGTTTATGGAAGTTCCGGAGTCGCTGTCTGGCGCACGGACGAGCCCGGTTATCCGATCCTCTCGGAACGTGGTACCGGCGACTGGCAGCTTCGCTTTTCGCCCTCTGGCGAAAAAATCCTTGCCGGTACGAGTCGCCAGGGATTCCAGGTCTATCGCGTCACGGACGGTGCCATGGCTGGTGCCCCGCTGGGCTCTGGCACTGCCCGCGGCCGACAGAAACTGCTCGCCTTCAGTCATGACGAGGATCTGGTCGTAACGGCCAGCCCCGACGGTGAAACGCGGATATGGCGAGTGCCCGTTACTGCGGTGATCGGAGACCACGACGCCGCACAACGGGTTGCGAGCGGCCATCAGCTGTGGCGAAAGTCGGGAGATGCGGTCAGCGCGCTCGGCCCCGGCGGCGAACGCCTTGCGATCGGCGACAATGCCGGCCATGTCCATATACTGCACGTGGATGCCAGCGCCGAGGAGCTTGCCGAGGCAGGCGACGAGCTGAATTATCTTGGTCATCGCAGTGCCGTCGCAGACGTCACGTTCAGCCAGGACGGTTCGCTCGTCGCAAGCGCGGGGACGGCGGGCAGCGTCCGCATATGGGATACCGATACCGGCTTGCCTCGGCCGTTTCACGGTGGCGGATCGGCGCGCGCCGTGGATCAAATGGAGTTTTCGCCCTCCGGGGATCGGCTCGCCGTCCTGGCGGGCCGCCGTGTAATGCTCATGGAGGTCGAGACCGGAACGGCACTTGCAGATATCGAATTGGGTGAGTTGCACGCCGGCATGGCGTTCGCCGACGACGACCGCCTCTATCTCGGCGGCGAAAGCGGAACCCTTCGCACGCTGGCAACCGATCGTACGGGCAACTGGAACCTCCGCAACGTCTGGGCAGGATCTGCTCCATTGCGGAGCCTCGCTATTTCGCCGCGCAAACAGTTGCTCGTGATCGTGGATTCCACCGACAAGGCGCAGTTACTGCACCTGGAGACCGGCAGAATCGGCGCCTCTCACCTGCAGCTGCCTGATTCGGTAAGCGATATGGCATTCAGTCCGAATGAGACCCGGGTGCTGTTCCGAACCGCACGCTGGATTCACCGTGCCGGCGTGTCTCCCGCCGGCCTGACGTGGCTCGATGCCGCGAGAACGCCGAAAGTCATGACGGGTTCGCAGATGGTTTTCGAACCTGTCCGGCCTCTCGGCGCGACTTCCGGCGACGATGGCGTGTCAGGGGACCCGCTCGGTAACCGTGTATTGCTCCTGACGCGCGACGCCGGCTTCGCTGAGGTCGCAGTGGTCGACTTCGCTTATGAGTCAGGTCCGACCTTGTTCGGCAGCCGCGAACAGCTCCTCGAGGAATGGCGCGTGAAGCTCGGTGTTGAGGCGCCGATGGGGGAACTCCAAACGGCAGGTAGCCCCTAGGAGTCTGCGCGGTAGAAATATCCGTAGCGTTCGCAGTAGGAATACTTTCTACCGCGCAGACTCCTAGCCCGAATATCTCACCGATTGGTCCCCCTCAGTGTTCTCGTAAGGAGCTCCAGGCCGGACGCCGTCACGTCCCCCGGGGGCACGGGTTCGCCCACGGCCAGGCTGACGCGACGAAACAGCCGACCCGGCAGGCGTCGCAGAGCACCGTTGCGGCGGTGGCTGAACCAGCTTCCCCACAGACCGCCGAGTGCCATCGGTATCACGGGCACTGGCCGCCGCTCGATAATCCTCTCGATGCCGGGACGGAAGCGCTGAATCTCGCTGTCCCGGGTTATCGCTCCCTCGGGAAAGATGCAGACGATATTGCCGGCTTCCAGCTCCGCGTCGATCCTGTCAAGGGCCAGCTCGAGCAGGGCTTCGTCTTCCCTGGCTGGGGCGATCGGTATCGCCTTTGCCGTATTGAACAGAAACTTCAGGACCGGGATCTCGAAAATGCGGTGGTACATCACGAAGCGAACCGGCCGCCGGACCGTGCCGCCGATGACCAGCGCATCCGCGAAGCTCACATGATTGCAGACCAGGACTGCGGGCCCCTCGGGCGGAATGTTCTCGAGCCCTATCGCCCGAATTCTGTAGAGAGTGTTGATCAGAATCCAGGCGAGGAAGCGGATGAGAAATTCCGGCAGTAGCGTGTAGATGTAGAGCGCGACCAGGGCGTTGAGAACGGCCAGCACGAGGAAAAACTGCGGGACGGTAACGCCGGAATTCAGCAGCGCGATCGCGAGCGCTGCGGCTGCGACCATGAACAGAGCGTTCAGTATATTGTTCGCTGCAATGATCCTCGACAGGTGCTGACGTTCCGCACGTTCCTGAACCATTGCGTAGAGCGGCACGCTGTAAAGTCCGCCAAAGGCGCCCAGAAGAGCCAGATCTCCGAGAACCCGCCAGCTGCCCGGGCGGGCGAGGAATTCGCTGATGGAATGAATGAGGACGGGATTCGCCGCAGGCTGCGCGAAATAGAGATCGATGGCGAAGACGGTGAGGCCGATTGACCCGAAGGGGACAAGTCCCAGTTCGATTCGGTGCGCCGACATTTTCTCGCAGATCAGCGAGCCCGCACCGATCCCGACGGCGAAAGCCACCAGCAAAACTGTGGTTACTTCTTCACTGCCGCCCAGGATGCCGAGTGTATAGGCGGGGATCTGGAAAGTCAGGGCGGAACCGAAAAACCAGAACCAGGAGATGCCGAGAATAGAGAGGAATACGCTGCGACGCTCGCGGGCGAAACCTGCGATACGCAGGGTTTCGGTCCATGCGTTCCAGTTTATCCTGAGAGCCGGATCGACGGCCCGGGTAGGGGGGATTGCGCGACTGGTCAGGTAGCCGCAGACGGCGACGGCAACGAGCATCGCCGAAAGAACGATGTGTTCCGCCTGGGCCGTTGCGACCGCGATGCCGCCTGCCATCAAACCGAGGATGATTGCCAGGTAGGTGCCGGATCCTACCAGAGCGTTGCCGCCGACCAGCTCGCTCGTCCCGAGCTGCTGTGGCAGATACGCATACTTGACCGGACCGAAAAGTGTCGATTGAAGGCCCATCAGGAACAGGACCAGGAGAAGCATGGCATAGTTCTCGACGAGAAAGGCGAATGCTGCCAGCACCATGAGCGCGATTTCGAACAGCTTGATAAGGCGAATGAGAAAGGATTTCTCGTATTTGTCCGCGATTTGTCCCGCGGTTGCCGAAAAGAGAAAGAACGGAAGTATGAACAACCCGCCGGCCACGTTGGCGAGCAGTCTCGCGTCCATGCCGACGATCCGTACACCCTGAAAGGTGATCAGAATCACAAGTCCATTGCGGAATATGTTGTCGTTGAACGCCCCCAGGAACTGCGTCAGGAAAAAGGGGGCAAAGCGACGCTGACGAAGTAGTGAGAACTGATTTGGCATGTGTACGGCATCCCTCACAGATTTCCCCTGGAATGTTCCCTCTAGCCCGGATATTTCACCGATTCGCGGGAATCTCGGGCACGCTCCCGCGGGATGTTATTATCGTCGCACTTCGTTGTACTACCGCCGGCAGGACTGACGATGAAAAATACCATCGCGTCAATCTGCGTGCTCGCAGTTCTGGCAGGCTGCGGAAAGGAACCGCCTCCCCGCTCCGTTCAGGAGTTCGTGGACGATCCGATCCTGCTGGAGGCGACCATGGTGCGCTGTGGTCAGGATCGCTCCGCCACCCGGTACGACGCGGAATGCATTAACGCACGAGATGCCGTCGATCGCATTGCCGCCGCCAGAGAACAGGAGCGCCAGCAGGAACTCGAGGCCCGGTCGGAACAGAAGCGGCAGGCGCTGCGGCGTACCCAGCAGGCCGCGGCAGAAGCGCGACGGAGAGCGCAGGAAGCCGAACGGCGCCGCGAGGAGGCCGAGTACTATGGTGAATTCGAGCCTTTGTCGCCCGGGGACGATGCGTCGGAAAACCCGGATGCAACGGAACCGGACCGTGACAACGGCGATGACAGAGTGCCTCGAAGTCCATTGAGTGAACTCTCGCCGGATGATGCTGCAACGTGGTTGCCAGCGGATAGCAGCCTGCAGGCCGAGCCCGGCACCTCCGGGGATTCAGAGACAGATGTCGAGGAAGTTCGCGAGGAGCTCAGGCGTCGTCAGGAGGAATAAGGGGGGGCAACGCACCCGGATCAGAAGTTTTCGTACTGCGTTTCGTCCTCATCCTTCGCATCCGGATCGGCAATGCCAAAGGTACGCACGGCGGGAGAAGATTCCGGATCGCGCTCGGGGGTGCTTGACGACCTGTCCGTATTGCCACGGCCTTCCATTCCCGGTTGATCAGGCAACCGGCGGGTCTGCGCCGAGAGCACCTGAACGAAATTGTTGGCGACTGCGGGAGCGGCATTGCCGGAACTCGCAAAGATCTGCTCCGGTGTGATGGTCGAGGAGCCGTAGAACGCCGCATTGGCCGCGCGATCCATGGTGACTCCGGCACCTTCGAGCGCAACGCCGGCAAACAGGCCCCGGCTCCGCGAGTAGGAAAACACCTCTGCCTGGAATTCGATATCGGTGGCGACGCTGGTGTGTCGACCTACGGGTCCGGCCGCAATCGAGGCGTCCGCCCCCAGTGTCAGCTTGCCTTTGGCGATGTTGTCGACGCCTTCGCGCGTCTTGAACACGAGAATGATGTCGGTCGATTGCGCGCCGATCTGCCAGCCAAAGCTGCCGCCCGTAAGCGTGACGAAGGCCGGATTGCTCCAGGTGCCATTGTCCTGCCGAACCACGAGTACACCTTTACCGCGCCTCGCACCCAGGCCGAAGCCGATTTTGACCACATTCGGTATGACCGCGACCGCGTAGGCGCGAGACAGCAGTACGTCCGGCACCGATTGCTCCGGAATGCGCAACAGCTGGTCGATGACGTCGGTGGCAGCGGAAACGCGCTCCTCTTCCGGTGTGGCGACTGCCGTCACGGGAATGGCGACGGCGAATGACAGCAAAATGCATGAGAGTGGCAAACGTATGCGCATGGTGATTTCCGAAGTTTGGCGAATTCTGAAGCCCTGACGGGATTTGTCGAAGAGCTGCCCTGATTGTGTGGCCCGGTGGCCTGTCCGAATGCATGAGTCGGTATCTCTGCCGGAGTTCCTCAAACCCTGCACATGATACGCCAATTGTTGCGCCGCCTGCACCGCGTCTGTTCGGAACCACTCAACGTTCGTCAGCGCCTTTTCACTCCGGCGAGACTGCTGCCGCACCGTGTTCGGTGTGGCCCCCGAGTTCGACCGGCAGAACGCGGCTCACCGCGAGCAATGGCGGCAGCGGACAGCCGAGACTTGCGCAAATCGCGCGCATCAGTTCCGCCTCGATGACCGTCATCCGCTTGTCGTGGCCGATGGTTGCGCTCAGGGCCTCAACGAGGCGTTCCCGGCTGCCTGAATCGACGCGCCGCAGTACGTCCAGGGCACGATCCAGGTCCGCGACGCTCGTATTGCCCGACACCACATCGGCCCCGGGGTCCGAGGCCCAGCGCCCGAGCTCTGCCGCACCGGCCCGCCAGGCCGTATCCCGCTGCCGGGGCTCGTCGTGACCCTTGTCCGCGACGATGCGGACCAATTGCAATGCAGCCTTCCGCGCCCCTTTTTTCGACACCCTCCCGGGAACGGAACGTTCGGGATCTCCGTACTGGCCCAGGTTGCATGTGAGCACCTGGTAGAAACAGTACTCGAACAGATCGATTTCTCCATCCGTCTCGACCAGCCGGCGTATCAGATCGACAAGAAACCTGAGTTGTGGCTCGGGCCGTCGTTTGAGTGCCGGGAATGTGATTTCGAGCAGCGGCAGCCCGTAGGCCGGACCCGCCTTCATCAACTGATCGTAGTAACGCCGTACCTCAGACGTTCGTTCGCTGCCCAGCTGTTCCGCGATCAGACGCAACTGGCGCTCGACGTGCCCGCCGGTCCGATCGAGCACCAGCGCAATCGTCAAGAGGTACGCCGACGCCTCGCCGTGGGCGGCGCCGTAAAGGCTCTCCGGAATGGATTCACGAAGCCGGCGCGCGAAACCAATTTGCTCGGCGTCGGGATTGCCAATCGTTGCACCAACCGACCTGCTGTCCGGGGCCTCGAGCGGCTGACCGTCGGGCACCGTGGTGTCGGCTGTGCCTGAAACGCTGGCAAACATGCGGGTATCGGTGTCCCGCCGCCCTTCCTCCGTATGCAGCGGAGTCTTCGAGAAATCCTCTTCGCGAAAGGAAGGGTCCAGTGCTTTTATACGTTCGACGAGGGGCGGGTGGGTTGCAAAAATCGACATATATCTCCGGCTGCCGCGCGCGAAAAGCATGTGGCTGATCTCTTCCGGATCCGCTGCGCGCAGGTAGGATTTCTCCGTGTATCCGCCGATTTTCTTGAGGGCGTTGGCTATGCCCTGGCTCTGTCTCGTGAATTGCACGGCCGATGCGTCCGCGAGCGTCTCTCGCTGGCGCGATACCGCAGCCTTGATGAGCCTGGCGAAGAACACGCCTATCCAGCCGAGTATCACCAGGCCGACGCCTATGGCCATAACTGCGGGCGCGCCGCGGTTTCGCCTGCCATACGAGGCACCGCCGTAATACCCGCCGCGGAGAACGATGCGGCCGATGATGCTGAGCACCATAATGCCGAACAGGACGCCGATCATCCGGATATTGATTCGCATATCGCCGTTCAGAATGTGGCTGAACTCGTGCGCAATGACTCCCTGAAGTTCATCGCGGTTGAGTACGTCCAGCGCACCCCGCGTGACCGCCACCGCCGCGTCCGCCGGCGTATAGCCCGCGGCAAAAGCGTTGATGCCATCCTCAGCTTCCAGCACATAAATATCGGGTACCGGGACACCGGACGCGATGGACATTTCTTCGACGACGTTGCGCAGCCGGCGCCGCAGTGGGTCCTGAACATCCGCCGCCACCAGGGTGCCGCCCATGTCTGTCGCGACCCGGCTTCCGCCAACGGACAACGCGGCGGTCCGGTACAGCGTAGCGCCGACTATAAGAAGAGTCGCGAGCGCGGCTGTCGCCAGCAGGACCGGCGGCGCAGGCGAGATCCCTGGCGAACCGAGCATGTGAAAGGCCGCAGCCACGACGAGAGTGACGCCGGCGACGATCAGCGCCGTCGCCGCGACATACACAACGACAAGCCAGCGCGTTGCGCGCCTGGCCCGGTCCTGTGACTCGAAGAAGTTCACCGTCCGGGATAGTTCAAGCAGCTACCGGTGCGGAACAGTGGGTGCACTAGGTGAACGCGACCTCCGGAACTTCCCGCTTCTGCTCGGAATCGATGTCGAGGAAGCTCGCGCTCTCAAAACGAAACATACCGGCAATGACATTGTTGGGGAAGTTCTGTGCTGCATTGTTGTACGACAGCACTGTGTCGTTGAATGCCTGCCGCGCAAATGCCACCTTGTTTTCGGTGCTCGCCAGTTCTTCCTGGAATTGCATCATGTTCTGGTTTGCTTTGAGATCCGGATACGCCTCCGAAAGGGCAAACAGCCGGCCAAGTGCGCCGCCGAGGAGTCCTTCGGCGGCACCGAGCTTCTTGATGGCTTCTGCATTCGAAGGGTCGGCTTTGGCGGCATCGAGGCTGGAAACCGCGGCGTTCCTTGCCTTGATCACGGCCTCGAGCGTTTCGCGTTCGTGTTTGATGTAACCTTTCACGGCTTCGACGAGATTGGGGATGAGGTCGTAACGCCGGGTCAGCTGGACGTCGATCTGGGCAAACGCATTTTTGACGCGATTTCGCAGGTTGACGAGACTATTATATATCGCGATTCCATA
>Ga0299913_10002679_pt1 | contig 14182 bp, 11 predicted proteins | sample RVTome_9_FD_201360 | JGI IMG/M metagenome (GOLD analysis project Ga0299913, IMG submission 201360) | Soil microbial communities from uranium-contaminated site in the Upper Colorado River Basin, Wyoming, United States - RVT155D38 (version 2) ... | reverse complement strand
GAGAAGGGTTCGCGTCGTTGCGCCGTCAGCGCACGCAAATCAACGAATCAGTTTGTACGGATTGGCCGCGAGAACGTCACGATTGCGTCACTTGTCATGGCTGCCAGCTCACGCCGGCAGACAGAATTCGGCCGGCTTTGTACTCCAGCCGGGTGACGCCGCCCTGGGTCACGCGGTAGGGACTGTCGAGCAGGTTCTTGGCATCGAGCTTGAGCGCCGCGCCGTTGAGTACCGGCAACTGCACCGAGAGGTCTATGACGTGGCGCAACTGCTCGTAAGCGTCGGGAAACGGCAGCGCGCCCGCCTCCACTATCCGCGGGCCCACCACGTTGTAGAGCGCCGTCGCGCTGAGACCGCTGGCCCCGGCATAGGTCACTCCGCCATTAACCACGTACTCGGCCTGTCCTACCATCGGCCGGTCGGTGTTCGTCAGCGAGCTGATGTCGTTGTTGCCCGGAGTGATCCGGCTCCGCATCAGCGTGGTATTGGCGAATACCGCCAGCGGGGCGAGCCCGGGGGTGACGAAGTCGAGGCTCTTCCTGACCTCCAACTCGACGCCGTAGTTGTCCGCCTTCTGGGCGTTCACAAAACTGTTGGCGAGCGCACCGGTCTGGTTCACCAGCACGCGCTCGATGGGATCCTTGAACCGCTTGGCGAACAGTGCCACGCTGACGACCTCACCCGAGCGCGGATACCACTCCCACCGTAAGTCGTAATTCTGGATCAGGGACCGCCGGAGATTCGGGTTGCCGAAGGTGATCAGGCCGCCGATCGGCTCGAAAGAGCTGACGCTGGCGATCTCACGGTACTCCGGGCGGGACAACGTCTGGCTGGCAGAGAGCCGGACGGTCTGGCTTTCAGCGAGCTGATAATTGAGGGCAACTGACGGCAGGACGTCGGTGTTGTTGCGTGACGTCGCCGATGCTGCGCCCTGAGGATTCAAGGTGTTGAGATCCAGCTCCCAGCGTTCCAGACGGGCGCCGCCGATCAGCCGCAGGCGCGAGCTGACCGGAAGCTCGAGCTGCGCGTACCCAGCAGTCAGGCGGTCCCGGGCATCGTAGCGCCCGCCATTGGAGTTGATGAACAGCGAGAGCCGGCTGTCCTGGGCGTACGGGCCCGCGAATATCTGCTCCGGAGTAACCTGGCGATCGGCCTCGGAGAGCCCCCGATTGGTTATGTCGAAGGCCCGGCTATCCACCTCGCGGTCCACGGTGCGATACGCGGCTCCGATCTTGATGCTGGCTGGATTGCTGGATGACCCTAGCAGGATCCGATAGCTGCCGGATCCCTCGTAGCTGCTCTCACCCAGGTCGCTGAATGTCCTGGTGGCCGACCGGGGCCCGCCCAGCCAGGCAGTAGGACGCGACACGCCGGTCTGTGGATCGATGGTAGTGATATACGCGATGTCGGAGCGGTCGGGCTCGTACCGGTCTACCTGGGACCCCGAGACCGACCAGTCAACGAGGTGATTATTACCGATCAGGTGCTCGCCGGCGAGCTGATGTGAACGCACAGTGCGCTGGGTGAAGGTGAGTCGGGTGACATCCAGGTCCACCGCGAACTCCTCGTTCCTTCCAGCCAGTCCCGTGGCTTCGTTGTCAGCGCCCCGGTTGTACGCGTTGTTGAACGACAGCTTGCTGCTCGCTCCCAGCCGGGTGCTCAGATTGAGAATGCCGCCCCAGAGCACGCTGTTGCGCGTCGTCATTCCGCGGCTGGCGTTCCGCGGCTGAAATCCATTGCTGCTTGAGATGATGAGCGAACGTGTCTCGTCGGAGCGGATCTCCTGGCCATTGGAGTAGGTGAACGACCCGATATAGCCGATTGGCTGCCGGAAGACCGGATCCTCACCTCCGAAAGTGACCCCGAAGCTGCCGTTGGGAGCTCCCATGCCAGGCTGGGCAGACCAGGCATTCCTGAACGAGCCTATGATGCCGTTGATCTCCGTCTGAGTCATGCCGGCCAGGCTGGTGACGGCGCTGGCGGGGCCCGGGATGCTTCGGGCCGAACCGGCCGACCCACGCCACTCCGGACCTACCGTGGGGGCCCGGGTCAGATCCTTACCCGTGGCGGCGGTGTTCAATCCCGCCGACGCCGAAAAGGTGAGCACGCGCCGCGCGGGAAATTCGCGTGTCCTTACGTTAACCGCCGCGCCGCTGAAGTCTCCCGGCTGGTCCGGAGTGAACGTCTTCGACGTGGTGATCCCTTCCAGCAGGCTCGATGGGAAGAGATCGAAGGGAACCACCTTTCGCTCCGGGTCGGGGCTGGGGATGCGGGTCCCGTTGAGCGACGTGGTCGTATAGCGCTCGCCCAGCCCGCGCACGAACACGTACTTGCCCTCCTGCACGGTGACGCCGCTGACCCGCTGCACCGCCTGTCCCGCATCGCTGTCGGGGCTCCGCGCGATCTGCTCGGCCGAAACCGAGCTCACGATGTTGGTGGCGTTCCTTTGCTCGTCGAGCGCCCGGTTGACGGTGCCGCGCTCCGCTTCCGCGCTCACCGAGATTTCCGCCAGCTGTACCGCCGATGCCGCCAGCGCTATATCCTGCGCGATCGTTCCCCCGACTGGTACCACCACGCCGGTGACAAGCTTGGGCGCAAACCCGATCATCCGCACGCGGATGGAGACCGGTCCGGCGGGCACCGCCTGAAGGGCGTATCGCCCATCAACAGCCGTCTCCGCCGTGATGTCGAGCCCGACGACTTCCAGTTGCGCCCCTGCGATGGGACTTCCCTGTTCGGCCTCTACCACTCGGCCCACGATTCGGCCGACTTCCTGTGCACTGAGCGACGCGGCCGGTAAGACCAGCACAAGGACCGCCAGCAGGCTGAGACGAAAACCAGAGATGGTGTGCATGCGGCTCGGGGTGAAGGGAATAGATCACGCGCGACGGCCGTCGAGGTCGTCACCTGTCGAAGCTCGGATCTTGCTGCGGATGGGTTGCGGAACAAACACGATTGTGCAACGGACAGGTCACGGAGGATGAGCCCGCATACTCTCACGCCCTGGGACCTTGCCCTTTACCAGTTCGTTACAGAACCACAAGTTTTCCTGTGACCAACCTCCAGCTATTTCACACCCGCGCCTGATACACTGCCGCGGCTCCCCTTTCGTGAGAGGACCTATGAACCGTGGGGTGCGTGGACCCTGGGCCTGGATGTTCCTGGTGATTCTGGGAAATACTTCGGCAACGGCGCAGACATCCTACCCGAACGTCAAGCTCTCCGGACGTCTGCAGGAGCAGTTCTACTACTTCTCCAACGAAGACTACGCACCGGTACTGGGGCCTCAAAGCAACATCTTCACCCGGCGGGCACGGATCGAGGCCAGGGGGCAGATCTCCGAGAACGTGAGCGTCTACATCCAGCCGTCGTTCGAGGGTGGACGCAATCTGACCTCGGTAGCAACCACCTGCACCTCGACTCCGGTGGGACCCGGCGGCGGCACCCCGACTCTTACCTGCCGGACCACGGGCCGCAGCGGTCTGCGGCTCCGCGATGCCTATATCGATGTCCGCTTCAGCCCCGAGGCCAGCAAGAGCGCGCTGTACCTGCGCGCGGGACAGGAGAAGCGGCCCTTCAGCCGCTACGAGCTGATCTCCTCCACCAACCTGCCGACCATCGAGCGGGGCGGTGGCGCGGGGCTCTTTCCTCGAGCTTCGAACGACCTGTTTGGCGGCGCAGGCTTCCTGTCTCATGATGTGGGTGCCAGCGTTCGGCTGGAGCACAAGCTGGACGACGCGCGGCAGCTCACCCTCAAGCTCGGAGCCTACAACGGGCAGGGAGAGAGCCTGAACGACGTCAACAACAAGAAGAGCTTCGGTGCGCGGGCCACTATGGGCATCACACCGAAGCTCGAGGTTGGCGGCTCCTGGTTCGCCCACGACGGGATCGTGACCGTCGGAGGCATCCCTGACTCCAGCTTCACAAACTATGCCTTCGACATCGATGCCCAGTGGGGCAAGCCCGGCGATGAGGGGCTCTTCGCACTCGCCGAGTATCTCCACGGCAACGATGCCACCGCCTCCAAGTCGACGATGCAGGGAATCCAGGCACTGGCGGCATACAACATCCGCATGCAGAGCCCCACCTCATGGCTGTACGCTGTCGAACCGGCCTTCCGGATAGATATCGCAGACCCCAACACCGACGATGATGATGACCGGATCAACACCATCAGCGGCGTACTCGGCATCTACCTGTCCAGCCGAGCCCAATTTCGGGTGGCATACGAGCGGCAGAGCTTTCAGAGCGATGGGCTTCCGAGCATCAGCGGCGTGCGCAGTGCGCTGACAGTCAACTTCTAAAACAGACCCGTGAGGAGTGAGCTCATAATGACAACATCGGGAGATCGGCGGCTGCGACACACGCTGCGTTACGTCGCTGGCATGACGTTGTTTGTTCTCGGGTGCGGCGGAGAGCAGCGGCCAGAAGGCTCGGCGGCTGATGCAGGCGGCTCTGCCCGAGCCGGTGCTACGGCGCTCACGGGTGCCGGCGCCACTTTCCCCAATCCGATTTATACCAAGTGGTTCGACGCCTACGCCAAGCAGACCGGAGTCCGGATCAATTATCAATCGATCGGGTCCGGTGGCGGGATTCGGCAGTTCACCGAGGGAACGGTGGACTTCGGCGCCAGCGATGGTCCCATGACGGATGAACAGATCGCCGCTGTCAATGGCAACGTGCTCCACATACCTACGGTCATCGGGGCGGTGGTGGCGACGTACAACCTGCCCGCTCTGGGAGACACCAAGCTGAAGCTCGACGGTCAGGTGCTCGCGGACATTTTTCTGGGACGTTTGACCAAGTGGAACGATCAGCGCCTGGCTCAATTGAATCCGGGAGTGACCCTCCCGGACCGCGACATCATCGTCGTCCACCGCTCCGACGGTTCGGGCACGACGTACGTCTTTGTTGACTACCTCAGTAAGATTTCGCCGGAGTGGAAAAAGCGGGTAGGCACCGCAACCTCGGTCAACTGGCCGGTTGGACTCGGAGGCAAGGGTAACGAAGGAGTCACTCAGCAGGTGAAGCAGACCGAGGGAGCGCTCGGCTACGTCGAGCTCATCTACGCGATCTCCAACAAGTTGCCTTACGCAAGCGTCAAGAATGCGGCCGGCAATTACGTGGAAGCCAACCTGCGGAGCTCCACCGCCGCCGCGGCCGGAATCGATCTGAAGCCTGATACCGATTTTCGGGTGTCGGTTACGAATGCGCCGGGAGCCGAGGCCTACCCCATCTCATCCTTCACGTGGCTTCTCATCAAGAAAGAGGGCCAGGCCCCAGAGAAGGCAAAAGCGATCTGGAGCTTCGTTGAGTGGATGACAGGCCCTGAGGCGCAGCGGATGGCGGCGGACCTGCATTATGCGCCGCTGCCGGTTCCGGTGATCGAGCTGGTGCGGCAGAAGGTGGTACGATAGCGGCTAGAGAAGTCATTGCGAGAGCCTGCCCTGAGAGCAACGAAGGGACGCGGGCGTCCGAAGCAATCCAGCGGGTCACCTGCGAGATCGCCGCGCGGCCTTCGGGCGCTCGCGATGACAATTACGTAACGACTCCGTCCCGTGACCTGTCCGTTACAAATCCGTGACTGTTCACCTCAATTGGCCCAGTAAGCTCCTGCCATGACCGTTTCTCCCGAGCTAGCCCGAAGGGCCGCTACCGCCCCGGCTATTGCCCTCGAGCAAGCCAATCACGGTGACCGGGTCTTCAAGGGTCTGTTGACGCTGGCTGCCGTGGCGGTGCCGGTCCTGCTCGCATTCCTGGTATACGAACTGTGGGTCGGCTCGAGGCTCGCCATAACACGCTACGGATTGGGCTTCATTACCACCAGCACTTGGGACCCGGTGGCCGAGCAGTTCGGCGCCATGCCGCTGATCTTCGGCACGCTGGCCTCGTCGCTGCTCGCTCTCCTCATCGCCGTGCCGCTCTCGCTCGGCGTCGCAATCTACCTCACAGAGTTCGCTCCCAAGGTGATACGCCAGCCGGTGGCTTTCCTCATCGGTCTGCTGGCGGCGATTCCCAGCGTGGTCTACGGATTATGGGGCATCTTCGTGCTCATTCCGCTGCTCCGTACCACGGTGTTCCCCTTCCTCGGAGATACTCTGGGGTTTCTGCCGCTGTTTCAGGGCCCGATCTACGGACCGTCGATGTTGTCGGCCAGCATCATACTCGCGATTATGATCATGCCCTACATCATGTCGGTGGGACGGGAAGTATTGCTGGCGGTTCCCAACACCCAGAGAGAGGCGGCGCTGGCGCTAGGCGCGACGCGGTGGGAAGCGGTGACCACCGCCGTCCTGCCCTATGCCCGCTCGGGCATCGTTGGGGCGGTCATCCTGGGGCTGGGACGGGCCCTGGGCGAAACCATGGCCGTGACGATGTTGATTGGTAACCGTCACGAGATCGCGGCCTCCCTGTTCGCTCCGGGGTATACCATGGCGGCGGCGATCGCAAATGAGTTCTCCGAGGCGGTGGGGGACCTTCACCTCTCGGCTCTGGCTTACGTCGCCTTCCTGCTCTTTCTGGTGACCGTCACCGTCAATGCCGGTGCGCGCCTGCTCATATGGCGAGTGGCCCGCGGGTCCGGTGCCGGCAGCAGCGCGCTATGAACCGCCGAGTTCTGCGCCGCGCCTTCAGCAATCTCATGGTAGGCCTGATGATCGGGGCCGTGGTAGTCGCGCTGCTCCCGCTCTTTTTCATCCTCCTCAACCTGATCCTCAAGGGTGCGGGAAGCCTGTCGCTGGACTTCTTCACCAGGATGCCGGCGCCCGCCGGGGAGAGCGGCGGCGGGGTGGCGCACGCCATGGTGGGAACGCTCCTCATCGTGGGAACGGCCAGCTTGATCGGTATGCCGGTGGGCATCGGGGCCGGGATATACTGCGCGGAGTATCCCAATAGCCGTCTCACCTGGGTCACCCGCTTCGTTGCCGACGTCATGAACGGCACGCCGTCCATCGTGGTCGGGGTCTTCGCATGGGCCTGGATCGTGGCGCAGCAGAAGCACTTCTCCGCGCTCGCGGGAAGCGTGGCGCTGGCCCTGTTGATGATCCCGATGGTTCTCCGCACCACCGAAGAGATGATCAAGCTGGTTCCGAACTCGTTGCGTGAGGCCGCGCTTGCGCTGGGCTATCCGCGCTGGCGCACCAGCCTCTCGGTGGTGGTTCGTGCCACGCTACCCGGCATCATGACGGGCGCCCTCCTGTCGGTGGCGCGCATCGCGGGCGAGACGGCTCCGCTTCTCTTTACCGCCCTCGGTAGCCAGTACATGAGCTTCGATCTGGATCAGCCGATGGCCGCATTGCCGCTGACGGTATTCACCTACGCTACCGGTCCGTACGAAGAGTGGCACCAGTATGCCTGGGCGGCGGCGCTGGTGCTCATCATGCTCGTGTTCTTTTTGACTCTCGGCGCCCGCCTCGCGGTGCGCCGGAGATTTACTCTGAATGGCTGAGTCCGCCCTGCGGGTGCCCGGTGGCACAGTTGATCCTGCGAAGGCGCCGGGAGTCACGCCGGACGCAAACGCCAAGATGGCGACGGAGAAGCTTACCGCCATGTACGGGAAGTTCACCGCGGTAAAGGGGGTGTCGCTGGCCTTTGCGCCTAACAGGGTACACGCCCTGATCGGGCCCTCCGGCTGCGGCAAGTCCACCTTTCTGCGCACGCTGAACCGCATGCACGAGCTTTCGGACCACGGCTGGATAACGGGGCGCGTTCTGCTCGATGGCGAAGACATCTACGCTCCCCGGATAAACGCGATGCAACTGCGGCGCAGGGTGGGAATGGTGTTCCAGCGTCCGACGCCGTTCCCGACCATGTCGATTTACGACAACGTCGCATCGGGACTCAGAGTCAATCGCCGGTTACCCCGGCAGGAGCTCGATGGCATAGTCGAAAGCTCCCTCCGCCAGGCGGCTCTTTGGGATGAGGTGAAGGATCGGCTCAAGGCGAGCGCCATGGCGCTTTCCGGCGGACAGCAGCAGCGGCTTTGTATCGCACGCACGATCGCCCCGTCGCCCGACGTGATCCTGCTGGATGAGCCGACCTCATCGCTCGATCCACAGGGCACGCAGCGAATCGAGGAGCTGCTGTTCGACCTCAAGCAGCATTTCACCATTGTGATAGTCACGCACAACATGCAGCAGGCAGCCCGAGTCTCGGACACGACAACGTTCTTCTATCTTGGTACGATGGTGGAGACGGGCCGGACGCGGCAGATTTTCACGGCGCCGAGGAACGAGCAGACCGAGGCCTACATCACGGGAAGGTTTGGATGAACACCACCATTTCGCAGCGGCCCCCGGTGCCAGGACCGCAGATCACACTGGCTCCGCGCCGGCCGGTTGCGCCCCTCGGCTCCCGGGGAAGCCCCGCGGTGGATATACGGGACTTCAGCTTCTTCTACGGCCCTCGTCAGGCGCTCCGAAACCTCAACTTCGCCATCGAGCGGCGGGCGGTCACGGCGATCATCGGTCCCTCAGGGTGCGGGAAATCGACATTTCTCCGCTCCATCAACCGCTTGAACGATCTGATCCCGGGCATCCGGCACCAGGGCGACATACTGGTCGAGGGCAAGTCGGTATTCGGTGCGAACACCGACCTCGTGTCTCTGCGACAGCGGGTGGGCATGGTCTTTCAACGGCCGAACCCTTTCCCGAAAACGATCTTCGACAACGTGGCGTACGGTCCCTCACTGAATGCGCTGGTAACGCGGCGCGATCTCCCGGACGTGGTCGAGCGGTGCCTACGGCAGGCGGCGCTCTGGGATGAGGTGAAGGACCGGCTGGAGGAGCTCGGCACGGACTTGTCGGGCGGACAACAGCAGAGGCTCTGCATCGCGCGGGCGCTGGGCAATCAGCCGGAGGTGCTGCTGATGGACGAGCCCTGCTCCGCGCTGGATCCAGTCGCCACGCAGAAGGTGGAAGAGCTGATCTTCGACCTGAAGCAGCACTATACCATCGTAATCGTGACGCACAACATGCAGCAGGCAGCGCGAGTGTCGGACTATACCGGGTTCTTCGACCGGGGTGAGCTGATCGAGTTCGACGAGACCGAGCGACTCTTCACCAAACCTCAGCACGAACGGACTGAAGCGTATATCACAGGGAGGTTCGGATGAGCCTCGATGTCCACCGCCACTTTCACGATGAGCTGAGTCACGTCAAGGTCCGGCTGCTCACCATGTCCGGTGAAGCGGAAGCTGCCCTGGGCCTGGCTGTGGAGGCGCTGCTGGAGCGCGACAGCGAAAAGGCGCAGCGGGTCATAGCCGGCGACCGGGTAATCGATGCCATGGAGGTGGAGATCGAGGAGCAGAGCATCAATCTGCTGGCCCTGCAGCAGCCCATGGCGCGCGATCTCCGCATGCTGACCTCAGCGCTGAAGATCGCCAACGATCTCGAACGGGTCGGCGATCATGCCGTCAACATCGCACAATCTGCGGAACGGCTGAACCAGGCCCGGCCGATCGCACCCGAGCCCGAGATCATCGATATGGCCCGGCTGGCTCGGGAGATGCTTTCCGATGCCCTGGAGGCATTCATCCGCGGCGACGCCGAAGCCGGCAGAGAAGTCTGCCGGCGGGACGACAAGGTGGATGCCCTGCACCGTTCGGTGTTCCGGATTCTGCTCACCCACATGATGGAAGACCCGCACACCATCGGCTCAGGCATGGAGCTGTTTCTGGTGAGCCGGAACCTCGAGCGGGTGGCCGACCTCGCCACCAATATTGGCGAAGACGTGGTCTTTCTGGTCGAAGGGCGCTCCATCAAGCACCACTCTGAGGATGGGGGTGAAGCCCGGAAGGGGGCTGTTCAGACCGGAAAGTGAGTTCCCCTCCCGAGCGCCTGGCCGCGATCGACGTGGGCTCCAACACTATCCTGTTTACGGTAGCCGAGTACGACCGGGAGTCGGGCCTGATTGTCATAGAGGAAGGCGAGGACCAGCCACGGCTCGGCGCGGACCTGGCGGCAACCGGGCGCTTGGGTGAAGGGGCTATGCATGTGGCGCTCCAGGTCCTCACCCGGATCAGAGACACCTGCCACCGGCTCGATGCCAGGCAGATTGCGGCAGTGGCCACCGCAGCAGTCCGCGAATCGGCTAACGCCACTGAGTTCGTTCAGCGAGTTCGAGACCTGGGCATCCCGCTCCGCGTCATCTCTCCAGAAACCGAAGCAGCTCTGACCTTCCGATCAGCGACTTATCGCTTTCCTGGTAATGAGCACATGCTGGTGGCCGACATCGGCGGGGGAAGTCTGGAGCTGGTGGGCGCCGTGTCAGGTACGGTGAAGTTCTGCCGGTCGTTACCGCTGGGCGCGGTTCGCCTGACAGAGTTGGGGGCATCAACGAAGGAGTTGGGCTCGCACATCCGGGAGGTGCTGAGCGGGGCGCTTAGTGGCACCGGGTGGGGCGGCTCCAGGATCATCGGATCCGGGGGTACGTTTGCTACCCTCGCCAGCGTGGCGCTGGCACATCGCGGCCGGAGCAGGCAGCACGTCCACGGCACTGAGGTGGGCGAGATCGAAGTGAATCGGCTGCTGGCCTCCCTCGATGCGATGCCGCTGGAACGACGCCGCGAAACGCCCGGCCTCAGGCCGGAGCGCGCCGACATCATCGTCGCTGGACTGGCGGTGGTTGCGGAACTGCTGAGGGCAACTGGCCGCGAGGCAGTGACGATCAGCAGTTTTGGCTTGAGAGACGGCTTGTTGCTCGAGATGGCGGGGGTGGTGTAGATCCTCTGGCCCAGCCCGGTAAGTCGGCTTATCGTAAGGGTGCCGGTACTGACACACGGCGGATCCCCGAAGATGGACGGCCGGCAGTGGACACACCCCTCCAGTTGCAGACAGCCCTCCCGAGCCATTACACCGTTGAGCGCGAGCTTGGCCGGGGCGGCTGGGCCACAGTCTACCTTGCCCACGATGCCCGACACGATCGGCCGGTGGCCCTCAAGGTTCTCCGCCCCGACCTCGCGGCCGCCCTGGGCACCGGAAGATTTCTGCGCGAGATCAGTATCGCGGGCCGGCTCACCCATCCTCACATCCTGCCGCTCTACGACTCGGGCACGACCGGTGACTCCCTCTTCTACGTCATGCCGTTCATCCCGGGAGAGACCCTGCGAAAGCGGCTGCTCCGGGAGCGTCAGCTCCCATTGGAACTGACTCTCGACATCGCACGGCAGATTGCCGATGCGCTCGCCTTCGCTCATGCCCACAACGTCCTTCACCGGGACATAAAACCCGAGAATATCCTCCTCGAGGCCGATCAGGCGTACCTCGCTGACTTCGGCATCGCGCGTGCGATTCAGGTATCCGCGGGCGACACATTGTCCGAGCCGGGACTCGCGATCGGAACCCCGGCCTACATGAGCCCGGAGCAGGCCACCGGTGGCACCAACCTGGACGGCCGGAGCGACCTCTATAGTCTCGCGTGCGTAATCTACGAAATGCTCGCCGGTGAGCCGCCACATACGGGACCCACCGCTCAGGCGGTCATAGCGCGGCAGCAATGTGAGACGCCCCGATCTATCGTGGTGCTTCGGCCGGCGGTACCAGCCGGGGTAGAGGCAGTTCTCATGAAGGCCCTGGCAAAGGCGCCGGCCGACCGGTTCACCAGCGTTTCCGAGTTCGCGAAGGCGCTTACCGAGGCGACCGATCACCCCCGCTCCTCTCCCACTCCCTCATCGAGGCGTCGGCTACTGATCGGCTCGGTCGTAGCGATTGGTTTGGCCGGCTTTGCCTGGCTCTCACAATGGAAGCCGCGAGCCGGGGTCGGCGGTGATCTCGATGCCACCCACGTAGCCGTGTTGTACTTCGATGACCTGAGCGAAAGATCAACGCTCCGGCCTGTGGCCGATGGACTGACGGAGGACCTGATAGATGCCCTGGGGCAGGTTGGGGCACTCCATGTAATATCTCCCAATGGAGTCCGGCCCTATCTGGGACGCCAGGTTCCGCCCGACAGCATCGCACGAGCCCTCAGGGTAGGCACTCTCGTAAGCGGAAGCGTCGAGCGCTCCAACGATGTCCTGCGGGTCACCGCGAGACTCATTGATGCCCCCAGTGGTCGCCAGTTGCAGAGCAGGACGCTGGAATACCCGTTCCAGGATCTGTTTGCCCTTCAGGAAGAGCTTGCCCAGGAGGTCTCCCGTTTTCTGCGTGAGCGGCTCGGAGAGGAGATACTACTCCGAGAGCGCCGGAAGGGAACGAGGAATGTGGCGGCCTGGGAGCTCCTGCAGCAGGGTGAAGTGTCGAGGGAGGCTGCGCGAACACTCCATAGCCAGGGTGATGCCTCCGCGGCGGTCCGGCTGCTCGATGCAGCCGACTCCCAGCTCGTTCGGGCCTCTACCCTCGATGAGTCGTGGGTCGATCCTGTTGTTCTGCGCGGGTGGGTGGCGCTGGATCGCATGGAGCTCTTCGAGACGGAGCCCAACGATTCCCTGGTGCTCTGGTTCCGTCAGGGTTTGACACATGCCGACCGGGCCCTCGAGCTGCGGCCTCAACACCCTCAGGCCCTCGAGCTCAGGGGGAGTCTGCGCTATCGCTATTGGCTGGCCGCTGGGTCGGACGACCCGCCAGAAGCGGCCGAGGCCGATCTGCGCACCGGGGCTGTCCCTGCCAACCCTGCCCAAGCCCGCGCATGGGGCACGCTTAGCGCGCTCCTCCAGGCAAAGGGGCAGTTGGGCGAGGCCAACGTTCTCGCGAGGCGCGCCTACGAGGCGGATGCCTTCCTGACTGAGAGCCCGCAGATTCTCTTCAGGTTGTATTACACCTCGCTGGATCTCGGCAGAGAATCGGACGCCGTTCGGTGGTGCGACGCCGGGCAACGCCGATTTGCCGATGATTGGCGCTTCACGTTCTGCGAGCTCAGAATCCTGGCGCGGTCCAGTGCGGCCCAGCCTGAGGTAAGCCGGGCCTGGGAGCTGGTTAGCGAGCTCGAGCGGGTAGGTCCCGCCCCTTACCTGCCTCGATGGCAGATCATGGCCGCTGCCGTAGTGGGTCGAGCCGGGCTGGCCGATAGTGCGGAGGCAGTCATCCGGCGGGCCAGAAGGGTGGCACCAGAGGACTCCGAGCTGGACTTCTACGAGGCGGAGACCCGCATGTTGCTGGGTGATCGCGAGGCCGCGCTCCAGCTCCTGGAACGGGACCTGAAGACCAACCCCAGGTTCAGAGCATACATGCGGGCTTACACATTGTTCCGCCCCCTTTGGAACGATCCACGTTTCAAGGCGCTGGTCGGAACCTCAGGTTAGAAAGAGCCGCGCTTGTGAACGACGGCCTCGGTTCGGCCCATTCCTAGACTATCATCTACCCGATATAGCTCTCGTTGCTCTCTCGCATGTTCTGCGCTTGAAACCGACGACAGGTATGGGACGATGAACTTGTCGAACGCCGGCAGTCCCCAGAACACCGCGTCTACTGAATCACCGTCGTAGCGCTTCCTGACACCATTCCTATACACGACGATGACCTCAGCAACACGGTCACTCTCGGGTATTCGATAGTCGTCCTCCGGGGTCACGAACGGGCCGAAGATGTCGTAGCCCTCGCCTCCCCGGGTCACGGCCATCTTGGCCTCCTCAGGGCTCGAGAAGACACCCAATACGTCGTGATGCCGCTTGTCGTTGCCCTTCCGGTGAGCCACAACCCACTTGGGCTTACCGTCGCGGTATCCATCGGCGGCCTCGGCCAGCCGGCGAATCAGAGATGACGACTTAGGTAGGGTGTCCCTCGCTGAATAGCCATCCGGAGGGGGAGTGTCATCGATCGGAGTGCGCGTTGAACACGCTAATGCTCCGCTTAGCAGGAGCGATACTGTCAGTGCACGTCTCATAAGGGTCTCCAGGGGGATGGGCGCACAACGTGCGCCTTCTCCCTCACATACGGGCCGGTCCGATATCTGTCAACCTGGAAGGGGGATCAGCGGTGGGTCGTTACTCTCCGTACGGTATCCAGATGTTCTTCACCTGCGTGGCTTCCTCCAGGAACTCCTCACCCGCACCGTGCCGTGGGTCGGTCCAGTCCCTGACCTTGCCCAGATCAGCCCAGGTCCGCTTCATGTTTCCAGTAGAGAGCCGCTCCACCTCAGCGGATAGCTCTGCGCTGCCGAAATACCAGAGGGCATCCACGTCATCGTGCGCGGCCAGGACGCGAGCAAGTTCGTCACTTTGGCCAGTCACGATGTTTACCACGCCTCC
>Ga0299913_10002678_pt1 | contig 14187 bp, 12 predicted proteins | sample RVTome_9_FD_201360 | JGI IMG/M metagenome (GOLD analysis project Ga0299913, IMG submission 201360) | Soil microbial communities from uranium-contaminated site in the Upper Colorado River Basin, Wyoming, United States - RVT155D38 (version 2) ... | reverse complement strand
GCCGCCGCGCAGCGCGGCGTCGAGCAGCGGCTCGGGGTTGCCGTTCCCCGGTCGGCCTTCGCAGACGAAGTAGAGCCGCGCCGCACGCAGGCGTGCGAGGCGCTCGACTCGATCTGGCTGCCGGTCGTTCATCTCGTGGCTCCAGTATCGCGGGAGTACCATCGGTGGCGTAACGGGAGCCCAACCCGAGGGCTGAGAGGGCGGCAGCGGCCGCCGACCGTCTGAACCTGAACCGGGTAATGCCGGCGCAGGGATGACGCGGCGGAGTCCGCCCGGAGAGGAAGCGACAGATTTCCCGAGCGGAGGCCAGGTCAGGCGCAAACGCACTCGACGCCGTAGTGGTGGGCGCGGGCGTGGTCGGCCTGGCGTGCGCTTGGCGTGCGGCCCAGCGGGGCTTGCGGGTGCGAGTGCTCGAGCGCGACGAGCCCGGCGCCGGAGCGTCCGGCGTGGCGGCAGGCATGCTCGCGCCCGTTGGGGAGTCCGCCTGGGGCGAGGAGGCGATCCTCGATGCGGCCCTCGCCTCGCACGCGGCGTGGCCGGGCTTCGCCGCCGAGCTGGCGGAGCTGAGCGGTCAAGACGTGGGCTACCTGGCCGGCGGCGCGCTGCACGTCGCTCTGGATGCCGACGAGACCGCCGAGCTGCGCCGGCGCCATGAGCTGATGGCAGCGCTGAAGCTCGACGCCGAGTGGCTTGCCGGGCGGGCGTGCCGCGCGCTCGAGCCGGGGCTCGCACCGTCGGTGTTCGGCGGCGTTCACGCACCGCATGAGGCCGGCGTCGACCCGCGCGCGCTGCTCGCCGCGCTGCACGCCGCATGCGTGGCCGCCGGCGTCGAGATCAGGACCGGGCTGGAGGCGACGGAGCCCATCTTCGACGGCGCTGCGCTGGGCGGGGTGGTCGCCTCTGACGGCTCGCGCCACGAGGCTCCGCGGACGCTGGTCGCAGCGGGGGCATGGTCGGGCGGACTCGGCTGGTTGCCCGAGACGGCGCGGCCGACGGTGCGCCCGGTGAAGGGCCAGATCCTCACGCTGAGAGGGCCGGCCGGGACTCCCGTGGCGAGCCAGATCGTCGTCACCGAGCGCGTGTATCTGGTGCCGCGCGCCGACGGGCGTCTCGTCGTCGGGGCGACCGTGGAGGAGATGGGTTTCGACACGCGCATCACGGCGGGCGGCGTGCACGAGCTGCTGCGCGAGGCCTACCGTGCGCTCCCCGAGGTCGCTGAGCTGGAGCTGGAGTGCGCGGAGGCGGGCCTGCGCCCGGGCACTCCGGACAACGCGCCCCTCGTCGGCTTCGGCTCGATCGAAGGCCTCGTGCTCGCCACCGGGCACTTTCGCAATGGCATCCTCCTGGCGCCGCTGACGGCAGCCGCCGTCGCGGGGTTGCTCAGTGGCGAAGAGCTCCCAGCGCAGCTGCGGGCGGCTGATCCGTCGCGCTTCGCCGAGCGGGCGGAGGTGGTGCGATGAACGTGGCGCTGAACGGCGAAGCGGTCGAGCTGCCCGAAGGGGCGAGCGTTGCGGTGGCGGTGGAAGCGGCGGGAGCCAGCCCGGAGGCGCGTGGGATCGCGGTGGCCGTTGACGGCGAGGTCGTGCCTCGTGGCGAGTGGGAGCGGTCGCTTCGCGAAGGCCAGAGCGTGGAGGTGGTGCATGCCGTCCAGGGCGGATAGGGAAGTGACGGCAGATCCCGCGACGTGGCGCCTTGGCGGGCGTGACTGGCGCTCGCGCCTGATCATCGGCACGGGAGGCTTTCGCTCGCTGGAGCAGATGGAGCGGGCGATCGTTGCGTCGGGGACGGAGATCGTGACCGTGGCGCTGCGTCGTGTCGATCCCCTCGCGCAGGGCTCGGTGACGGAGTTGATCGACCGGCTCGGGCTGTTCGTCCTGCCGAACACGGCCGGGTGCTACACGGCGCGCGACGCTGTGCGGACCGCGCGGTTGGCGCGCGAGGCGTTCGAGACCGACTGGGTGAAGCTCGAGGTGATCGGCGACGACCGGACGCTCTTGCCCGACGCGCCGGAGCTGTTGGACGCGGCGGAGACGCTGGTCTCCGAGGGCTTCACTGTGCTGCCGTACGCGAATGACGATCCGGTGCTGGCTCGGCGGCTCGAGCAGGCGGGGTGCGCGGCGGTCATGCCGCTGGGCTCGCCGATCGGCTCCGGCTCAGGGATCCGCAACCCGTACGCGCTCCGCATGATCGTCGATAACGCGTCCGTGCCGGTGATCCTGGACGCCGGCATCGGCACCGCCTCCGACGCCGCTTTGGCCCTGGAGCTGGGTTGTGACGGGGTGCTCTTGGCGAGCGCGGTCTCACGGGCGGCTGACCCGGAGCGGATGGCAGGGGCGATGCGCAACGCGGTGGCGGCCGGCCATGCGGCACGCGGCGCCGGCCGGATTCCGCGCCGCCTGCACGCGCAGGCATCGACGCCTGACGAGGGCTTACCCGACCTGAGTTGAGAGCGGCTAGCGGTCCTGGTCGCGGCGGAAGAGCCCGCCCTTGCGAGCGGGCTTCGCGCCCATCGAGGCGGCCTTACGGTCGATCGCCTCGCCGGCGCTGCCCGCGGCAACCGCTGCGCCGTGGGCTGCTCTGCCGACCGGGGACGGGTCGAGCGGTTCGATCGCCGCGTCCGGAGTGCTCGCCAGCGCGACGGCGGCCTTGCGCACGGCGCTCACGTGACGGCGCATCTTGCGCTCCCAGGTTCGGCAGAGCTCGGTGAGGGCCGTGGCGCGCCGGGTCTCGGAGACGTTCGCGAGGTAGGCGAGAAGGGTGGTGATGTGCTCGAGGTCGTCGACGGCGAAGCGCAACGCCTGGTTGCGCTCGAGGAAGCGGTCGAGGATCGCGGCGCGCACCATGCCGATGCGAGCGCCGCCGCCGCGGGCAGCGAGCTCGGCGTGCAGGTCATAGCGGGCGAGCGCGGGCTTGATCGCGCTCAGGAGCTCGGTGAGCGAGCCCTCGGCGCGCTCGACTGCGGTGCGCGGCTCGTCATCGAGGTGCTCCGCCAGCCGGGAGAGGCGGGTCTGGGCTTCCTGCGCGGTCAGGAACAGCTCGCGGTAGCCGCGGTTCTCGGCGGGGTGCAATGGCATCGCTCGGTGAGTTTCTAACCGAAGCCGCCGCCGGGGGCGCCGGTTGGAGGGCGAATCGGGCGCGGGCTTGCGCCGGTTCGTCAGCTCGACTCGACGGGATGGCCGGCGCGCCGCCAGGTGCCGACGCCCCCACTCGCCACGTGCACCACGTTGTCGAAGCCGTCGCGCATCAGCACCGACGCGGCCAGGCCGCTGCGCTTGCCGCCGCTGCAGATCGTGGCGATCTGCCGGTCGCGCGGAAGCTCGTCCTCGCGTTCGGCAAGCACTTCGTAGGGGATGTGCAGCGAGCCGGGGATGTGCGCTTCGTCGTATTCGTCCTGCGCCCGGACGTCCAGCACGACCGTGGACTCGCCATCGTCGAGTCGCGCCGCCAGGCCTTCGGGCTCCAGCATCTCGATTCGACTCACGTCGCGGCCTTCCACCCGCCAGGCGGTCATGCCGCCCTCCAGGTACCCCGCAACTCGTAGTCCCACCGCCGCGAGCAGGTCGACCGCCGCCAGCTCGTAGCCGGACGACGCCGCGACCACGACGAGCTCGGCGTCCGCCGCCACGACCCGGGCCACCTTCGTTGCGAAGCCGGTGTCCTGTGAGGAGGCGCTGATCGCGCCCGGGATGTGCGCTTCGTCGAACTGCTCGTTGGTCCTGGCGTCGACCACGACCGCGCCGTTGGCGGTTGCGTCGGCGACCATCTGCGGCGAGAGGGGCGAAGGCCTTGAGATCGAGTCGACGAGGGGTCCCTGGTTCAGGCCCACGATCAACTCGACGTTCGGCGGCTTGGCGCCGAGGGTCGCGACGGCGTCCTCGACGAACTCATCGGCCGTATCGAATTGCCGAAAGCGGCTATGGGTGGATTCGAAGCCGATCGTGGACGATGTCTTGAGGTCGAGCGCTGTGCCGCCGCACAGCGAGCCGCCGAGGTGGCCGGGCCAGACTTCGACATCGTCGGGCAGCGAGAAGAGCCGCTCGTTCAGCGAGCGGTAGAGGTCGCGTGCGCCCTCGCGCGGCTCGATCGCCAGGTCGGGCCGGGCAACGTCGCCGACGAACAGGGAGTCGCCGGTCAGAACGGCCCACGGCTCTTCGCCGCGCGCGAGGTCGCGGAGCAGAAAGCACGTGTGCTCGGGTCGGTGGCCGGGGGCGTGGATCGCCTCGATGCGGACCTGTCCCAGGTCGAGCGTCCAACCGTCCGTCAGGGGCTCGTGCGGGTAGGCGGCTTCGGCCAGCTCGTGGATGTGGATCCTCGCGCCGGCGATCTGTACGAGACGGCCGTGGCCGGAGACATGGTCGGCGTGGTTGTGCGTCTCACAGATATGCGCGATTCGCATCCCGTGCAACCGCGCGAGCTCCACGTACGGGTCGACCATCCACTGCGGGTCGATCACCGCCGCGACGCCCTCGTCCTGGTCGCCGACGAGGTACGAGGCGCAGCCGAGATCCTCGTGGATCACCTGCCGGAAGAACATGGTCTCAAGGATCGCACTCCGCGGCGCGGCGCAAAGGGTTGTGGTGAACTCAGCGCACGGGGTTGTCGCCGAAGCGGTCGGCGGCGTCGCCGAGCTGGCGGGCGGCGTCGATCACGCTGGAGGGGACGATCCAGACCTTCGACGCCTCGCCGTCGGCGACGTTCGGCAGGGTCTCCGTGAGATAGAGGTAGTTCAGGAGATCGGGGCTGGGCTTGCCTTCGTGGATCGCCTTGAAGGTGATCTCGACCGCCCGCGCCTCGCCCTCGGCGCGCAGCATGGCCGCCTCGCGCTCGCCCTCGGCTTCGAGGATCTGGGATTGGCGACGGCCCTCGGCGTCCAGGATCTGGGACTGCTTGGCGCCGTCGGCATGGAGGATCTGCGACTCCTTCTGACCTTGGGCCGAGAGGATCGCGGCGCGCTTCTCGCGCTCCGCCTTCATCTGGGACTCCATCGCGTTCTGCACGGTGGTGGGCGGGTCGATGGCCTTGAGCTCGACCCGAATCACGCGGATCCCCCACTCGCCGGTGGCCTCGTCGAGGAGGGTGCGCAGCCGGTTGTTGATCTCGTCGCGACTGGTCAGGGCCTGCTCCATGTCGAGCCCGCCGATCAGGTTTCGCAGCGTTGTGACCGCGAGCTGCTCGATCGCGATGATCGGCTGGGCGACCTCGTAGGTGTAGGCCTTCGGGTCCGTGACCTCGTAGTAGACGACCGTGTCGATCGAGACGACGATGTTGTCCTCGGTGATCACCGCCTGGGGCGGGAACGAGATGACCTGGTCGCGCAAGTCGATGTAGGGCAGGACGCGATCGACGATCGGGATCACGAGGGTGAGGCCGGGCTGCAGGGTCCGGTGGTAGCGACCGAGGCGCTCGACGATCCCGGCTCGGGCCTGGGGGACGATGCGCACCGAGCGCGCGACGAACACCAGGACGACGAACGCGACGGCCAGCAGGGCGACGAGCGTTGGGCTCATGGAGCCACGCTATCCCATCGTGCCCTTGCGCCCAAGGTCAATCGGGGTTCGGGCCGGGTGCTTCGGATCCAGGCGACGAGACCAGCAGGGCGACGCCGCTGACCTCATCGACTCGCACGCGCTCACCCGCCGCGAAGCTCTGGCTGGGATTGAGCGCCCGGGCCGACCACACGCTGCCGCCGCGGACCTTCACCTGGCCGCCGTCCCCGTCGACGGGCTGGGTCACGGTCGCTTCCTGGCCCATCAGCGTGTCGGTCCCCGTGCGTGCCGCCGGGGGCATGATCAGGTGGCGATGGGCGATCGGGCGGATGACGACGAGCGAGAACGCCGAGCCCGCAGCGAAGATCGCGACCTGCAACTCGAGCGACGCGCCGCCGGCGGCGGCGATTGCGGCGGGAAAGGCGCCGAGCGAAAGCGCGCCCGCGTAGAGCGTGAAAGCGACGATTGCTTCGAAGGCGATCAACACCGCCCCGATCAGAAACCAGATCAGCCACTCGGGCATGGAACCTCCTCCGGGCGAACCATAGAAGACGGTTACTCTTGAACCCGTTTCGCCCCCGTAGCTCAGCGGTCAGAGCGGCAGGCTTTTACCCTGCGCGTCGGAAGGTTCGACTCCTCCCGGGGGTATTGGCCGCGGAGCCTGCTGCCCTACGGCTGGCGCAGCCGGTGCTCTTCGAGCTCGGCGCCGCGCCTAGTGCCGGAAGTGGCGACGGCGCGTGAAGACCATCGCGGCGCCCGCCTCGTCGACCGCGGCGACCACCTCGGCGTCGCGCTTCGAGCCGCCCGGCTGGATGATCGACGTCGCGCCCGCGGCGATTGCGCCGATCGGCCCGTCCGGAAACGGGAAGAACGCGTCCGAGGCGAGCGCCGTCCCGGCGAGGGGCTCATCCTCGCCTTCGAAGGCGTCGGCCGCCTTCTGTGAGGCGATCCGCACCGAGTCGACGCGGCTCATCTGCCCGGCGCCGATGCCCCGCGTCGCGCCGTCGCGCGCGAAGACGATCGCGTTCGAGCGCACGTGCTTGCAGACCCGCCAGGCGAACAGCAGATCCCGCCATTGCCCTTCGGTGGGCTTGACGCTCGTCGCCACCTCCATCGAGCTGCGCCCCTCTTCGATCAGGTCCGGCGTCTGCACGAGAAAGCCGCCTCGTACCCGCTTCAGATCCCGCTCGCGCGGCTCGGGGTCGCGCTGCTCCGTGTTGTGCAAGACGCGTATCGCTTCCTTCTGGGTCAGCACCGCGAGCGCGTCGTCGTCGTAGCCCGGCGCGACCAGCACCTCGATGAAGATCGCGTGCAGGCGTTCGGCAAGGGCGGCATCGACAGGCCGGTTCAAGGCGATGACCCCGCCGAACGCGGAAAGCGGATCGCAGGCGAGGGCCTTCTCGTACGCCTCGGCGACGGTCGCGGCGATCGCCACGCCACACGGGTTGTTGTGCTTGACGATGACCGCGGCCGGCTCCTCGAACTCGGCAAGCAGCTTGCCGGCGGCGTCGAGATCCAGCACGTTGTTGAACGACAGCGCCTTGCCGTGCAGCTTCGCGACCCGCGCCAGCACGTGCGAGCGCGCGCCCGACTCCACGTAGAGCGCGGCCTTCTGGTGCGGGTTCTCCCCGTAGGAGAGGTCGAGAAACTTCTCGTAGGCGAACACCCACTGCTGCGGGAACGTCTCGTAGCGCATGCTGAACCACCGTGAGATCGCCGCGTCGTATCGCGCGACGTCGGCAAACGCCTCATTAGCGAGCCAGTGGCGCGTCTCGTGCGATATCGCTCCGTCGCTCGCCTCCAGCTCCGCGATCACGGCGTCGTAGCTTTCCGGCCGCACGACGACGGCGACGAAATGGTGGTTCTTCGCGGCCGCCCGGATCATCGTCGGCCCGCCGATGTCGATGTTCTCCACCGCCTCGGCCTCGGTGACGTCGGCGCGCGCCACGGTCTGCTGGAACGGATAGAGATTTACGCAGACCAGGTCAATCGGCTCGATCCCCTCGGCGGCGAGCGTCGCGACATGCTCCGGATCGTCGCGCTTGGCGAGCAGCGCGGCATGCAGCCGCGGATGCAGCGTCTTCACCCGCCCGCCCAGGATCTCCTCCTGGTCGGTGAACTCCGAGACCTCCGTCACCTCGAGCCCCGCGTCGCGAATCGCGGTCGCCGTGCCGCCGGTCGAGAGCAGCTCCACCCCCAGCTCGCGCAGCCCGCGAGCGAAATCGACGACCCCGGTCTTGTCCGAGACGGAGATCAGCGCGCGGCGGATGCGAAGCGGCTCGCCGGCGGGTGGCGATCCTCCCTCCGTCGCCTCGGCCTCCTGCATCATGCGCTCCGTCATCGCCGTGACTCTATTGCTCGGGCGCGACTCGCACCACGCGCGAATTCGCCGGATCGAACGAGATCCGGCGCGCGGCGAACAGGCGGATCGCCTTGGGCAGCAGCTCGTGCTCCACCGCGTGTATCGCCCGCTCGAGCTCCGTGCGGTCGCGGTCGTGCGGCACCTCGACGGCGCGCTGCAAGATGATCGGCCCGGTATCCACGCCGTCGTCCACGAAGTGCACCGTCACCCCCGTGACCCGAACTCCGTGCGCGAGCGCCTGACCCACCGCGTCGAGGCCGGCAAACGACGGCAAGAGCGCCGGATGCACGTTGATCGCGCGTCGCGCGAACCGAGCGGTGAAGCCGGGCGTGAGCAGCTGCATGTAGCCGGCGAGGACCAGCAGGCCGACGTCGTGTCCCTCGAGCCAATCGGCCATCGCCGCGTCCCGGGCCGCGCGGTCCCGGTGATCGGCGCCCGCGAACACCGCGGTCGCGACGCCCGCGGCCTCCGCGCGCTCCAGCGCCTGCGCTCCGGGCTTGTCGGAGGCGACAGCCACCACCTCGATCCCGTCGCGCCCATGGACCGAATCCAAGATCGCCTGCAGGTTCGTCCCCGTCCCCGAGGCCAGCACGGCGACCCGCAATCCGCCCCTCCCGCTCACGCCGCCTCGGCCACGACCAGTTTCGGAAAGCGCCCGCCGGTTGAAGCCAGCCGCCCGGCCGCGATCAGCGCGTCCACCTCCTCGAGCAGCTCGTCGGCGCGCCAATCGGAGAACTCTCCGTATCCGGGCAGCTCGTCGTAGTCGTTTTGCAAGACCACCTTGCTGCGCCCGCCGCGCAGGATCTCCACGGCGCGCGTGCGACCGACCGACGGCCGCGCCGCCTCGACCACGGCCACGACCGCCGCCTCGACGTCGCCGGACGGCACGCGCGCCGAGCCCGCCCCTGGGCCGCCGGTCGCGGCGCGATCCGCCGAGCCCCGCGGCTTCGCGGCCTGCGCGATCGCCAGCGGGCCGTCGCAGACGTCGCAGCACCGGCCCTCGGCCTGCGGCGGCGTCCGATCCCCGAAGTGGCGCAGGATCGCCGCGCGCCGGCAGCCCTCGCCGTCGACGTAGCCCCAGATCGCGCGGTAGTTCGCCCAGCCCTGGCTCTTCGCCTCGGCGTCCTCGGCCTGGTTGATGAAGAAGACGTGGAGGCCCTTGTCCTGAGCGGACGCGAGCAGCACACAGCGAGACGGCAGCTCGTCACGTCCCGCGCGCCCAGCCTCCTGGTAGTAGGCCTCGAGCGACGACGGCACCGCCTCGTGCACCACCGTGCGCACGTCGGCCTTGTCCACCCCCATGCCAAACGCGTTCGTGGCGACCACCACTCTGGCCGCGCCGGACATGAAGTCGCGCTGCGCCGCGGCGCGGTCCTCACGTTCGATCCCAGCGTGATAGGCGGGCACCGGCTCGCCCAACTCACGGCTCAGCCGCCGCGCCGTCTCGTCCGTCCGCTTGCGAGTGCCCGAATAGACGATCGCCGGCAACGCCCCGGGCTCGTTCAGCAGGGCCGAGAGAGCGCCCTCGCGTGCCCGCTCGCCGCGAACGGGCACCACGTCGTAGGAAAGGTTGGGCCGCTCGAATCCTGTCGCGATCCGCACCGGGTCGCGCAGCCCCAGCCTGCGAATGATGTCGCCGGCGACGCGCGGCGTCGCCGTGGCGGTGGCGGCGAAGATCGATCGTACGCCCAAGCGCCTGGCGATCTCGCCGAGCTTGAAGTACTCCGGGCGGAAGTCATGCCCCCACTGGCTGACGCAGTGCGCTTCGTCCACGACGAACAGGCCGACTTTGCCCTTGAGCTGCTCACCGAACCCCGGAGCCCAAAAGCGCTCCGGCGCGACGTAGAGCATCCGCGACTCACCCGCGAGCGCCCGGCGAAGCGACTCCGCGTTGTCGCTGGGGCTGCGCTGCGCGTTGATCAGCTCAGCCCGCCCGGCCAGCCCATCCACCTGGTCTTGCATCAGAGAGACCAGCGGCGAGACGACCACCGTCAGGTGCTCATCGTCCTCCAGCGCGGGCAGCTGATAGCACAGCGACTTGCCGGCGCCCGTCGGCATCACCAGCAGGACATCGCGCCCGTCCATGGCCGCCTCGACAGCCTCGAGCTGGCCGCGGCGAAAGCCCGGATGGCCGAAGTGCCTGCGAAGGGCGGCGCTGGGCACGCGTCAGCGGACCGGAATCGCGGCGATGTCTTCCAGCGCGAACTTGCTGTCCGCGTCCTCGCCCAGCGGATAGTCGCCGGTGAAGCACGCGTCGCAATGCACCTCGCGCGGCGTACCGACCGCCTCGTAGACGCCGTCGAGCGAGAGGTAGGCCAGCGAGTCGGCCTGCAGCTCCTCGGCGATCTCATCGACCGTCCGCTCGTGCGCGATCATCTCCTCGCGCGTCGACATGTCCACGCCGTAATGGCAGGGATTGCGGATCGGCGGCGCCGAGATGCGCAGGTGGATCTCCCGCGCGCCCGCGTCGCGGAGCATGCCGATGATCTGGCGGGTCGTGTTGCCGCGCACGATCGAGTCGTCGACCACGACAACTCGCTTGCCGGCCAGGATCTCCGGCAGCGGGTTGAACTTCATCCGCAGCCCGTGCTTGCGCAAAGCCTGTCCGGGCTGGATGAACGTCCTGGCGACGTAGCGGTTCTTGATCAAGCCGTCGTCCTTGGGGAGCCCCGCAGCGCGGGCAAACCCGTTCGCCGCCGGATTGCCCGAGTCGGGCACGGCGATCACCAGGTCGGCGTCGACCGGCGCCTCGCGCCACAGGATCTCGCCCATCCGCCCGCGCACTTCCTGCAGGACCCGGCCCTCGAGCCGCGTGTCGGGCCGGGAGAAGTAGATGTGCTCGAACACGCACTGCGCCGGCCGCTCGGGTTCGACCACCTGGCGCGTTTCGATCCCGCGCTCGCCGATCGAGATCATCTCGCCGGGCTGCACCTCGCGCAGAAGCTCCGCGCCGATGATGTCGAAGGCGCAGCTCTCCGAGGCCACGCAGTACTGGTTGCCGAGCTTGCCAAGCGAGAGCGGGCGGACACCGTGAGGATCGCGGAAGGCGACGACCGCGCGCTTGGTCATGACCACCGTGGAGTAGGCGCCCTCGAGGCGCGGCATGACAGCCTCCACCGCGTTTTCGATCGGTCGCTCCTCGGCCACGGACAAGAGCGCGGCGATGATCTCCGAGTCGGAGGTGCCGCGGAAGCGGATGCCGCGCTCCGTCAGCTCGTTGTAGAGCTCGACCGCGTTGGTGAGATTGCCGTTGTGGGCCAGCGCCACCTCACGCCCGTCGTCGCGCCAGACGGGCTGTGTGTTCTCCCATGAGCCGCCGCCGGTGGTGGAGTAGCGCACGTGGCCGATCGCCATGTCGCCGTCGAGCGCCCGGAGCTTCTCCTCGTCGAAGACCTGCGAGACGAGGCCGGTGTCGCGCATCGTCGTGATGTGGCCGCCCTCACACGTCGCGATCCCGGCCGACTCCTGACCGCGGTGCTGAAGCGCGTACAGCGCGAAGTACGCGAGCTTCGCGACCTCTTGATCGGGCGCGTACACGCCGAACACGCCGCACTCGTCGCGCGGGCCTTCGCGCTCGTCAATCGGGTCGTGAGCGCGCTCCGCTTGGGGCCGCTTGGAAGAGCTCATGAGGGGCTTCGCACCAGTCGAATCGAGACTTGCGAGGCAGGCGGTTGCCTGAGCGACAAGGCTAGCAGCGCGTTCGGCGCGAGAGCGACGCTCAAAGCACCCAGACCGCGGCGATCTTCGCGCAAAATCGGCCCGTTTCGGACTACCGGCTCAAGCTGCGCCGCCCACGGCGACATCGTCGTCCATGCGCTCGGCGAGCGAACGCCAAGCGCGCTCGGCGCGCTCGAGCGGTAGCGAGATCTCAACCTCGGCCGCCGCGAGCTCCACGGCCTTGCCGCTCGCCTCGCCGATCACCCACACATCGACGCCGGAGGCCGCTTCCGCCAGCGCGTCGATCGCAGCCCGCGGCCCAGCCAGGAGGTAGCCGCCCGGCCCCTCTCCGAAGCAGACCGTCTCGCCCGCCGCGCCCCGCGCCTCGACGAACCCGTCGAGGTCGCACTTCGCGCCCACACCGCCCGCGATCGCCATCTCGGCCAGCGCACAGGCAAGGCCGCCGTCGCTGACGTCGTGCGCCGCCGATAGCCGGCCCGAGCGCACCGCGCCGCGAACGAATTCGAGCGCCTCCACGTGGCCGGCGACGTCCACGCCGGCCAGCCCCACACCCAGCTCCCCACGCTGCTTGGCGAGCTCGGAGCCGGCAACGGACGGCGCGAACGGGCCGGCCAGGGCGATCGCGTCACCTTCGGCGAGCGCGATGCCACCCGCGACGGCAGCATCGGGCAGCTCGCCCACCAGTCCGACTACCGGCGTTGGATAGATCGGCCCGCGGTCCGTCTCGTTGTAGAGCGAGACGTTGCCGCCCACCACCGGGATCCCGAGCTGGTTGCAGACGTCCGCCAGCGCTTGGACCGCGCGATCCAGCTGCCACGCCACAGCCGGCTTCTCGGGGTTGCCGAAGTTCAGGCAGTTGGTGAGGCCCAGGGGCTCGGCGCCCACGCACGCCAGGTTCTGCGCGCACTCCAGCACGGCCTCGACCGTGCCCCGGTAGGGATCGCACGCGACGCGCCGGCCGTTGCCGTCGATGGCGACCGCGATCGCATTGCCGGACTCGGGCAGGTCGAGCACCGCGGCGTCGGCCGACTCGGGCCGTCGCGCGGTGCGCGAGCCGACGACCGGGTCGTATTGCTGCCACGCCCACCGCTTGCTGGCGATGTTGGGCGCCGCGAGCAGCGCCTCCAGGATCTCGGCGGGGTCGCCCGTCGACAGCGTCGCCTCGTTGCCGTACATCCAGCCCTCGGGCTCCGCCGGCTCGAGGTCATAGAGCGGGCAGCCGTCGACCAGCGCCGCGATCGGCATCTCACCCACCGGCGAATCGCCGCGCAGGACCCGGAACAGGCCGTTGTCGGTGACGGTGCCAACCACGGCCGGCGCCACCTGCCACTTCTCGCAGATCGCGATCACCCGCTCGACACGCTCGGGCTCGACCACAGCCAGCATCCGCTCCTGAGACTCGGAGACCATCACCTCGAACGGCTCCATGTCGGCCTCGCGCAGCGGCACCTTGGTGACGTCGATGTCGATACCCATGCCGCCCGCCGCGGCCATCTCCGCCGCTGAGGAGGTGAGCCCCGCCGCCCCCAGATCCTGAAGCGACACCAGGAGGCCGGCGTCCAGCAGCTCCAAGCAGCACTCGACCAGCTTCGACTCCTCGAACGGATCGCCGATCTGCACCGTCGGGCGCTTCGCGTCGTCGCCCTCGCCCAGCTCGGCCGACGCGAGGACGGAGGCGCCGCCGATCCCGTCGCGCCCGGTCGATGCTCCCATGAGAATGACTACGTTGCCGACGCCGGCCGCCGCCGCGCGCACCATGTCCTCGGTGCGGGCGAGTCCGACGCACATCGCGTTGACGAGGCAGTTCTGCTCGTAGGGACCTTCGAAGTACACCTCGCCCCCGACTGTGGGCACGCCGATCGAGTTGCCGTAATGCCCGATCCCGGCGACGACGTGGTCGAAGAGATAGCGAGAGCGCGGGGAATCGAGCTCGCCGAAGCGCAGCGAGTCGAGGATCGCGATCGGCCGTGCGCCCAGCGCGAAGACGTCGCGGAGGATTCCACCGACGCCGGTCGCCGCGCCCTGGAAGGGCTCGACCGCGCTGGGATGGTTGTGCGACTCGACCTTGAACGCGACCGAGTACCCGGAGCCGACATCGACGGCGCCCGCGTTCTCGCCCGGCCCCATCACCACCCGCGGGCCCTCGGTCGGCAATCGCCGCAGCAGCTTGCGCGAGTGCTTGTAGGCGCAATGCTCGGACCAAAGCAGCGAGAACATCGCCAGCTCCACGTCGTTCGGCTCGCGCTCGAGCAGCGCGCGGATCCGCTCGAACTCAGAGTCGGTGAGGCCGAGCTCGCGGTGCTTGGCCGAAGGGGTCTCCAGCGGGGCCATCTAGGCCGGGGTTCCCGCGACCGCAGCGACCGCCGCGAACAGCCGCAGGCCGTCCACCGAGCCGCTCAACCGATCCACCGCGTGCTCGGGATGCGGCATCAACCCGAGCACGTTGCCCGTCTCGTTCGCGACGCCGGCGATGTCGCGAGCCGAGCCGTTCGGATTGTCGCCCGGCGCATAGCGCAGGATCACCTGGCCCCGTTCCTCGAGCCGATCGAGCATCTCATCCGGCGCGAAGTAGCGGCCGCTCATGTGCTTGGTCGGGATCGACAAGCGCTCGCCGGGCTCGATCCCCGCGGTGAATGCCGAATGGTCGGAGACGACCTCGAG
>Ga0299913_10002677_pt1 | contig 14187 bp, 17 predicted proteins | sample RVTome_9_FD_201360 | JGI IMG/M metagenome (GOLD analysis project Ga0299913, IMG submission 201360) | Soil microbial communities from uranium-contaminated site in the Upper Colorado River Basin, Wyoming, United States - RVT155D38 (version 2) ... | reverse complement strand
GTTCCATGTCGCGGGGGTCGCCGGCCGGTAGGCTCCGCCACCATGGTGTCCGCCGCCCCGCGTCAGTCGACGAGCCTGCGCCCCTGACGCCCGGCCCGGACCGATGGCCGCAGCCAGCGCGGGATGTTCTCTTCGTCCCGGGGCGGTGGTATCCCGCCCGGCGCCGGTGCGAGGCTGGCCGTGTCGTCGGGAACAGCTGATGGGGCGTTGGGTGGCGCGGGGAAACCAGCGGAGCGGGCAACCGCGTAGCCCTCACGCCGGTCGCCGCGCCGGCGTGCCGACAGGAGGAGCAGCAGGCCGAGCCCGCCGAGCGTGAGGGCGCTCCACTGGCCAAGGCGGGCAACGGTTGCGCTCAGCTCGATGTCGAAGAGGTCGAACCCGCTTGCCGGGGCGATGCGCGGGCGGGGTGGCAGGCGGAAGCCGCCCGGCCGCTGGGTCGAGCCCGGGCCCACGACGCCCGCCTCGGAGGGGCTGGCGGATGGCTGGCGCGACCTCCGAGGTCGCTGCGAGGCCGAGGCCGTCGGCGGCTTCGACGGCTTCGCACCCGGGGTCGAAGTCGGCGGCCGGGTGGGCGCCACCGTCGGCTTCGGTGTCGGCTTGGGCGTCGGCTTCGGTGTCGGCGTGGGCGTCGGCTTCGGCGCGGCGACGGTCGCCGTTCGGGGACGCACGTTCTTGAGCTGCGCGTTCTTCTGACCGTTACCGGATCCCGACGACGCGAGGAAGACGTAGGGATGGCTGCCCACCGTGGTCAGACGCACGGCGCGCGTGAACCGCACACCGCCGTCGTAATCGGTGCCGGTGCCGCCCATCGAGAACGTTCCGACGCCGGTGATCCGGACCCGGACGCTGTTCGGCGCGCAGTTTCCGCTGTCGCGGTACGTGACCGAGAAGAGGAACGTCGTGCCAGGGCCGCCGGAGCCAGGGTCGACCCGGCCGGTCGACAGGCTGAGCTGGTGCGATGCCCCGTTGCACGAGGCGCCAGCCACCAGACCAGGTCCGGGCAAGAGGACCACGGCCGCTGACAGCAGCGCCCCCACGAGCTTGGTGTTGATGTTCGATTCCTCCGCTGGAGGAGCTCGGCCCTCCGCTCGCCGACGGTATCGCCCGCCCGCCGGGCGCCCAATGGGACGTAGGTACCAGCCGTGGGGGCGGTGGCGGCAGCGCGCGGCCAACGCGCCGGGTGCGGCGAGGGACGTCGTCGGTACCTTCGGGCCATGTCCGCCCGCGGCGGCGGGGAGTATCACCACGACAAACCACCCGCACGAGGCAGCTGCGTGTCGCCGTCCGCCACGTCTCCCGCGATCGGCACCGGGCCAGAAACGGTGGATGCCGCTGCCGTTCGCCGGCGCCTGTTGCGCTCGTTCACGGCCCTGTTCATCGGCGTGATGGCGGTTGCCGGTCTCCCGGCGATGCTGGCCGATGTCGAGAGCACGCCCGTCCTCGCCTGGGTCGGGGCGCTGGCCGGCATCGTCTCCCTCGGAATGGCGCTCGCGGTGCGGCACGTGCTCGGCCCCATCGAGCGGCTGGTCGAATCCGGCGAGCGCCTGCGCGGCCTCTACCAGGACGCGCGCAACGACTCGCTCGTGGATCCGCTGACCGGCCTCGGCAACCATCGCGCCTTCCAGGAGGAGCTGCCGCGCCAGCTCGAGGCTGCGCGCGAGCTGGGCTACCCACTTTCCGTCGCGCTCATCGACGTCGACGACCTGAAGCGCACCAACGACGACCTGGGACACGCCGCCGGCGACCGGCTGCTTGCCGCGATGGGCCGCCTCATCTCCACCATGCTGCGCTCCGGCGACCGCGGCTTCCGCGTCGGCGGCGACGAGTTCGTGGTCCTCATGCCTCACTCGGACGCTGACGGCGCGTATGCGAGCGTGCGCCGCCTGTTGGCCATCGCGCTCGGCGACGAGGGCGCCAGCCACGGGCGCCCATCCTTCTCGTTCTCGGCCGGCATTTCGACGTACCCGAACCTCAGCCCGGATGCCACGCGGCTGCGCCGCCAGGCCGACACGGCCCTCATGTGGGCGAAGCGTCACGGTCGCACCGATGTCCAGATCTTCGACCCGGAGCGCCACGGTGCCGCTGACGATCACCGCGCGACGCCGGAGCTCGCCGCGGCGGTGGCCGACGTCGCCCAGCGACGTGCGCTCGTTCCGCGCTACCAGCCCATCTACGACCTCGTCAGCGGCGAGCCGGTCGGCTTCGAGGGCCTCGTTCGCCCTGACGACACCGCGGCGTTCGCGGACACGGTGAGCCTTTTCGTGGCCGCCGAGGCCACCGAGCGGACGGTCGAGCTCGACCTCGCCGCAATCGAGGTGGTGGCGGCCGCAGCCGGCGACGCGGTCGTCGACCGCTACCTCAGCCTGAACCTCTCGCCGAGGACGCTCGAGGCCGGCGCGTTCCGCGTTTCGGACGTCGTGGTGATCCTCGACCGGCACGGGATCGACCCGCATCGGGTCGTCATCGAGCTCACCGAGCGTGAAGTGATCGAGGACATGTCCCGCCTCCAGGAAAACCTGGACGCCTGCCGTGCGGCCGGCATGCGCATCGCGGCGGATGACGTCGGCGCCGGCAACGCGGGCCTTCGCCTCCTCAGCCACATCCAGTTCGACGTGGTCAAGATCGACCTGTCCCTCGTCCAGGGCGGCGTGCTGCGTGACGCGGCGCTCGGCGTACTCCGGGCCATCCGCGAGATCGCCGGCCGGACCGGTGCGGTGCTCGTGGCCGAGGGCATCGAGACGCCCGAGCAGCTCAGCGTGGTACGCAAGCTGGGCATCGCCGCCGGCCAGGGATACCTGCTCGCCCATCCCGCCGACGCGCCGCTCCTCGAAGCCGCCGATCTGGATGCTCTCGAGCAGCTCACCCTCGAGCCGGAGTGGGTTGATCCGCGCCTGGTGGAGATCGGCCTGGCCGAAGCCCCGGCCGCGCGATCCCCGATGGCTGACGACGTGCCACCCCCGCCCGTCGACGAGCCGTCGCCACCTGCGGCGCCGCTGCCAAGACGCCGGTCACGCCGCTCGGCCGCATCTCCGAAGGAGCCGGCTCCGGGTGTATCCTGACGCGACAGCCGATTTGCCTGTCGCGAGGAATCCACCTGCATGACCTACGTCATCACCGAGCCGTGCATCGGCGTCAAGGACGCTTCGTGCGTCGACGTCTGCCCGGTGGACTGCATCCACGCCACCGACGACGATGCGATGTACTTCATCGACCCCGACGAGTGCATCGACTGCGGCGCCTGCGAGCCCGAATGCCCGGTGACCGCCATCTTCGCCGAGGACGCGGTGCCGGACGACCAGCAGAAGTACATCCAGATCAACGCCGACTACTTCGCGAACAAGTAGCGTGGCCGTTCGACTGATCGCCCTCTACAACCAGCCCGATGACCCGGCCGCGTTCGACGCCCACTACCGGGACGTCCACGGGCCGATCGTCCGGCGCTACCCGGGCATGCGGGACCTGCGCCTGACCCGGACCGAAGGGCTGGGCGGTCGACCGGCCGCCTTCTATCTCATTGCCGAGATGGTGTTCGACTCCCGCGCCGACCTCGATGCGGCCATGGCGTCCGAGGCGGGGGTGGAGAGCGGACGAGATCTGCGGAACTTCGCCTCTTCGGGCGTCACGCTGCTCGTCGCCGACGATGACGCCGTCTGGCAAGGCGCCTAGGGCCGTGCCGGAGCCCGTCGCGCCGCTGCCCGCCGACCCCGCCGACCTCGGGTTCTCTCGCGTCCGCTACCGGAAGGACCCGGCGAGTGCCGTGGCGACGGTCGCGATCGACCGCCCCGACGTCCTGAACGCGTTCGACTTCGGGACGTTGCGCGAGCTGGCCCGCGCCTTCGAGGATGCAAGCTGGGACGACACGGTGGCGGTCGTGGTCGTGACCGGCGCCGGGGATCGGGCCTTCTGCACCGGTGCCGACCTCGACGAGCAGGCCGCGATGGGCGCGCATTCCGGCCAGTACTGGCGCTGGATGGGAGCGTTCGTCGAGATGCACGACCGGCTCCGCAACATCGGCAAGCCAACCATCGCGCGCATCAACGGCGTCTGCGTGGGGGGCGGGCAGGAGCTTCAGCTCGCGTGCGATCTGTCGGTCATGGTCGACGACGCGTACATCCGCCACGTGGGGCCGGAGCATGGCTCGGTGCCGGCTGGGGGCGCCACGCAGTGGCTGCCGCTCGTGGTGGGCGACCGACGCGCGCGGGAGATCGTCATGCTGTGCGAGCCCATCTCGCCGGCCCAGGCGCTCGACTGGGGTCTCGTCTCGCGGGTCGTGCCGCGCGCCGAGCTCGACGGCACGGTGGCGGCCATGGCCGAGTCGCTGCGCCGCAAGCTGCCGGAGACGATCCGCTACACCAAGGCGCAGCTGAACTGGTGGCGAGAGATGGTGTGGGCCGGCACGATCACCCACGCCCGCGACTGGCTCGCGGTGCACTCCACCTCGGACGAGACGCGCGAAGCGGTGGCCGCCTTCCACGACAAGCGCCCGCCGCGCTACGACGCGCTCCGACGCATGGCCCACGACCCGCGTCGCTGCGGCCGCTGCGGTGCGACCGGTCTGCCCGCCGGCCACGGCTTCTGCGGGATCTGCGGCTCGCCGCTGACCGATGCCTGGGAGGGCACATGAGCAGATGACCGAGCCGACCGACCTCGTCCTCGTCGAGCGGCAGGAGGCCAAGCGCACCGCCCTCGTGCGACTGAATCGGCCGAAGCAGCTGAACGCGCTGAATGGTGCCGTCATGGATGCTCTGTGCGACGCCCTCGAGGCGCTCGACCGGGACGCGGCCGTGCGCGCCATCGTGGTCACCGGCAACGAGCGCGCCTTCGCCGCGGGCGCCGACATCGGCGAGATGGCCGACGCCACGCCGGTCGACATGCTGACCAGCAACCGCATCGGCCAGTGGGATCGCATCCGGCGCATCGGCAAGCCGGTGATCGCCGCGGTGAACGGCTGGTGCCTGGGTGGCGGCTGCGAGCTGGCGATGACACTCGACCTCATCCTCGCCGGCGAGGGCGCGAAATTCGGGCAGCCGGAGATCAACATCGGCGTCATTCCGGGGGCCGGCGGCACGCAGCGCCTCACCCGTGCGATCGGCAAGAGCCGGGCGATGGAGATGATCCTGACCGGCGAGCCGATGGACGCGGGCGAGGCGGCAGCCCGCGGCCTCGTGGCCCGGGTGGTAGCCGACGAGCTCGTCGTGGAGGACGCGCTGGCCCTGGCGGCGACGGTCGCGGGGAAGTCGCCGGTAGCCCTGCGCCTCGCCAAGGAGGCGGTCAACGCCGCGTACGAGATGGGCCTGACCGATGCGCTCGCCCACGAGCGCCGGCTCTTCTACCTGCTCTTCGCCAGCGAAGATCAGAAGGAAGGCATGGCCGCCTTCCTGGAGAAGCGGAAGCCCGACTTCCAGGGCCGATAGCGTGGCCGGACTCGGCAATCCCGAGCGGCCCGTCGGCGGGCTGGCGGTCCGCACGCCGCCGGGCGTCGAGCTCGTGCCGCTCGGCCGCGGCCATCTGCCGGACGCCGTCGTCCTCGCCCGGGCGGCGCGCGGCCTGGCGCCCATCGACGACCTCGAGCCGCTGCGGCCGCGCTGGGACGCGCTCGTGAACGACCCGGACACGATCGGGTACCTCGCCATGCGCGACGGCAAGGCGGCCGGCCTGGGGCTCATGCTCCTGCGGCGGCGCCTGAACTTCGCCACCTTCGAGGGTTGGATCCCGGAGCTGCTCGGCAGTGACGAGGTGGTGGCTTCGCTGGCGGAGGCGCTCGTGGCCGAGTGGCGGCTGCGCGGCGGCCACCGCATCCTCGCCTCGGTTGCTGACGACGACGACGTGCGGCGCGGCGCGCTCGGCGGCGTGGGGTTCGAGGAGGCGTTCATCGACTTCATGCTCGCGCCGGTTGCCGTGCCGGAGCGGCCGGCGCCTGCCGGCGTCGCGGTGCGGCCGCTGTCCGAGGTGGACGCCGATGCCGTCACGCGGCTCATCGCCGAGTTCGGCTCGCGCCGCTCGCCGGTGCCGGACCGGATGGAAGCTGTGCTCCGCACGTTCGCTGCCCACGTCCGCGAGGTCGGGGGCGGACAGGCCGCCTCGGTCGTCGCGGAGCTCGATGGCGTCGTGGTTGGAGTCTGCACGCTCGAGTGGCAGCGTCCGTTCTGGACCAATGCGCTCCACGCCTGGATCCCGGACCTCGTCGTCACCGAGCCGGTGCGCGGCCGGGGGATCGGGCGCGAGCTCCTGACCGTGGCGCTGCGGTCCGCCCGGGACGCCGCTGCCGCCGAGGTCCGCCTGGAATCCGGGGCGCAGCGGGAAGCGGCGCATGGGCTGTATCGGTCCGTTGGCTTCGCCGTGGCGGGCCACACGTACGTGCTGCGGCGGGAGGACTAGGTGGCCGAGGAACCGAGCGATTTCGTTCGCCGCCTCGCAATCGGTGAGCGACTGCCGCTCGGCGATCTGCTCGAGGATCCGCTGTTCCCGTTCGAGGGAGACGTCCGCGTCAAGACCCTCGACGCCCCGGTTCTCCCCGAGCCCGAGCGGCATGGCGTGGACGCCGAGGCGTGCCACCTGTGCCGGGACGGGTCAGACCATGTCATCTGGGAGGACGCCGGCTGGCGGGTGCTCTCAGCTCCGGAACCGCACGGGTTGCCGATGGTCGCCGTGCTGGCACCGCGCGCCCACCACGACCTCGAGGATCTCCCGCCGGAGCTTGCCGCCGGATTCGGCACCATGATCCAGCGCCTGGCGCGCGCGGTGGGACGGCTCGAGGGCGTCGGGCGCGTGCACGTGAACCGCTGGGGCGATGGAAGCCACCACGTCCACCTATGGTTCCTCGCACGACCGCAGGGGATGTGGCAGATGCGCGGCGCGATGCTCGCCATCTGGGACGACCTCCTGCCGAAGGTGCCGGCGGAGGAGTGGGCCGCAAGCCGTCGTACGGTTGCCGCGGCGCTCGCCGCGGACGGTGGGCGCGCCATCGTCTGAGCGGCACCTTCGAGCGTGCGATCGCTCACAGCCGGTCCCGGCCGGCCAGCGGTCGCTAGAATCGGCACATGCCGGGTCCCGCCCAAGATCTCGCGCAAGAGACGATCCGCGTCGAGCACGCCGACGGCATCGCCACCGTCACGCTGAACCGGCCCGACTCGCTGAACGCGCTGAACGCCACGATGCGCGGCGAGCTGCTCGCCGCGTTCAAGGCCCTCGGCCGCGACGCGAGCGTCCGTGCCGTCGTCCTCACCGGCGAGGGTCGTGGCTTCTGCTCCGGGGCGGACCTGCGGGGCGGTGCGGCCGAGCGGGAGTTCCGGCGGGTGCTGACCGGCGAGTACAACCCCCTCATCCGTGCCATCCGCAACCTGCCGAAGCCGGTGATCGCCGCGGTGAACGGCGTGGCCGCCGGGGCAGGCGTGAGCCTCGCCCTGGCCTGCGACCTCGTCTATGCCTCCGAGGACGCCCGCTTCATCCAGGCCTTCGTGCGGATCGGGCTCGTGCCGGATTCGGGCTCGACCCGTACGCTCGTCCGGGCGCTGGGGCGTCACCGTGCGGCCCAGCTCATCTTCACCGGCGCGCCGCTGCCGGCATCCGAGGCGCGAGAGGCCGGACTGGTGGCGGGGGTCGTGCCCGACGAGCAGCTGCGACAGACGGTCCATGAGGTCGCCGCCGGGATGGCGGCGGCGCCAACGCGCGCGCTCGCCCTCGCCAAGCGGCTCATGAATTCCGCCGAGGACGCCACGCTGGATGAAAGCCTGGCGACCGAGGCCGCGCTGCAGGAGCTCGCCGGCCGGACGGAAGACCACGCCGAGGGCGCAGCCGCTTTCGCCGAGAAGCGGGAGCCGCGGTTCGTTGGCCGTTGACGTGGAGCGGCCCGGCGTGCGTGAGGACCGAGGCATCCCCGATCACGGCGCTGCCGACGACCTCGGGGTCCTCGGCGCCGGGACGATGGGCGCCGGCATCGTGCAGGTCGCGGCGGAGGCCGGCGTCCCAGTTCGAGTCCACGACCCGGTGCCGGGAGCAACGGACCGGGCCCGGGAGCGAATCAGCCGCTTCCTGGCGCGCAAGGTCGAGAAGGGCGAGCTCTCCGCCCAGGACCGCGAGTCGGCGATGGGCTGCGTCCAGCCGGTGGGCAGCATCGAGGAGCTCGCCTCGGCCCACATCGTGGTGGAGGCGATCCCCGAGGACCTCGAGCTGAAGCGCGAGGCATTCCGCCTCCTCGATGCGGCGGCCCCCGAGGGCACCGTGCTCGCCACCAACACGAGCAGCCTGCCGATCGCCCGGATCGCGGCTGCCACCCGGCGGCCGGAGCGGGTGTGCGGCATGCACTTCTTCAACCCGGTCCCGCTCATGCCGCTGGTCGAGGTCATCGCCGGGCCGATGACCGATCCGGTCATCGCCGATTCGATCGCGCTCTTCGCGCGTCGGCTGGGCAAGACGCCGGTCATCGCGGCCGATACCCCGGGTTTCATCGTGAACCGCGTGGCGCGGCCGTTCTACCTCGAGGCGCTGCGCATGCTCGGCGAGGGCTCGGCCGGAGTGGAGGCGATCGACGCCGCCATGCGCGGCATCGGCTTCCGGATGGGCCCGTTCGAGCTCATCGACACGATCGGCCTTGACGTGAACTTCGCCGTCAGCCAGAGCGTGCACGAGCAGTTCTTCTTCGAGCCGCGCTACCGTCCGCACCCCATCCAGCGCGCCATGGCCGACGCCGGGCGCCTCGGCCGCAAGGCGGGCGGCGGCTTCTACGAGTACGACACCGAGGGGAACCGTGCCGGTGCGTGGCCCGCGCTCGGACGCCGCCCCGACGGCCCGCCGACCGCAACGCTTGACGAGCAGGCGATCGCCGCCCGGATCCTGGCCACGATCGTGAACGAGGCCGCGTCGGCGGTGGCCGACGGCGTGGCCTCGCCCGATGCGATCGATACCGCCATGCGGCTGGGGGCCGGCTACCCGTCCGGCCCGCTGGAATGGGGCGAGCGCATCGGCCTCCCGCACGTGGTCCACACCCTCGACGCGCTCCACGCCGCCGTCCCGGACGGACGCTACCGGGTCATCCCTCTCCTCCGCTCACTGGCGGACGGCGGCGCCTCCTTCTTCGCCCGTTCCGAGTGAACGAGCTGCTGCCCGACCGCTTCCGGGCGGTCGTGTTCGACATGGACGGGCTGCTGCTCGATACCGAGGTCGTCTGGCAGCGGGCGGAGGAGGAGCTGTTCCACCGGTATGGCGAGACGTTCACCAAGGAGGACAAGCTCGCCGTCATCGGGACCTCGGCGGAGCACACCGCGGGGTATTTCGCCCGACGCCTGCGGCAACCGACCGAGCGAGGGCCGGCGCTCGTCGACGAGCTGATGGCCGCGATGCAGGAAGAGCTCCAGCTGCAGGTCGCCGGGCGGCCGGGAGCGGTCGAGCTCGTCGAACGGCTGCGGGGTCGGACGCGCCTGGGCCTCGCCTCCAACTCGCCGCGGCGGCTCGTGGATGCCGCCCTGGCCACGGCGGACCTGACCGATGCGTTCGACGCGGTGGTGACGTCGGACGACGCCACCTTCAAGCCGGCGCCGGACATCTACCTGCTGGCCTGCGAGCGCCTCGGCGTCGCGCCGGAGGATGCGCTGGCGCTCGAGGACTCGGCGAGCGGCGTCGCCGCTGCCAAGGCGGCCGGCCTGACCTGCATCGCCGTCCCGCAGTTCGCGGAGATCGACGTCTCCGCCGCCGACCGCATCATCGACTCGCTGGAGGACCTGCTCGCGGAGACGTAGACTTCGCGCATGTGCCGAAGCATCAAGACCCTCCGTACCCTAGACGTAGCGGCGCCCGATGACGAGGTGCGCGCCGCCGCCCTCCAGTACGTGCGCAAGGTGAGCGGCTACCGCAAGCCCGCGCCCGTGAACGAGGCTGCCTTCAATGCGGCCGTCGACGAGGTGGCGCATGCCAGCCAGCGCTTGCTCGACGCCGTCACCGCCACTCATCCCGCACGCCGGGCCGCCGGCTGAGTCGCCGCTGATGCGAACCGACTCTGCCCGCACGCCGGTCGTGGTCGACGGCCTGCGGACGCCGTTCGGCCGCTACGGCGGCGCGCTGGGCGAGGTCCGGCCCGATGACATGGCCGCCCACGTCATCCGCGCGGTCGTCGCGCGCACCGGCATCGATCCGACCACCATCGACGACGTCATCCTCGGCGCGGCGAACCAGGCCGGCGAGGACAACCGGAACGTCGGCCGCATGGCGGCGCTCCTCGCGGGGCTGCCGGTGGAGGTGCCGGGATCGACGGTGAACCGGCTGTGCGGGAGCGGCATGAACGCGGTCGTGCACGCGGCCCACGCCATCACGGCCGGCGATGGGTCGGTCTTCGTGGCCGGCGGGGTGGAGTCGATGACCCGCGCCCCATTCGTCATGGCCAAGCCATCCGCCGCCTTTCCGCGCGGTGAGCAGACGCTGTACGACACGACCCTCGGCTGGCGCTTCACGAACCCGCGCCTGGCCGATGCCCACTACCCGTACTCGATGGGCGAGACCGCCGAGAACGTCGTCGAGCGCTGCGGCGTGACGCGCGAGGAGCAGGACGCCTTCGCCTTGGAGTCCCAGCGCCGGTGGGGCGCCGCCCAAGCGGGGGGCCGTTTCGCCGACGAGATCGTCGCCATCGACGTAATGGAGGGCAAGAGCACGCGGACGCTCGACACGGACGAGCACCCCCGCCCGGAGACGACGCTCGAGCAGCTGGCGAAGCTGAAGCCGGCGTTCCGTCGCGACGAATCGGGGAGCGTGACCGCTGGCAACTCGAGCGGCATCAATGACGGCGCGGCCGCGCTCATCGTCACCTCCGAGGCCCGTGCCCGGGAGCTCGGCCTGCGGCCGATGGCGCGGATGGTCGCGTCGGCCGTGGCCGGCGTCGACCCGGCGACGATGGGCCTGGGGCCGATCCCGGCCTCGCGACGGGCGCTCGAGCGCGCCGAGCTGACCGTCGACGAGGTCGACCTCGTCGAGCTGAACGAGGCGTTCGCCGCGCAGGCGATTCCGTGCATGCGCGAGCTGAAGCTCGACCCGGAGAAGGTGAACGTGAACGGTGGTGCCATCGCCATCGGCCACCCCTTGGGGGCCAGCGGCGCCCGGTTGGTCGCCACGCTCCTCCACGAGATGCGGCGGCGAGGCGCGCGGTACGGGCTGGCGACGATGTGCATCGGGGTGGGCCAGGGCATCGCATCGGTCTGGGAGGCGGCGGAATAGCCGTGACGGAGCCGACCGAGCGCGCGATCGTGGTGAGCGGCGAGGCCACCGTCCGCCGCGCCCCGGACACCGCGGTCGTCTCGCTCGCCGTCACGGTTCGGGACCCGCGGCCGGCGCGGGCCCGCGACGTTGCGAACGATCGGGCCTCGGCGGTCCTGGCCGCATTCCGGGAGCTCGGGCTGCCGGACGCGGACGTGCAGGCGCCCACCCTGGTGCTGCAGCCTGTCCACGAGTACGGGCCCGACAGGCCGAAGCTGATCGGCTACGAGGCCTCACGACCGATGACGCTCCGGATCCGCGACCTCGACCTGCTCGGCCAGGTCCTGGATCGGCTGGTCGATGACGGCGCCACACAGGTGCACGGTACGACGCTGCAGCTGGCCGTGCCGGACGAAACGTCCCGCGAGGCGCTGGCCGCGGCCTACGGCGTGGCGCTGCAGCGGGCCAAGGCGCTGGCCACTGCCGCGGGCGTGACGCTGGGCGATCCGCTGCGCATCGAGGAGGAGGCAGGCTGGGTGCCCTACCGCAGTCAGGACACGGCGATGATGCGCGGCGCCATCGCCGAGTCGGCACCCACCGAGGTGGCGATGGGCGAGATCGAAATCAGCGCACGGCTTCGCGCCTGGTTCAGCCTGGACTGACGCTCCTGGCCGCCAGCCACTCCTCGCGGGTGATGGCGTACTCCACGTCGCCCTCCTCGTCGCCCGGGATGCGCACCGGCCAGTCGGCCCGGAAGGTCCGGACGTACCGCAGCCCGGCCTTCTCCATCACCCGCCGCGAGGCGAGGTGGACGGCCATCGTCTCCGCGTACACGCGGCGGGCACCCAGTGCCTCGAACGCATGGTCGACCAGGGCGCGCGATCCCTCCGTTGCGTAGCCGCGGCCCCACGCCGAGCGACGCAGCCGGTAGCCCAGCTCGGGCTCGTCGGCCGGAGCGTCTGCGTGCGGCCGCAGGTGAAACCACCCCAGGAAGGCTCCTGTCGCCTGCTCCTCCGCCACCCAGAACCCGTAGCCGGTGTCGCCCGCCGCGTAGGCGAGGAAGTCGGGCAGGTCCTCCCGCTCGACTTCCTCGCGTGGCGTAGGCGTGCCGCCGGTGATGAAGAACATCACTTCGCGATCCGCGTCCAGGGCCACGAGGTCCTCGAGGTCGTCGGCCCGGAATGGCCGAAGGACGAGGCGCACGGTCCGCAGCGTCTCTATCACATCGTCCAGGAGCTGACCCGCTTCATCTCCACCATGGTGGCGGCCCCGAATGGCGTAGACCAGGTGGCGTAATCGGGGTACTTGGCCCGCAACAGCCGGATCGCCGCGTTTCGTTCGGGGCCGCTCTCGACGACACGCGCCAAACCGTCGGCGCGCACCCACCAGATGCCCTCCCATGGCTCGTGGTACTCGTGGACCAGCACCGAGACCGCCGGGTTGGCGGCCACGTTCCGGTGCCGAAGGAGGTCCAGTCCGTCCTTCGGCTTCGGGTCGGCGATCGAGTACAGCGTATCCCCCTCGACGGCGAAGACGATCGGCACCGCGTGGGGCCGGCCGTCGGGCCGAACGGTGGCCAGGATCGCGAGCCGGGCAGCCGCCAGGCGGTGCCGGGCCTCGGGTTCACCCAGCCCCGGCATGCAAGCACCATGGATCGCTCATGTCGCGCCGAAAGCCTTCGCCGCGCCGGCTTTGGTCGGTACGCCGCCCACCGGGTGGGCGCGACGCCCGCCGCTGAGCGCGCCTCACGCTCCGGGGTGAGAGATGTGGCGCGCCCAAACCCCGCCGGCGGAGGGCGTGGTGCGCGATTCGGGCGATAGGACGAACGGCCGGCGGAGGCATCGGTCCTAGGAGAGCCGCAGGCGGGGGATCACCTGCTCGCCGAAGGTGCGGATGAACTCGGCCTGGTTGCGCCCCACGTTGTGCAGGTAGATCTCGTCGAAGCCCATGTCGACGTACTTCTGGAGCGCGGCGACGTGCTCGTTGAGGTCGGCGCTGATGAGCATCCGGTTCACGAAGTGCTCGATCCGCACGAGCTTCGCGATGTTCGCGAAGTCTTCCGGGTTCTTGATGTCCTGCTTCGGGAAGGGCATGCCGCCGTTCGGCCACTCCTTCAGCGCCTGCTCCTCGGCGGACTGCTGCGTATCGGCCCAGGACACGTGCACCTGGAGCTGGCTGCGCATGGCTGATGGGTCCTTCCCGGCCTCGCGGGCGCCCTCGCGGAATCGGTCCCACAGCATGGCGATCTTCTCGTCGGCGGCGCCGACGGTGATGATCCCGTCGGCGAACTTGCCGGTGCGCTTCGCGTTCACTGGCCCGGCGGTGGCGACGTAGATCGGGACGCGCTCCTCGGGGAGGGTGTAGAGTCGCGCCGACTCGAGCGTGAAGTACTCGCCGTCGTGCTTCACCACCTTGCCCGTGAACAGCTTGTCGATGACCTCGATGGCCTCGAACATCATCGCGCTGCGGATGCCGATCTCCGGCCACTCGCCGCCGATGACGTGCTCGTTCAGCGCCTCGCCGGCCCCGAGGCCCAGCCAGGTGCGCCCCGGGTACATCGCGCCGAGGGTGGCGGCCGCGTGGGCGATGACGGCCGGGTGGTAGCGGAAGCCCGGGCAGGTCACCGCGGTGCCGAACGGCAGCGAGGTGCGTTGGCCAAGCGCACCCATGAAGGCGAAGGCGAAGGCTGACTGGCCCTGCTCCGGGGTCCAGGGATGGAAGTGCTCGCTCACCTGGAAGCCGGCGCTGAAGCCGGCCGCCTCCGCCTGCTCCGCCCAGTCGAGCAGGTCGCTGGGATGGAACTGCTCGAGCATGCAGGCGTAACCGATCTTCGTCATTGTCGTAGCGTAGCCGCATGCGCCTGGACCGATACCGACGCGCCGGCGACTTCCTGGCAAATGCCGGCGCCTGGCTGGCCGAGCGCGAGGCGGAGCACAACCTCATGCTGGGCATCGCCTCCGGGCTGGACGACGAGGCGAGCGCCTCTGGCGAGCCGATGTACTTCGCGCT
>Ga0299913_10002676_pt1 | contig 14188 bp, 11 predicted proteins | sample RVTome_9_FD_201360 | JGI IMG/M metagenome (GOLD analysis project Ga0299913, IMG submission 201360) | Soil microbial communities from uranium-contaminated site in the Upper Colorado River Basin, Wyoming, United States - RVT155D38 (version 2) ... | reverse complement strand
CGACGGAAGGGGTTTCCTTCACGTCACCAACGGCCGGCCCTTTGGTAGGGGGCCGGTCCTTGGTGGCGTCCCCTGACTAGCCTCCCCCGAACGGTGGGTCATTGCTTCGGATCTACTCGACGAGATCGCCATTCATCCCGATCACCTTGAAGTGAAAGTGGCAGGAGCACCAAAACTCAACGTCACTCTGAGTGAGGTTGGCCTCACAGGGGGGTCGGCTTTCTATGGTGTCGGAGAGAGGACTCGAACCTCCACGGGGCTGTAAACCCCACCAGGTCCTTAGCCTGGCGCGTCTTCCAATTCCGCCACTCCGACAGGAGTGTCTCGGTCGGCGATTCTATCTGTCGTATCAGCTCAGAAGAAAGGTCAGCCCAAAGGTGCTGATGCCGAACAGGACCCCGACGACGACCGTGAGCCGGTCGAGGTTGCGCTCCACCACCGTCGAACCGGTTAGGTTCGACGTGGACATCCCGCCACCGAACACGTCGGAAAGCCCACCACCCTTACCTGAGTGCAACAACACGAGTGCCGTGAGCGTGAGGGAGAGGATGATGTGAATGACGATCGCGATCGCACTGAATATGTTCATGCTTGCTTAGTTCGGAGACACTGGAAAACCCGCCGTCAGACGGGACACACATTCTACCAGCGGTCCCGGACTTCCACTAGCCGGCCTGCTTGGCAACCGCCTCGGCGGCGGCCTGCGCCGCCTCCTCGTCACCGAGATAGCGGCTTTCGATCGGCTGGAGGTCGTCGTCCAACTCATAGACGAGAGGTATCCCGGTGGGGATGTTCAACCCGACGATGTCTTCCTCACTGACGTCGTCGAGATGTTTCACCAGCGCGCGCAACGAGGTCCCGTGGGCGACGACCAGGACGGTCTTTCCGGCCTCCAGTTCGGGGGCGATCTCCTCGAACCAGTAGGGCAGCATGCGGTCGACGACATCGGAGAGGGCTTCGGACGCGGGCAGATCCGCCGGGTCGACGTCGGCATAGAGCGCGTCGTGTGAAGGGTGCCGCTCGTCGTCGATGGCTAGCGCCGGAGGCTGGGTGTCGTAGGACCGCCGCCAGATCAGCACCTGCTCGTCTCCGTGCTTGGCGGCAGTCTCCTTCTTGTTGAGCCCCTGGAGGTCGCCGTAATGCCGCTCATTGAGCCTCCAACTCCGTCTGGTTGGGATGTCGGCCCACCCCGCCTCCTCGAGAGCGAGATCGGCGGTCTCGGTGGCCCGTTTCAAGACCGACGTGAACATGATGTCGGGCTCGAGACCTTCCTCGGCCATCAACCTTCCGGCGGTCCGCGCCTCGATCTCACCTGCTTCGGTCAGCCCGATGTCGGTCCATCCGGTGAACAGATTCTCCAGATTCCACTCGGACTGACCATGTCGCAGCAGTATCAATTTGTGACTCATATCCGGTACCTCACAATGGCGGCAAACTGGTCGGGGTCGAGCGAGGCGCCACCGACGAGGGCGCCGTCGATGTTCGTCTTCGCCATGAAATCCTTGATGTTCACCGGGTTGACCGACCCTCCGTAGAGGATCCGAACCTGCTCCCCCACTTCGGTGTTCAACCTCTCACGGAGCTGCTCCCTGATCAGCCCGGCGATGACGCCGGCGTCGTCGGGTAGGGCGGTTCTACCCGAGCCGATGGCCCAAATCGGCTCGTAGGCGATGGCCAGCTCCGATCCTTCGGCCGGGCTGAGACCACGGAGGGCTCCGGTCAGCTGCGTGGACACGACCGATTCGGCTTCACCGGCTTCTCGTTGTTCGAGTGTCTCCCCGACACAGACGATCGCCGCCATCCCGTCCCCGATCACGGCTTGGGCCTTCTTGTTGACGACTTCGTCGGTCTCACCGAAATGCTCGCGCCTTTCCGAGTGTCCGACGATCACGTGTTTGACGGCGAGCTTCGCCAGCATCGGAGGTGAGATCTCTCCGGTGAAAGCCCCCGAGTCGGCCCAGTGGACATCCTGGGCGCCGAGGGCGATGGGGATCCGATCCTGTTCGATGACCACCTGGACGGATCTCAGTGAGGTGAACGGTGGGGCGACCACGACTTCGACCCGTTCGTAGTCCTCCGCCTCGAGACGGTATGACAGCTTCTGGACCATCTGGATCGCCTCGAGGTGATTGGCGTTCATCTTCCAGTTGCCCACGATGAGCGGGGTGCGGTCGGTCATTGCGTCCATCTTTCCAGAACTGCGACACCGGGCAGAATCTTGCCTTCGAGCAACTCGAGACCGGCTCCCCCTCCCGTTGAGAGATGGGAGACGGTGGTCTCGAGACCGAGGAGACGAAGCGCGGCCGCTGAGTCGCCGCCACCCACTGCGGTGAACCCCTCACACTCTCCCATGGCCCGAGCCACTGCCTCGGTGCCCGACCGGTAGGGCTCCCATTCGAAGACCCCCATGGGGCCATTCCAGAAGACACTGGCCGATTCCCTGATCAGCCCGGCGAACTGCCCGGCGGTGTCCGGGCCGATGTCGAGGCCCATCCATCCTTCCGGGATCTCCGAAACAGGCTTCACCTGGTGCTTCGAGTCGGCGGTGAAGCTGTCGCCGATGACGACGTCGCTGGGAAGGAAGGTCTTGGTCTCGTGTACCAGGTCCTTGACGGTGTCGAGCATCGACTCCTCGACCAGCGAATCGCCCACCTCGTGGCCTTGTGCGGCGAGGAAGGTGAAGCACATCCCACCCCCGATCAGCATGCGATCGACCTTGGGCAACAGATTGTCGATGACCCCCAGCTTGTCGGAGACCTTCGCCCCGCCCAGCACAACGGTGTAGGGATGGTCGGTGTCGGCCAAGAAACGGCCCAGAGCCTTCAGCTCGTCGTCGAGAAGGGGGCCGGCGACCGATTTGACGATCTCTGCCACACCGACGGTGGAGGCATGGGCGCGGTGCACCGAGCCGAAGGCGTCCTGGACGAAGAGATCGAAGTCATCGGCGAATCTGTCCGCGGTCTCCCGGTCATTGGCGGTCTCCCCGTCGAGAAAGCGGGTGTTCTCCATGACCGTGATGTCGCCGGGTGTGTTGAAGCTGACGGTGCGCTCGGTCAACTCATCCATTCGCTTGGCGACTGGCTCAAGCGAGAAGGCGGGGTCAGGTCCCTTGGGGCGGCCCAGGTGAGAGCACACGGTCACCGCCGCACGTGAGTCGACGAGACGTTCCAGAGTGGGGAGAGCCGATCTGATGCGGAAGTCGTCGCCGACGTGTCCCTCTTCGATGGGCACATTGAGGTCGGATCGGACGAGGACCCGAAGACCACTGACGTCCACGTCTTTCAGAGTCAGATATCGGTTCAAGGTTCAACTCCTGGCATTGGCAAGCTTCTCGAGGACCATGCCGAGCTTGATCGGGTCGTGCTGGGGCCAGTCCGCCGCCGTGTCGTTGACGTCGGCAAGGATCAGCTCCCACCCGTGACGGGCGGCATCCTCGGCCGACACTCGGACCGCCTCGTGGCCGGGCGGGATGTCGATAGGCCCTTCGTGGGCGATCACGACACCCGATCCTTCGATTCCGACATGCTCGGCAAGGGCATCGATGTGGTCCTTACCCGACATGCCGAGAGTTTCACCCTCCTGGGTCACCAGGTTGAGGACGAACACCCGTTGCGCTTCTGCGTCCATCACCGCCGGAGCGAGCATCTGCACCATCAGCGCAGAGATCACCGAGGTGTAGAGGCTGCCAGGGCCGATGACGATCTGATTGGTTTGTGCGACTGCCTCCAACGCCCTCCGGGAGGCCATGGTGTCAGATGGCTCGATCTCGAGTCGGGTGATGTGGCCTTCGGTGCTGGTTATGGCGGCCTGCCCGGCGACGGCCTTGCCGTCGATCACCGCCGAGAGCGTCACCGGCTGGTCGGCAACCGGGATCACGTCACCAAGCGCGCCGAGCATCCTTCCAGCCGTGTGGACCGCGGTGGCGAAATCACCGAATAGGTCGGTCAGGGCAGCGAGGATCAGATTGCCCAGGGAGTGGTCGCTGATGTCGCCCTCGGTGAAGCGGTGGGCGAACAACTCGGACCACAGCGATGGGTCGGGGGTGAGCGCGAGCAGGCAGCGACGGACGTCACCAGGTGGGGGGATGCCGAGGTGGGTGAGCCGACCCGATGAGCCACCGTCGTCGGCGACGGAAACCAGCGCGGAAATGGAGCCGGCGTAGGTCTGGATCGCCTCCAGGGCCGAAGCCTGACCGTGGCCTCCGCCGATGGCGACGACGGCGGGGCCCGACGGGTCGAGCAATAGCGGCTCGAGGGCGGTCTCCGGTTGAGGTTTCACCGCTCGATGTCGTGATGACTGACCGAGGCGTTGATCCCGTGGGCTGCAAGCCGGTTCCTCAGTTCCTCGGCGATGGCGACCGACCGATGATGGCCTCCGGTGCAACCAATCCCGATCGAGAGATACGACTTTCCCTCGCTTTGAAACATTGGGATGAGGAATTTGAGGAGCTCGTCGACCCGGTCGACGAACTCCTTAGCCCCGTCGGAGGAGAGCACGTATTCACTCACCGGCTGGTGGGTCCCACGCATGTCTCGTAGTTCCGGCACCCAATGGGGGTTGGGGAGGAATCTGACGTCGAAGACGAGATCGGTGTCTCGGGGAGCGCCGTGTTTGAAGCCGAACGACCTGATAGAGACCCGCATCGGCCGGTTCATCTCATCCTCGGAGAACTGAGCCTCGAGACGCTCCCGCAGCTCGTGCACGTTCAGATTCGAGGTGTCGATGATCACGTCGGCCATCTCCCGAAGCTCGGCGAGCAGCTCTCGTTCGGCGTCGATGGCCGCACTGATGGTGTCGAGGCCGAGAGGATGGGGTCGCCGATTCTCCTCGTAGCGGCTGACGATGACACCGTCCTCGGCGTCGAGGAAGACGATCCGGGTCAGGATTCCCTCCCGCTCGAGCTCATCCATGGCGATTCTCAGCTCTTCGGTGGAAAGGCCGCCTCTGGAGTCGATGACCACGGCAAGGTGCTTGTGGGCCTGAGGAAGATCGTGGGCCTTCGCCACCGAGCCGAGGAGTGTGGGCGGGAGGTTGTCGATGACGGTGTATCCCAGGTCCTCGAGATTCTTCGCCGCAGATGATCGCCCGGCTCCGGACATGCCGGTGACGACTAGTAAGTGTGAGGCGTCGGGTGCGAAGAAGTCCATGGTCGATATCAACTAGGTGTGGAGGGCAGCGTACAGGTCGGAGGCCACCTGGCCGGGCACCACCGCGCCCAGCTCGTCTTCGCTGGCGGCACGCATCTTCTTCAGTGATCCGAACTGCCTGAGCAGGTCTTTCTTCCGCTTGGGGCCGATACCTTCTACCTCATCGAGGATGGAATCGACCATCGACTTCGACCTGAGGTTCTGGTGGTAGTCGTTGGCGAAGCGGTGGGCCTCGTCACGGACCTGTTGCAGGAGGTAGAGGGCCTCGGCGTCGCGGGGAATCCGGATCGGCTCGGGCTTTCCGGGCATGTAGACCTCCTCCATCTTCTTGGCGAGGCCGATTACCGGAATGTCGAGATCGAGCTCGTCGAGGACCTTGACGGCACGCCCCAGCTGGCCGGCGCCACCGTCGACGACGACCAGGCCTGGCGGGTAGGAGAACTTGCCCTGTTCACTCACCGACTTGTCTCTCTCCTTCAGATACGCCTTGAACCTGCGGCGGATCGTCTCCTCCATCGAGGCGAAGTCGTCCTGACCGTCAACGCTGCGGATCTTGAAACGTCGGTACTCGTTGCGCCGGGGCAGTCCGTCTTCGAGAACCACCATCGAGGAGACGGTGTTGGTTCCCTGGAGGGTGGAGATGTCGTAGGCCTCGATGCGGAGCGGCGACTCGGTGAGACCGAGCACCTCTTGAAGCGAGCGCAGCGCCTTGGCACGGGCGTTGTGGTCCTTCTGGCGGCTGAGACGGTGCCGGGCGAAGGCCTCGGCGGCGTTGATGGAGGCGGTCTCCATGAGCCGCCGCTTGGCGCCCCGTTTTGGGGTCCGGAGACTGACGTTGCGCTCTCGCAGGGTGGTCAGCCACTCGGTGAGCAGGTCGACCTCGTCGGGCATGAGGCTGACCAGGACTTCACGAGGGGGCTCGGTGTCGCCGTAGAGCTGGCGGACGATGCGACCCATCAATTCGGGGTCGGTGAGCACCTCTACCCGGTCGACCATGGTGCTCCTCTCCCCCACGATGCGCCCGCGTCGCACGTTGAGCACCTGGAAGGCGGTCTCCAGCTCGTCGCCATGGTGTGCGATCAGGTCGAAGTTCTCTGCCCTCTCGGTGACCACCTCCTGGCGGAGCATGGCCCGCCTCACGTCCTCCTGCCGGTCGCGGTATCGGGCGGCGAGCTCGAACTCTTCCCGCTCCGACGCCTCCCACATCGCCGCCTCCAGATCGCTGAGCACGCCTTCGGTGTCGCCACTGAGGAATGCGGCCAGTCCGTCGACCAGATCCTGGTAGTCCTCCGGGGTGACCGCCTCGATGCACGGCCCGGAGCACTTCTCGATGTGGAAGAGGAGACAGGGCCGCCCCTGTGCCTTCTGGCGTTCTAGCATGGCGTTGGAGCAGGTGCGGACCGGGAAGGTGCGGAGTAGCTGGTCGAGGGTCTTGCGGATGGCGTAGGTGTGGGCGTATGGCCCGAAGTACTCGTTGCCCTTTCGCTTCTTGCCTCGCATGACCATGGCACGGGGCCATTCATGGGAGCGGGTGATGGCGAGGAATGGGTACGACTTATCGTCGACGAGCTTGACGTTGAAGCGGGGGCGGTGCTCTTTGATCAGCGAGTACTCGAGCATGAGTGCGGCCACCTCGGACTCGGTGAGGATCCAGTCCACCGAACGGGCGTTGTCGACCATGGCCTGTGTGCGGGGATGGAGACCCACTCCGAAGTATGAGGCGACCCGGCTGCGCAGGGACTTCGCTTTGCCGACGTAAATCACGCGACCATGTCTGTCCCGGAACATGTATGCCCCGGGACGGTCGGGAATCTCGGAGGTTTTTGGCCGCTCGAACATCGACTCTCAGGGTAGGAGTCGGCCGCCGCTGACCCGAAGCCTCCTCAACCGAAACGGAGCAGGCCGCGTCGGATCCCTGACATCCCCATGATCTCGGAATGGAGGTCCTCGCCGAGAGCAGAAGCCTCCTCGAATTCTCTTCGGATTGGTCCGGTCATCTCCGATGGGCTGGAAGTGGAATCGATCCCGAAAAATGGCGTCGCCTTCTCAGCGGCCGTCCAGCACTGCGTTCCAACCTGCCAGGGGCGGAGAACAGAAGTCAGACCTTCAGCCGCCACCTGCAGGCCAGGAGACGAGGGATACCGGCCTGGTCCTCGAACTCGTGGTGGGGCCGTTCGATCATGTGCTCCAGACTCCACCCCGCGTCTGACGCTGCATTGAGCAGATCGGCCATGCTGTGGTGGTGGAAGACGACTGTCGATTCGCCGGCGGGGACTTCCGATGAGCCATTAGAGAAGTAGTCGCCAGGGCGCCAGAGGACCTCGCCGTCTGCGTCGGATATCGGGGTGGAATCCGGAGCGGTCCACACAGGATGGTTGAGCACCACGGCTAAGACGCCGCCCGGCTTCGTCACACGAGCTGCTTCGACGAAGAACGGCTGATGATCCGCGACATGCTCCAGGGTGAGCACCGAGTAGACACCGTCGTAGGCGTCGTCCTTGAATGGGATGCCACAAATGTCAGCCACCACGGCGTGTCCGGCATGTCGAGCGAGATCGGGGTTGATGTCGAGGCCGTGGACAGTTGCACCGGTCTCGGCGACGACTCGCATCACCCGGCCTTCGCCGCATCCGACATCCAAATAAAGGTTGCCCGACTCGGGAGACAGCACTTGGAGCAAGAGTGGGGTGACAACCTCGGCGTATGCCGGGTCGTCGCTGATCTCGGTGAGCCACCACTCGGTTAGAAACGTCCAGGACACGCCCGAAGGCTATTCAGTAGCCGAGGACTTCCTTGAACCAGGGAAGAGTCTTCTCCAGGCCCTCTCGCAAGGAGACTTGTGCCTTCCAGCCGAGGATCTGTTCGGCTTTGGTGGTGTCGGGTCGCCGCACCGTCGGGTCGTCTTTGGGCAATGGCTTGAAATCGATCCCCGGGTGGTTGCCCACCACGTCCTGAATGGTCTCGGCGAGCTCCAGGATGGTGACTTCCTCCGGGTTTCCGATGTTGACCGGCTCGACCTCTTCTGACAAGAGGAGTCGGAGAATTCCCTCCACCTCGTCGTCTACGTAACAAAGGGATCGGGTCTGGCTGCCATCGCCAAATACCGGAAGCGGCGTGTTGTGCAGGGCCGCCTTGAAGAACGCCGGGACCGCTCGACCGTCGTTTGGTCTCATGTGGGGACCGAAGGTATTGAAGATCCGAACGATTCGGGTGTCGAGGCCGTGTTCCCGGTTGTATGCCAACGTCATCGCCTCGGCGAAGCGCTTCGCCTCGTCGTAGACACCCCGCGGGCCGATCGGGTTGACGTTGCCCCAGTAGGTCTCCGGCTGCGGGTTCACTTGCGGGTCGCCGTACACCTCTGAGGTGGAGGCCAGCATGAATACCGCCCCCTTGTCGTAGGCGAGACCCAACCCTTTGTGGGTGCCGAAGGCGCCAACTTTGAGGGTGTGGATCGGCCATTTCAGATAGTCGACAGGCGAAGCAGGCGAGGCGAAATTGAGCACGTAGTCCACCTGGCCGGGAACGTGGATGTAGTCGGTGACGTCGTAGTCGATCATGCGGAACTTCTTGTTCGCCATGAGGTGAGAGACGTTGGCCGCATTGCCGGTGATCAGGTTGTCCATGCAAGTGACCTGGGCTCCGGAGTCCACCAGCCATGTGCAGATATGCGAACCGAGGAACCCAGCACCCCCCAAGATCACGGCGTGTTTCCCTTCGAATTCTTGGAAACCGCCGAAGCCGTTTCTTCCCCTGTCAACCAATTCTCTGCCTTCCCAACAGTTTGTCTGAGAGTACATCGGCATGGAACTATTCAGTTTGAGGGGTTTGGTATGGCACCACCAACTTCGAGCACCGCAACCGAGACCCAGGATGCTCTCCAAGCCCCTGGGCACATGACTCAGCCGGCCACCACCTCACACTGTCAAGCATCGACAATCCGCAGCGCCCTGCGTACCCGGCCCGGTTAGCTTCCCACTAACTCCCGCAGGAATTTTCCGGTGTAACTCTCCCCTACTTGGGCGACCTCCTCTGGAGTGCCCTCGGCGACGATGCGTCCTCCCCCACTGCCGCCTTCAGGCCCGAGGTCGATCAGATGGTCGACGGATTTCACGACGTCGAGGTTGTGCTCGATGACGACGACGGTGTTGCCGGAGTCGACGAGACGCTGCAAGACCTGGAGGAGCTTGCGGATGTCCTCGAAATGGAGTCCGGTGGTGGGCTCGTCCAATATATAGAAGGTCTTACCGGTCGACCGCTTCCCCAGCTCGGATGCCAGCTTGATCCTCTGTGCCTCGCCTCCGGACAGGGTCGTGGCCGGCTGGCCGAGACGGACATAACCGAGGCCGACGTCGTAGAGGGTCTGGAGGATGCGCACGATCTTGGGCTGGTTCTCGAAGAATGTGAGTGCCTCTTCCACCGACATCTCCAGGATCTCGCTGATGTTGTGGCCCTTCCACAGGATCTCCAAGGTTTCCCGGTTGTAGCGCTTGCCGCCACAGACCTCACACGGCACGTAGACGTCGGGGAGGAAGTGCATCTCGATCTTGATGGTCCCGTCTCCCTTGCAGGCCTCACAGCGGCCCCCGGAGACGTTGAACGAGAACCGGCCCGGCTTGTATCCACGGGCACGCGCCTCCTGGGTCTGGGAGAAGAGACTCCTGATGTGGTCGAAGAGCTTGGTATAGGTCGCCGGGTTGGAGCGGGGGGTGCGCCCGATGGGTGACTGGTCGATGTCGATCACCTTGTCGATCAGATCGATGCCCTCCACCTTCTTGTGCCGACCGGGGACGACCCGGGCCCGGTTGACCTTGTTGGCGAGCGTCTTCCAGAGGATCTCCTCGACGAGGGTCGACTTCCCGGAACCGGAGACACCGGTGACCGCGGTGAAGACACCGAGGGGGATAGTCACGTCGATCCCCTGCAGATTGTTCTCAGAAGCCCCAAGCACCTTGATCACTTCGCCATTGCCCTGCCGTCTGAGCAGCGGCACCTCGATCTGACGGCGCCCGGCCAGGTAGTCACCGGTCATCGAGTCACCGGCGCCGGTGATGTCATCGAGGGTCCCCTCGGCGACGATCGACCCACCGTGCTCCCCCGCCCCGGGCCCGATGTCGAGGATGTGATCGGCTGTGCGAATGGTCTCCTCGTCGTGCTCGACGACAATCAGGGTGTTGCCCAGGTCACGCAGACGGAGCAGGGTTTCGATGAGACGCTGGTTGTCTCGTTGATGCAGCCCGACAGAGGGCTCGTCGAGGATGTAGAGCACTCCGACCAGACCGGAGCCGATCTGGGTGGCGAGTCTGATCCTTTGCGCCTCTCCGCCGGCCAACGTGGCCGCAGAACGGGACAGACTCAGGTAGTCGAGACCGACGTCGAGAAGGAATTTGATCCGGGCCCGGATCTCTTTGAGCACCCGCTCCGCGATGTGGGCGTCACGCTCGCTCAACTCGAGGCTGTCGAAGAAGTCGTAGGACTTGCTCAGACTCAGTTCGGAGATTTCGGCGATGTTGCGATCTTCGATGGTGACCGCAAGCGAGATGGGGTTGAGCCGACCGCCGTTACAGACGTCGCAGGGCACTTCGGCCATGTACTCCTGGTAGTACTCCCGGGCCGAGTCCGACTCGGCTGACTCATGTCTCCGGGTGAGAAAAGGTATTGCGCCTTCAAACGTGGCATCCCAGCGGCGCTTGCGGCCGAAGCGGTTCACGTATTCGACGGTGATCTTCTCCTCCCCGGTGCCGTAGAGGATCTTCTCCCTGATGTCCTCGGACAGGTCCTGCCATGGAGTGTCCATGGAGAAGCCGAATACCTTGCTCAAACCGGAGAGGAGCCGGTGGTAGTAACGCATCCGGTTCGAGGACCACATGGCGATAGCGCCTTCACCGAGCGACAGCTCGGGATCGGCGATGACCAGCTCGGGGTCGACCTGGTAGCGGGTGCCGATGCCGGAGCACTCCGGGCAGGCGCCGTAAGGGCTGTTGAACGAGAAGTTGCGGGGCTGGAGGTCTTCGAAGCTGAGGCCGCATTTCGAGCAGGCCAGATGTTGAGAGAAAGTCAGGGTCGACCCGTCGACGATCTCGATGTCGGCCACACCCTCCGCCAGTGAAAGCGCCGTCTCCAGCGACTGAGTGAGACGCTGCTCCATGCCCTCTTTGCGTATGAGACGGTCGACGATGACCTCGATGGTGTGCTGGTAGTAGCGGTCGAGGCGGATCTCCTCGGTGAGTTCCCGAACCTCGCCATCGATCCGGGCCCGGGCGAATCCCTGCTTGGCCAGATCAGACAGCAACGTCTCGTACTCACCCTTGCGACCTCGCACCACCGGAGCTAGTACCTGGAAACGAGTCCCCTCCTCCAACTCGAGGATGCGGTCGACGATCTGTTGGGGAGTCTGTCGCTCCACCACCGTCCCGTCGTTGGGGCAATGAGCTATCCCGATCCGGGCGAAGAGGAGACGGAGGTAGTCGTGGACCTCGGTGACCGTGCCCACCGTGGAGCGCGGGTTCCGCGAGGCGGTCTTTTGGTCGATGGAGATCGCCGGGGACAACCCGTCGATGAAGTCGACATCCGGTTTGTCCATCTGCCCCAGGAACTGACGGGCATACGCAGAAAGCGATTCGACATAGCGACGCTGACCCTCGGCGTAAATGGTGTCGAAGGCGAGCGAGGACTTACCGGATCCGGAGAGGCCGGTGAAGACGATCAGTTTTTCTCGGGGCAGCTCGACCGTGAGGTTTTTGAGGTTGTGCTCGCGGGCGCCCCTGATCAGTATCGAATCGGTGGACAAGGCTCCGCCTGGTGCATTGAGTTACGACAGTGTAATACGGATCTGCCCCGAACACCTGTTCGTATCTATCGACTGTCAGGTTGGAGTTGTCAGCTGTTCCGTTTCTGCCGGATCACCCTGGCGCGATCCGACAAACACCAGCAACACGAATGACGTGATGATTGGGGCCACAGCGCGCGTGATATCGAAGTACGACTCCCACACCTGCTTGGTGAACACTATGCCGAGCAGTACGAAGCCTAGGAATGCCCATCCTACGAGCTGTCTGCCCAACAGAACTCGACGGGTGAACAACACGAACATCAGCAACATCGTTACACCCACCACCAGATTGACCGGGTTTTGCAACCAGCTCTCAAACGCCTCAACGAATCCAACCAGCGGCCACCCAATTTCCTGCACCTCGGAAGCGACCATTCCGTGCCCGATTCGTATGCGGAGATATGCCGCCCACCCCAACACTGCTGTGCCAGGGACAAGAGCTGCCGCCAAAGCGGGCCTTCGTCCATTGGTCAACCACAGCCACAATGCCGTGCCTACGGCAGCGATGAGCATGGCTTCTCGGGCCAGACACGCAATGGTGAGAAGGCCAATCCCCCAATAAAGCCGTCCCTTCATAATCATGAGCACCGCGGCGAAAGCTGCCGCCGCGGCCACAACCCCGGCGCCTCCGATGTTCAACTCGCTGATGAAGCCAAGGTTGAGGGTGAACGCCAGTCCCCACCACGGCGAGGCGCCTATTTCTGATGCGATTCCGCCAGTAGCCCATGCGCCGACGGCCATGGCAAGCAGGTTCACGAAGAGCATCCCCCAGACAATGGCCTCCGGTCCCAGGACTCCACCGCCACTGGCTAAAACCGGATAGAACATCCGCTGACTCCGATACAAGGGCCTATCAAGAACGTGGGCGTTAGTTTCCGGATCAACAACCCATGGATCATTCGCTTGCACGAAAAAGAACTTCCCATCGTGCCCCTGTGCCGCCCGAAGGAAAACGTCACCTAGTCGCTCTTCTGCGTATTCCCGCGTCGGGCCCTGTTCCCGTCCAAAGGCCACGAACACCGTTGGATCCCAGCCAAATTCAGACATGGTTCGGATCGCCAGCAGAGTCGAGAAGAGAAGCGCCACCAAAGCAACCACACCCGAAGACCGACGCCGATTCATCATCACGGAACTCGAGCTACGACTAAGAGACTGAGTCCCTGTCCCGGGAGAACCAGGTCGAGAGCCTGAGCGATAGGTACCAGCAAGTCGAAGAGACGAGCCTCCGATGGCGAGATCCTCCCCGCGCCGAAGGCATGGTGAAGCCTCCAACCAATCGTCCCTAGCTTGTTCACATCTCCTACCGCGACAACCTCTAGACCGGTGGCTCGAACAACGTCTTCGATTCCTTCTCTGTCGAATCGGCGGACATGACCGGCTGCTCGGTCGGTTGGCCCGTACAGCGTCGTCCCGGCCGGCACCTGAATCAGCACCTTGCCCCCGGGCTCGACGTGGCTGACCACCGACGACAGAAACTCCTTGGGCTCATCGGCTCTCTGCAATCCATCGAACACCAGGGCGGTGGATACCTTCTGGTCCCAAGACGCCAGGTCATGAGACGTCAGCACATCGATGTTCTCTAGATGCCCGAAACGGCGTCGCAGCGACTCGACATGCACGGGTTCTTCATCAGAGACAATCAATCTGGCGGCATGGAGGAGGTGGCTGGTGGTGTGGCCAGGTCCGGCATTGACCTCGAGGATGGTGTCGCCGAAATGATCGCCGAACCATGAGAGGATCCAACGACGAAACCTAGGAGCGCGACCCAGGCTCTGCCGGGTCACCACCGAGTCTTCGTCCGTAGCCCGCCGGTCGATGAATCGGAACTTGAAGATCAACCACATAGCCTCGAGGCCGTCGCGCCACCCGATGTTCTTGCCTTCGGCGTACGTGCGACCGTGATAACTGATGGGGACCTCGTAGATACGGGCGCCCCATTGGGCGAGTCTGGCAGTGATCTCCGGCTCGAGGCCGAACCGGTCACTGGTCAAGCGAAGCTTTTTGAGAATGTCACCGCGAACGGCCTTGTAGCAAGTCTCCATATCCGTGAGGTTGAGATCGTTGGCCATGTTGGCCATGAGTGTCAGCAGCTTGTTACCCAGGGAGTGCCAGAAGAAGAGGACCCGACGCTGCTCGCTCGAAGCGAAGCGTGATCCGTACACGGCGTCGGCCCTGCCCTCCAAGAGGGGAGCCAATACCAACCGATATTCGT
>Ga0299913_10002675_pt1 | contig 14196 bp, 10 predicted proteins | sample RVTome_9_FD_201360 | JGI IMG/M metagenome (GOLD analysis project Ga0299913, IMG submission 201360) | Soil microbial communities from uranium-contaminated site in the Upper Colorado River Basin, Wyoming, United States - RVT155D38 (version 2) ... | reverse complement strand
AACACGAATTTCTTTACCGATGACGCCGGCCACCTCTTCGAGAATGACATCAACCGGCTGAAGGCGGCAGGCATCACCACCGGCTGCACGCCGACCACGTTCTGCCCGGATGCGACGATCACGCGCGAGCAGATGGCCGCCTTCCTGGACCGGGCGCTCGACCCCGATCCGACCGGTGCCGACTTCTTCACCGATGACGAGACGAGCATCTTCGAGGCGAGCATCAACCGCCTGGCGGCGTCAGGCATCACGACCGGCTGCGGCAGCGGCAAGTTTTGCCCGTTGACGTCCGTCACACGCGAGCAGATGGCAGCCTTCCTGCGCCGCGCGCTGAGCTAGCCGTCGGCCTCCGCCTGGCGAGCTGCGACCGCCGCCTCGTAGGCAGCGAGCAGCTGTTCGGCCGAGCGCTCCCACGACAGCGGACCGGTGACGCGCTCGAGCCCGATGGCCCCCATGCGAGCGCGCCGCTCCGGATCGTCGAGCAGCTCGATCACCAGGTCGCCGAGCGCGGCCGCGTCGTTGGGCGGTGCGTACGCTGCGGCGTCGCCCGCGCTGACCCGCGTCTCGGCAAGGTCGAACGCGACCACCGGCACGCCGATCGCCATGTACTCGAGCGTCTTGTTCATGGTGCTGTGCTCGTTGAAGTCGTTGGCCGGGTCCGGGCTGACCGTAACGTCGGCGGTTGAGAGCGTGCGCCGAACTTCCTCGTCCGGGACCCTGCCCGGAAACGAAATGTCGTCCTCGGTCAGCCCGAGGCGGCGCGCCGTGTCCGCGAGGTGCTGGCGCTGGTTGCCCCCACCCATGGCGATGAAGCGCACCTGGCCCGGTCGCTGCTCGAGCACCCGTTGCGCTGCGCGGACGAACAGGTCCACGCCGTCCTGCGGACCCATGGTCCCCAGGTAGGCGACCAGATGCGGCCGTCTGCGCTTGAGCTCCGGTTCCGCATCGACCCGGAAGGTCCGCTCGGGATCTGGAGCGGAGCGCACGACGAACGTCCGTTCCGGATCGACGCCGCCCCTCCCAATGGCGACGCGCCGGTACGTTTCGTTGGTGGCGATCACCACGTCGGCGGTCCGGTACGTGCGCCGCTCGCACCAACGCAGGAACCGATGGATGAACCCGCCCCGTCGCCCTCCCTGCGCGACGTAGACCTCAGGGGCGAGGTCATGCTGGTCGTAGACGAAAGCCGCCCCCATGCCCTTGAGGATCCAGCCGATGGGGAAGAAGAAGTCCGGCGGGTTGCAAGCATGCACGGCGTCGAACCGCCTCCCACGGGCGGCGAGCAGCGACAGCACCAGGCTGGCCGGCATAGCGACCGCGTACTCGATCGCATGCGGCAGGAGCCCGGCAGCCGTGGTGGGCAATGGATATCGGAAGATCTCGATTCCATCCAGCCGCTCGTGCCAGCGGCTGGCGCCGCGTCCGCGGGGCGAGACGATCGTCACCGTCCAGCCGGCGTCGCGGAGGGTGCGGGCCTCCCGCCATACGCGACGGTCGAATGGAACGGGCAAATCCTCCACGAGGATGAGGGCGCGTCGGCGGCCGGCCGCCACCCTGCTACCAGCCGATGCCGGCATACCGGTCGGAACGGGCAGCCTCGAGGCTCTCGACGCCGATCAGGTCGACCACGGCCCGAGACGGGCCCAACAGGTCGGCGATCGCGTCAATGGCGGACCATCGCTTCGCGATGACTATCGTCTCCGCACCGTCGATTGCCTCGTCGGCTGAATCGCACAGCAGCTCGACCAGGTGCGGGAGGTGCTGTTCCATATACGCGCGATTGGCGCCGCGCACGCGACGCGGGTCCACGTCAGGATCGTAGATCCGCAGCCGGAAGCCGCGGCCGATGAGGCGCTCCGCGAGGTCCACGGCCGGCGACTCGCGGAGGTCGTCGGTGCCTGACTTGAACGAGAGGCCGAGCAGGGCAACCTTGCGTCCGCCCGCCGCGATCACCAGCTGTACACCCCGCTCGAAGTGGGCGCGGTTACTCGCGAGCGTGGCAGAGAGGAGCGGAAGGTCGAGGTCGGCCTTTCGAGCCGCGTCGGTTATGGCCCGGAGATCTTTGGGAAGGCACGACCCCCCGAACGCGTACCCCGGCCGTAGGTAGGCGGACGAGATATTCAGCCGATCGTCTGCGACCATCAGGCGCATGACCTCGCGCCCATCGATCCCGGCTGCCTTGGCGAAGCTGGCGATCTCATTGGCAAAGGCGATCTTTATCGCGTGAAAGGCATTATCGGTGTACTTGACCAGCTCGGCCGTGCGGATGGGCACGATCTCGGCTTGCGTCGCCAGGCCCGCATAGGCTGCAAGGACCCCCGCAGCCGAGGCGTCGTCATCTGCGCCGATGACGGTCCGGGCCGCGTCATGGAAGTCGCGAATGCTCGATCCCTCGCGAAGGAACTCCGGGTTCATCGCCAATCCGACCTCGCTGTCCCCGCGCAGCTTGGAGCCGGACGCAAGGAGGGGCCACACCTTTTCCTCCGTGGTCCCCGGTAGGACTGTGCTCCGGACCACCACGGTACGGAAGCGACCATCGGCCGGGAGGGCGCGGCCGATCTGGTGCGCGACACGCAGCACCGCGGTCAGGTCCAGGGCGCCGGACGGCGCGGACGGTGTCCCCACGGCGATCATGATCACATCGGACTCGCCGACGGCCGTCGCGATGTCGCCAACCCGCAGCCGACCCGATCTGACTCCGGATGCAAGCAGGTCATCGAGACCCGGCTCGGCGACGGGCGAACGACCCGCCGCGATGGCGTCCGACTTCGCCGCGTCCTGGTCGACGCCGATGACGCTCCGGCCAAGCTCCACCAGGCACGCGGCGGTGACGGCACCGACGTATCCGAGGCCGATGATGGCGACCTGCACGTGCCCTCCCGCTACCGGTGTCCCAGCGTTCCGCTCTGGGCAAGGACTTCGGGAAGCTGCTCCGGAGGCAGCCGCAGTCCTTTCAGCATTGCCATCGCGTCGGTGATTGCCGCCCGATGCCAGCGGAATTCGACACGATCGAGGCTCTCCGGGGGAACGCTGTACGTCGGTATGTCTCCGACCACCGCAGCGGTCAGGAGCGATGTGCTCGAGATACCGATCAATGCGCGTGGACGCTTGTGCCTGAGCAGGAGCTCGATGGGCCGCCCCGACACCTCCGGCGGCAGCGCCTTCTGCGAGACGCTGGCCGGAATCCAGTCGTCGCGGCCCGCCACCTCGCGCGGGTGAAGCTTGACCCGCACGTCAATCCCCTGGCGGTCCCAGGTCTCCAGCTGCCGTTCCAGGTAGCCGTAGTACTGGCCTCGTGGAATGTTCGAATCCTGTTCGAACGGTTGGCTGAGGAACCAGGCGTCGCCGACGATCTCGCACCCTGGCGCCGGCTGCAGCGCATGACGCAGCCGACGGAGGACTTCCTCCTGTCCGCTGTCGAGCCTGTCCATGTGCGGCGTGAGCCTGGCGTCCATCACGAGTGTCCGAGCAAGGAGGATGCCCTTGGCTACCTGGAGGGCAGGACGGGCCAGTGCCAGTGCCCGGCGTCCGGTCGCCCAATAGTGTGCGCTCCGGCTGAGAAGGCTCTTGTTGAAGCTCAATCCGTCGTCGGAGAGCACGATCCCGCTCGACCTGGCCGCCGGCGTGGACATGGCGGCCATTTCCTTGATGACGTACGACTTTGGCTCCTGCGGTGAGATCCAGACCGTGCGCACGTCGCGCGTTGGCAGGAGCGATCGGGCAATCGTGACGGTCAATTCACGCGCTCCGGCCACCGGGAAGGCTGGCAGGCGCCTGACCGACTCACGCCCCACGTCGTACAGTTCGGCGGCCTCCGCCAGCACGTCGTCCGCCATGGACTGCCCGGTCACCGGATGGGGGATCACCACGACCTCGATCGGGCTGCGACGGTCGGGATCGAGGCATCGCCAAGCCGCCAGGCCGGTGAGTGCGTTCCAGGGGGTCGTGCACACGAGCACGAACCGCAAGCGTTCTGGTGTCGCCAGGCTCCTCACCGCTCGGTCGGTTCGGTGGGGCAGCTCCGAAAGCCCACCAAGGAGGGCGCGTGCTCAGCCTGACCTGTCCCCGCGATCACGGCGCGATCCTACCACTCGACCTGGCCGTACCGGCGTCCGGGGAAGCGTGGCATGACCAGAGGAGCCGGCGCCGGGCGGCGGTAAACCGGCACGTCTCTTGTGATCTACGTCACACAGCGATGGCGGCGACCGCCACCAGGGCGACGAGAAGCAGAACCGCTCCGGCGACGGCAGCCGCTCGCCACCGGCGCGTCAGGAATGCCGGGTCCCATATCCCAGCGTGCGGGTCGCTCTGCGCCGCACGATGCAGGGTCAGCGCCACGCCGATCCCAAGGAAGCTGAAGAACGTGACGAACGAATTGGAGAAGACGGGGTTGATCACCGATTCGACGACCATGTCGGTCACCATGAAGATCCCACCCAGCGCCAGACCGGCTTGGACTGTGCTTGGCGCCCCGCGGGCGATTGGCAGAAGGGCTCGCACCAGCAGGACGAGGAAGGCCGCGAAGGCGACGAAGCCCATGATGCCGTATTCGGCCGCCAAGCTTCCCATCTGACCGCCGACAACCATCGTCGGATTCCGGCGCCGGAATCCGACCTCCTCGTACGCCGGGCTGTCGACCACGACCGAGGCGTAGGAGCCGTAGGTCGCCGGTCCGCGTCCGACGATGGGCGACTCCTGGACGAGCTGGAATGCGCCTTCGTACAGGCGGTAGCGATCGCGGTCCGCGAGATCGACGACGTACCGATCCCACGTATATGTGGCCACGCTCACCAGTCGCGGGCCAATGACCACCGCAGTGACGCCGATGACGGCGATGAGGATGATCAGCGCCGCCGGTCGTCGGACGACGCTTCGCCACGATCGAATCCGGCGACGCTCGCCCGCGGGCAGCGCGACGACGACCGCCACGATGGCGACGGCCACCGAAACGAGAAGCCGCCGGGCCGTTGACAGCAGGATCCCGGCCGCGGCGCTCACCCCGAGGATGGCGGCACTGAGCCACTCGCCCGGGAGGCGGAATGCTGCCACCGACAGAGCCATCGCCACGGTGAGCGACCCGCCGAAGGCGGTGTGCTGATTCCAGATGCTCGTTGCCGCGAACACCCCGGCCCGTGGTGTCGTCTCCCACGGCAGGGCAACGCCGATGACCTGCAGCGCGGCAATACCGACCGCGCCGACGAAGAGGGCGCCGATGAAGTAGGCGTACCGCGCGAGGGTACGGACGTTCACGCGCAGGAAACTGCCCACGAGCAGCCACAGGCCGGCCTTCACGGCAAGGAAGATGCCGAGCGCCATCCCTAGCGGGCCGACCCCGTTCACGACGGCCGAGACGACGCCGATGGCTGCGAACGCCGCCAGGGCCCAGAGCGGCGTCGGGATCGGTGGTCTGCCGGCCATCAGCCACCACGCAGCCGTTCGGACCAGCAACGCGGCGAGCACGATCTCGTCCGCCCGCGCGAGTGCCATCGTCAACTCGGCGGGCAAGGTGTCAAGCCGCACGAGGGCCGATTGGATGAAGAGGTACGCACCGAGGGCCATGACCGTCAGCTCCGGTCGCCACAGGGCCAGACCCACCATGATCGCGACGGCGATGCCCGCGACGATTAGCTCAGCCAACGGTCATTCCCCATCGTGTGCTCGCACGCACGCTGAGCCCTTCGGCTCTGTGGGTGGTGCTCACCATCGGAACCCGGGTGATCATGGTCGCGATGGTCGTGCGTACTCCGGTTCCATGCATGGTCGTCGCGGTCGGCCCGTCCGCGCATGGTAGAGCATCGCTATTCCGGTAGCCGGGCGTTGACCGGCGCGGGCGGCATCCCGCTCCTTCCATGCAGTGCCGGGCCGGTACACTCGGCGCCGCGTGACGAGCCATGAGAGCGAATCCCCGGACGAGGGCTGGCGACCCGCCGAGCACGGCCGCGACGGGCGGTCACTTCAGCGACGGGTAACGCGCGGACTGGCCTGGACTATTGTCGACAACTGGGGCCGACAGCTGCTCGGCTTCGCGGTCTTCATCATCCTCGCCAACCTGCTCCAGCCGACGGATTTCGGGCTGGTGGCCCTTGCGGTGGTCTTCGTCAACTTCGCTCAGGTCTTCGTCGACCAGGGCCTCGGGGACGCTCTCATCCAGCGGCGGGAGCTGACTCGGAGCCATATTGACACGGCCTTCTGGGTGGCGATCGCGACGGGTGTACTGCTCACTGCGCTCGGTTTGGTGCTTGCGATCCCGATCGCCGCGCTGCTCGAGGAGCCGGACCTGCGGCCGATCCTGCAGGTGCTCTCTCTGGCGTTTGTCCTTGCGGCGATGAGCAGCATTCAGATCGCCCTGCTCCGCCGGGAGCTGGCATTCCGTAGCCTGGCCCTGCGATCGATCGCCGCCACCGTCGCCGGCGGCGTGGTTGGCATCGCGATGGCCTTTCTCGGCTTTGGACCATGGGCGCTCGTCGGCCAGCAGCTAGCATCGGCCGCCGCGGCAGTCATGACCTTGTGGTGGGTGCTGCCCTGGCGGCCGGGTCTGCGGTTCTCGCGCGAGCACTTCAAGAGCCTGTTCGCGTTCGGGATCCACGTCGTCGGTACCGATGTCGTCGCGTTCTTCGCTCGCAACAGCGACAACCTGCTCATTGGCAGCTTTCTCGGCACCCGGCCTCTGGGTCTCTACGCGGTCGGCTACCGCATGCTCGACACCACCCAGGTACTGCTCATCAACATCTCGCGCAAGATCGCGTTCCCGGCGCTCGCAAGCGTGCAGCACGACCGCGAGCGCATGGCACGTGCCTACTTCAAGCTGACGCGCATCACCGGCGCCCTCATCCTCCCGGTGTATGTCGGGTTGGCGCTGGTCGCGCCGGAGCTGGTCGTCGTCCTCATCGGGGAGCGCTGGAGCGAAAGCGGCCCGGTGGCGGCGGTGCTGTTCCTCATTGGTCCGGTGCTCGCCATGCAGGCCTTCAGTGCCTCCCTGTTCTATGCAGTCGGACAACCTCAGGTCAACTTCCGGTTCCGGCTGATCACCATGATCGTCAGGGTGGTCGGCTTCTTCGTGGCCGTTCCCTTCGGGATCATCCCGGTAGCGATTGCCTTCGCGGCGAGCGGCTACCTCCTGCTCCCGCTCAACCTCTACTGGCAACGCCGCTACGCGGGCATCCACGTCCGCGCCTACCTCGCCCAGCTGCGTGGTCCCGCGGTGGCCACCACGATGATGGCCCTGGCGGTGCTGGGGGTCAGGCTGGCGTTCGGCGAGGTGGGCGCTGGACCGCTCCTGGCGATCGAGATCGCGGCCGGGACGGTCGCCTTCATCGCCGTCATGTGGGCGGCCGATCGTGCCCTCCTGCACGAGGCGTTCAGTGTCGCGGCCCAGGTGATCCCTGGTGGAGGACGGGCTCGGCGACGGCTGCGAGGTGAGGTGCGTCCGGCACTTCCCGATGACGAGGACCAACGTGGTCTGCGATGAGGGCCGCACGGGTGTCCGGTGGCCGGCGCATTTCAGGTACGGTGTGGATCGCGTGTGTTGATCTCCGTGCGGGGTTTTCGAGTGCGCCTGACCCCGACCAGAGGATGGAGTGCCGATCACCCTGATAGGCAGCGAGGGGCGACGAGGAAGAACCGCGGTTGGCATCCATCCATCCGATGCCGGCGAGGCCGTGCAGCCGGTGATGGCCGCCGAACGAACCCACGATGGCTTCCGGATCCAAATCGCGGTCGCTGATGACCGGTGGACGATCTCCCTTCCGGACACCGGCAACGCGATGGTGGAGCCATGATCATGTCGGCGGGCAAACTGCAGCCGCCGGGGGGTCCCGTGCGGCCCGACTTCTTCATCATCGGCGCCTTCAAGTCAGGCACGACAGCACTTTACGAGTACCTGCGCCCTCATCCCGAGATCTTCATGCCGTTCCACAAGGAGCCGAACTTCTTCGGCGACGACCTCACTCGACACTACGGCCGCCTGCGCCTGGGGGAGTACCTCGATCTCTTTCGTGAAGCACGTCCCGGGCAACGGGTCGGGGAGGCCTCGACGTGGTATCTGTATTCGACATCGGCGGCATCCGAGATCGCCGAGTTCTCGCCCTCGGCCCAGATCATCGTCCTGCTGCGGAATCCGGTTGATGTGATGTACGCGCAGCACAGCCAGCTGCTGTTTCGATCCGATGAGGGTATTGCCGACTTCGCCGCAGCCCTGGCAGCCGAGCCGGCGCGCCGCCTGGGTGAGGAGCTGCCGCCCCCGCCGGTCAGGCCGGAAACGCTCTTCTACCGCCACAGCGTTCGTTTCGCCGACCAGCTCGAGCGCTACTTCGAGGTCTTCGGTCGCGAACGCGTGCACGTCGTCCTGTTCGACGACCTGGTCGCCGAGACCTCTGCCGTGTACGGTTCAGTGCTCGAGTTTCTCCGTGTCGACCCTGTCTTCCGGCCGGATTTTGCCGTCCACAACGAGAACAAGCGCGTTCGATTCCGTGCCCTCCAGCGCCTGATCTACAAGCCGCCGCGGCCGATGCTGGGGGCGGTGCGCCGGCTGCGACGCTACCGGGTCATCCATCGCCTGCGGGAGGCGGTGCTCCGCCTGAACAGCCACTCGCAACGGCGGGGCGAGATGGATAGGAGCCTGAGGGCACGCCTGCTAACCGAGTTCGCGCCTGAGATAGAGCGGCTGGCCGCCCTCATCGGCCGCGACCTCTCGGCGTGGCGCGCATGAGTCGCAGCCGTCGACCCGATTTCTTCATCGTCGGTGCGCCGAAATGCGGCACCACTGCAATGGCGAAGTACCTGAGCGACCACCCGCAGATCTTCATGCCGGCGGCCAAGGAGCTGCACTACTTCGGATCGGACCTCGACCACCGGCGCCGCAGGCCGACGACTGCCGAATACCTCTCCGCCTTCGATAGCGCGGGCGGGGCCAGGCGGGTGGGAGAGGCGTCGGTCGGCTACCTGTACTCGAGACGAGCGCCGCGGGAGATCCTCGAGTTCAGCCCGACGGCCGACATCCTGATCATGCTCCGCGACCCCCTCGAAATGATCCAGTCGCAGCACGCCCAGGAGCTTTACATGGGTCAGGAGGACATCGCGGACCTCGGGGACGCGCTGGCTGCCGAGGCTGACCGGGCGGAGGGCCGGAGCCTTCCCGAGGGCGCCACAGCGCCCTACCTGCTTCGCTATGCGTGGCTCGCCAGGTACGCCGACCACGTCGAGCGGTACCTGGCTGCCTTCGGACGCGATCGAGTTCACATCACCCTGTTCGACGAGTTCAGGAGCGACACGGCAAGGGCCTACGCCGATGTCGTGCGCTTCCTGGGCTGCGATGAGGGCTTCATCCCGGCCTTTCCAGTTGTGAATCCGCGCAAGGGCGCGCGCAGCCGCACGATCCAGCGCGTCGTACGGGACCCGCCGCAGATCATTCGCACCGCCGCGCGGCGTCTGTTGCCGCTCCGCTGGCGTGTGCGATCGAGGACGGCGCTTTATCGCCTGAATACCCGCGCTGCGGACGGGACGCCCATGGGCGACGCGCTGCGAGCACAGTTGCGGGCAGAGTTCGCGTCGGAGACTCGGCGGCTAGCCCATCTCATCGGCCGCGATCTCAGCGCGTGGTCGCCACGGGCCGTGGAGCGGCGCGCATGAGCCGCGCACGGCTTCGCGTGCTGTACGTCGTCCCCCGCCGCAACACGTTCATCAATATCGATCGGGCGATCCTGTCCGAGCGTTTCGAGCTGACCGAGTACCACCAGACCGGGCCGCGACCGCACGGCATCGAGCTGGTCGCCAAGCTGCGGCGCTGCGACGTCGTGTTCGCCTGGTTTGCCTCGTGGCACTCGTTCGCCGCACTGAGCCTGGCGCGACTGCTGGGGAAGCCTTCGGTGCTGGTCGTCGGCGGATTCGACACCGCGAACGTGGCCGACATCGGTTATGGATGGCAGCGGGGCGGCATCCGCCAGGCGGTGAGTCGGCGGACAATGCGGCTTGCAACACGGCTGGTCACCAACTCGCACAGCTCGCTGACGGAGATCGAGGCCAATGTCGGGCTGGACCCACGACGGGCGACTGTGATCTACCACGGCCTGGCGGATCGGTTCCCTGATGGTGGGCGACACGTGCGCGACCGAGTAGCTCTGAGCGTCGGCGTCGTTCGCCAGCGGAACCTGCAACGCAAGGGGCATGACCCGTTCGTCCGCGCGGCTGCCCACCTTCCCGACGTCACGTTCATCCTGGCCGGCCGGTGGCGCGATGACGCCATCGATCTGCTTCGTGGTGAGGCGGGAAGGAACGTCACCTTCACCGGGTACCTCGACGACGCCGGCCTCGACTCGCTGTTCGGGAGCGCTGCGGTCTACGTCCAGGCCTCACGCCACGAGGGCTTTGGCCTCTCGCTGGCGGAAGCCATGCTCGCCGGCTGTGTGCCGGTCGTCACCGAGGCCGGCGCCCTCCCGGAGGTCGTCGGAGACGTGGGTGTCACGATCCCGACGCCAACTCCAGAGCTGATTGCCGAGGCGGTCGTTCGGGCGCTGGCGATGGGGCGCGAGGAGGGCGCGCGTGCGCGCGCCAGGGTGCTCGAGCACTTCCCGCTGGAGACGCGTGCCGAAGCGCTGTCGCGGGAGGTGACGGCTGCGGCGCGCGGCGAGCGGACTGGCTAGACGCTCTGCCCCCCATCGCCATCGCAGGGCTTGGTACGCTGCGTCTCATGATCATCAGCCACCGGTACCGCTACGTCTTCGTCGAGGTACCGCGGACCGGGTCGACCGCCGTCAGCGCGGAGCTGCGCGAGCACTACGACGGTCACGGCATCCTGCGTAAGCATGCGTCCTATCGGGACTTCCTCCGCGTGGCGACCGATAGCGAGCGCGAATACTTCACCTTCTCAGCGGTCCGCAATCCGCTCGATATCGCTGTGACGCGCTACGTGCGCCTGAAGGACGATGTGCAGCAGCTCTACCGCGATCCCGGCAAGGTGGCCGTGCGCAACTCCTTGTCGGCTCGCCTGGAGCGGCGCATCCATGCGTGGGTGCAGCGCACCGACGCGACCTTCGAGCGTTTCCTGCGTCGGTGGTACCTGCTGCCCTACGACACCTGGACGACGCTCGACCACGATCAGATGAATGCAGTCGTCCGCTTCGAGACGCTTGCAGCCGACTTCGATGCGACGCTGCGGCAGATGGGCATCATGCCGAGCAGGGAACTGCCGGTTCGAAACGCAACTCCGGGGCGGGACCGCGATTGGGAGACCTTCTACACGCCGGGGGCGATTCGGCGGGCGGTATGGGTCTTTGGGCCCTACATGTCCAGGTGGGGCTACGCATTCCCCGCAGCGTGGGGCAAGCGGCGGGTGCCGGCCTGGAGCCATCTCCTGTACCGCATTGCCCACGTCGTCCGCAGCGTGTACTGGAAGCACTTCCGCTTTGTCGATTACGTCCAGCGCAGGCCCGGCGGCGTCATGCCGATTCCGCACGATCGATAGTGCTGCCGCCGCCAGCTCGGCACGTGCAGAGCACGCCCCGACATCCCGAGACGACTGAGTGACCCTCGAGGCCTGGCTCACCCTGGCGGTCATCGCCGTCCTCGTCGTCACGCTTGCCCGCGAGCTCGTGCCGGCGTCGGTGGCCGTGCTCGCCGCCACGGTGGTGCTGATGGTGTCGGGCGTCATTGGTCCGGATGCCGCCTTCCAGGGCTTCAGCAACGAGGCGCCGATCATCGTCGCTGCTTTGCTGGTCCTGGCTCGTGCCGCCGACATCACCGGCATCGTGGGTCCCGCGCTCGAGTGGTTCCTGGGCCCCGCCCAGGCCGGCCATCGCTGGGCGCTGCCCCGCCTCGTGTTCCCGATTGCCGGGCTGTCGGCCTTCCTCAACAACACCACGCTAGTGGCCATGACCGTGCCGGCGGTGCTGGACGCGTGCCGGCGCCGCGGCCTGTCTGCCTCACGCTTCCTCATCCCCATCAGCTTTGCCGCGGTGCTCGGCGGCGTGATGACCACCATCGGGACCTCGACCAACCTGACCGTGTCGGGCCTGTTGCGCCAGTCAGGGATGAAGCCGCTCGATCTCTTCGAGCTCACGCCGGTAGGCCTGCCGATCGCGCTGGCCGGTTGCACGGTGGTGGTGCTGCTCGCCGGCCGGCTGTTGCCGGACCGCAGCCCGGTGGTTGCTGACGTCGGGGCCGATGGCGGCCGCTCGTTCACGGTCAGTATGCGCGTCCGTGCCAATGGTCCGATCGACGGGCGGCGGGTGGACCAGGCCGGGCTGCGGCACCTGCAGGGCGTCTTCCTGGTCGAGGTCGCCCGTGGCGACCGATTCATCGCCCCGGTGGCGCCCGACGAGGTCCTGCAGGCCGACGACGTGCTGACCTTCGTGGGTCGCGTCGACGACGTCGTCGACCTGCACCGAATCCGGGGCCTCGTCTCGGCCGAGGCGCGCCAGATCGATCAGCTGGCCGGCGGCGCCCACGCCTTCTACGAGGTCGTCATCGGCGGCGAGCTCGTCAACGCGACCCTGCAGGAGATCGGGTTCCGCGGTCGGTTCGGCGCTGCGGTGCTGGCCATCCACCGGGCCGGCCAGCGCATCGACGCCAAACTTGGCGAGGTCCGGCTGCGGTTGGGCGACACGCTGCTGGTGCTTGCAGACACCGGATTCCGCGAGCGCTATCGCGACCGGCGTGACTTCCTGCTCATTGCCCCGCTGCATGGCATTCCGCCCACCGGGGCACGGCGAGCCAAGCGGGTCCTGGTCATTGGGGCGGCGTTCCTGGTTGCGGCCGGCAGCGGCCTGGTCCCGATCCTGAATGCAGCGCTCCTGGCCGCTCTGGCCGTCGTCGCCAGCGGCGCACTCAGCATCCGCCAGGCGCGCGATGCGGTCGACCTGAACATCGTGGTGCTCATCGCGGCGGCGTTCGGATTGGGGGCGGCCGTCGAGACGAGCGGGTTGGGCGATGTGCTTGCGGACCTCATTGTGGGCGTGATGATGCCGCTGGGCGCCATTGGCGCTCTGGCAGCGGTGCTGGTGGCCACGATGCTGCTCACCGAGCTGGTCAGCAACAACGCCGCCGCCGTCCTCCTCTTCCCGGTGGCGGTGGCCACCGCTGCGGCCACCGGCAGCGACGTGCGCCCCTTCGTCATCGCGGTGACCATGGGAGCCAGCCTCTCCTTCCTGACGCCCATCGGCTACCAGACCAACCTCATGGTCTACGCCCTGGGGGGCTACCGCTTCGGCGACTTCGCCCGGCTGGGAGCGCCGCTGAACCTGGTGGTCGTGACGCTGGCGCTCATCCTCATCCCGCTGGTCTTTCCGCTCTGAGGCTGTACCATGTGAGGCCCGATGCCGATGCCATGGCCGTGCACCGCGCTGTGCCGCGTGCCCACGGCGCCAGCCCACGAGGAGACCAAGGTTGACTGATCCCGTACGCCTGTCGGTGCCGCACGGCGGTGCGCTCATCGACCGCACCGTGCCCGCCGACGAGCGCGAGCAGCATCTCGAGCGCGCCCGCTCCCTTCCAACCATCCCGCTCGGCAGCGTTGCGCTGTCCGACCTGGAGCTGATCGGCAACGGGGCGTTCAGCCCGCTGACCGGCTTCCTGGGCGAAGCCGACTACCGGTCCGTGGTCAACGACATGCGCCTGGCCAACGGTCTTCCCTGGTCGATCCCGATCACCCTGGCGGTCAGCGGCGAGACGGCAGACAGCCTGTCCATCGGTTCCGAGGTCGCGCTCACCGACGACGCCGGTCGCATCGTGGGCATCCTGGCGCTCGCCGAGATGTACCGATACGACCGCGAGCACGAGGCCCAGCAGGTCTTCCGCACCACCGACGATGCTCACCCCGCGGTCGCGCGCATCTACGCCGCCGGGGACGTCTACCTGGCGGGTGAGGTCCGGGTGCTGGACGGGCCGCAGGACCCGCCGTTCGCCGCCTCTCGGCGCACCCCCGCCCAGACGCGCGCGATCTTCGCGGAGCGCGGCTGGCGGCGGGTCGTCGGCTTCCAGACCCGCAACCCGATCCACCGCGCGCACGAGTACCTGACCAAGGCGGCGCTCGAGATCGCGGACGGGCTGATGATCCATCCCCTGGTGGGCGACACGAAGGCGGACGACATCCCGGCCGACGTCCGCATGCGAGCCTACGAGGCCCTGCTGGCCGGCTACTACCCCGAGAGCCGGACGCTCCTGTCGGTCTACCCGGCCGCCATGCGCTACGGCGGGCCGCGCGAG
>Ga0299913_10002674_pt1 | contig 14196 bp, 13 predicted proteins | sample RVTome_9_FD_201360 | JGI IMG/M metagenome (GOLD analysis project Ga0299913, IMG submission 201360) | Soil microbial communities from uranium-contaminated site in the Upper Colorado River Basin, Wyoming, United States - RVT155D38 (version 2) ... | reverse complement strand
ACGCTGACCGCGCCGTAGCCGTCGTCTCCCGGTGACGCGATCAATCGCTCCCCCACCTCGCGCTGGACCATGACGACGAGGCGCCGGATCGCCGGCACGCCACCGAGCAGGTCGAGCACGAGCGGGGACGCGAGGTTGTAGGGCAGGTTCGCGCACACGATCCAGTCGCCCCCGCCGAGCGTGGCGGGCCAGTCGATGTGCATCGCGTCGGCGTGCAGGACCCGCACGCTGGGTCGGTCCCCGACCACCTCGTCCAGGGCCGCGACGAGCCCCCGGTCGGACTCGACGGCGAACACCTCGGCGCCGGTGGCCGCCAAGGCGACGGTCAGGGAGCCGAATCCGGCCCCGACCTCCACCACCCGATCGTCCGGTCCGATGCCAGCGTCCGCGACGATCGCCCGCGCGAGGTTCGGGTCGATCAGGAAATGCTGACCGAGCGCCTTCGTCGGGCGCACGCCGTGTCGCTCGGCGAGTTCGCGGACCGCCGCCGCCCCGAGCCCTCCGAGGCCCCCGGCACCCCGGTCACCTTCGAGGCCGGCGCCGCCCGCCCCGGGCTCACCAGCTGATGGAGACGCGGAGGATTCCTCGTCCGAGGGGGGCGAGCGTCGAGAAGGCCTCGGGTGAGAGGTCGATGATGCGCCCCGGCGCGAACGGCCCCCGGTCATCGATCGTCACGGTAACCGAGCGCCCCGTCGCCACGTCGGTGACCGCCACCAGGGTGCCGAACGGCAGCCACGGATGGGCCGCCGAGAGGCCCGACCACGGCGGGTCGTACCACGTGGCCAGCCCCTGCTGCGTGGTGGCGCCGGTGCCCGGCTCGGTCGGGGTGCCGTCGTACATCGAATACGGGCCGGAGACCCGCACCTCGTCGACCGGTCGCCGCAGCACCGTGGTCGACAGCACCTCCCGCGAGAACGGGCGCCCGTTCACGTAGGTCACGCGGAGCTGTCGTTCGCGGAGCCCGTCTCGTCCCGGCCGGTCGACGTCGAGCTGACCCGGCAACATCTGTTCGGAGTAGGTCGTCTCGACGTCGAACGGGATCGGCACTTCGACGCGCCGGGTGACGATCTCGACGCGATCGACGGTGATCGTCGCGCCGTGGTGAAGGGGGGTGTCGGGTGATGGGGCGACGCGGTCGTCAGCGTCGGTCGTGATCCCCATGGCCGAGAGGAGCGACCCGGTCGATGGCGCGTTCGTCAGCACGTCGCGCACGTCGCCGTGCACGACCGCCCGAACGGCCACGACCGGGTCCTGTCCGACGCCGACCGCGGAGGCCGTCGCCACACCGGGCGCCGGGGCCGCCTTCCCGTTCGGCCCCGTGCCCGTTCGCTCCATCACCCACACCCCCACACCTTCGGAGGTGACGGTCGCGCTGAGCGCTGCCTCGGGCAGGCCCGGGGGCGGGCTCACCACGACCGTCATCCCGTCCGCCAGCGAGGTCGCCGGCGGCGGTTCGATCTGGAGCCCGACCGACAACGGCACGCCGGTCGTCTCCAGGAACTCGGCCACGCTGGATGACATCGTGGTCATCGGCGCGGCGCTCTCGCCCAGCACGAGCGTGACCTCCTTGCGCACGGCGAAGGTCAGGGTCGCGGCGATCACGGTGAGCCCCAGGGCCACCGTCGCCGCCTGCACCGCTCGCTGGATCCGCAATCTGCGGAGCCGCGTCGCGCGAACCGCCAACCTTCCTCCGATCGTTCGAGGAAGGCTTCAGAGGGAAGCGGCTGAGCCGGACCGAAGCCTTGCGCACGGGGTGGGACTCTACCCAACCCTCAACCCTCACTGCAATCTTGAGACCGAACGTACGTTCGATACCTCCCGAACCCCGTTCCGGCCTCATCGCAGGCCGATGAACGCCTCGCGCGCGTTCCGAGCGGTCGCCACCACGATCGAGTCGAGGTCGGCGTCGCGCACGCGGGCGATCTCCGCGAGCGTCAGCTGCACGTTCGCCGGCTCGTTGTCGCGCCCCCGCAGCTTCTGCGGCGCCAGGAACGGCGAGTCCGTCTCAACGAGGAGCCGGTCGATCGCCACCTCGCGCGCGGCTTGTCGCAGGTGTTCGTTCTTCGGGTACGTGACGTTGCCGGCGAAGGAGAGCCAGTACCCACGTTCGGCGCACTCACGTGCGATCGACACGTCGCCGCTGAAGCAGTGGATCACGACACGCTCGGCGCCCCGCCGCTCGAGGGTTGCCAACACGTCGGGCCACGCGTCGCGGACGTGCACCACCATCACCTTGCCCGACTCCGAGGCCATGGCCACGTGCGCCTCGAGGGTTCGGATCTGATCGGCGACCGGCGAGTGCATCCGGAAGTAGTCGAGCCCGCACTCCCCCACGCCGACCACCCGGGGGTCGTGGACCAGCTCCTCGATCCTGGCCGAGGCCTGCGCGTCGAAGCCCGAGGCGTCGTGGGGGTGCATGCCGGCGGTCGCGAACACACCCTCGATCGATTCCGCGAGCTCGAGCGACCGAGCGCTCGTCTCGGGGTCGATCCCGACGCAGATCAGTCGGTCGACGCCGGCAGCCTTGGCGGCCTCGACCACATCTGCAGGTTCGCGGGCACCCAGGAACAGGTGACAGTGGGTGTCGACGGCGCCGGGCTCCACCGGGAGTTCAGGGTTCTGCTCGCTCATCGAGCGGTGAATCTACCGACTCTCCATATCCGGTGCATAGCCCGAGCTTCACGTGAAACATGATTCCGGCAAGCCTCACCCGCAAGTGCAGAGGTTGGGGATAAGCGGTCGTGCGTTCGGAAGGAAGCCGAGCGGCCTCAGTCGGCCTCGAGGCGGGGGAACAACGACCCACCTTTGTGGGTGACGGTGCCCGCCGGCAGTCCTCCCCAGGCGGCCGAGGCGGGCAGCCGTTGGTGCATGAGCGGCTCGGCCAGGCCGAGCTGTTCCCAGAGCCGCTCGGCGGCTCCCGGCATGATCGGCTGCACGAGGATCGCGAGGATCCGCAAGGTCTCGGCGCCGGCGTACAGCACCGCCGCGAGCTCCTCTCGGCGATCGGGATCCTTCGCGAGCTTCCAGGGCGCCTTCTCGACGAGATAGCCGTTCACCCGGTCGACGATGCCCCAGACGGCGCCGAGCGCGGGCTGCAACTGTACGGCGAGCATGTGCTCGTCGTACCGGCGCACGGCCTCGTCGATCACGGCGGGCAGATCGTCCTCCTCGCCCTGCATGACCGGAGCCGGCACCTCGCCGTCGAACGAGGACGCGAGCATCGCGAGCACGCGCGCGGCCAGGTTGCCGAGCCCGTTGGCGAGATCGGCGTTGTGGCGCTCCACCATCGATTCCCACGAGAAGCTGCCGTCTTCGCCGAACCGGATCTCGCGCATGAAGTAGTAGCGGTAGGAATCGGTGCCGAACCGGTCGATCAGCTCGAAGGGGTGGATGCCGGTCGCGTTCGTCTTGGACATCTTCTTGCCGCCGACGGTCAGGAAGCCGTGCGCCCAGACCTGGCGAGGCGGCTGGACCCCTGCCGCCATCAGCATGGCCGGCCAGTAGACCGCGTGGAACCGCAGGATGTCTTTGCCGATCAGGTGGATGTCGGCGGGCCAGACCGCGGCGAATCGCCCGCCCTCCTCGGCGTACCCGGCGGCCGTGAGGTAGTTCGTCAGGGCGTCGAACCAGACGTAGCAGATGTGGTTCGGGTCCCACGGCAGCGGGAAGCCCCACGCGAAGGTCGTGCGGCTGATCGAGAAGTCCCGCAGGCCGCCGCGGAGCAGCGACAGTACCTCGTTGCGGCGCGTGGCCGGTTCGATCGCGGACGGGTTGGCCTCGTAGTGGGCGAGCAGCCGATCCGCGTAGACCGACAGCCGGAAGAAGTAGTTCTCCTCGGTGACGTGTTCGACCGGACGTTCGTGGATCGGACACAGCCCGTCCTTGAGGTCGTCCTCTGTGTAGTAGGCCTCGCACGACACGCAATACAGGCCTTCGTAGGTGCCGAGATAGATGTCGTCGTGTCCGTTCTCGTACACGGCGAGCAGCAGCTTCGAGACGGCCGCCTCGTGGCGAGGTTCCGTCGTGCGGATGTAGTCGTCGTAGGCGATGTCGAGGCGGGCCCACACCTCACGCCACCGCGGCTCCATCTCGTCGACCCACAGCTGCGGGTGCATGTCCGCCGCCTCCGCGGCCCGCTGGAGCTTGAGACCGTGTTCGTCGGTGCCGGTCAGGTGGAACACCTCGTCGCCGCGCAGGCGGTGGTACCGCGCGATGAAGTCCACGGCGATCGCGTTGTACGCGTGCCCGATGTGCGGCACGTCGTTCGGGTAGTAGATCGGCGAGGTGATGTAGAAGACGTCGCGGCCCATATCGGGGGTCATGCTACCCGCCCGACCCCGAACGATCGGAGCGGATCGCCGCTCTGCACCATCTAGTCCGTTACGGACTAGTGAGTAGCACGCCGTAGAGCTCGTTGACGCCGACCCCGTGCCGATCGGCAACGGCACGTGCGGCATCCCGCTTCTTCATCCCCCCGCGAACGAGCTCCTGCGCCTCCTCGACGCAGGCAGCGAGGTTGACCGGCGCCGGGCTCTGCGCGCCCTCGATCACGAGCACCACCTCACCCTTGGGATCGTCGTCGAGGCCGCCGAGGACCTCGGAGATGCGGCCGCGCACGACCTCCTCGTGACGTTTCGTGAGCTCACGGCACAGGGCCGCGCGGCGGTCGCCGAAGACCACCAGGGCATCGCGCAGCAGGGTCTTCACGCGGCCGGGCGCCTCGAAGAAGATGAGGGTCCGAGCGTCCGAGCGAAGCCCTTCGAGCCGCTTCATGCGCTCACCTGGTTTGCGCGGCGGGAAGCCCTCGAAGGTGAAGCGGTCGGTCGGCAGGCCCGACACCACGAGCGCGGCGAGCACGGCAGAGGGGCCGGGCACGACCCGCACGTCGAGCGCCTCATCGGCGCAGGCTCGCACGAGCCGGTAGCCGGGATCCGAGACGAGGGGCATGCCTGCGTCGCTCACGAGCGCCACCGACCATCCCTCGTGCAGGGCGCTCACGATGCGATCGACGCGCTCGCGCTCGTTGGCGTCGTAGAGCGACACCATCTTCTTCTTGAGGCCGATGCCCTGCAGCAGGCGGCCGGTCCGGCGGGTGTCTTCGGCCGCCACGAGGTCGACGGAGGCAAGCACCTCCCGAGCCCGCGGCGGCAGGTCGCCCAGGTTGCCGATCGGGGTGCCCACGAGCCACAGCGTGCCGCTCACCCCTCGATGGTGGCAGGGGCGCCGGGCATCGACCATGGTCCATCGGCCCCCTCTCACCGGCTCACGGCCGAGGGGAACGGGGACCACTCGACGGCACCCATCCGCCTCGCGCTGGGCCGGCGCGCTCGGGCAGTACCCTTGCGCGGTGCTCGGCCTCCTGCGGCGCCTCGACCGGCCGGTCGTCGTGATCCTGGCGGTGACCGCGCTCGCGGGCATCGTTCGGTTCACCCACCTCTCGGACCCGGATGGATTCGTCTTCGACGAGCTCTACTACCCGAAGGCCGCGTGCATCATGGTGGGCCTGGACGACGAGACATGCCGTCTCGACGACACCGAGAAGCTGTTCCGGGAGCAACGGTGGGACGTCGGTTCCTACGTGCACCCCGATCTCGGCAAGTGGCAGATCGCGCTCGGCATCAAGGCGTTCGGCATGGATCCGTTCGGGTGGCGGGCGGCCACCGCGGGGGCCGGCACGCTCGTCGTGCTCGTGGTCGCGATCATGGCGCAGCTGCTGTTCCGGAGCACGCTGTGGACGGCGGTCGCCGGGCTATTGGCGGCGCTCGAGCACCTCAGCGTGGTGCTCTCGCGCACGGCGCTGCTCGACACACATCTCCAGCTGTGGGTCGCAGTGGGATCCTGCTTCCTGTTGCTCGATCGCCGGTGGCTCGATCGCCGGGTCGCCGGTCGAGCACCCGCTGCCGACGGCGACCATCCCTCGCCGGTGTACTCGCCCGTGTGGCGCCCCTGGCGCTTCGCCGCGGGGGCGGCCCTCGGCGCGGCCGTCGCGGTGAAGTGGTCCGGCGCCTTCGCGATCGTGGGCGCCGTGCTGGTGGTGTACGCCTGGGAGACGAGCCGCCGTCGTCGGTCGGACATGGGCACCACCCGTGCGCTCGGACGAGCCGTGGCCCGCGAGAGCTTCGGTGTGCTACTCGCGCTCGCGATCGTGCCGCTGGTCGTCTACACCGCGACGTGGCTGCCCTGGCTGCACCACACCGGACACGACGTGATGCGTGACCCGGTGACCTCGATCACGGCGGTGGCGAACGAGCACGCCGACATGTGGGCCTACCACGGGCAGGACCTGCAGGAGCTGGATGAAGGCGACGACGGGGCCCGGACCCCCACACATCCCTATTACTCGAGGCCGTGGCGCTGGCCGATGATGCTTCGCCCCGTGTTGTTCTACTCCGAGGACCTCGGACCCGACATCGCCCAGGTGCTCGCGATCGGCAACCCCGCTCTGTTCTGGGGGTGCCTGATCGCGTTGCCGTACCTGGCCTTCGCCTGGCGCCGACAGCGCGACTGGCGTGCCGGATTCCTGCTGGTCGCCTACCTCGCGCAGTGGCTGCCGTGGTTCGCCGTGGCCCGGCCACAGTTCTTCTTCTACGCGCTGCCCCTCGTGCCGTTCATGGTGCTCGGCATGACGTACCTGCTTCGTCAGCTGGCCGATGCGAGGATCGTGCTGCGCGACCCGGACACCGGCGAGGTCGCCCAAGATCCCGAGACCGGAGCGCCGGCCGTCTCACGGCAGCGTCCGTACCTGCCCTTCGTGGTCGGCTACGTGGTTGCCGCCGTCGCACTGTTCGTCTGGTTCTGGCCCGTGCTGTCGGCCGGGCGCATCTCCGACACGCACTGGCGCGCGATCGTCTGGTTCGAGGTCTGGATCTGATCCGACGTCCCGGTGTATCAGGCCGCGCCGCTCCGCTCGCGACCGGCACGCCGGCGCTCCACCACGTGCACCGGCAGCAGATCCTCCTCGGTGAGCGCTCGAGCCGCCGTGGCCGTCAGGAGGCCGGCACGCGCAGCTTCGTGCCGCGAGGCATCGGTCAGCACTGAGACGGCGTAGGGCTCGTCGCGGAACAGATCGGTGCGCTGCATGCACACGAGGGTCGCCGCGCGCCCGGCGGGGAACACGACCTGCGTGAGCTGCGCCACGGCGAGATCGACGAACAGCGGGGCCTGCAACCACAGCCCCAGCGGCGGCAGGGAGTCGGGTGTGCAGCCCGCGGCCAGACCCTGCAGCTCATGCACCTCGGCGAATCGGGCCCCCTCGTCGTCGAGCGTGGTGCGGGCGAGGTCGAGATCGAGTGGGCGCGTCCACGGGGTCACCATGACCGCGGCGCCGAACCGGTACATCAGGGCGTGGGATCGGACCAGCTCGGCGGTGTCGACACCGTGGGCGGCGGCGGTCTGCTCGGGCCCGGCCGCGTGCGGACGGGGCAGCACGAGGAACGGCACCCCCCGGCCCTGCAGGTAGTCCAGCACGGTGTTCGTCATGGCGCGGGCATCGTACCCCCGCCTCGCGACGGAACCGGACAGGCGCCGACGAACCCTGCACGGCAACCGGGACCGGCGGACGCGCGAGCGCAGATGCGGTTCAGGAGAAGCCCGGCAGCCGATCCCTGAACAGCAGGTAGCCGATGCCGGCGCCGACGTCGAGCAGGAGGTGCGCGAGCACGAACGGCCACGCACGGCGCCGCCGAACGAACAGCGCCCCGAACACCAGGCCCATCGCGAGGTTGCCGGCGAACCCACCCCACCCCTGATACAGGTGATAGGTCGCCCGCAGCAGCGCGCTCACACCCACCGCGGTTCGCGACGACGCGCCGATCTGCTCGAGCCGGGTGACCAGGTAGGCGAGCACGATCACCTCTTCGATGAGCGCCGCCTCGAGCGCGTTCAGCACCAACGCCGGGACCGTCCACCAGTAGCCGGTCGGCGGCACCGGCACGACGAAGCGGTTGACACCCAGCTCCACCGCGGCCAGATAGACGCCGACCCCCGCCGCGCCGATCACCGCGAACAGCAGCGACCCCAGGCCGAGATCGCGCCGGGCACGATCGCCGCTCAGACCGATCGCCGCCGGACCCTCACCGGATCGTCGCACGAGATGCCACACGAGGTACACGGGTGCCAGCCCGAACATGACGCCCACGATCTGGCGGGCGACACGCGCGTCCTGGTTCGCCGAGGCGACCGTGGCACCTCGCAGCGGCGCTTCCAGCAGGCTGAGGATCGCGTAGACCGCGCTCGCGAGCAACGAGAGCGCGAGCACGACGAGCACCTCCTCGGTGAGCACGCGGCGTTCCGCAGGTGCGGGCGGCGCGGGTCGAGGCGGCGGCAGCGATCGCACCGGTTGAGCCTACGGCAGGGCGCCGGCACGACCGGCGCGGTAGGTTCCGCTGGTGGGGCAGGGGCCGGACGACCGACGAGCGGCGATCCGCGCGGCGTTGCGGCCGGGCGCGCGGGTCCGGGTGGACTGGAAGCATGAAGGGCTGCGCCGTTCGTTCCGCGAGACCGGCACGGTGATCGAGGTGCTCGACCGGGACGAGGGCGGGTTCACGCTCACCCTCGAGGTCCGGCCACGCTTCGGGGCGCCGGCGCGCCAGCCCATCGAGGGCGACGCCATCGTCGAGGTGACGCCGGCGTGAGCGCGGGTGATCGCGCGGACCTGGTCGTGGTCGGGGCGGGCACGATCGGTGCGTGGGCGGCGGTCTTCGCGCGCGAACGGGGAGCCGGCCGCGTCGTCGTGGTCGACCGGGGCCTCGTCGGCCAGGGCGCCTCCAGCCGGGCCGGGGGCGTCGTGCGACAACAGGGCGGCACGCCCGACACCGTGAGGCTCGGTGTCGAGAGCGTCGCCTTCTATCGCTCGCAACGTGAGCGGTACGGCACAGACTCGGGGTTCCGAGAGCTCGGGTACGTGATCATGGCGGGCAGCGCAGCCGAAGAGCGCGCCGCCCGCGAACGGGTCGCGATGCAGCAGGCGACGGGCCTCGACGTCCGTTGGGAAGATGCCGAGGGGCTGCGCAGGCGGAACCCGACGCTCGGCGAGCGCGGGTTCCGCGGTGGCACCTACGTGGCCACCGACGGGTGCATCGATCCGCCGCGCAACGTGCAGGCATCCGCGATCGCGATGCACCGCACGGGGGTCGAGCTTCGGGAGCGCACCACGTTCACCGGCCTGCGCACGAGGCGCGGGCGCGGCGGCTCCACGGTCGTCACCGGCGTCGAGACGTCGGCGGGCACGATCGCGACCCAGCGGGTGCTGCTGACGGGCGGGCCGACGCTGCGGGAGGTCGCAGCGATCGCCGGCGCTCGCGCGCTCGTCGGAGCCGCGCGCCACCAGGTGGCGGTGAGCCAGCCGCACCCGGCGTTCGACGTCGAGCGCCTGCCGATGATGTTCGACCTCGCCGCAGGGCTCTACTGGCGCCTGGAGCAGGGCGGCCTGCTGTGGGGCATGTCGAACCCCCGCGAGACCCCGGGTCCCGCCGCCGAGCTGGACATGCGCTACCTGCGCACGATGCGGCGGCGCCTCGCGCGTTTCGTGCCGGTGACCGCCGAACTCGGCATCCGCGCGATGTGGGCGGCCACGATCGAATACACGCCCGATCATCTCCCCCTGCTGGGGCCCCTCGTGCGTCGTGACGGCAACGAGGTGGCCGGCGCCTCGATCGCGTCGGCCTGCGGCCACGGCATGATGTGGGGACCGGCGGTCTCGAGGATCGCGACCGATCTCGCACTCGAAGGGCGCACCGACATCGTCGAGCGGGTCGAGGACCTGCGCATGGACCGGTTCGACGCCCGAGGCCGCTCGCCGCTCAGCGACCCGGTCGCGTTGCCGTTCCCCGTCGTGATCGACGGCGACTGAGGCCCTAGCCCACCACCTGGGCCTGCACCCGGAACACACGCCCGTCGTCGACCGGCACGCCCGCGCACGTGTAGGTCCAGCGGGGATCGGTTCCGCACTGTTTGAAGCGGGTGCTGGCGTTCGTCGTCACGACCACCACCCGTGCGACGCCACCGTCGAACGCGACCTTGCGCACGCCGTTGCCGTTCACGTCGATCCGGTAGGGGAACAGCCGAACAGCCCCGGTCTTGCGGACCACGACGAGGGTCGCCTCGGTGCCGGTCGCGAGGGCCGGGCCGTCGACGGCGACGCGCAGCTTCGCCGTCGAGCTGATCCCCGTGCCGCGCTTGATGACCGCGTAGCGATTCGTCAGGTGATGCTGCTTCGCGCTGGTCGCGAACGAGCGGCGGGAACCCGACAGCGTCACGAACGACTGCGTCCGCGCCGCCGGGTATCGCTTCCCCTCCTCGTAGAACCGCTTCGGGACGATGTTCCAGGCGCCGAAGTCCGCGAACGCCCACCGGAACCGCCAGCGCTGCCCGCTCAGCTTGCGGTCACCGATCTCGAGCACGGCGGCCTGTGTCGAGGGTCGCACGCCGATCGCGCGGCTCCAGATGCTCCGGATGATGCCGGGATCCCGGAAGTACTCGGACAGGAACCGGAACCAGATCCAGCTGCCGTACACGCGGAGTCCCGCGTTGCGATCGAGCGGGACCGCGGGGTGCGACAGCGGGCTGCGGAACAGGTAGAAGAGGTTGTCGTCGATCCCGTCGAACACCTCGTCCTCGATCCACGTGGCGGTGCCCTCCATGAAGTACGCGTCTTCGAGGACGTCGTAGGCGAACTGCACCCCGTGGAAGAACTCGTGGGCCGCCGTCACACGCATCGGCTCAAGGGGGTCGGCGTAGCCGAAGTTTCGGTAATCGTTGTCGAGCACGCAGTAGGCGGACACCCGACGGCTCGTGCGCCAGTTCGGGTCATCGGTGGTGCAGTACCCGAAGATGCCCTGGCTGCCGATGTCGGCGAGGTAGACGTCGAGCTTGCCGTCGGGGCCGTGCCGCTTGGAGGTCAGGTCCGACAGCGGCTTGCGGTACCCCATCTCGACGATCTCGGTCTGCCACACCGAGTCGAACGCGCCCACGACCTGGTCGACGAAGTCGGGAACGCCGTTGTCGGGGTCACGGTCGCGCGGGCGAACCGCGTGGGTGCCGTCCGTCACGTAGTGCACGCACACCTTGCGGCATTCGGCAGGTTCGGCTGCAACACCGCGGTACTTCGGCGCGCCGAAGCCGTCGTTGCCGCCGTCGGTGGGTCTGGCGAGGATCGTCGCCGCCCGTACCCTGGCCTCCCCCACCAGCTCGTGTTGCCGGACCGCGAGGTCGCGCAGGTACAGCGTCGCCAGGTGCGGGTCGGGAGCCTGCACGTCGCCGAACCTCGCCCGAACGGCGTCGAGGGCGAACAGGGACGAGGCCCGCTCGAGCGCGTAGGTGGCGGGCCCGATCTGACCCTGGGCGAGGCCACGGGACAGCGCGTCAGCGGGAGCCGGCGCGAGCACCGGGAGACCCGCCTCGAGCCGGACCCGCATGGCATCGTGCGGGACCACGCGTGACCCGGCCCCTCCACGCGGCGCCGCCGAGACCGGGACGGTCACGAGGACCAGCACGCAAGCGAGCCCCGCCACGATGGGTCGCAGCGGAGCACGGAGGTTCCGAGGTCGAACGGGCATGGCGCCAGGCTACACCCGAGCCCTCGCACAGGCGACGCGCCGAGCGAGCTCGCCGAGCGGCGCTACAGCTGCAGGATCGGGCAGGTGAGCGTACGGGTGATGCCCTCGAGCTCCTGCATCGGCATCACGGTTCCCTTGGCGAGCACGTCGAGGTCGGCAGCCTCCGCGCGCGCGACCACGTCGTAGGGGCCCGTGACCGGGTCGACCGCGACGACCCCATCGATCCCGCGCACCTGCTCGGTCACCTGTGCAGCTTTGCCGACCTCGGTCTGGATCAAGATGTAGGCGCTGACCATCTGAGCCTCCTCACGCGTCCCCCGCATCCGCGTCGCCGTCCGTCGCGGCGTCGCCTGCATCGTTCGTGGCGGCCGGTGTGGCCGGTGTGTCCCCTTCGTCGGTGCGCAGTGCCCCGCGAGCCTTGCCCAACAGCCCCTCGGCGGCGTCCACCGCCTTGTCGAACGCCGGCTTCGCCTTGCCGACGAGCTGATCGGCCTTCTCGGCCGTGCGATCGATCACCGGCTTGGCCGACTCGAACGTCGGCCCGGCCTTCTCGCGAGCTTTCTCCAGCATCGGCTCGGCCTTGGAGACCAGCTCGTCGGCGGCCTCCTTCGCCTTGCCGAGCGCCGGCTGAGCCTTCTCGGCGAGGTCGTCGACGGCCTCCTTCGCACGGTCGAGGAACGACTTGTCGTCGGGCACGCAGCACCTACCTTTCCCGGTTCGGGAGAAGCATCGTCGCGGGGGGCACACCGCGCTGGCAAACCCGCTGCTCACCGGGCGCGCCGATGGGTCGACTCGTCGGCGCTTCGGTGGCCCGTGGCCACAGGGCGATGGTCGCGAAGCGTCTCAGGTGGTGGGGTCCGGCCCGGGCATCGGCACCTCGGTGGCCCGAGGTTCCTCGGTCTCGGCGATCTCCCCAGGGTGGTCCAGGGCCGGGATCGCGAGCGCGAACCACGCCACGATGGCCGCCGCGAGCGCGAGCGCCGAGGCGCCCGCGTACAGCGTGCCCGACCCGAGGTGCTGATAGACGTACCCGCCGACCCCTGCCCCCACGATCGGACCGATGCCGAACCCGACCATCTGCGCGACCGAGTTGCCGGTCGAGTACAAGGTCTGCGGCAGCAGCCGGCCGACGATCACGACGCCGGTGGTGAACAGCAGGCTGAACCCGACACCTTCGAACACGGTGAGCAGTGACAGCGCCGTCGGGTTCGAGATCGTTCCCCACAACAGGAAGCCGGTTCCGTACACGACGCAGCCGAGCGCATAGACGCGACGCAGCCCGAACCGCCGCTGCAGCCGCGACGACGACCGCATCACGGGCACCTCGACGAGTCCGCCGAGAGCCGTGCCGATGCCGACGAGCAGCGGGCCACCACCTTCGTCGCTGATCTTCAGGGCGATGAAGTTCCAGGCGGCGTTGAAGCCCGTCCACACGAGCAGGACCGCGGCGAGGAACCCCCAGAACCGCGGCGCCTCTCGGAACACCGCGCCGACCGACCCGAGGCGCCCGTGAACCACCACGCCATGTGGCCGGTCCCGCACGACGGTGAAGGACCACCCGAACACGAGCAGCGTCGAGATCGCGAAGATCGGCATCGCCCACCCGACCCCCGAGCGCTGCAGCACGAACCCGAACCCGAGGCACCCGGCTGCGTAGGTCAGACTCTCCCAGCTCCGGATGCGCCCGTAATCGGACATACGTTCATCGCCGAGGTGCACGAGGGCGATCGCGTCGACGTTGGGACCGTTGGCCACCATGAACGCCGACTGCACGAAGGCCGCGACCATCAGGGCGCCCGGGCCGTCCACGAGGTTCATCGCGAGCGCGGCGACGGCCGATCCCAGCGCGCCGAGCTGCAGCGCGGTCCGCCGTCCGATCCTCGTATCGGCGACATGGCCCCACACGGGGTTCACGAGCAGGCGCGCCACCGACATGGCGGCGATCACGAGCCCGATCTGGCTTCCGCTCAGGTCGTGGAACCCGTCGAGGTACAGCGCGAGGAACGGGAAGAACGCGGCGATGCCGAACCCGAAGAACAGGAACAGGCCCTGCACGGCGACGGCGGGACGAACCTCGGTGCGGGCCACGCGCCTCACGGTAACAAGCGGCCGTCGTGGCGCCCGTTGGATCGACAGCCCCAGGGAGGCTCTGCGAGACTGCGCGGCCATGGCCGAGGATCAGCAAGCGGTCGGTCGGGCGCTCGCCGAGGCGTGGCAGGCCGTCGCCGAGCTCGACCCGGAACACGATCTCTCGCTGCCGTTCCCGGGTGAGCGCGTGGGGGTCGTCGGAGCCGGCGGCACGCTCGGGGTCGCACGTGCCTACGCGGCGCTGCGCGAAGACGCCGGCCACGGCGTCACGGACGCGGCTGCCCCCGACGATCTGCCCCGACGTCCATTCGACCGCGTGCTGCTGCTATCGGCCACCGGCGACGATCCGTCACTCGTTGCGCTCACCGGATGGCTGCGAGACGAGGCGATCCTCGCGATCGCCGTCGGCATGCCGACCGACAGCCCCGTGGGCGAGCTCGCTGGCGCTCACGTGCCGGTGCCCCCGGCTGAGGGCCCGGGCGGTGCGCACGGTGCGTGGGCCTCGACCGCCTACGCGATGCTCCGGCACGCCGTGACCGGCGAGACCACCGAC
>Ga0299913_10002673_pt1 | contig 14199 bp, 14 predicted proteins | sample RVTome_9_FD_201360 | JGI IMG/M metagenome (GOLD analysis project Ga0299913, IMG submission 201360) | Soil microbial communities from uranium-contaminated site in the Upper Colorado River Basin, Wyoming, United States - RVT155D38 (version 2) ... | reverse complement strand
GCGAAGTACGCGGCACTCGTCTCCTCCGCGTCGGAGGGCGCGGTCACCACTGGTCCTCGGCTCGCCCGCGCGCTCAACGCCCGCTGAGCGCGCCAGCCCTCGGCGATTCCCACCGCGCGGGCGTAACGGACAGGAGGTGGCCGGATTCCCATCGGGTGGGCGCATCGGCAAGGCTGGCGGTCGTTCCGCATGTTCGATGCTGCCATGGGGCGAGATTTCCGCCAGTGAGTCGGCGATACGCCCGGTGGGTGGGATTCGTCCGCATCGGCGCCACACGAGCGAGCACTCCACGGTCGCCGCGACGGGGGCGGTGCGGAACGGGAGTTTCGGTGGGGGTTGACAGCGCTGCTAGGGTTCGACCCATGTCACAGGAGCGCGGCATGACCGCCGCCAGCCCGAGCATGCATTCGGCGACCGCCGGATTGCTCGGCATGCTCCTCGTACTCGCGATTCTTCGGCTCGTCATTCTTCTTGGATGGCGGGATGGAGGACGCGCAAGGGACTAGAAAGCCCCGAAACGCAGCGAAGCCACCATCCCGCCAGGCCAAGAGCCTCGGCGGGATTCTTGTTTGTCGACGAGGAACCGAACCGATGACAGCCCTCAGACTCCCGGACGACCAGCCGCCATCGCCGGCGCGCACCGTTGCCCCGCGCATCGGTGCCCGCGCCGTCTGCGAGGCGCTGGTCCGCGAGGGCGCCACCACGATCTTCGGCTACCCGGGCGGCACGGTCCTGCCGATCTACGACGTGCTGCGCGAGTTCCCGCTGCGCCACATCCTGGTCCGCCACGAGCAGGGCGGCGCCCACGCGGCCGACGGCTTCAGCCGCGCCACCGGAGGGGTGGGCGTCGCCATCGCCACCAGCGGGCCTGGAGCCATCAACCTCGTCACCGGGCTGGCGACCGCGATGATGGACAGCGTCCCCATGGTCGCCATCACCGGCAACGTGCCCCGCGCGCTGCTGGGCAAGGACGCCTTCCAGGAGACCGATATCGTCGGCATCGCGCTGCCGGTCACGAAGTACGCGACCGTGGTCATGGACCCCGACGAGGTCCCGCTGGCGATGGCCGAAGCCTTCGAGATCGCGCGTTCCGGCCGCCCCGGCCCGGTGCTCCTGGACTTCCCGAAGGACGTGCTGCAGATCGAGACCTCGGCGCCCCACCCGGAACCGCACGAGCTGCGCCTCCCCGGCCTGCTTCGGCCGGTGCGCGGCGACGTCCCGGAGGCCGACGAGCTGGCCGAGCTCATCGCCCGGGCGGAGCGGCCGCTCATCCTGGCCGGCCACGGCGTCCAGATCGCCGATGCCACCGAGCTGCTGCGCCAGGTCGCCGAGCGGTCGGAGGTGCCGGTCGCGCACACCCTGCTGGGCATCGGCAACATGGACGAGACGCATCGGCTGTCCGCCGGCTACGCCGGCATGCATGGCTGGATGCACGTGAACAAGGCCATCCAGCAGTGCGACCTGCTGATCGGGATCGGCTGCCGATACGACGACCGGATCACGGGCAAGACCTCGACCTTCGCGCCGCGCGCCACGATCGTCCACGTCGATGTCGACAGATCCGAGATCGGCAAGAACGTGCGGACCGACCTCGGCATCGTCGCCGATGCCGGCGACCTGCTGGCCGCGCTGCTGAGGCGCCTGCCACAGTCCGAGCCGCGGACCGCATGGCTCGAGCAGATCGCGGAGTGGCGCGTCGTCAGCGAGGCGCGCTCGTGGCACGGCTCCGGTGCCTGGCGCGAGGGGCGGCTGTCGGCCGACTACGTCGTGGATCGGATCGGCGAGGCGACAAACCACGCCGCCACGCTCGTCAGCGACGTCGGGCAGAACCAGATGTGGGCGGCGCGCTACTTCGGCTTCCGCAAGCCGTTCCACCACCTGTCCTCCGGAGGGCTGGGGACGATGGGCTACGCCGTGCCGGCGGCCATGGGCGCCGCGCTCGGTGCGCCCGAGCGCGAGACGTGGGCGGTCGTCGGCGACGGCGGCTTCCAGATGACGATGCAGGAGCTCGCGACCCTGGTGCAGGACCAGATCCCGGTGCGGATCGCGGTCCTCAACAACCATCGGCTCGGGATGATCCGGCAGTGGCAGGAGATCATCTACGACGAGAACTATCACTCCGCCGAGCTGCTCGGCCCCGACCTCGTGCGGCTGTGCGAGGCCTACGGCATCCCCGCCTGGCGCGCGACGAAGCCCGACGAGGTGGACGGCGTCATCGCCGAGGCGCGCAAGGCACCTGGCCCGGCACTCATCGACTTCCACCTCGATGAGGCGCAGAACGTGTACCCGATGATGCTGCCCGGCAAGGGGCTGTCCGACATGGTCGAGGGGGGCGCCGAATGATGGCGACGGCCCCGCGGCGCCAGACGCTGCCAGCCGGCGAGCCGGATGCCGAGCATCGCCGTCACGTCGTGAGCGCCCTCGTCGTCGACCGGCCCGGCACGCTGAATCGCGTCTCCGGGCTCCTCCGCGCGCGGAGCTTCAACATCGAGTCGCTCACCGTGGGCACCACCCATGAGCCGGGCAAGTCGCGGATGACGATCGCCATTCGTGGCGACGACGGTCACCTGCGCCAGGTGCTCGCCCAGCTCGAGCGCGTGATCGACGTGCTCGAGGTCCACGACCTGACCACCGTCCCTCACGTGGAGCTCGAGCTGGCGCTGGTCGAGCTCGAGCCACCTGACGGCGCCAATGGCGAGGCTCGTCTGCGGGCGGCGCTCGACGCGGCCGGCGGGCAGCTCATCACTCCGGCAGACGGCAGCTGGCGCGCCCGGCTCACCGCCACCCCGACCGAGATCGACCGCGCCCTCGAGGCGCTGCGGCCGCTGGGCCTGCGCCGCCTCGTGCGCGCCGGCGCGGTTGCCATGACCACCACCGCCCAGACCACCTCGACCGAGATCGGAGATCCCAGGGAATGACGAAGCTCATCTACGACGCCGACATCGATCCGTCGGCGCTCGACGGTCAGACCGTGGCGGTCATCGGCTACGGCAGCCAGGGCGAGGCGCACTCGCGGAACCTCTTCGAGTCGGGGGTCGACGTCGTGGTCGGGCTGCGACCGGAATCCGCGTCGGCCGAGCGCGCACGCGAGGCCGGCCTGCGCGTGACCGATGCCGGTGCGGCGACGGCCGATGCCAGCGTGGTGATGATGCTCGTGCCGGACACGGCGGCGCCATCGGTCTACCACGGTGAGGTGCAGCCGAACCTGCGGGACGGCGCGCTCCTGATGTTCGCCCACGGCTTCAACATCCACTTCGGCGAGGTCGACCCGCCGGGCGGGATCGACGTCGGCATGGTCGCGCCGAAGGGACCGGGCCACCTGGTCCGCCGCCTGTACGAGGGCGGCGGTGGCGTGCCGGCCCTGTTCGCGGTCCACCGCGACGCCACCGGCACGGCCCGCGCACGGACCCTCGCATACGCGCGCGGGATCGGCGCGGGGCGAGCCGGCATCCTCGAGACGACCTTCGCCGAGGAGACCGAGACGGACCTGTTCGGGGAGCAGGCCGTCCTGTGCGGCGGCACGACGGCGCTGGTGCAGGCCGCGTTCGAAACGCTGGTCGACGCCGGCTACCAGCCGGAGCTCGCCTACTTCGAGACGATGCACGAGCTGAAGCTGATCGTCGACCTCATGTACCAGGGCGGCCTGCAGTACATGCGCTACTCCATCAGCGACACCGCCGAGTACGGCGACTACGTCTCCGGGCCGCGGATCATCAACGACGCCACCCGCGCCGAGATGAAGCGGATCCTGGCCGAGATCCAGGACGGCTCGTTCGCGCGGCGCTGGATCGAGGAGGGGCGCCGCGGGGCGCCGGAGTTCCGGCGCCTGCGGGCCGAGAACGCGAACGCGCGGATCGAGCAGGTCGGCGCCGAGCTGCGCAGCCACATGGCCTTCATCAACCCCAAGGCCGCGCCCGACGGCTGGGCCGCCGGCGGCGCAAAGGCCGAGGTCAGTGGCGCCGAAGGGGTGGCCTGAATGCCGCGCATCCGGATCTTCGACACCACGCTGCGCGACGGAGAGCAGACGCCGGGCGCCGCGCTGACCGTCGACGAGAAGGTCAGCGTCGCGAAGCAGCTGGCGCGCCTGAAGGTCGACGTCATCGAGGCGGGATTCCCGGCGGCGTCGCCCGGTGAGGCGGAGGCGGTGCGCCGCATCTCGGACGAGGTCGGCGGCTCGAAGGGCTCGCCGGCCATCGCCGCGCTTGCTCGCTGCGTCCCGGCCGACGTGACCGTGGCCGCAGCGGCCCTGGAGCCGGCACGCAAGCGGCAGCTTCACGTGTTCATCGCCACCTCCGACATCCACATCACCCACAAGCTGCGCTCCACGCGTGACGAGGTGCTGGAGCGCATCCGGCAGTGCGTCGGCCAGGCGCGCGAGATGGTCGGGCCCGATCACGACGTCGAGTTCAGCGCCGAGGACGCCTCTCGCACCGAGCTGCCGTTCCTCCTCGCCGCGTACGAAGCGGCCGTCGAGGCGGGCGCATCGGTCATCAACGTGCCCGACACCGTCGGCTACGCGGAGCCGAAGGAGTTCGCCGCGATCGTGAAGCAGGTCGTGAAGCTGTGTGGGCGCCGCGCGATCGTCAGCACCCACTGCCACAACGACCTGGGCCTCGCCACGGCGAACACACTGGCCGGCGTCCAGTCCGGGGCGCGGCAGGTCGAGGTCACCGTCAACGGCCTGGGCGAGCGGGCGGGCAACGCGGCGCTCGAGGAGGTCGTGATGGCGCTCCGCACGCGCCCCGGCCAGTTCCGCACCGCCACCGCCACCGTGGCCACCGAGCAGCTGACCGCCACGAGCCGCCTGGTCAGCTACCTCACCGGCATCCCGGTGCAGCCGAACAAGAGCATCGTGGGAGCCAACGCGTTCGCACACGAGTCCGGGATCCACCAGGACGGCTTCCTGAAGAACCCGCTGACCTACGAGATCATGACCCCCGCCTCGGTCGGGCTGTCGGGGTCGACCCTGACCCTCGGCAAGCTCTCGGGTCGCGCCGGCTTCGACGAGCGGCTGCGGATGCTCGGCATCCACGTCGAGCCCGAGGTGCTGGACAGCCTGTATGCCGAGGCGATCGGCCTGGCGGACCAGAAGAAGCAGGTGACCGATGCGGACCTGCTCGCCCTCGCGGAGCAGCACGCCGACCCCGTCCCGCAGCTCGTCCAGATCGAGCATTGGGCGGCCGCCTCCCGGCAGGGCGAGTCGAGCTCCGGCAACGTCTCCCTGTTCTACGAGGGCCGGACCTTCCGGGCGTTCGCCGGCGGCAACGGGCCGGTCGACGCGCTGCTCTCGGCGGTCGACAACGCGCTGGAGCAGATCATCGCGGGGCGTCCGCAGCTCCTGGACTACCAGCTGAAGAGCATCGGCCAGGGGGAGGACGCGCAGGGCGAGGCGACGGTGAAGATCGCCGCGCCGGCATCCGACGGCGACGTCCCCGAGGTGTTCACCGGCCACGGCCTCTCCACGAACGTGGTGGAGGCGTCGTTGCGAGCGTACCTGGCCGCCGTGAACAAGCTGATCGCGGCGCACCCGGTCGCGGCCGACGCGGTCGCCGCCGCGCGCGCTCGACGCACGACCGGGCGTCAGCCGGCCGGCGCCGGGAGCTCGGCGTGAGGGAGCACCGCGTCGCCTCCCTGCCCGGTGACGGCATCGGTCCGGAGGTCTGCGACGTCGCGCGCCGCGTCGTGGACGCCGCCGGCGCGCGGTTCGACTTCGAGGTGACGTGGGACGAGCAGCCGGTCGGCGGCACGGCCATCGATGCCGAGGGAACGCCGCTGCCGCCCTCGACCCTCGAGGCGTGCCGAAGGGCCGATGCCGTGCTGCTCGGCGCGGTCGGCGGTCCCGCGTGGGACGACCCCTCCGCGGAGCATCGCCCGGAGGACGCGCTCCTCTCGCTGCGATCGGAGCTCGAGCTGTTCGCGAACCTTCGGCCGGTCACGGCCTACGACGCGCTGGCGACGGCCTCGCCACTGCGGCCCGAGGTCCGGCAGGGCGCCGACCTGCTGATCCTGCGCGAGCTGACCGGCGGCCTCTACTTCGGCCGGCCCAAGGGTCGCTCCGCGGAGGGCGGGGTCGAGTCGGCGGTCGACACGCTGCGCTACTCGCGGCCGGAGATCGAGCGGATCGTCGAGCTCGGCTTCTCCCTGGCCGAGGGCCGTCGCGGGCACCTGACGAGCGTCGACAAGGCGAACGTCCTCGCCTCGAGCCGGCTGTGGCGGCAGGTGGTGATCGAGGTCGCCGAGCGGCACCCGGGCGTGCGCGTCGAGCACGCGCTCGTGGACTCGGCCGCGTATCTGCTCCTCACCCAGCCGACGCACTACGACGTGATCGTGACCGAGAACCTGTTCGGCGACATCCTGTCCGACGAGGCGGCCGCGATCTCCGGATCGCTGGGCCTCATGGCCTCCGCGAGCCTCGGCACCAGGACGACCCCGAAGGGTCGCTTCGGGCTGTACGAGCCGGTCCACGGCTCCGCCCCGTCGATCGCCGGCCAGGGCGTGGCGAACCCGCTGGCGACGGTGGCCAGCGCCGCCATGATGCTGCGCTGGTCGCTCGGCGAGGGTTCGGCCGCAGACGCCGTGCAGGCTGCCGTCGAGGCAGCCATCGAGGACGGGCCGCGAACCGGCGACCTCGGCGGATCCGACGGCACCGAGGCGGTCGCCGAGTTCGTGCTGGGGCGCATCGGCCATGCGCTGGAGGTGCCGGCATGAGCGAGCCGATCCTCCTGTACGACACGACCCTCCGGGACGGCACGCAGCGCGAGGGCCTGGTCCTCAGTCTGGCCGACAAGCTGAAGATCGCCCGCCGCCTGGACGAGGCCGGCTTCCCGTATGTCGAGGGCGGGTGGCCGGGTTCGAACCCGAAGGACGAGGAGTTCTTCGCCGCCGCCCGCGGCATGACCTTCCGGCACGCCAAGCTGGCGGCCTTCGGCTCCACCCGACATCGGTCCAACCGGGCCGAGGACGACCCGAACATCCGGGCGCTGCTGGCGGCCGATACGCCGGTGACCACGATCTTCGGCAAGAGCTGGCTGCTCCACGTGACCGAGGTGCTGGGCGCAACGCCGGAGGAGAACCTCGCGATGATCGGCGACTCGGTGGCGCACCTGCGCGCCGCCGGCCGCGAGGTCGTGTACGACGCCGAGCACTTCTTCGACGGCTTCAAGGCCGATGCGGCCTATGCGAAGGCAACCCTGCGCGCGGCGATCGACGCCGGCGCGACGACGGTGGTGCTGTGCGACACGAACGGCGGCTGCCTCACCGACGAGGTGGCCGCCATGACGCGGGACGTGGGTGCCGATCTGGGTCGGGGCGTGACCCTCGGCATCCACGTCCACGATGACGCTGGCCTGGCGGTCGGTAACTCCCTCGCCGCCGTCCAGGCCGGCGCCACTCACGTCCAGGGCACGATCAACGGCTACGGCGAGCGCTGCGGCAACGCGAACCTCGTGACGATCTGGGCGAACCTGGCCCTGAAGCTCGGTCGCGCCACCGTCCCGGCCGGGGACGACCTGTCCCATCTGCCGGAGCTCTCGCGGTTCGTGGCGGAGGTCGTGAACATCGCGCCCGATGCCCACGCGCCGTACGTCGGCACCAGCGCCTTCGCCCACAAGGGCGGGGTGCACGGGGCCGCAACCGTGCGCGTCGAGCAGGCGTACCAGCATGTCGAGCCCTCGCGGGTCGGCGGCACCTCCCGCCTGGTGGTCAGCGAGCTGGGCGGCAAGGCCAACGCCGCATGGCGCGTCCGGCAGCTCGGATCGGTGGCGACCGATGGGCTCGACCCGGCGGAGCTGTCGCGGGTCGTGAAGCAGCTGGAGGCCGAAGGCGCATCGTTCGAGGGCGCCGATGCCTCCTTCGAGCTCCTCGTCCGCCGGCGCCACCCCGACTACGTCGCGCCATTCCGGATCGTCGACTTCACGGTCATCGTCGAGCGCCGCAACGGTGCCTTCCCCCGCGCCGAGGCGAGCGTCAAGGTCGAGGTCGACGGCGAGGTGCTGCACACCGCGGCAGACGGCAACGGGCCGGTGAACGCCCTCGACCTGGCACTGCGCAAGGCGCTGGGCGCCTTCTACCCCGCGCTCGACGGCGTGCACCTCGTCGACTACAAGGTCCGGATCATCGACGGCGACGCGGCGACCGCCGCGAGGACACGCGTGATCATCGAGACGGGCCACGAGTCGGGCACCTGGATCACGGCCGGCGCCGATGCCAACATCATCGCCGCCTCGCTTGCGGCCCTGCACGACTCGCTGGAGTACGCGATCTGGCGGCTCGACGCGCGCCCGGAGCGACGCGACGAGCGGAGCGCCGGGCACGCCGAGGCGCGCCGGCGCGCCCCGCAGCCTGCCGGGGAGGCAACATGACCGCCGTCGAGCCGCGGGCGGGACGCCCGAGCCCGCGGGAGGCCGGCATCGGCGCCTTCGCGTACTTCGAGGGTGCCGTGGTACCCATCGAGGACGCATCGGTCTCGATCGCGACCCATTCGTTCAACTACGGGACGGCGGTGTTCGAGGGCATCCGCGCCTACCTCCAGGAGGACGGCTCGACGTCGCTGCTGTTCGGCCGGGAGCATTACGAGCGGCTGCTGCGCAATGCGCGCCTGGTGCGAGCCGAGGTGCCGGAGACGGCGCAGGCGCTGGTCGAGATCACGCTCGACCTCATCCGGCAGAACGGGCACGGCGGCGACGTCTACATCCGGCCGCTCATCTACAAGTCGGCGCCGAACATCCGGGTCCAGCTCACCGGCCTGGACGACCGGATCGCGATCTTCACCATGCCGCTCGGCGACTACCTGCCGACCGGTGGCATCCGCGTCACCGTGTCGGGTTGGCAGCGGGTCAGCGACAACGCCATCCCCGCGCGCGGCAAGATCACCGGCTCGTACGTCAACGCCGCCTTCGCCGCCGAGGACGCGCATGCCGCGGGATACGACGACGCGATCCTGCTGACCGGCGACGGGCACGTGGCCGAGGCATCGGCCGCCAACCTGTTCGTGGTCTTCGGTCGCGAGGTGGCGACACCGCCGCTGGTGGACGACGTCCTGGCGGGCATCACGCGTCGCGCGATCATGCAGATCGCCGCCGACGCCGGCTACGACGTCGTGGAGCGGCGGATCGACCGCTCCGAGCTGTACCTCGCCGACGAGGTCTTCCTCACCGGCACCGGCGTCCAGGTGGCGCCGATCGCCTCCATTGATGACCGGCCCATCGTCTCGGATGGGTTCCCGGTCTCCCTCGACATCCAGCGCCGCTACTTCGCGGCCGTGCGCGGGACGGACCCACGCTACGCATCCTGGCTCACCCCCGTTTCCTGAGGAGCTGTCCCGATGACCCTGTCCCCCTCCGACACACGCCCCGCAACCAGCGGGAGCCTGCATCTCGAGCGCTGGTCTGCCACCTCCGGCAGCGAGCGAGGTTCGCGCGCCAACCTGGTCCTGGCCGGCGGCGGGCACCGCTGGCGCGCCAACGCCGACGGCAACGGGGCGATCGACGCGCTCATGCGCGCGGTCGACAACGCGATCGCACCGCTCCTCGGCGACGGGGTCGTCCTGACCGCGTTCGACGTGCATGCCACGCGCGCCGGGCACGAGGCGACCGCATCGGTCACCGTCAGCGTCCAGCGGCGCGATCAGCCCGACGCACCCACGTACTCCGGTGGCGGGCTGGACGACAACGTGCTCCAGGCCAGCGTCGTGGCCTACATCGACGCGGTGAACGCGCTGGTCGCCGCGGAGGGCATCGACATCGCGTCGGCCGTCCCCTCCCCCGGCGACACCGACCTCGCGGAGACCGATCCCGAGCACCGCTCGTCCTCCAAGGACCGCATCATGTCCGCCTACAACGGCTGAGGGCTCTCCGGCATCGGCATTGGGGGAGCAGGACGAGGGCCGGTCTCGGCGCGCGCCTTGCATTGGGTGAGCCATACCGCACTGAGGCATGACTTCGATGACCGAACCCGAGGATCGCCGCGAGGGCGGCGCCTGGATCGGACAGCACCCCGACGAGAACACCGAACGGGTTCGCGAAGGGCTGGACGAGGGCGCCGAGCGCGTCGCCGTCACCAACAACGAGGCGGGCGAGGGAGCCGACGGCGACGCCTGGCCACATGGCCACCGCGAGGGCGACCAGGCGCGTGACGACGACGTGCGGCGCGCCGGCGAGAACGGCTGACGAAGCGAAATCGGATGACGAGAGGAGAGATCCGTGACCGAGGATCGTGAAGACACGCACGCCGACGAGGATGATGCCACCAGCGTCACCGGCCCGACCGGCACCCCGCCGGACGAGGGCATGGCCTACGACCGGTCCATGACCGACGAGGACGAGGCGAACATCCCGGCCGAATCGGACGCCGATCCCGAAGCCTGACCCGCGCCGACCGGGCGCTACCATCTGGAGCATGCCCGAGCCCCAGGTGATGACCGTCACCGGCCCCCTGCGCACCGATGCGCTGGGGGTCGTCGATGCGCACGACCATCTCTTCCTGCGCACCCCGGCACTCCCCGGTGACGAGTTCGACGATCTGGAGCGCTCCACGGCCGAGGCGCTGGAGGGCCGGGCCAGCGGGATCGGGACGATCGTCGACATGACGCCGATCGGGCTCGGCCGGCGACCCGACCTGCTCCGCGCGGTGTCGGAGAGGACCGGCATCCCGATCGTCGCCGCCACGGGCTATCACCGCGACGCCCACTATCCCGACGGCCACTGGGTGCACGACGCCGCGGTCGAGACACTCGCCGAGCGGATCGTGCGCGATCTCGCGATCGGCATGCACCCGACCGATTGGGACGACCCGGATGCCGCGCCGGATGCGGCACGGGCGGGCGCCATCAAGGCGGGCGCTTCCTACCACCGGGCCAGCGAATCGGAGCGGCGACGGCTCGAGGCCTGCGCGATCGGCAGCCTTCGCGGCGGTGTCGCGATCCTCGTGCACACCGAGGTCGGCACGTTCGGCCACGAGATCGTGGACATCCTGACCGGACACGGCGTCGAGCCGCATCGGATCATCCTCGCCCACCTCGACCGCAACCCCGACGCGGAGCTGCACGCCGAGATCGCCGCGCGCGGCGTCTATCTCGAATACGACACGATGGGCCGCACGAAGTATCGGCCGGACAGCGAGCTGGTCGATCTCATCGAGCGCGTGGCGGCGGCCGGGCATCTCGACCGGCTGCTGCTCGGCCAGGACATCGGCCGGCGGTCGATGCTGCGCGCCTACGGCGGCGGCCCGGGCATGCGCTACCTGATGGAGCGGTTCGTGCCGCGCGTGCGCCGCCGGATCGGCGACGACGCCACCGATGCGATCCTCGTCACCAACCCGGCGCGCGCCTTCGCGCTGGAGCCGGCGGCGTGACCGATCGGTACGGCGTGCTGGTAGTCGGCGCCGGCTCGGCGGGATCGTCGGCGGCGATCAGTGCCGCGCGCGCCGGTGCGCGGACCCTGCTCGTGGATCGGCTGGCGTTCATGGGCGGCACCTCGACGGCGGTGCTCGACACCTTCTACGCGTTCTACACGCCCGGCGACGCTCCACGCAGGGTGGTCGGCGGCCTCGGCTGGGAGGTCGTGCGTCGCCTGACCGACGCGGGCGTCGCGTTCGAGCGCCCGAACACGTACGGCGCCGGCACGGGGGTGACCTACGACCAGGAGACGCTCAAGGTGCTCTGGGAGGAGCTTGCCGCCGATGCGGGCGTCGACCTCCTGCTCCACACCTGGGCCACCGGCGTGCGCGTCGAGGAGAGCCGCATCGGTGGCGTGCGCCTCTGGAACAAGGGCGGCGAACGCTGGGTCGAGGCGGACATCGTGGTCGACGCCTCCGGCGATGCCGACCTCGTTGCGCTGGCCGGCCTCCCGCACGACAACGCCGCGCAGCAGGGTCGTGTGCAGTCGCTGTCCACCCTGTTCAAGCTGGCGAACGTGGACGTGGCGCGCGCCGCATCGCTGCCGAAGGCGGAGCTCTGGGATCGCATGCGCGAGGCGGCGGCCTCGGGTGACTACGCGCTGCCGCGCATCGAGGGCTCGTGGCACCGCACGCCGTTCGAGGGCGTGGTGCTGATCCACATGACGCGCATCCCGAACGTCGACGCCACTGACCCGGTCCAGCTGACCCGTGCCGAGGTCGAGGGCCGCCGCCAGGTGCGCGAGTACGCGCGCTTCCTGCGGGACCGCGTTCCGGGCTTCGAGTCGTCGGTTGTGGTGGCCACCTCGCCCGCCATCGGCATCCGCGAGTCGCGCCGCATCCACGGCGACTACGTCCTCACCCGGGACGACGTGCTGGGCGGTCGCCGCTTCGACGACGAGATCGCGCTGTGCGGCGCGCCGATCGAGGATCACCATGCCGGCGGCGACACCGAGTGGCAGTACGTCGGCGACGGCGGCGTGTACGGCGTCCCCTACCGGGCGCTGCTGCCGGCCGGCAGCGAGGGGATGCTCGTCGCCGGCCGCTGCTTCAGCTCGACCCACGACGCCCACGCATCGGCGCGCTCGATGGCGACCTGCATGGCGATGGGCCAGGCGGCCGGCACGGCCGCCGCCATGGCGGCGGCCGCCGGCATCGCGCCGCGGGCGGTCGACGTCGGCCTGCTCCGCGAGCGGCTCGCCGCCGATGGCGCGCTCCTCGACCCCGCCGAGCCCGTGGCCGCCGCCGGGGCCGACCGATGACCGGGGTGGAGCTGCGCGGAGGTCGGGTGGCGGACGCGATTCGCCAGCATCGGCTGATCGCCATCCTTCGGCGTGTCGAGCCGCGCGACAGCCTGCTGGCGCTGGTCGACGAGCTCGCCGATGCCGGCGTCCGCGTCTTCGAGATCACGATGGATGCCGCTGCGGGGGCGGAGGATCTCGCCGCGGTGCGCGAGCGCCTGGACGGGCGAGACGGCGTGGTGGTGGGCGCCGGGACGATCCTCCACCGCCGGCAGCTGGACGAGGCGCTCGGGGTGCACGCCGACTTCGGGGTGGCCCCGGTCTTCGACCCCCGGCTCATGGCCGCGGCGCTCGAGGCCGGCCTTCCGTTCGTGCCGGGCGGCATGACGCCGACCGAGATCGCGCGGGCGTGGGAGGGGGGCGCCACGTTCGTGAAGCTGTTTCCCGCCTCGGCCGTGGGACCGAGCTTCGTGCGCGAGCTGCGCGGGCCGCTGCCCGACCTGGCGCTGATCCCGACCGGCGGCATCGACGCGGTCAACGCGGCCTCGTTCCTGTCGGCCGGTGCGGCCGCGATCGGCATCGGCAGTGCCCTGGCGCGCGCCGATGCGGCGACGCGACGCGCGCTCGTGCGCTCGGTGATGACGGTCGCGCCGGTATGAGCCGCTTCGAGGGCCGCGTGGTGCTCGTCACCGGCTCGACCGGTATGGCCGCATCGGCGGCTCGCGCGCTGGCGGCGGAAGGGGCGACGCTCTTCGTCACCTCGCGGACGCCAGAGCACGCGGAGGCGCTCGGCACGGAGCTCGGAGCCGGCTGGCGCGCGGCGGACCTGTCCCGCGAGCAGGACGCGGATGCCGCCGTTGCGGAGTGCGTGGAACGCCACGGCCGCCTGGATGCGCTGTACGCCGTGGCCGGCATCAGCGGGCGCCGCTACGGGGATGGGCTCCTCCACGAGGCGACGCTCGATGGCTGGGAGACGGTGATGGCGACGAACGTCACCAGCCTGTTCCTCGTCGCGCGGGCCGCCGTCCGCCAGATGCTGGCCCAGGAGCCGGACGCCGACGGCTCGCGGGGCGTGCTGCTGGCGATGTCCAGCGCACTCGCCCGGCATCCCTCAGCCACCCACTTCGGGACGCATGCCTATGCCGCGAGCAAGGGGGCGATCGAGTCCTTCACCCGCGCCGTCGCGGCCGCCTACGCAAGCCATGGCATCCGGATGAACGCGATCGCGCCGTCGCTGGTGGCCACCCCGATGAGCGAGCGCGCGCAGGCCGATCCCGCGATCCGGGCCTACCTGCGCGAGAAGCAGCCGCTGGCCGGCGGGCCGATCGACGCCGATGCCGTGACGCCCGTCGCACTCCACCTGCTGAGCCGCGAGTCGCGGATGATCACCGGACAGGTGATCGCGGTCGACGCCGGCTGGAGCGTCAGCGAGCCGGGATCTCCGCCGTCGTCCTGACCGGCGGAGCCGCTTCCTCCTCGACGTCGAAGCGGACGTCGATCGCATATCGCTCGGCGGCGTAGCGCGTCTCGGTCGCCTCGACCGGGCGACCCTGCGTGTCGACGATCA
>Ga0299913_10002672_pt1 | contig 14201 bp, 14 predicted proteins | sample RVTome_9_FD_201360 | JGI IMG/M metagenome (GOLD analysis project Ga0299913, IMG submission 201360) | Soil microbial communities from uranium-contaminated site in the Upper Colorado River Basin, Wyoming, United States - RVT155D38 (version 2) ... | reverse complement strand
GGTGCACCGTCGAGCCGTTGTCGGTGTTGAACGTGACCCCGTGCCCGCCGAGGTCCGTGTCGATCCGACGGCCGGTGAGCATGCTGGTGTGGTTCGGCATCGTGCGGGTCACCTCGACCGCGGTGCGGGCGTTCGGCGTACGGGCGCCCTGGTGCCGCGACGACCTCGGCCCGCTCGCCCCCACGCTCCCCGTCAGGCCGTCCGTCGCCGGCCCCACAGGCGGCTCCTCCCGACCCTAACCGGAAGGACTGTCTGCGGGGGGCTCCTTCCCCACACGCACCACCAGCTTGCCGAAGTTGCGGCCGGCGAGAAGGCCCCGGAACGCCTCGGGGGCCTGATCGAGGCCCTCGACGACGTCCTCGCGGTAGCGCACCGAACCGTCGCGCACCCAGCCCGCCATGTCGCGGAGGAAGGCCTGGTGGTGGGTGGGCGCGAACTCGTCCTGGATGAAGCCGCGCACGGTCAGGCTGAGCGTCAGGACCCGGCGCATGAAGCCGGGCAGGCGGTCCACTCCCGTGGCGACGTCGATGTCGTTGTATCCCGCGACCAGGCCGCAGACGGGCACCCGGGCGAACCGGTTGAGCCGGCGTACGGCGGCGTCGGCGACGTGGCCGCCCACGTTCTCGAAGTAGACGTCGATCCCGTCCGGCGTCGCCTCGGCGAGGTCGTCGACGAACGTCGGCGAGCGGTGGTCGACAGCCGCGTCGAACCCGAGCTCCTCGACCAGGGCGCGGCACTTCTCCGGGCCTCCGGCGATGCCCACCGCACGCGCTCCCTTGAGCCGGGCGATCTGCCCGACCGCGGAGCCGACCGGCCCGGTCGCCGCCGCCACCGCCACGGTCTCCCCCGGCTGCGGCCGGCCGATCTCCAGCAGACCCGCGTACGCCGTGAAGCCGGGCATGCCGAGTACGCCCAGGGCCGTCGACAACGGCGCCTCGGCGGGGTCCAGGAGCCGGGTGTGCCGGGCATCGGCGACCGCGTGGGTCTGCCAGCCCGTGAAGGCGAGCACGATGTCGCCGACCGTGCGCCTGTCGGAGCGCGACTCCACGACCTCGCAGACGGTGCCGCCGACCATCACCTCGCCCAGCTCGACCGGGGCCGCGTACGACCTGGCGGTGCTCATCCGGCCCCGCATGTAGGGGTCGAGGGAGAGGTAGATCGTCCGGAGCAGCACCTGGCCGTCCTCGAGCCCGGGCAGGTCGACGCTGACCTGCTCGAAGTCGTCGTCCTGCGGCTCGCCGACGGGGTACGCCGCCAGGCGGAGCTGCGTGCTCTGCATCGTCATCACGCCTCCAGGTCCACGAGTGCGGCCAGGCGTCCCCGGTGTGCGCCGGGCGTGCCCAGCGCGATCTGGTCGGCCTTGGCCTTCTTCAGGTACAGGTGGGTCGGGTGCTCCCAGGTCATCCCGATGCCGCCGTGCAGCTGCACGGCCTCCTCACCGGCGAGCACCGCGAGGTCGCTGCAGTAGGCCTGCGCGACCCGGGCGGCCACCGGGGTGTCCGGGTCGCCGGCCGCGAGGGTCGCGGCGGCGTACCAGGCAGCGGACGCGGCCGACTCCACACCGGTGGAGAGGTCGGCGAGCCGGTGCTTGAGCGCCTGGAAGCCACCGACCACCCGGCCGAACTGCCGGCGCTCCTTGAGGTGGGCGACGGTGGCCTCGAGGCACCAGCGGGCCACGCCCACCTGCTCGGAGGCGAGCAGGGCGGCACCTGTCTCCAGCGCACGACGGACAGCCGGCTCGGCGTCGGTGACGACGCGCTCGCCGGCCACGGCGTCCAGGGTCACGTCGGCCAGCTGCCGGGTCATGTCCAGGGAGACGACCGGGACGAGCCCGGCGCTGGCCGCGGGGACGACGTACACCGCGAGGCCGTCGTCCCCGGACACCAGCGCGAGCAGGACGTCGGCCTCCAGCGCCCCGGCCACGCTCGTGACGGTGCCGGAGACCCGGCCGTCGGCGTCCACGGAGAACGTCGGCAGCGGCCCGTCCGGGCCCGCCGAGAGCGGGACGACCAGTGCCGCGGTGGTCTCGCCCGCGGCCAGGGCGGGAAGCAGGCCGGAGCCGGCCTCGCACAGCAGCGAGGTGGCGACCACCGCGCTGGTGAGGAACGGCACCGGTGCGACCGCACGGCCCAGCTCCTCGAGCACCACCGCGGCTTCGCGGGCACTGGCGCCCGCGCCTCCGTGCGCCTCAGGCACCAGCAGCCCGGCGAGGCCGAGGTCGGCGGCGAGCGCCTTCCAGAGCGGCGCGACCGGGGACCGGTCGCCGTCGTACAGGCCGGCCACCGCGGTGGGGTCGCAGTGGTCGGTGAGCAGGTCGCGGACGCTTGCCCGCAGGTCGTCCTCGACGTCAGTGTGCAGCAGGTCCAGCTCGCTCATCGCTCGAGCTCCTTCCAGGGCCGGTCCTTGTCGGTCCGGTGCTCGGCCGGCAGGCCCAGGACCCGCTCGGCGACGATGTTGCGGATGATCTCCGAGGTGCCGCCCTCGATCGAGTTGCCCTTGGCCCGCAGGTAGCGGAAGCCGGCGTCGCGGCCGGTGAAGTCGACCCGCTCCGGGCGCACCATCGTCCAGCCCTGCCCGCTCTCGTAGCGCAGTCCCTCCTCGCCGAGGATCTCCAGCTCGAGGCCGGACAGCTCTTGGGCGATGCGGGCGAACGACAGCTTCATCCCGGCGCCCTCGGGGCCGGGCTGGCCCTGGGCCAGCTTCTGCGAGAGCCGCAGGCCGGTCTGCCGGGCCACCTCCGCGTCGACCCACAGCCGCAGGAGCCGGTCGTGCAGCTCCGGGGTACGCCGCTCCGGGTGGCGCCGCCAGGTGTCGGCGACGACCCCGATCATCCCGGACTCGCGCGCCGCGGCCTTGCCGCCGATCGCCACCCGCTCGTTGTTGAGGGTGGCGTTGGCGACCCGCCAGCCCTGCCCCTCGTCGCCCAGGCGCTGCCCGTCGGGGATCCGTACGTCGGTCAGGAAGACCTCGTTGAACTCCGCCTCGCCGGTGATCTGGCGCAGCGGTCGTACGTCGACGCCGGGGTCGGTCATGTCGCAGAGGAAGTAGGTGAGCCCGCCGTGCTTGACCTGGTCGGGGTCGGTGCGTGCGAGCAGGATCGCGAAGCGGGCGTTGTGGGCGCCCGAGGTCCAGACCTTCTGCCCGTTGACGACCCAGCCGTCTCCGTCGCGCACGGCGCGGGTGGCCACGTTGGCCAGGTCGGACCCGGCGCCGGGCTCGCTGAAGAGCTGGCACCAGATCTCCTCGCCGGTCCACAGCGGCCTCAGGAAGCGCTCCTTCTGCGCTGGCGTGCCGAAGCCGAGGATCGTCGGCGCCGCCATGCCGAGTCCGATGCCGTTGGTCTCGGGCCGGTTGGACGGGGCGCCGGCCTCGGCGAAGAGCCGGTCCACCTCGGGCTGGAGCGCCTGCGGGAGGCCCTGGCCACCGTGCCCGGCCGGAAAGGCCACCCAGGCCAGCCCGGCGTCGTACCGCGCACGGAGGAACTCGAGCGGGTCGGTGGCGGCCGGGTCGTGGGTCTCGAGGAACGCCTCGACCTGCCGGCGTACGTCGTCGGCGTCGCTCATCGGCGCGCATCCCGGGCAGCCGACTGACGGCGCAGCTCGGCCTTGGCGAGGGCGTTCTTGTGGACCTCGTCGGGCCCGTCGGCGAAGCGCAGGGTGCGGATGCCGGCGTACATGTTGGCGAGGGGAAAGTCCTGCGAGAGGCCGCCGGCGCCGTGCACCTGGATCGCCTTGTCGAGGATCCACTGCACGGTGGCCGGGGTGGCGATCTTGATGGCCTGGATCTCGGTGTGCGCGCCCTTGTTGCCCTTGGTGTCCATCAGCCACGCCGTCTTGAGCACCAGCAGCCGGAGCTGCTCCAGCCGGACCCGCGACTCGGCGATCCAGTCCCGGACCACGCCCTGCTCGGCGATCGGCTTCCCGAACGCCACGCGCTCCTCGGCGCGGGCGCACATCAGCTCGATCGCACGCTCGGCGATGCCGATGGAGCGCATGCAGTGGTGGATGCGTCCGGGGCCGAGGCGGGCCTGGGCGATGGCGAAGCCCTGCCCCTCCTCGCCGATCAGGTTGGAGGCAGGGACGCGGACGTCGGTGAAGGAGAGCTCGGCGTGGCCGCCGTGCTCGTGGTCGTCGTAGCCCATCACGTGCATGCCGCGGTGGATCTCGAGCCCGGGGGTGTCCCGCTCGACCAGGATCATCGACTGCTGGCGGTGCCGGTCGGCAGACGGGTCGGTCTTGCCCATCACGATGAAGATTCTCGCGTTGGGGTTCATCGCGCCGCTGATCCACCACTTGCGGCCGTTGAGCACGTAGTCGTCTCCGTCGCGGACGATCGACGTGGCGATGTTGGTCGCATCGGAGGACGCGACCGCCGGCTCGGTCATCGCGAACGAGGAGCGGATCTCCCCCGCCAGCAGCGGCTCCAACCACTGCTTCTTCTGCTCGGGGCTGCCGAAGAGCGCGAGCACCTCCATGTTGCCGGTGTCGGGCGCGGCGCAGTTCATCGCCACCGGTGCCAGGTGCATGCTCCGGCCGGAGATCTCGGCGAGCGGCGCGTACTGCAGGTTCGTCAGGCCGCCGCCCTCCTCGCCGGGCAGGAAGAGGTTCCACAGCCCGCGCTTGCGGGCCTCCGTGCGCAGCTCCTCGATGACCGGGACGCTGTCCCAGGCCCACGGGTCGTCGAGCTGCTCGAGCTGCTCGAAGAAGAGCGGCTCGGCGGGGTGGACGTGGCTGTCCATGAACTCGAGCATCGTGGCTCGCAGCTCCTCGGTGCGGGCGTCGAACGTGAACTCCATCAGCTGTTCTCCTTCAGTGCGGTGAGGCCGGCGTCGAGCAGGGGGTGGATCGCCGGACCGATGTCGTCGAACCCCGCGCCGACCGTCTGGCCGTTTAGGTGGCGGTAGTGGATGCCCTCGAGGATCGCGGCGAGCTTGAACGCCGCGAGGCCGAGGTAGAAGCCGAAGCGGGACAGGTCCCGGTCGCTGCCGGCGGCGTAGCGACCGATGATCGCCTGCTCGTCGAGGAAGCCGGGCGCGGACGCCGCGTCTGTGACGGTGCTGCTGCCGAGCAGGTCGCCGAGCCGGTGGTAGGTGACCATCAGGGCCAGGTCGGTGAGCGGGTCGCCCAGCGTGGCCATCTCCCAGTCGAGCACCGCGGTGGGGCGGTCGTGCTCGTCCACGAGCAGGTTGTCGAGCCGGTAGTCCCCGTGGACGATGCCGGCCGGCGACTCCGGGGGCACGTCCGCGGCAAGCCGCGCGAACAGCTCGTCTGCGGCCGGGAGGTCGCGGCAGTACGACGCGTCGAGCTGCTTCCTCCACCGCTTGACCTGGCGGGCCAGGAACCCCTCGGGACGGCCGAAGTCACCGAGCCCGACCGAGGCCGGGTCGACCTCGTGCAGGGCGGCGAGCACGTCGACGAGGCGCTCGGAGATGGCCCGGGTGCGGTCGGGCCCGAGCGCTGCCAGCTCCTCGGAGCGGCGGTAGGGCGTGCCCGCGACGCGCTCCATCACGTAGAAGGGCGCCCCCAGCACGTCGGCGTCCTCGCAGAAGGCGTAGGTGCGCGGCACCGGCACGGCGGTGTCCTGCAGCGCGGACATCACCCGGTGCTCGCGGCCCATGTCGTGGGCGGTGGCCAGCACGTGGCCCAGCGGCGGACGCCGCACGACCCAGTCCTGCGTGCCGTCGGTGACCACGTACGTGAGGTTGGACTTGCCGCCGGCGATGAGCTCCGCGGACAGCCGGTCCCCGGCACCGGGGACCTCGGCGGTGAACCAGGCACCGAGGCGGTCCAGGTCGAGGCCCGGCGGGGAGGTGCGGGACGCGGCGTTCACGGGACCACGACCGCGAGCATGTCGACGACGCAGGCCGGCTTGTCGCCGCCCTCACGCTCGATGGTGACCCGGGTGGCGACCTGGTGACCGAGTGCGCTCGGGGTGACGCCGTTGAGCTCGACGCCGGCCCGTACCCGCGACCCGACCGGCACCGGGGAGGGGAACCGCAGCCTGTCGGCTCCGTAGTTGACGCCCATCCTCACACCCTCGATGCCGTAGACCTGCGCCACGAGCATGGGCAGCAGGGAGAGGGTCAGGAACCCGTGCGCGACAGTCCCGCCGAACGGGCCCTGGGCCGCCTTCTCGACGTCGATGTGGATCCACTGGTGGTCACCCGTGGCGTCGGCGAACGTGTTCACCTGGTCTTGGGTGACCTCGTGCCAGCCGGACCAGCCGAGGTGCGACCCGACAGCCGCCTCAAGCTCCGGGACCCCGTTGAAGACCTTCTTCATGTCGTTCCTCTCAGTACGTCGGCGCGCCGCGCGGTCAGAAGTGGGACGGCCCGCCGGCGACGGCGAGGACCTGGCCGTTGACGTAGCCGGACCGCTCGTCGACGAAGAACGAGACCGCCTGGGCGATGTCGTCCGGTGTGCCGACGCGGGCGACGGCGATCGTCGCGGCACCGCCCGCGAGGAAGTCCTCGTAGGACATGCCGAGCCGCTCGGCGGTGGCGGAGAGCATCGGGGTGTCGATGAAGCCGGGGGCGATCGCGTTCGCGGTGATGCCGAACTTCCCGAGCTCGATCGCGAGGGTCTTCGTGAGGCTCTCCAGCCCGCCCTTGGCAGCGGCGTAGTTCACCTGACCGCGGTTGCCCTGGGCGGAGGTGCTCGACATCGTCACGATCCGTCCGTGCCCGGCCTTGGTCATGTGCCCCTGGACGGCGCGGGCCATCAGGAACGAGCCGCGCAGGTGGACGCCCATCACCTGGTCCCAGTCGTCAGCGGTCATCTTGAAGATCAGGTTGTCGCGGGTGATGCCGGCGTTGTTGACCAGGACGGTCGGCGCGCCGAGCTCCGCCGCGACGCGGTCGACGGCTGCCTGGACAGCGGCCTCGTCCGCGACGTCGGCCCCGACGGCGATCGCACGGCCGCCCTCGGCCTCGATCTCCTTGGCGACGACGCGGGACGTCTCCTCGTCCAGGTCGAGTACGGCGACGGCGAGGCCGTCCGCCGCGAGGCGTCGGGCGACACAGGCCCCGATGCCGCGGGCGGCACCAGTGACGATGGCGATGCGTGGGGTGGGGGTCATGCGTGCACTCCTGGACGGGTCGGGGACAGGGAGGGGATGAGCGCGGCGAGGGCGGCCCGGGCACACTCCGGGCTGCGGTGGAGCAGTGCCCTCATGCCGACCTGCTGCGCGCCGCAGATGTTGGGCTCGGCGTCGTCGACGAAGAGCACCCGGCCCGCGGGCAGGCCGAGGCGGTCGAGGGCGTGCTGGTAGATGTCGGCCGTGGGCTTGCGGAGGCCCACCTCACCCGAGATCACGACGGGGTCGAAGAGCGCGTCGACCTCCGCCCGGGGATAGGTGTTGCCCCAGCTGTTGGACAACAGCCCGACCTGCACACCGTGGTCGCGCAGCTCGGCGACGAGCTCGAACATCTGGGGGTCGGGTCGCATCCCTGCGAAGAGCCGCTGCAGCATCCCGGCCGGCTCGAGCGGGCGTCCGTCCACCGTGACGAGCTCGGCAGCGAGGAGCTGCTCGAACTCGTCGGCGGGCAGCTCGCCCGTCTCGAGCCGGTGGATGGGCGTGCTCCACTCGACGCTGCGCGACATCCAGGCCTTGAGGGTCCGCGAGAACGACGCCGGGTCGATCCCGTCGGCCTCCAGCCAGGCCGAGATCGAGTCGCGCACCGGCCCGGTCATCACCCCGCCGTAGTCGAAGAGGACGGCGTCGACGAGCCGGGTCTCACTCATGGTGGCCTCCCGCGTCGAGGACGACCCGGCCGACCGTCGTACCGTCGCCGAGGCGCTGGACGCCGTCGGCCAGGCCCTCCAGCGAGAGCCGCTCGCTCACCAGCGGCCTGACCTGTCCGGCGTCCGCCATCCGGGTCAGTTCGTCATGGCAGGCGGCCACCGACGCGGGGTCGTAGCGGTTGTAGAGCCCCCAGTGCAGGCCGACGATCGCGTAGTTCTTCACCAGCGCGTGGTTGAGGCCGACGGACTGGATCTCGCCACCGGCGAAGCCGACGACCAGGATCCTGCCCTCGAAGGCGACGCACTTGGTCGAGCGGCGGTAGGTGTCCCCGCCGACCGGGTCGTAGACGACGTCGGCGCCGCGTCCGCCGGTCTCGGCCTTCACGACCTCGACGAAGTCCTGCTCATGGCGGTCGACCACGACGTCGGCGCCGAGCTGCCGGGCGACGTCGGCCTTGGCGGGCCCGCCGACGACGCCGATCACCCGGGCGCCGGCGGCCTTGCCGAGCTGGATCGCGGCACTGCCGACGCCCCCGGCGGCCGCGTGCACGAGCAGGGTCTCCCCTGCCTGCAGCGCAGCGCGACGGTGCAGCCCGAACCAGCCGGTCTGGTAGCCGATGAAGAGCGAGGACGCCTCGGCGTCGTCGAGTGCCGGGGGTGCCGGGAAGGTCTGGGCCTCGTCCATCAGCGCCAGCTCGGCGAAGCCGCCGTACGGGAGCACGGCGCCGCCGACGACCCGGTCGCCCACCGCGAAGCCGGTCACGCCCTGGCCGAGCGCGACCACGCGGCCGCACAGCTCGACGCCGGGGGTGAAGGGCAGCTCCGGCTTCACCTGGTAGAGCCCGCGGCACATGAGCACGTCGGGGAAGTTGGCCGGCGAGGCCAGCACCTCCACGACGAGCTGGCCCTGGCCCGGCTCGGGAGGGGCCACGTCGACGAGCTCGAGCACCTTGCCGGGCTCGCCCAGCTCGGAGACCTGCCATGCCCTCATCGCTTGTCCTCCACGCTGTCGAGGTGGCGCTGGAGCTTGTTCATGCCGCCGAGCCAACGGTCGGTCCCGGACGCCCGGGCGGCGTAGTAGTCGGCGACCTCGGGATGCGGGAGCACCAGGAACCGTCCGTCCTGGATCGCCTGCCAGGTGGCGTCCGCGACCTGCTCCGGGGTGACCGCCCCGTCGGCGACGAGCAGCTCCTCCATGGGTCCGGAGGCGGCCAGCATGTCGGTCTGCACGCCCTGGGGGCAGATCGCGTGCACGTCGATCCCGCGGTGTCGGTAGGTGGCCGAGAGCCACTCCGCGAAGGCGACCGCGCCGTGCTTGGTGACCGAGTACGTCGGAGTGCCGAGTGCGGTGAGGAGGCCAGCGGCGGAGGCGGTGACGACGAAGCGCCCGGCGCCTCGCTCCAGCCACTCTGGCACGAGCAGGCGCGCGGCCCGGACGCCGGCCATCGTGTTGATCTCCCAGCTCGTGGCCCACTCGGACTCGCTGGCGGCGAGACCGAGCCCCCGAACCACGCCGGCGTTGGCGAACCACGTGTCGATCCGTCCGAGGTGCTCACGGGCCCCGGACACGAGGGCGGCGACGCCGTCCTCGGACGCGGCGTCTCCCGGGACCGGGTGCGCGCCGATCTCGTCGGCGGTGGCCCGGGTCAGCTCCGGGTCCAGGTCGTTGACGACCACCCGGGCACCTTCCGCGACCATCCGCGCGGCAAGGGCACGGCCGATGCCCCGGGCGGCACCGGTCACCACGATGCCCTGGCCGGTCAGGTCCGGCGCGCTCATTCGACCACCCCGCCGAGGGAGACGCCGCCGTCGACGACCACCAGCTGGCCGGTCATCCAGGACGAGTCGTCGGAGAGCAGGAAGGCGACCACGCTGCCGATGTCCTCGGGCTCGCCGAGGCGCTTGAGCGGGTACGCCGACGCGACCTGCTCCTCGCGGCCCTCGTAGAGCTCGGTGGCGAACCTGGTCTTCACGACCGCCGGGGCGACGGCGTTGACCCGGATGTCCGGGCCGAGCTCGACTGCGAGCAGCTCGGTGATCGAGACGAGCATCGCCTTGCTGGCGCCGTAGAACCCGATCCCGGGTGCGGGCCGGATGCCGGAGACCGACGAGACGGTGACGACGGCGCCGCCGTGGTCCTTCATCCAGGCGCGGTGGGCGTGCTGCACCCACGACAGGGCGGCGATGCAGTTGACCTCGACGACCTTGCGGGCGATGCCGAGGTCGAGGTCGACCATCGGCCCGTAGGAGGGGTTGATGCCGGTGTTGTTGACCAGCAGGTCGAGGCTGCCGAACGTCTCGACCGCCTGGCGGACGGTCTCGGCCTGATGCTCGACGTCGTCGGCCTTGCCGGCCACCCCGAGCGCGTTCGCCGGCCCGCCGAGGCCGGCGACGGCCTCGTCGAGCGCGTCCTTGTTGCGGCCGGTGATGACGACCTTGGCGCCGTCGGCGACGAGGCGCTCGGCGATGGCCAGCCCGATGCCGCGACTGGCGCCGGTGACGATCGCGGTCCTGCCCTGGAAGCTCGTGTTCATGGGGGTCCTCTCTCCTGGTTCCGGGTCAGCTGAGCCGCTCGAGGACCATGGCCATGCCCATGCCGCCACCGACGCACATGGACTCGACGCCGAACTGCTTGTCGTGCCACTGCAGGGAGTTGATCAGCGTGGAGGTGATCCGGGCGCCGGTCATGCCGAAGGGGTGGCCGACGGCGATCGCGCCGCCGTTGACGTTGAGCCTGTCGAGCGGGATGCCGAGCTGCTGGGCGGAGCCCAGGGCCTGCACCGCGAACGCCTCGTTGATCTCGAAGAGGTCGATGTCGTCGAGCGACATGCCCGCGTGGCGCAGGGCGGCGGGGATCGCCTCGACCGGGCCAAGGCCCATGATCTCGGGCGAGAGGCCGGTGACGGCCGTGGAGACGATCCGGGCCAGCGGGGTGAGGCCCAGCTCCTTGGCCCTGGTGTCGCTCATGACGACCAGCGCCGCGGCGCCGTCGTTGAGCGGGCAGGCGTTGCCGGCGGTGACGGTGCCGTCGGGACGGAAGACCGGCTTGAGCTGGCTGAGCCCCTCGAGCGTGGTGCCGGGCCGCGGGCCGTCGTCGGCCGCGACCACGGTGCCGTCGGCGAGGGCGACCGGGGTGATCTCGCGGGCCCAGAAGCCCTCGGCGATCCGCTGCTCGGTGAGGTTCTGGCTGCGGAGAGCGAACTCGTCCTGCTCCGCACGGCTCATGCCGAGGACCTGCTGGACGTTCTCGGCGGTCTGCCCCATCGAGATGTAGACGTCGGGAAGCTGTCCGTCCTCGCGGGGGTCGGTCCAGGTCTCCGCCCCGTCCTGGGAGCGCTTCTCGGTGCGCGCCTGCGCCTCGGCGAGGGCCGGGTTCTGCCCCTCGGGGTTGTCGGCGAAGCCGTTGCCGAAGCGGCTGACGGTCTCGACGCCCGCCGAGATGAAGACGTCTCCCTCACCAGCGCGGATGGCGTGCATCGCCATGCGCGTGGTCTGCAGGCTGCTGGAGCAGTAGCGGTTGACCGTCACGCCGGGGAGGTGGTCGAGCCCGGAGAGGACGGCGACGGCCCGCGCGAGGTTGTTGCCGGACTCGCCGGCCGGCTGGCCGACACCGAGCGCCAGGTCGGTGATGTCGGCCGGGTCCAGCGCGGGCACCTTGGCCAGGGCCGCCTGCACCATCTGCACAGTGAGGTCGTCGGGGCGGACGTCCTTGAGGGAACCCTTGCCGGCGCGCCCGATCGGCGAGCGGGCGGTGGAGACGATGACTGCTTCCGGCATGCTGCTCCTTCACAAACTAAGCGGTTGCTTATTATGGTGTGGCCTAGCCTGCCCCCTGTCGCCGCACACGTCAACACCCTGGGCACAGGGAGTGCGAACACCGACGAAGGAGTCCCGGATGACCATCGACCAGTCCCGAGCCGAGGCCACGCGTGCCCGGCTGCTGGAGGCAGCCGTGCAGGCCTTCGCCGAGCGCGGCTTCCACGGCACCTCGACCCGCGACATCGCTGCCGCGGCGGGGATGAGCCCAGCCGCGGTCTACGTCCACTACCGCTCCAAGGAGCAGCTGCTGGACCAGATCTCCCGGCGGGGTCACGAGCTCACCCTCCAGCTGGTCCGCGACGCGGTCGCGGCGGAGATCTCGCCCACCGAGCAGCTGGCCGCAGCCGTCCGCTCGTTCGCCGCGCACCACGCCCGGGGGCACACGACCGCCCGCGTCGTGAACTACGAGCTGGCCGCCCTGAGCCCCGAGCATGCCGAGGAGATCCGCGCACTGCGCCGGGAGATCAGCGCCGAGATGAGGTCGCTCGTCGAACGCGGTGTTGCCGACGGCAGCTTCGACTGCCCCTCGCCGCGGATCGCCGCGACCGCCCTGCTGTCGCTGGGCATCGACATCGCACGCTGGTACCGCGAGGACCGGACCTGGTCGCCCGAGGACCTGGGGGATGCGTACGCCGGTGTGGCGCTGCGGATCGTCGGGGCGCGCTGACCTCACGCGCTCTGGAGCAGCTCCAGCTCGTCACGCAGGAAGGTGATCAGGTTCCAGATGTCCGGCACCAGCTCAGGCGTCCCGACTAGGCCGAAGTCGATCCGGTCCCGGTAGGACTGCAGCGTGATGTTCAGCCCCATGCCGTCGCTGATGATCGAGACCGGGTAGTTGGCCTCCAGCAGGGCTCCGGCGTAGTAGAGCGACTCCCTCGGGCCCGGCACGTTCGAGACCACCAGGTTGAACGGCGGCGCCACCCGGTCAGCCCACCGCAGGTTCGCGGCCGTGTCTGCCACCAGCTGGGCGGCGGCCGGCGCCGCGAACTGACTGAAGTCCTGGAGCAGGTGGGCCGGAAGGGCCGCGTGCTGCTCCTTGGCCGCCACCATCGCCTCGCTCACCGCCTGGAGTCGCGCCGCGGGGTCGGCGAGGTTGGTCGCAAGGGGCGAGACCATCGCGGAGACCTGGTTGCCCGCGTTGGCGGCCTGCTCGGCCTTCCGGATGGAGACGGGCACCATGGCCAGCAGCGGCTTGTCGGGGAGCTCGTCGTGGTCGAGCAGCCACCGCCGCAGGGCGCCCGCGCACATCGCCATCACGACGTCGTTGAGCGTGCAGCCGTGCGCGTCCTTGACCTTCTTGACGTCACTGAGGGCGACCGAGCCGAACGCCCAGTTGCGCTGGGCGCCGAGCGTCGTGTTGAACGAGAGCCGCGGCGCTCCGCCGGGCGAGCGGAGCACCTTCTTCCACTCGCCAACGCCGAAGCCGAGCTCGCTGGCCATCTTGATGCCTGCCTTGACCGTGTCGAGCCACAGCCGAGCGGCCTGCTCGGGGCGCGACATCAGGCCCAGCCAGCCACGGCCCCACATCTCCACCGGGGTGGGGTCCTTCTCGGCCGTCGTCTCCTTCGCCGGCGGCGCCGGGGGCGGGCAGGCCGGGTCGGTGGAGAGCAGCGTGCTCATGATCTGCATGCCCGCCTTGCCGTCCACAGCGGCGTGGTGGAGCTTGGTCATCACGGCGACCTTGCCGCCCTCCAGCCCCTCGATCACGTAGAGCTCCCACAACGGCTTGGAGCGGTCGAGGTGCCGGGCGGCCAGCCGCGCCACCTGGTCCGCGAGCTGCCGGTCGCTGCCGGGGGCCGGCAGCGCGATCCCCCGGACGTGGAAGTTCAGGTCCAGGTCGGGGTCGTCCACCCAGTACGGCCGGTCGATGCCCAGGGGCACCTCGACGAGCCGCCAGCGCAGCGGCTCGAGGAGGTGGATGCGATCGGCGACGTAGTCGCGGATGGTGTCGGCGTTGATGGGCCGGTCCGCCGTCGACGGGTCGAGGACGACCACACCGTTGACGTGCCCGTAGGTGCGGGCGTTCTCCATGTGCAGGAACGTCGTGTCGACTCCCGTGAGCTGGCGCATCGCCCACCCTCATCTCCCCGCAAGGTGCGGCTCACTGATCGTCCCCACGAGAATCATAGACATTCCGACCAGACGGTTTGTAGTGTGATCGCTATCACTGTGCGCCGCCGAGCGGAGACGAGGCAAGTCCTTGACCACATCGCAGAGTCCCGGCCAGTACCGCGCCCCGGCGCGAACCCTCCTCTGGAGCGAGTACCTCCGCGCCCCGGCCGACACCGCCGCCTACTGGGCGGCCCTGCCCCGGCTGACCGCCCGGCGAGACGGCGACGGCCACCGGGTGCTCGTCCTTCCCGGCCTGCTCGCGGACGACTCGTCCACCCTGCTGATGAGGCACGTGTTGCACCTTCGTGGCTACCGCCCGCACGGCTGGGAGCTGGGCAGCAACGTCGGCCCGACCCGCCACATCGCCCAAGGGGCGGTCCGACGACTCGCGGAGCTCTCGGCGCGCGGCACCGGTCCCGTCACGCTGATCGGCTGGAGCCTCGGCGGCGTCCTCGCCCGCGAGCTGGCCCGGCTCGCTCCCGAACAGGTCCGCGGCGTGATCACGCTGGGCAGCCCCTTCCGGCTGAC
>Ga0299913_10002671_pt1 | contig 14201 bp, 18 predicted proteins | sample RVTome_9_FD_201360 | JGI IMG/M metagenome (GOLD analysis project Ga0299913, IMG submission 201360) | Soil microbial communities from uranium-contaminated site in the Upper Colorado River Basin, Wyoming, United States - RVT155D38 (version 2) ... | reverse complement strand
GCTTTCCTCCGGCCCCGGACGAGGCAACCCGAATGCGAGATAGATCCGTTCCAGGATCGAGAACGGGATCCCGAGCTCTTCACTGACTTCGGTGAAGCTGAGCTCGGACCGGGGATGTCTCCGGCCGGCGCTCTCGAGGTAACCCAGAGTGAGGTGACCGGAGGCGAGCGCTCTGGAGAGTGCTTCTGCTTCGATCCCGAGTGAGTCGAGCTGGCCCACCACCCGGACCCGCATGACGTCTTGTCGAGAGAACAGGCCCTCCTCGGGTTGGAGGATGCCGAGCTCGACCAACTCCCGAATGCGATCGATGCTGGTTGCGCACGCCTCTGCGAGCTCTGCTCCGGTCAACCGTCCGGGCACAACTGATCTCGGGTCACTCGAGATAGAACGCAGGATCGGCCACGAAGGCGTCGTGGCAGGCCTGGGAGCAGAAGTAGTACGTGGTTCCCTGATGGTCTGCTGTCGCCACCGCATCCTCGCTGTCGATCTTCATCCCACATACCGGGTCGGTAACCATCGCCATGGACATCCTCCATCTCGAGAGTCGGTGCACAATGACAGCCGAGTTCTACCCGGATTCGCCGATGGCGAACCCCGTACACGGCCCCGGGCAGCATTGGACCTCAAAGGGGAGGTGTAGATGAGCGACAGGAGAACCACCGCTCGGGCGTTTCACGACGCGGGCGGCGTGGATGATTGGCGGGTCCTGTTTTGGGGCGCCTACGCCTACTACCGGACTGGGTCGTTCGCGGAGGGGGCGAGATTCGTCACCGTGATCGCCGAGGTCGCGGAGGCGATGGGGCACGCTCCCGACGTAGACCTGCGTCCGGACGGAGTGACGGTGCGCACCTTCTCACGCGAGGACGGGGCACTGGGCGAGCGCGACGTCGAGTTCGCCCGGCGCACCTCGGCCGTGGCCAGCGACCTCGGGCTCGAGCCCGACCCGTCCCAGGTGCAATGCGTGGGCATCGCGGTAGCACAGGACGCCGACATGGATGTCCGTCCGTTCTGGGCTGCCGCTTTCGGGTACAAGGACCTCGGCGCCGAGGATGCCATCGACCCCCACCGACGCAACCCTCACCTGTGGTTTCACGAGCTCGACCCGCCCAAGCCGGGTCGGGGCCGCGTCCACATCGACGTCAGTGTGCCCGCCGATCAAGCCGAGGCTCGGGTCGCCGCCGCAGTCGCGGCCGGCGGCCGTATCGCCGACGACTCGCACGCGCCCGAATGGTGGATGCTCGCCTCCCCGGACAACCACGGTGTGGACATAGCGGCATGGCCCGACTTCGAGGACTACGAGAGCTGAGCCGTCTGGTCGTCCTCACCAGGAATCTCATGGACCTGTCGCTTGTGCAGGCGGCCGTTCCCGATGCCATCGCCGCCCACACCGTCGAGGACGAGGAGCTCGCCGGCGCCGACCTCATCCTGCTCGACCTCGCGACCGGGCTCAGCCCCGTGGCGGTGGTCTCGATCGGGCCACCCGTAGTCGCCTACGGACCTCACGTCGACGCTCGTGCCCTGGAAGCAGCCGTCGAGGCGGGCTGCCGGGAGGCACTGCCCCGATCGAAGGTCTTTCGGCGCTTACCGGAGCTGCTCGGCTGAGGCCCATGATGGCAACCTCTCGGCTCGACCTCACCCGGCCGCAGATCCTTGCCTTCCGACGGAAGGTGGGAGCCCTCGACGACCGGCTCCCTCGGGGTCGGCGTTCGCTGCGGCGTGCTGCGTGGGCGGGCCTGCAGGACAGCGTGCCCCGTTCGGCGCTGCTCTCGATTCACGCCCGTGTCGAGAAGACCGAGCCGACCACTTGGGACGACCCCTCGCTCGTTCAGGTCTGGGGGCCGCGTTACAACGCCTACGTCGTAGCGGCCGGCGATCTCGCTGTCTTCACACTCGGGCGGTTGCCCGACGATGCAGACGACCGCCAGTTCGCCGAGGACCGCGCCGCACGTCTGGATGCCTTCCTCGGCGGGGCGAGGATGACCACGAGAGAGGTGGGGCGAGCCCTCGGCGTGCACCCGAGTAGCCACAGGTACGCCGCACCCACCGGGAGGGTGTTGATGCGGTGGGACGGGGCCGGACAACCCGTCATCTGGACCATCCCTCCACCCGACGTCGATCCGGAGGATGCTCGCCTCGAGCTGGCACGTCGTTACCTGCACATATTCGGTCCGGCCACGCCCGAATCGTTCGCCGAGTGGGCGGGGATCCCCCGCCCGCAGGGCAGGGCGGCGTTCACCGCGCTGCGAAGGTCACTGACCCCGGTGCGGACACCGATCGGGGAGTCGTGGATTCTCACCCGTGACGAGCGCGAGTTCCGCGCCGCCCCGGGGCCGGTTGCGCCCGCCCGGCTGATCCCGAGCGGGGACGCCTACTTCCTCCTCCAAGGTGATGATCGGCGGCTCCTGGTCCCAGACGCCGATCGTCGCCGCGCTCTCTGGACGTCTCGGGTCTGGCCGGGCGCCATACTCGTCGAGGGCGAAATCGTCGGGACTTGGCGCCGCTCCCAGGACACGGTGACCATTGAGACCTGGGGCCGTCTCTCCGGCGCCGAGCACGATACGGTCGAGGCGGAAGCGGCGGCGTTGCCAGTGCCGGGCCTCAGAGGGCCGATCCGCGTTCGCTGGAAGGACTGACGTAACCGGCTCCACCGTACGCTGTGCGCCGTGTCCCGCTTCAACTGCTCCAGGTCCAATGGGAAATCCGTGTGAAGGCAGTCGTCTACGACCGGTACGGCCCGCCCGACGTGTTGCGGGTCGAGGAGGTCCCGACGCCGTCTCCGGCTGCGAACCAGGTGCTCGTCGCGGTCGCCGCGACGTCGGTGAACCTCTCCGATTGGGAGTGCCTGCGCGGGACCCCGATGTACGCGCGGATCGGGGGGCTGCGCGCCCCGGCGCATCGAACGCTCGGCTCCGACATCGCCGGGCGGGTCGAAGCGGTCGGCCCGGGCGTGACCCGGTTCCGTCCCGGCGATGAGGTGTACGGCGAGATCCGCATGGGTGGTTTCGCCGAGTATGCGTTGGCACGCGAGTCGGTGCTGGCGCGCAAACCGGAGAGGCTGACGTTCGACGAGGCCTCCACGCTGCCTCAATCGGGTGCGATCGCACTGCAAGGAACTACAGGCGTTGGCCCCGGTCAGCGGATCCTGATCAACGGTGCCGGCGGGGGCTCGGGGTCGTTCGCCATCCAGCTCGCCAAGCGCGCCGGGGCCCACGTCATCGGGGTCGACAACGCCGGAAAGCTCGAGTTCATGCGATCGGTGGGCGCCGACGAAGTCGTCGACTATCGCAGCGAGGACTTCACCAGGGTCCAGCCGGTCGACCACTTTCTCGATTTCGTCGCCCACCGATCGGTGTTCGCTTATCGAAATGCGCTGGCTCCGGGCGGCCGGTATCGCTGCGTCGGCGGGTCCACACGGGCGCTGCTTCGAGTGGTGACGATCGGGGCGGTCCTGGGCAGGCTCACAGGTCGCCGGCTCGGAGTCCTTGTCGTGAAGCCAGGCCCGGCGCACTTCGAGCCCCTCGCCGAGCTGTGTCTCTCGGGCGAAGTCCAGATCCGCATCGGTGGAAGGTTCGGGCTCGACGAGGTACCCCAAGCTCTGGCCCTTGTCGGTGAAGGTCGCGCCCTGGGCAAGGTGGTGGTCGAGGTCGCCTGAGCCGGGGGGCGATCAGACGGGGTTTGACAGGTAACTATTTAGTTTCCTATTCTCTTCGCTAATGGAGACGGTGTTCAAAGCGCTCGCCCACCCGACCAGACGGGAGCTGCTCGACTCTTTGTTCGCGCAAGACGGTCAGACGCTGGTCTCCCTGACCGACGGTCATGACATGACCCGGATCGGGGTCGCCAAGCACCTCCAGCTCCTTGAGGAGGCAGGCCTCGTCGTGACCCGGCGTCGGGGTCGGGAGAAGCTGCATTTCTTGAATCCGATTCCCATACGTCTCGTCCACGACCGTTGGGTGAGCAAGTTCACCGAGCCCTGGGCCACCGGTCTGGTCGACCTGAAAGCAGAGTTGGAGGAAGCGATGGAGAAGGTCTTCGAGATATACATCCGCACCACCCCGGAACGGCTGTGGGCGGCGATCACCGACCCGGCGATCCGAGCCAGGTACCACTTCGGCGCCGGTGTCGACTCGACCTGGGCCCCGGGGTCGAAGTGGACGCTGGTACACCCCGGAGCCGATGGCGCGCTCGCCGGGGGTGAGAACCTGGTGGTGGATCCACCGCATCGACTCGTGCAGACCATGGACGTCACCTGGAGCGAGGATGCAGCACAGGAAGGCACCTCCCGGGTGACCTGGGAGATCGAGCCGGTGGGTAACTCCTGTCGGCTGACGGTGATCCACGACCAGCTCCGAGACGATGCTCCGGCCGAGCTCTATGGAGGCTGGCCCATGATCCTGTCGGGGCTGAAGACCTGGCTCGAGACCGGGGAGACGCTCACAACTCCGGGCTCACTCATGTACGACAAGACCTGAATCGAAGGAGAAGAGATCATGCCATCGACGACCATCACCGATGTTCGGACCGTAGGGATCGGTGTCCGAGATCAAGACGCCGCTGTTGGCTTCTTCGTGGGCACCCTCGGATTCGAAAAGCGTCTCGACGCGCCGATCAGTTCGGAAATGCGATGGATCGAAGTCGCACCCAGGGGGGCAACGACCTCGGTAGCGCTCAACCAAACCGAGAGGCCGGCCGGGGTCACAACCGACACCGGCATCCGTTGTGTGGTGTCCGACGTCGATGCCGAACATGCGGCAATGCGCAGCCGTGGGGTCGATGTCGGAGAGGTGATGCGTTGGGAGGGCGTCCCACCCATGTACAGCTTCGACGACCCCGACGGCAACCGCTTCTACGTAGTGGAGGAAGCCCGATGACTACAACCCAAGCTGTCGTCGAGGAGATCGACAAGACCTTCACCGCCATCCTGGAGAAGAGCCCCGCCCGGGGCGGGTGGACCTACGTCGTCACCGACTGGACCGCCGAGTTCTTCGGCACGCGGGGCCTGGTCAAGGTCTCCGGGACCGTCGATGGCCACCCCTTCCGCAGCTCCTTCATGCCTCTCGGTGACGGCACTCACAAGCTCCCGGTCAAATCCGACCTCCGGGCCATCATCGACAAGAGCGAAGGAGACAGCGTCACCATCCATCTCGCGGCACGGCACCGGTCTTAGCTGCTCTCGTCGTCAGGGCGGGGGCCGAATGGTCTAGCCTCTCCGGCCGGAATCCGCCCACCCCAGCTGGAGGAAACCGGTGACTGTGTTGGATTGGCTGCTCGATTCGGATCCTGCGATCCGGGGGCAGGTGATGAGGGATCTAACCGACGAGCCCGCAGAGGCAGTCGCCGCCGAGCGCGCCAAGGTCGCCACCGAAGGGTGGGGCGCACGACTGCTCGCACTCCAGGACGCAGACGGTCAATGGGGCCGAGATGTGCTGCCCGCCTCCAGCGAGCATGACGGCGACGGGCTACCCGACGTCGCTACTCGAAAGCTCCTCCTCGAGCTGCATGATGTCTCCTTGGACCAGCTCGCCGGGTACCTAGACCTCGACGCCGAGGCTCTCGCCGCTTGGGAGAACGACCCGCATCCGAACCCAGAAGACGAGGGCATCAACAAGTACCGGGCTGCCCTGAATTGGATGAGACACTCGATCGGCACCTTGAAACCGTCTTGGACCTCGACGACTTTCACCCTGTTGCTGCTGCGTGAAATGGGGCTCGACCCTGCCAGCGACCAGGCTCGGCGGGCGCTTGCGCTGGTCCGGGACAACAGCAGGTGGGACCACGACGGGCAGCGTTACTTCGATGGGGAAGTCGAGCCGTGCATCAATGGCAAGACCGTCGCCCTCGGCGCCTACTTCGACCAGGACGTCGACGGCGTCGTGGAACGGCTCCTCGCTGAGCAGCTCGACGACGGCGGGTGGAACTGCGAGGCGGAGAGGGGATCGGTCCGCTCGTCGTTCAACACGACGATCGCGGTTCTCGAGGGCCTGCTGGAGTACGAGACGGCGAACGGACCTTCTCCGAACGTGAGGGCTGCCCGTCTCGAGGCCCAGGATTACTTCCTGGAGCGACGCATGCTCCGCCGTCTGACGACCGGCGAGATCGCCGATCCCGCCTGGACACAGTTTTCGTACCCGACGTATTGGCACTACGACGTCTTACGAGGACTCGACTACCTCCGCAGCGCCGGCGCCGAACCGGATGAGCGGGGCGCCGAGGCGATCGAGCTCGTGGAGAGCAAGCGGGACCCTGACGGTCGATGGCCCTTGGAGAACACCCATCCCGGTCGGGTTCATTTCGAGATGGAAGACGGCGACGGCAAGCCGAGCCGGTGGAACACCCTGCGCGCCATGCGTGTGTTGGAATGGTACGGAGGTGAGCAAAGCCAATAGGGCCGTTGTCCACACCAACCGGAAGACCGAGTCTGCCTAGAACGTGACGACCTTGTCGGCCCAGATCGTCCAGTTGCCGAGCTCTTCCAATGTTGATCGGTGGACGCCCTCGACCAGCAGATTGTCCGTGATTCCTCTCGCATCCAGGCAGGTGGTGCAGGCACCGATCAGGACGTCTCGCCGGACCAGTGACGCGAGCATGCGATCGAGGTGGTAGTAGCCATCGGGCAGCTTCTGCCCAGCCATTGCGGAGGTGACCGCATCCCCCATCAGGAAGAGCCTCAGCTCGGCTTCTTCTCGTCCGGCGATCTCCCGGGCGAGGCGGAGGCCGTTGAAGCACTTCTCGGTCCCATAAGGGGGGTCGTTGAGGACGAACAGCACCTTCGTCGCTGACGTGGTCTGCTGCCGGTCATCGAGGGTTGCGGTCATGACTCATATGACAATGCCGGGAGCCGCAGTCAGGTAGAGGCTTAGGTCCCATATGCAGGGGAGGCCCTTGGAAGGGTCTCTCTCAGCCGGACGATCACGTCGAGACCGCTGGCGGCGGTGATGGCTGCGACGATCACGATGGCTGTCTCGATCGAGTAGAGATCGGCCAGCACACCCGAGAGCACCGCACCGACGGCGAATCCGACATCTCGCCACAGGCGGTAGACGCCGACCGCGGCGCCTCGCCACGTGGGGTGGGCAACGTCGCTCACGGCGGCGATGAGAGTGGGATACGCCATCGCGGTCCCGGCCCCGAAGAGCACACTCCCGGCCACCCAGTACCCGATGGATCCACCCGCCGCGATCAGAATGAGCCCGGCCGCCTCGGTGAGCTGGCCGGCGGCTATGAGCCATTTACGGCCGATCCGGTCGGAGAGGGCGCCGGTGCCGAGCTGGCCGATTCCCCATACGGCGGGAGCGATGGCGACGAGTGCGCCGATCGTGGAGAGCTCGAGCCCGGCGCCGGCGTAGAGGAGGGGGAGCAGCCCCCAGGCCATGCCTTCGTTGAGGTTGTTGACTAGCCCGGCCTGGGAAGCGGATGACAGGGTCCTGTCTCGCCAGCTGGTCAGGGTGAAGACCTGTCGCGGGGTGAGGTCTCCTGCCCGGGCCTTCGGATCCCGGGCAAAGGCGGCGACTTCTTGAACAGCGTGATCTCTGGTCTCCCGGACGAAGAGGGCCGAGAGCCCCAATCCGAGCGCGGCGAAGGCGATACCAAGGAAGAAGGGCGCCGGCCGGAGCCCGGCGGTCTCGGCGATGGCGCCCGTGGCCCATGCGGCCAGGGCCACTGCGCCGTACCCGGCGGCTTCGTTGAACCCCATGGCGGTGCCCCGACGACGCGGGCCGACCAAGTCGATCTTCATGATCACGGTGACGGACCACGTCAGGCCCTGGTTGACCCCGAGGAGGATGTTGGCGGCGATGATCCATTCCCAGGTCGGCGCCCAGATGAGTAGCAGCGGGACGGGCAGGGCGATCAGCCATCCGGCGACGAGGACCGGCTTGCGCCCATATCGGTCGGCGAGTCGGCCGGCGAAGTAATTGACGGCGGCCTTGGTGATACCGAATGCGGCGATGAAGGACAGCATCCCGGTTCGGGCTGTCATCCCGAACTCCGATTCGGCAAGGAGGGGCACAACGGTTCGTTCCTGACCGACCATCCCGCCGACCAGGGCGTTCACCGCCACCAGAAGCAGGAACTGGGGGAGGTTCTCCTTGAGCCCCAGGATGACTGGTTGGGCTCTGGGACGAGTCACCCTTCGGTGACCAGATCACCGAGCCGCCCGGGGGCTCCTGCGAACACGGCAATGTCTGAATGGCCGGCACGAGTGAGGAGGCTGGCGGCGGTCATCGCCCGCTCACCGCGTCCACAGTGGACCAGGATTGCGGTGCGTGGCAGATCATTGGCCGCCTCCGCCACTTTGCCCAACTCGATGTGGATTGCTTCCGGCAGGTGGCCGGACCGGTGCTCGGAGCTCTGACGCACGTCGAGGATGGCTCGGGCGCCGTCGGGATGGTCGATGATGGGGATTCGAGAGACCGATCGTCCTGCCTGCCTCCATGTTTCGATCCCGCCGGCCAATTCGCCGAGGACGTTCTCGAATCCCACGGTCAAGGCCGCCCACACCAGGTCCTGACGATCCACCTCGTCGTCGGCGATGAAGACCAGAGGGGTGCCCCGGGGAACCAGCCACGCCAGCCAGGTGGCGAACTGACTTCGCCAGGGATTCGACAGCGCTCCTGGCACGTGGCCATCGGCGAAGGCCTCGATGCCTCTGACATCGACCAGCTCCGCTCCGTCGGAGATCGCTGCATCCAACTCGGCGACGGTCAGCCTGGGAAGAGGCGACAGCGGCGTCCCATGCACCCGCGCGCCTTGCCGGTTCACCTCCCGCAACTCGAGGAAATAGGGCGGAAAAGACCCGTAGCCGGCGACCAGTCGCGCCACGAATGTGTCCTCGTCGGGATCGTCGGCGAACAACGGATTGGACCGCCGCTCGACTCCGATGGTCGTGGTCCGTTCCGAAGCCGCGCCGACCGAACAGAACGAACCGGCGCCATGGGTCGGGTAGACGGCCAGACTTTCGGGGAGGGTGAAGAGACGCTGCTTGATCGATCGGTACGCGGCACGAGCCAGCGGCTCGGTCTGGTCGACGGTGAGCAGATCGGTGCGGGCCACTCCGCCGGTCATGAGTGTCCCTCCTGAGAAGAGGGCAACCGGCGTGGAGTCGTCAAGGAGCAGATAGGAGAGATGCTCGGGGGTGTGGCCCGGGGTGGCAATCACTCTCAGCGCCAATCCTCCCAGGTCGATCTCGTCTCCGTCGTGGAGGCGTCGGTGCGGATAGGCGAGATCCGACCCGGCCGGCGCCCACAGCTCGGCGCCGATGGCGCTCAGCTCTCGACCACCGGAGACGAAGTCGGCGTGGAGATGCGTCTCCACCACGAACCTGGCCTCCAGGCCCAGCCGATCCAACTCAGACAGATAGGGGCGAGGGTCCCGTTCCGGATCTACCACGAGAGCTCCACCATCGCCGAGATCCACCAGATAAGAGCTGTTGCCCAAGCCCTCATCGACAATCGCATTCACCGACATCGACTCACCTTCTCAAGCCATTGTTTGAGTATGATGCCGCCGTCTGGCAGGATAATCAAGCCAACGTTTGAATATTGACACTCGCAGGGAGTGAATTGAGGCCACGGGATAGACGCAAGGCCAAAGACGCCCTTTTCGAAGGGTTCGCCGCCATTGCCGCTGCGATGGCCTCTGGTCGCCGTGCCGAGATCGTGGAGGTGCTTGCTCAGGGAGAGCGGACAGTCGAGGAGACGGCTGATGCGATCGGCCAGTCTCTGGCCAACACTTCGCATCATCTCCGCACTTTGGCCCGGGCAGGACTGGTCGCCACCCGCCGTGACGGCACCCGGATCCACTACCGGTTGGCATCGGATCAGGTGCTGGACTCCTGGCTTGCCCTTCGCCGGCTGGCTGCCGAACAACTCGACGACGTCGAGGATCTGGCCCGCGCCTACCTGGGCGACCGTGACGATCTGGAAGTGATCAGCCGTGCCGAGCTCGAGACGAGACTCCGGGATGGGGACCTGGTCCTCATCGACGTTCGACCCGAATCGGAGTACGAGGCGGGACATCTACCGGGAGCCATATCCATCCCGCCCGATCGACTCGATGATTTGGACCACCTCGTGTCCACCATCCCCCCCGACCAGGAGATCGTCGCATATTGTCGCGGCCCCTACTGCGTCTTCGCCGACGACGCCATCCGGCATCTGGCGGGCCAGGGCCGGTCTGCCACCCGGCTGGTGGAAGGCGTTCCCGAGTGGCGTCGGGGGGGCGGTGAGGTCGAGATAGGGAGATGAAGGATGACAGAAGAGTTCGACGTGGTGATAGTCGGCGTTGGAACCGCCGGTGAGGACCTGGCACTGCAACTGCTCGACGCGGGATTGGAAGTCGCGGGCATCGAGCCTCAGCTAGTCGGCGGCGAGTGCCCGTATTGGGCTTGCATCCCCTCCAAGATGGCGATCCGCGCCGCCAACCTCCTCGCCGAAGCCCGGCGGGTGGACGGTGTCGCCGGCAGGGCGCAGATCACACCCGACTGGTCGCAAGTGGCCAAACGGATCCGGGAGGAGGCCACGGCAAACTGGGACGACAGCGCCGCCGTCACCCGGTTCGAGGGCAAGGGGGGCCGGCTGCTTCGAGGATGGGGCCGGCTGACGGGGCCACGATCCGTGGCCGTCGGTGAGCACACCTTTCATGGGCGGCTCGGAGTGGTCGTCGCCATCGGGTCGAAACCGGCGATCCCGCCGATACCCGGTCTCGCCGATGTGGCCTACTGGACGACCCACGAGGCCATCTCCGCCGACCCGTTGCCGGACTCGATGGTCGTCCTCGGTGGCGGGGCCGTCGGCTGTGAGCTTGGCCAGGTTTTCTCCCGTTTCGGCGTCGAGGTGACCATCGTCGAAGGCAGGGATCGAATCCTTCCCTTGGAAGAGCCGGAAGCGTCCCTACTGATCGGATCCGTGCTGGAGAGCGAAGGGATCGAGGTCCGCACCGGTATGCGGGTCGAGAGTGCCGGCGGGGACGATGACGTCGTGGAGATGACTTTGGAGGGAGGAGCGACTGTCTCGGCGAATCGGGTTCTCGTGGCCACCGGGAGGACGGTCGACCTCTCGCGGTTGGGTCTCGACTCGGCCGGGGTCGTCACCAACGGGCGTTTCATCGAAGTCGACGACCGGATGCGCGCCGGTGACGGTATTTGGGCAATGGGTGACATCACGGGGAAGGCATTGTTCACCCACGCCGCGCTGCAGCAGTCGGCGATGATCGCAGGCGACATCCTGGGGCGCGACCAATCATCAATCCGTTACGAGGCGATGCCCAGGGTCACCTTCACCGACCCCGAAGTCGGATCGGTCGGGCTCAGCGAAGCACAGGCCAAAGAGCGGGGGCTCGACGTCGCCGTTGCAGTCAAGAACGTCCCATCGACATTCCGCGGCTGGCTACACGACACCAATGTCCAGGGCCTGATCAAGCTGGTCATCGACACCGGAGCGAGGACATTGGTAGGGGCCACCGTGGTCGCTCCCAGCGGGGGAGAGGTGCTTGGGCTACTCAGCCTCGCCGTTCATCAGCGAACACCGATCGACGATCTTCGCAACATGACCTACGCCTTCCCCACCTTCCACGGTGGAATCGGTGAGGCTCTCGGCGCCTACGCACGAGGCACGGGCAAGGTGATCGACCCTGCGTACGAAATGAGCGGGCACCTCGTTTGATCCGAGGGAGGCGGGTCTTCCTGAGACCCTCCGGCCGGCCCCGTCGTCCGTAGCCGGCCCAGAACCACAGTGAGTTGTCTCAGAGACCGGCGATCTCCAGGTCGAGCCAGGCGGCCAGGTCTTCGATCTCCGCATGTACCGCATTTTTCGTTGCCTGGTCGACCGGCGCGTCCTCGTGGATGGCGTGCACCTGGAGGATCCCGTTCTTGCGGTCGGCCTTGGCGTCGAGTCTCCCCACGAGCCGATCCTGGTGGAGCACGGGCAGTGCGAAGTATCCCCAGCGGCGCTCCGCCTGCGGCCTGTACATCTCGAGCACGTACTCGAACTCGAACAGCTCGGCGGCGCGCACCCTGTTGTGCACGGGCCGGTCGAACGGCGAGAGCAGGGCGGTGCGCCCGGCGATCCGCGCCAGACAGGTGCAACCCTGGTTGGCGGTCGGCTCCGACCGGCGGTGGTCAGACTCCGTGCTTCGAGATCGTCTGCTGGGTGCGCTGCTCCACCCACTGAGGTGAGAAGACAGGGACGATCGTCGCCACGACGTGAACGACTAGCCCGATGACCCAGATCAGCAGCGGCCACCAAAACCACCATGAGCCGTTGTTGCCGCGGGTCGCCCAGTTGATGGCGACCAAACCGGCGTTGATCACGAAGAACACCAGCAGGTGGATGTATAGGCCCTGGACCATCTCGGCCCGCTCCCGTGCCCGCCGGTAGGCCTCATCTGGGAGGCCTTCCGTCGTCGCTCCACCCGAAACAGTGAGATCGGTATCCATCATGATGACGACCGTATGACAGACGCATGACTGCTTGTAGGGCCATACGGCCCGAACCGTCACGACGTCGAAGGAGGGCGCAAAAGGCGCCCAGGCCCTACTTCCATTCCGTTAGCCTCCGCCGGTGCCCACCGAGTTCTGGTCGTTCGTCGCGGTGGCCACCGTCATCGTGGTCGTGCCCGGGGCGGACATGGCGCTGGTGGCTCGGAACACCATCACCGGGGGCCGTTCCGCCGGGCTCAGGACCGCCATCGGCACGCTTCTCGGCCTCGGCGTCCACGCCGGCGCGGCCTTGGTCGGGCTTTCTGTTGTGATCGCGGCTTCGGCGACTGCGTTCAACGCGGTCCGATTGGTTGGCGCCGCATACCTGGTGTGGCTGGGGTTGCAGACTCTGTGGAGGACCCGCATTCGGCCCGGGTTGATCCCACATGAGCTCGGCACGAAGTCGTCGCTCCGCCATGCCCCCCTGATGCAGGGCATCCTCACCAACGTCTTGAACCCGAAACTGTCCGTGTTCTTTCTGTCGTTCCTACCTCAGTTCGTCGACGCTTCCAGGCCCGCCAACCCCCAGATCCTGGTGCTGACCGGCACCTTCATCGTCATGGGAGCAATCTGGCTCGGCACCTATGTCGTCGCCGTCGACCAGCTATCGGGCGTGCTGACCCGACCAGGGGTGAAGCGCCGGCTCGACCGGGTCATCGGCACCACTCTCGTCGGGCTTGGCATTCGTCTGGCCGTGGTCAGAACCGACTGAGCCGGCGCCCGTATCATCGGCTCTTCAGAGCCGTGGTCACCGATCAGGCTGCTGTGGTGCCAGGGGCACGGACTCGAGGATCACAACGGCTGTCTCGGTGGATCGGAGAGCCGCAAAGGCGTCCAGGTTGGGGTCTATCCGGCGCCATCGCGCCCAGAGCCGCGTCCGTTCCTCGCCCTGTGCCGCCCGGCCTCTGACCGTGCGCCGGTCGTCGGCGAGATCCACGGCTGCCACGGGATTGGCCTGGAGGTTCAGCCACCACGCAGGCTCGCGGTCGGCCCAGCCGTTCATCGCCATGGTGACCAGGTTCGGGCCATCCTCGTAGTAGCCGAGGATCACGCTTCGCTCCCGGCCGGTGCGACGGCCCGTCGTAGTGAGACGCATGGTGCCCCAGCGGTTGGGCTTGGGACGCCAGAGCCCGACCCTGCCGCCGGTGAGGCGATACAAGCCGCGGTGGGTGTACCAGGCGAGTCGAACAAACCATCGAGGAGGAATCCGTGCCCGTTGCCTCGATTGTTCGACCATGTTGCCTCTCCCGATTCGCCCGAAAGTGGAGTTGCCTGGATCAGACGGTTTGGCGGAGCCGGTCCAGGCCGTCGAGAAGCAGGTCGAGGCTGAACTCGAACTCGGCCTGGTCGTCGCACCAGCCCAGGGTGGAGTCGGGGTCGTCGTGGCCGATCTCCATCAGCATCCCGGTGAGATAGGGAAGCTGGTCGGCGAATTGCTCGAGCATCTCATCGGATTGGTCGGCCTCCTCGTTGCCCGGATTGAACAACTCCTGGCTGAAGCCCAGGGCCTTGCTCCCCAGCGCATGCATGGCGTGATGGGCCAGGTCGTACGAGAAGCCCCCCTCCCGGAAGATCCCGAGCAAACCTTCGAAATAGAGCATGATCGCCGGGCTCATGTTGGTGCGCTGCTCGATCACATCGGGCGCCCAGGGATGGGCCAGCATCACATCGCGTGCGGCCAGGATCCGCGTCCGCATCGCCGTCTTCCAGTCGTCCTCGGGGCTGG
>Ga0299913_10002670_pt1 | contig 14202 bp, 15 predicted proteins | sample RVTome_9_FD_201360 | JGI IMG/M metagenome (GOLD analysis project Ga0299913, IMG submission 201360) | Soil microbial communities from uranium-contaminated site in the Upper Colorado River Basin, Wyoming, United States - RVT155D38 (version 2) ... | reverse complement strand
GGCTCGCTGTACGGCGAGCAGCGCACGCTGGCCACCGGCGAGGGCTTCGTCGACCTGTCCCACCGCGACGTGCTGCGGATCAGCGGCCCGGACCGGTTGACCTGGCTGCACTCGCTGACCACGCAGTACTTCGAGGGTCTGGCGCCCGACACCTGGACGGAGGCGCTGATCCTGAGCCCGCAGGGCCACGTGGAGCACGCGTTCGCCGGCATCGACGACGGTGAGGCGTTCACCGCTCACACCGAGCCGGGAGCGGGCCCTGCCCTGGCGGAGTTCCTGGACCGGATGCGGTTCATGATGCGGGTGGAGGTCACCGACGTGACCGCGGAGGTCGCCGTCACCTGGCGTCCGTCGGGTGCCTCGTTCATCCCTCGCGACCAGCTCACGACGTACGCCCACGCCGCTGGCCCCGCCTGCGGTCTGTGGGCCTTCGAGGCCCTCCGGATCGCGCGCGGCGAGCCGCGGTTCGGCGTCGACACCGACCACCGGACCATCCCCAACGAGGTGGGCTGGATCGGCCCCGCGGTGCACCTCGACAAGGGGTGCTACCGCGGCCAGGAGACGGTGGCTCGCGTGCACACCCTCGGCCGCCCGCCCCGGCGCCTGGTGCTGCTGCACCTCGACGGCTCCGAGAACCGGCTCCCCGAGATCGGCGCCGACATGACCCGCGACGGCAAGGTCGTCGGCCGGGTCGGCGGCTCCGCCCGGCACCACGAGCTCGGCCCGATCGCGCTGGCCCTGGTCAAGCGCAACGTCCCCCTCGATGTCGAGCTGGACGCGGGCGGGCTGGTCGCGGCGCAGGAGGTCGTGGTCGACCCGGAGATCGGGCTGCACGTGCGGCCCAACCTGCGCTGACGACTCACCGCTCGACGAAGCGGATCGAGGCGACGATCGCCTCAAGCGCTGCTGCGCTGGTCACGTCGTCCGCCGGGGCCCCGATCGTGAAGTAGTAGCCACGACCCCCGTGCGTGAGACTCCTGCCGACCAGCGTGATGTCCTCGCAGCGATGCTCCACGAGCCGCGCAGGCTCCCCCGCAAGGACGTCCTTGTCGATGATCTCGTCACAGTCCGGACCGCGCCCGGACCTGGTGAGCCGTTCGAGCTCGGCCAACCAGTCGGCGGGACTCATCCCGTTCGGAATGGCCATGGAGTTGGCCACGAGGAAGCCCGGGCTCTCCGATGAGGAGACCACGTCCTCCCCGGGCACCTCGGCTCCCGGGGTGAACTGCTTGAACGTTGTCCAGGTCCCGCCGTACTCGGCGACCGTCCAGCCTGCCGGCAGCTCGAGCGAGTAAGCGTGCCGTTCGGAGTCGAATGACGACGGCGACACCGATGGAGACAGCGACGGCGTGGATTCGGCATCGGTCGGTCCCGGTGATTCCGGCTCGGGTGACCCTCCGGTGTCCTCCGTTGTGCAGGAAGCCAGCATGAACGCGAGTGCGCTCAGTAGCGCAACGACTCCCGTCCGGCGAGATGTACCCATCTGATCCCTCACTCCCTCGCCGACGAGCCGTCAGGGCGCAGCAGATAGAGGCGGAACGCGACGCTGTTGACCGGCAGCACCTCGACCGCGGCGAAGCCGGCCTCGCGCGCGTAGCGCCGGACGGTGTCCGGGCGCATCAGGGTGCCGGTGGCGGCGGAGCCCGGCTCGGTCATGCTCGCCGGCAGGCAATGCAGCAGGCTCCAGCCGTAGTGACGTCGCTCCTCTTCGGTCGCCGGCCCGGCGTACGCGTCGCCAACCGGCTCGTCGGCGACCAGCACGACCCCGCCCGGGCCGAGTGCCTCCCGGGCCGCGCGGAGCGCCTCCACCGGCCGGGCCAGGTCGTGCACCATCTCGAACATCGTCACGACGTCGTACCCGGCTCCGGACAGCGTGGCCGCGTCCCGCACCTCGAGGGTGACCCGGTCGGTCACTCCCTCGGCGGCAGCCACCCGCCGGGCGGCCTCGATCGAGCCGGGGTTGAGGTCGACGCCGTCCACCCGCACGCCCGGAAAGGCCTGCGCGATGCTGACGCTCGACCAGCCGGTTCCGCAGCCGATGTCCAGCACCCGCGCGCTCCCGGTGGCGAGTCGCTCCGTGAGGTCGGGGACCGCGGAGAACCAGCTCTTGATCTCGGTCCGGTAGATCGGCCGGGTGCCCATCGCCTGCCCTTCCGCCTCGTCCGGGCCGTAGTCGGCGTACGGGATGCCGACGCCGGTACGGAACGAGTCCACCAGCCGCGGCACCTGCACCAGCTCGGCGACCAGCGACAACATGGTGCCGGCGATGCCGTCCGGCGCGTCGGGATCGAGCAGTACGCCGGCATGCCCGCGCGGCAGCGCGAACCGCCACTCGCCGTCGTCGTTCGATGCCGCCAGCAGCTCGGTGGCACCCTGCTGCTCGAGCCACTCGCGCACCAGCCGCTCGTCGGTGCCGGTCCTTCCCGCCAGCTCGGCCGCCGTGGCGGGCCCGTCATCAGCGAGCGACCGGTAGAACCCCAGCTTCAGTCCCAGGTACGTCGAGGCGACGTCGAACGCACCGAGGGTCGCGTCGCCCATCCGCTGGACGAATGCCTCGCGAGTCATCGCCCGAGCACGTCCCGTTCGCCGGGGTCGCGGGCCGGGTCGTGCTCGGGCAGCGCATCGAATGCCCAGTCGGAGCGCTTCCACTCCGGGACCGGCGTCAGGCAGTCGGCGCGTGGCACGAACCGCGACCGGCGTACGAGCTCGTACTTGTGGATGTAGCGCGGACAGTTGGGGTAGACCGCTCGCGGGCGGACCCGGACCACGAACTGGGCCTCCGGGTAGTCGCCCCGCATCGGATCCTCGAGGTCGATGCTCGCGGTGCCCTCCACCCGCATCCGGTGGCCTCGCTCGAGGTCGATGAACAGCAGCCCCACCTCTGGGTTCACCAGAACGTTGCCGGTGGAGAGGTACATGCCGTTTCCGTCGTAGTTGGGAAAGACCAGGGTGTGCGGATCCACCACCCGGACGAAGCCCGGCTCGCCGCCCTTGTAGGAACACGTCGGCCGTCCCTGGGCGTCCGCCGTCGCGAGGAAGAACATATCGCGATCCTCGATGAAGGCACGGTCACCCGCGCTGAAGGTGTCGTTGACGAGCAGCCCGTCGATCCGGTCGGCCAGGGCTCGCGTGTCGAAGTGGTCCTGCAGCAACCGGCTGCCGTCGTGGAACCCGGAACCCATGTGTCCTCCTGACGGGCGAGGTCATCCAGACCGGTCGCGGCCAGATACCCCGCATCGGCCACAAGTGTGAACCTCGCGCCGAGTCCCGTCGAGGTGCCGGCGGTCATGACCGGGAGGCGGCCAGCTCGTCGGCGACGCCGCTCACCGCGTCACGCCGCGCGGCGGAACCGGGATGAACACCGCTGTGCACGACGCTCACGACCTGGGCTGGAAGCTCGCCTGGGTGCTCCGGCGCTGGGCGCCCGCGGGGATGCTCGACAGCTACCAGGCCGAGCGCCGGCCCGTCGGGCTGGCCAACACGACCCGCTCAGCCCACCCCGACGGCACCCCGTGGGCATCGGGCCACGTGGCGCGGCCCTGTTGCGCCCCGACGGGTACCCCGCCGCTTCCTGGCCCACCGCGACCGCACTCCCGGCCCCGACCGCAGCCCTCAGCGCCTGACCCGCCATACGCACGGCGGCGCCGATCGCGGTCGCTCAGATGATGTCGCGGCGCATCGAGATCAGGGCACCGGCCCCGGCCAGTGCGAGCGCGTATCCGGCGAGCAGCAGGCCGCCCTGCCATGCCTGGAGGTACTCCTGGGTGGTCAGCGAGACCTGGGTGAGTGCCGCGGACGCGGAGCCGGGCAGGTAGATCGTCCAGTCGCCGAGCGCGGGGATCCCGGTGAGGATGGGTTCCGCGACGAATCGGTAGACCAGGAGCCCGACCACCGCCGCGACCTGGTTGCGCAGCAGCGCTCCCAGCCCGACGCCCAGCAACGCGAAGATGACGACGTCGGCCATCACGCCGGCATAGGTGCCGGGCAGGCCGCCGCCGAGCAGGTTGATGTCGATGTCCTTGGCGGTGAGCCAGGGAACCGCGATCACCGCGACGACGAGCAGGCTGGTCACCGCGTATGCCGCGCCGGTGGCGGCGTAGGTGACGAGCTTGGCGGCGACCACGCTGGTCCTGCGCGGTGTGGCGAGGAACGTCGCACTGGCTGTCTTGTGCCGGAACTCGCTGGTGATCCCGATCGCGGCCAGGACCGCGACCAGGGTGTTGGCGCCACCCGAGGCCACCGCGAACAACGTGCGCTGTCCGGCCGGCGTCGTCAGTGGGGCCGTCATGGTGTCGGGGTCCTCGGAGAACCCGATCAGCAGGCTCGCGTAGAGCGCGGTCAGTCCCATTGTGCCGAGCAGCAGCCACAGCCACAGCCGGGTGGTGAAGAGCTTGCGGAACTCCGCAGCGATCAAGAGGTTCATGCCGGCTCCCGCTGTTCCACTGGGCCGTCTACCGGGCCGCGAGTGAGATCGAAGAAGACCTGCTCCAGGTCGCCCGGGCCGGGGGTGAGCTCGTGCAGCTCCACCCCGGCCGAGAACGCCACCCGGCCGATCTGGTTCGCGGACAGGTCGCAGACCTGCAGCGTGTCGAGGCCGCTGGGTTCCGCCCGGACTCCGGCGGGAACGGCGTCGCGCAGGGCCCGGAGTAGTCGTTCGGGGTCCGGTGTGCGCACCAGCACCCGGGAGTTGCCGCCCGAGAGCTCGGTCAGTGATCCCTGATGGACCAAGCGGCCACGGTTCAGGATCACGACGTGGTCGACCAGCTGCTGCATCTCGGTGAGAACGTGGCTGGACACCAACACCGTGCGGCCGGCGTCGGCGTACTCGCGCAGGAACCGCCGCATCCACACGATCCCTTCCGGATCCAGGCCGTTGGCCGGTTCGTCGAGGATCAGGACGCCCGGCTCGCCGAGCAGCGCCGCGGCCAGCGCGAGGCGCTGCCGCATGCCCAGCGAGTAGCCTCCGGCGGCTCGGTGCTTGGCGTCGTCGAGGCCCACCAGGTCCATCAGCTCTTCGGCACGCCGGGAGGGATAGCCGTTGACCGTGCAATACACGCGCAGGTGGTTCAGCCCGCTGCGTGCCGGGTGGAAACCAGTGGCCTCCAGCGCGGCCCCGACCACACTCGCGGGCCTCCGCAGCTCCCGATACTCGTGGCCCGCGATCGTCGCCGAGCCGGTGTCGGGTCGGACCAGTCCCAGCAGCATCCGCAGCGTGGTCGTCTTGCCGGCACCGTTCGGCCCCAGGAACCCGGTGACCGCGCCGGGCTTCACGGTGAAACTGAGATCATCGACGGCCAGCACCGGACCGAAGCGCTTGCTCACGTGCGATACCTCGACACCATCGTTGTATACGGGCATGTAAACAAATCTATGTGTAAACTCGAAAGTACACAACTGAGGGGTGACCGTCGATGACAGCGCAGGGGACGAAGGGGGCTACCGCTCCCGACGTCGCGCGGCGGCTGCCCCGCGCCGAACGTCGCGAACAGATCCTCGTTGCCGCGAACCGCGCCTTCGCGCGGGCCGGGTTCGCCGACACCAGCCTCGACGACGTCGCAAGGGAGGCCGGCGTTACCCGGGTGATTCTCTACCGGCACTTCGACACCAAGGCAGACCTCTACCGCGCCCTGCTCGACCGGGCCTGCACCCGCCTGGCTGAGAAGGTCGGCACCGACGACTTCGGCGAACGGGCGATCCCGACACTCCTCGAGGCCGCCGCCGACGACCCCGACGCCTTCCGACTGCTGTTCCGCTTCGCGGCCCGCGAACGCGAGTTCCGCGATCTCACCGACTCCCTGAACGCCGCCTCCGCTGAGGTCACCCGCCGCAACCTGGCCAAGCAGATCCCCGACGGGCCATGGCTCGACTGGGCGGCGCGCCTCATCCCCACCGTGACCACCGAAGCGGTCATCGCGTGGCTCGACGCCGGCCAGCCCGACCCCACCGAGGCTGCGGACCGCATCGGGGATGCGGTTCATGGAGTCATCGAGGCCGCGAACACCACCCGCACGGGCTGAGGAACCGGACTCGTCGCCCGCCCCGCCGGCGATCCCGGCCGATCAGTGGGGGGCCTGCTGCATCAGCCAGATCGGTAGCGGATCCCCCACGGAGAGCACCACCTCCCAGCCGGCGCGGCGGTAGACCTCGACATTGGCGGGCTTGCTCGTTTCCAGGATCGCGGGAAGGCCGTCCTGGGCGGCGCGGGAGAGCCCGGCGCGCATGACGGCGCGGCCCCAGCGTCGGCCGGCGAAGTCGGGGTGGGTCCCGAGAACCCCGAGGTACCAGAACGGGCTCGAGGGCAGGACGGCGTGCACCGCAGCGTCGTACGCGCCGACCCGAGCCAGTGCGTCGGCCGGGAGGTGAGCGGCAAGACCCTCATGCGGCGGCTCGTCCGCGAGTGCGGGAGGTTCCCAGATCGCGACGGAGGCGCCGCGCTCGATCGTCCACACCGTTTCCTTGCGCACGCGCTTGTCGAAGAGGTGCCCGAAGAACGCAGCGGCGTACTCCGGATAGGTCTCCTCGTCGGGGAACAGGTACCGCAGAACGGGATCCTCCGAGAACGCGGCGACCAGCGAGCCGACGACGCGTCCACGGTCGGCCCGGGTGGCGATGGTGATGTCGGGTGGGTTCACAGCGGATGACGGTATCCCGTGACGTGCGGACGAACCGGTCAGGAATCGAGAAGCGTCGGTCCCCGAGCCGGACCTAGCGTCATCGTCATGAACTCCATCGAATCCATCACCCTCGAGGTGGCCGACCCCACGGCCGCCGACCGCTTCTACACCACTGCCTTCGGCCTGGGCTCGCGGCTGCGCCTGCGTGCCTCGGAGGCACCGACCACCGGGTTCCGCGGTTTCACGCTGTCGCTCGTGGTGTCCCAACCATCCACGGTCAAGGGGCTCATCGGCGCCGCTCTTGACGCCGGCGCCACGGCCCTGAAGCCCGCCGCGAAGTCGTTCTGGGGCTACGGCGGCGTCGTGCAGGCCCCGGACGGGGCGATCTGGAAGATCGCCTCCTCGGCGAAGAAGGACACCGGCCCGGACACCCGGCAGATCGACGAGATGGTGCTCCTGCTGGGGGTTGCGGACATGGCCGCGAGCAAGCGGTTCTACGTCGACCGCGGCCTCACCGTGGCGAAGAGCTATGGACGCAAGTACGTCGAGTTCGACCCCGCGTCGGGCCCGGTGAAGCTGGCGCTGTACGGCCGCCGTGCCCTCGCCAAGGACGCCGGCGTCGCTCCCGAGAGCACGGGGTCGCACCGGCTGATGATCGGCAGCGACGCCGGGGCGTTCACCGACCCGGACGGTTTCGACTGGGCCAGCACCGCAGTGAGCCCGCCGGAGCACACCGCCACGCAGGGTTCTCGCGGAGACCGGTGACGGGAGCTCTCGAATGTGCCAGCCCTCGTGGACGCGCGCACGCGCCGCGGCACAGCACCTGAGCGGTCTCGCGCGCCTGCGCCGCGTCCGCGACCGGATCGACCGCGAGCACGAGCTGCCGCTGGACGTCGAGGCGCTCGCCAGTGGAGTGCACCTGTCGGCGGGCGACCTCAGCCGCCAGTTCCGGCTGGCCTACGGCGAGTCGCCCTACGCCTACCTGATGACCAGGCGCATCGAGCGCGCGACGGTGCTGCTGCGTCGAGGCGACCTCAGCGTCACGGACGTCTGTTTCGCCGTCGGTTGCTCGTCACTGGGCACCTTCAGCACCCGCTTCACCGAGCTGGTGGGTGTGCCGCCCAGCGTCTATCGGCGGTGAGCCACGCGCCGGGGATCACCCCGCGCATGATGAAGGTTCTCTCATGGAGGGTTCATGCCGACTTCACGCGGGTTGGCCATTCTGGCCGCTGTCGCACCCCCTCGAGTCCACACCAGGAGTCCCCGATGAACCGCACCGCCAAGCTCGCGCTCGCACTCGTCGTCCCTGCTGCCATGACTGGCACACTGCTGACCGCGCCAGCCGCCTACGCCGATGACCGGATCTGCCGGGGCACGATCGGGGCGAGGCACTTCGACGGCAACGTGATCGTGCCGAAGGGAGCCACCTGCGCGCTGGCCGGAACGCGCATCGACGGCAACGTGCTCGTGCGAGGTAACGCGACCCTGTTCGCCAGGGGTGTGAAGGTCGGCGGGAATGTCCAGGCGGAGAACCACAACAGGGTGGTCGTGCGGCACCGCAAGGTGGACGGCAGGGTCAAGAGGTCGCGCATCGAGGGCAGCATCCAGCTGAAGCAGGGGGGTGGAGGCAGGCTCCTTCGCAACGTGGTGAACGGCGACATTCAGCTCTTCTCCAACGACGGCAGGTTCGTGGTGCGCGGCAACGTCGTTGACGGCAATCTCCAATGCAAGAGCAACGACCCGAAGCCGATCGGCGGCAACAACAGAGTCGAGGGCAGTAAAGAGGACCAGTGCAAGAACCTCTGACCTGACGGGCGGATCTGACGCAGTCGCGGGACGTCTCGCCTCGCTCAGGAGGTCTCAGCCTCCGGCCGACCAGGACACGATGTGGTCTGGGGTGATCGTGACGATGGTGCGTAGGTCCGGCCAGCGGGCAACGTACCCCTCAACGTCCTCGGGGGCGACGTAGCGGCGGGCGATCGCTCGGGCCTTCTCGACCGTGGCGGCATCGTTCGCCGTCGTGACGGTCGCGTCTCCCCGCATCATGACTGCCGGGTAGGGCTCCTCAAAGGTCTGGACGGAGAAGGCAACCCTCGGGTCGCGCAGCAGGTTGCGCACCCAGACGCGTGTTTCGGTCGTCCAGATCATCACAGCGCCTGATTCCCACCGAAACCAGACCGGGACGAGATGTGGTGATCCCTCACGACGCAAGGTGGCAATGACGCCAAGTGGGGTGGGGAAGGTCTGGGCGAGGAACGCTTCTCGTTCCGCCTCGCGCATGCTCATGATCTCGTACCTCTCAGGGATCCAAGCCTGCTATACCCGCACCCTCTGCGCCCGACCTATTGATGCCTCGCGAGGCTTTCGCCCATGGTTGAGCGAGATTCTCAGGCGCCGGAGTTGATCATCCCCGCGCCGACGGTGACCCCGGTGGCCTCGTCGATCAGGATGAACGAGCCGGTGGTGCGGTTCTTCGAGTAGGGGTCGCACAGCAGCGGCACCGTGGTGCGCAGCTGGATCCGGCCGATCTCGTTGAGCCCGAGCGACTTGGGGTCCTGGTCGCGGTGCAGGGTGTTGACATCCAGGCGGTACTGGATGTCCTTGACCAGCGCACGCGCGGTGCGGGTGGTGTGCTTGATCGCGAGCTTCTGACGCGGCTGCAGCGGGGTGTTGGTCATCCAGCAGATCATCGCGTCGATGTCCTGGCTCGGCTGCGGGGCGTTCTTGACCCGGGCGATCATGTCGCCGCGCGAGACGTCGACGTCGTCCTCGAGCCGGACGGTCACCGACATCGGCGGGAACGCCTCGGCGATCTCCTGGTCGAACAGGTCGATGCCCTGGATCTTCGACGTCATCCCGCTGGGGAGTACGACGACCTCGTCGCCCTTCTTCAGCACGCCGCCGGCCACCATGCCGCCGTAGCCGCGGTAGTCGTGGTGGTCGTCGGACTTGGGGCGGACGACGTACTGCACCGGGAACCGGACGTCGACCAGGTCGCGGTCGGACGCGACGTGGACGTGCTCGAGGTGGTGCATGAGGGTGGGACCGGAGTACCAGCTCATGTTCTCCGAGCGGTTGACGACGTTGTCGCCCTGCAGCGCCGAGATCGGGATGACCTCGAGGTCCGGGATGTTCAGCTTGGTCGCGAACTGCGTGAACTCCGCGTGGATCTTCTCGTAGGTCTCCTCGGAGAAGTCGACGAGGTCCATCTTGTTGACGGCGAGCACCAGGTGCGGCACCCGGAGCAGCGACAGGAGCACCGCGTGCCGGCGGGACTGCTCGGTCAGACCCTGGCGGGCGTCGACCAGCACCAGGCCGAGGTCGGCGGTCGAGGCGCCGGTGACCATGTTGCGGGTGTACTGCACGTGGCCCGGGGTGTCGGCGATGATGAACTTGCGCGAGGGCGTCGCGAAGTAGCGGTAGGCCACGTCGATGGTGATGCCCTGCTCACGCTCCGAGCGGAGCCCGTCGGTGAGCAGCGCGAGGTCGGTGTAGTCGTAGCCCTTGGAGGCGCTGGTGGCCTCGACGGCCTCGAGCTGGTCCTCGAAGATCGACTTGGAGTCCAGCAGCAGCCGCCCGATCAGGGTCGACTTGCCGTCGTCGACCGAGCCCGCGGTCGCGAAGCGCAGCAGGTCCATGTTGGTCGCTCCGCCGGTCGTGAGGGAATCGGTCATCAGAAGTAGCCTTCTTTCTTCCGGTCCTCCATGCCTGCCTCGGAGAACCGGTCGTCACCGCGGGTCGCGCCGCGCTCGGTCACCCGGGCGACGGCGATCTCCTCGATGATCTTCGGGATGGTGTCGGCGTCGGACTCCACGCACCCGGTGAGGGTGAGGTCGCCGACGGTCCGGAATCGCACGGTGCGCTCGGTGACCTCCTCGCCCTCGCGGCACGGGTTGAAGTCGCTCTCGGACAGCAGCATCCGGTCGCGCTCGAACACCCGGCGTTGGTGGGAGAAGTAGATGGAGGGGATCTCGATGCCCTCGCGGCCGATGTAGTCCCAGATGTCCAGCTCGGTCCAGTTGGAGATCGGGAAGATCCGCATGTGCTCGCCCTGGTGGATGCGCCCGTTGTAGAGGCTCCACAGCTCGGGGCGCTGCATCTTCGGGTCCCACTGGCCGAACTCGTCGCGGTGGGAGTAGACCCGCTCCTTGGCGCGGGCCTTCTCCTCGTCGCGGCGGCCACCACCGAAGGCGGCGGTGAAGCCGTTCTCCTCGATGACGTTCAGCAGGGTGCCGATCTGCAGCCGGTTGCGGGGGGTCTTGCCGTCGTCGATGACGACGCCGTTGGCGATCGCCTCCTCGACGCTGGCCACGATCAGGCGGACGCCGAGGCGGTTCACCCAGTTGTCGCGGGTCGCGAGCACCTCGGGGAAGTCGTAGCCGGTGTCGACCTGCAGCACGGGGAACGGGATCTTCGCGGGGTAGAACGCCTTCTCCGCGAGGCGGAGCATCACGATCGAGTCCTTGCCACCGGAGAACATCAGGACCGGCTTCTCGAACTCGGCGGCGACCTCACGCATGATGTGGATCGACTCCGCCTCCAGCTGGTCGAGCTGGCTCAGCCGGTAGTCGACGTGGGTGTGAGACATGGGGGAACGTGTGACCTCTCGTGGACAGCAGCCCACATCGTAGCGAGGGGGCCGGGTGACGCGAACTCGACGGATATGTCGAGTGAGTCACACAACTTTAACGGCACCCGGTACGGCGTCGACAGGCTGCCGGTCCTTCCGAACGCACTGACCGTTCGACGTCCACAGGCTCGCGTGCCGCTGCCCGCGCTACTCTTGTGGTGTGCCCCGGCCGGGTACCCGAGAGCCCGCCGGGGCACCTCACGCCCTCAAGTCGACTCTTACTCGGACGACCCTGGGACGGCTGCGTCCTCAGCGCCGGGCGCGGGGGACGGAGCCGAGGGCGACCCAGCCCGGACCGTCCAGCGAGACCGGGCCGTCGTCGTGCTCGACGAACACCGAGCGGCCGCGAGTGACCTCAACGGTCCGGCCATCCGCCGTCACCTCGACGGTGTCGTCGAGCGCCATCAGGATGCGGGGACCCGACTCGGGTAGGCGGGCTACCGGTGGGCGAGCCACCATGAGCTCGAACTCCTCAACGGGGGGAGCGAAGTGCGCGAACCCGCGGCCGATCTGCGCAGGGAGGCAGCGTGGCGGCGGGATGGGCCGGAAGTCGGCGACCGAGAGCAGTTCCGGGACGTCCCGATGCTTCGGTGTCAGGCCGGCTCGCAGCACGTTGTCGGAGGCGGCCATGATCTCGAGCGCCAGACCGGAGCCGTGGGCGTGGACCACCCCGGGCTGGACCATCAGCGCCTCCCCTGGCCGCAGCACCACGTCGTTGAGGAGCAGCGCCACCAGGACCCCCGGGTCGGTCGGGTACCGACCCGCCAGCTGGCCGAGGATCTCGAGGACCCGGTGCGCCTCCGGATCGGCGTACCGCACCTGCCCGCGGGCGGCACCGACCTCGGCAACCAGGTCGGCCACGGTGCTTCCTGGGAGATCGAGCGTTTCGGCCACCACCTCCCGTAGTTGCGTCTCCGGTTCGCCGTCGGTCAGGCGGCGCGCCACGTCGTCGGCCCACGGCACTCCGAACATCCGCAACAGCTCGGCCGAACGGGACACGTCGCGGAAGCCGGCCAGGGTCTCGAACGGCGTCAGTGCGAAGACGAGCTCCGGCTTGTGCCACGGATCCGGATAGCTGCGCTCCGGGTCCTCGACCGACAGCCCGGCCGCCTCCTCCCGTGCGTGCCCGCTCCGCGCCTGCTCGCGGTCGGGGTGCACCTGCAGCGACAGCACCTGATCGACCGCCAACACCTTGGCCAGGAACGGCAGCCGCCCTCCGAACCGCTCGGCAACGTCTGGGCCCAAGACCTGCGACGGGTGAACCCGGACCTCCTCGTCGAGCCGCCGGCCGTCGGTGAGCCGGGACGGGTCGCCCGGATGTGCGCCGATCCACAGCTCCGCCTCGGGCCGACCGGTCGGCTCGCGGCCGAGGAGCGCGGCCAGCGCCGTACGCGAACCCCAGGCGTAGTCGCGGATCGGGTTGTCGAGGAGGTCCACGGCGCAGGGCTGTCAGTCCGTGTCGGCGCGCTCGGTGGTCTTGGACCGGACGAAGGCGGGGTCCTCGAGCTCGGCGACCGTCGGGGCCCCGAACATCGGCAGCCCCTGCTCCTTGCGGAGCAGGCCCCAGATGAGCGGCACCAGGACCACCATCGCGAGACCGATCAGGCCGATCAGCAACGGGTGCGTCTCGTCGCGCCCGAGCGGAGCCCACTTCGCCTTGTCGAGCAGGGCGACGCCGGACATGGTCAGCACCACGACGATGGCGCGCCGGATGAACGACTGCGGGACCCGGGGGGCCAGCCGGCTGCCGATCACGGTGCCCGGGACCGAGCCCACGATCAGCGGGACGGTGAGTCCCCAGTCGAGGCCGCCGTTCACCACGATGTTGGAGATCGCCGCCGCGAGCACGAGCGGGACCGCCTGCACCAGGTCGGTGCCGACCAGCTTCACCGCGGACAGCCCGGGGTACAGCATCAGCAGCGCCACCATGATCACCGAGCCGGAGCCGACACTGGTGATGCCGACCAGGAACCCGCCGAGCGCCCCGACGAGGAGCGTCGGGACGGGCCGGATCTTCGGGTTCGGGTTGCCCTCGGGGCCACCGGCGCGCACCCGGCGCAGGTTGATGTAGAGCCGCAGTGCGTACGTTGTGGCGGCCAGCAGCAGCGCGAAGCCGATGGCCAGCTTGAGCGTGTCGTCGACGTCCTCGGGTTCGACCACGCCCTGGACGATGTGCGGACCGGCCAACGCCGTGGGCACCGACCCGATGACCAGCCACTTGGCCAGCTCCAGGTTCGGAGACCCCTCCCGCGAGTGAACGATGGCGCCACCGGTCTTGTACACGGCGGCGGCGGTCAGGTCGGCGGTGACGATCTTCGCGGTCTCGCCCACGCCGAGGAAGATCAGCGCCGGGGTCATCAGCGCGCCGCCACCCATGCCGGTCAGCCCCACGACGATGCCGACGAAGAAGGCGGCCGCGAGGATGGGCGCGAAGTCGCTGCCGAACACGTCGTTCATGGCTGGAGTCTCCTGGACCCCGCCAATGCGGGCACCACGACGCGCAGCAGCTCGTCGATCTGCTGTGCCGCCGCCTCCGCGGCCTTGGCGCCGCGACCGTAGGGATCCCGTACGTCGAGCCGCGGCTCGCCGGCGCCGCGGCGCTCGCCCAGCGCGATCAGCAGATCCCGCCCACCCAGCCCCTGGGGGGCGTGGCGCACGACCTCGGCGACCTGGCCGAGGGTGTAGACCTTGCGGAACGCCGCTGCGTGGTCGTCGAGGATGAAGGACCGGTGTGACGACTCGGCGGTGATGACCAGGTCGGCGTCCTCGATCAGGGCCGCGGTGAGCGGGCGGCTCAGGAACGAGTCGGCGTCCAGGCCACGCTCGGCCAGCGCGCCGGCCATCACCGAGTCCATCGGGTACTCGCGGAACCCGTGCGTCCCCGCGCTGGAGAACTCGACCGGCGCGTCCGGGCCGGCCAGGTGCCGGGCGGTGATCTCCATGAACGGCGAGCGGCAG
>Ga0299913_10002669_pt1 | contig 14203 bp, 10 predicted proteins | sample RVTome_9_FD_201360 | JGI IMG/M metagenome (GOLD analysis project Ga0299913, IMG submission 201360) | Soil microbial communities from uranium-contaminated site in the Upper Colorado River Basin, Wyoming, United States - RVT155D38 (version 2) ... | reverse complement strand
GGCGCTGCTCCTCCTTGAGATCCGCCAGCTCCTTCTCGAGCTTCTGGAGCCGCTCCTGCGAGACCCGGTCGGTCTCCTTGCGCAGCGCCTCCCGCTCGATCTCGAGCTGCATGACCCGGCGCGACACCTCGTCGAGCTCCGCCGGCATCGAGTCGATCTCCATCCGGAGCTTCGAGGCCGCCTCGTCGATCAGGTCGATGGCCTTGTCGGGCAGGAAGCGATCGCTGATGTACCGGTTCGACAGCACGGCGGCCGCAACGAGCGCCGAATCCTTGAACTGCACGCCGTGATGGATCTCGTACCGCTCGCGGAGCCCCCGCAGGATGCTGATGGTGTCTTCCACGGTCGGCTGATCGACCAGCAGCGGCTGGAAGCGCCGCTCGAGGGCGGCGTCCTTCTCGATGTACTTGCGGTACTCGTCCAGCGTGGTCGCACCGATCGTGTGCAGCTCGCCGCGCGCCAGCATCGGCTTCAGCATATTGGACGCATCCACGGACCCTTCGGCCGCCCCGGCGCCCACCACCGTGTGCAGCTCGTCGATGAACAGCACCACCCGTCCCTCGGCCTGCTCGACCTCCTTCAGGACGGCCTTGAGCCGCTCCTCGAACTCACCGCGGTACTTCGCGCCGGCGACGAGCGCGCCCATGTCGAGGGCGACGATGCGCTTGTCCTTCAGCCCCTCCGGCACGTCCCCCCGGACGATGCGCTGGGCCAGCCCTTCGACGACGGCGGTCTTGCCGACGCCGGGCTCGCCGATGAGGACCGGGTTGTTCTTGGTCCGGCGGGAGAGCACCTGGATGACGCGGCGGATCTCGTCGTCGCGGCCGATGACCGGATCGAGCTTGCCCTTGCGCGCCAGATCCGTCAGGTCGCGGCCGTAGCGCTCGAGCGACTGGTACTTGCCCTCCGGATTCTGGTCGGTGACGCGCTGCGCGCCGCGCACGGCGGTCATCGCCTCGAAGATGCGGTCGCGCGTGATGCCGCGCGCCTGGAGCAGCCGGGCGGCGGGGGAGCGCCCCGTCTCGCCGGCAATCGCCACGAACAGGTGCTCCGTGCTGACGTACTCGTCCTTCAGCCGCTGCGTCTCGGCCTCGGCGAGATCCACCACGAGCTTGAGCCGCGGCGAGATCCCCGGCTGGGCGCCGCCGTACGCCTGCGGGCCGCGGGCGAGCTCCCCGCGCGCGGCCCGTGCGAGATCGGCCGGGTCGGCGTTCATCTTGCGCAGCACGGAGGGCACGATGCCCTCGGGTTGTTCGATCAGCGTCACGAGCAGGTGCTCGGGCTCGATCTGCGCGTGGCTCATCGACCCGGCGAGCTGCTGCGCGCCGAGGATGGCCTCCTGCGCCTTCTCTGTGAAGCGGTTGAGATTCATGTCCTTCCCTCGTCGCTCGCGCGTCCTACGCCGCCGGATGTCTGTCCTTCGCGTCGATCGAGGCCAGCGCCTCGAAGTGTGTCCGCTGCTCCGGTGTCAGAGCGCGGGGCAGCTGCACGTCGACGACGGCGTAGAGATCCCCGCGCTCCTGCGCCCTTGCGGCCGACGGCATGCCGTGACCCCGCAGGCGGAACACCTGCCCGTTCTGCGTCGTGGGCGGAATCTTCAGGCGCAGCTGGGCGCCCGCGGGGGTCGGGACGCTGGCCTCGCCGCCGAGAACCGCGGTGGTCAGCGGCACCTGAATGCGGACGTGCAGATCGGAGCCCTTGCGCTCGAACACCGGATGCGGGCGGAGCCGCACGCGCAGATACAGGTCGCCGGATGCGGCACCCGCCTGGCCGTGCTCACCCTCGCCGGCAATCCGGACGCGCGAGCCGTCGCGAACGCCGGCGGGAATACGCACGTCGACGCTCCGCTTGTGGCCGTCCTGCGCGAACGACAGCCGGCGCGTGGCGCCCGTGAAGGCTTCCTCGAGCGACAGCTCGAGCTCGTGCTCCAGATCGCGGCCGGCACGCGGCTGCGATCGCGCGCGGGAAGTCCGCCGCGCGCCGCCCGGTTCGGCCCCCCCGAAGAATGTCTTGAAGAAGTCGGAGAAGGGGTCCGCGTCGCCGAAGAGATCCCGCATCTCCTCTTCGGACATCGTGCGGTAGCCGCCGGGCCCGCCGCCCGTGTTGACCGTCCACTGGCCGAATGGCGCGCCGCCGGCTCCCGCGGGCTGCGCGTGCTCGTACATCCGCCAGTTGGCGCCGAGCTCGTCGTACTTGCGGCGCTTCTCGGGATCGCCGAGCACCTCGTACGCCTCGTTCAGCTCCTTGAAGCGCGCCTCGGCGGCCTTGTCGCCGGGGTTCACGTCCGGATGATGCTTGCGCGCGAGCTTGCGGTACGCCTGCTTGATCTCCTTGTCGCTCGCCGCCTTCGCGACCCCGAGCGTGGCGTAGTAGTCCTTGAACTCCATCACAGGCCTACGATCTGGCTCAGCTGCTCAAGTTCCCGGGCCAGGCGGCGTCGCGTCTCCGCCCGATCCATGCGCGCGTCGGCGGTCAGCCCGCGCAGGCGGTGGACGATCTCGGCCACGTCGAGCAGCCGCTGCACCCCGGCGAGGTTGACGCCGGCCTCATCGACGAGATGCTTGATGAGGCGGAGCCGCTCGATCTCGTCCCTCGTGTACACACGGATGCTGCCGATCGTCCGGCTGGGCTGTATCAATCCCAGACGCTCGTATTTCCGCAGCGTCTGCGGGTGCATGCCCAGCTCGCGGGCCGCCATGCTGATGAAGTAGAGCTCCTCCACCAAAGGCATCCTGGCTCAGCCTTGCGTCAGATCAAATGTAGGACTTGATACGCATCGTGTCAAGTGGAGGCGCGGCTCCTGGAGCCGCGACGTGGTGGCGGGCACGGAGCGGCTAGCGCCGGTCGCGCTCGGGAGAGCGCCGCTCCTGGAGGTCTCGCTCGGCGCGCTCGCGCCTGCGATCCTCGTCCTCCGCGGTCTCGCCGATCGACGTCGTCTCTCCGCCGCTCTCGATGCCGATGACATCGCCCGGCTGTGCGCGTTCGCCGACCGTCGGCGCGGTGCCCTCGCGATCCCCGCGAGACGATGCCCATCGCTCGCGGTCCGCCGCCGCGGCCATCCGCTCGTCGGCGGCACCGCCGGCGCTGACGGTGGGTGCACCGGGGACCATCGATGTCATCCAGCCGGTCGCATTCCACCACGCACTCGTGGCATCCGCGCGCGACGCGAGATCGAGGCGGCGCAGGTCCTCATCGTCGGGGCAGCACGCGCGCGTCACCTCCTCGCGGTAGCGGCCGAGCTCGTCGTGCCGAAGCGCCTCGATGCGGCGATCGTCGATGGCAGGAAAGCGCGCTACCGCGTCGCGGCCGAAGTCCACGGACAACGCCCGTTCGCGCGGGTCGAACCGCGCGTGATCGGCGGGCACGAGATAGCGGCGTCCGCCGTGCCAGTCGCCACCTCCGACCACGATGAACTCAGGACGGCCCGAGAGGGTGTCCACGAGAAATCCGTCGAGGCGGCCCAGGGCCTCGCCCGAGGAGCCGGTCAGCTCGCGGCCGTCGAGGTCGAGAACGCTGGAGGAAAGATGTCCGGCCGCGACGTAGCGCAGCTCGGGTCCTTGGGTACGGCCGGGAGGCGTCGGCTGCATGCCGATGGCGGTGCATGATGCGGGCCAGCCGTGTGGACCGGAGGGCCGCCGTTCACGTTCAGGCGCCGAGCCGGTAGGCGCGCTTCGGCAGCTCGTATGCGAGCGCACCGATCATCTGGTCCGCCTCATCGGCATCGACGACGTGCCGGGCGACGAGGTCGGCCAGGAACTGCGCGTCGACGCGGCGGGATAGATCGTGGCGCGCCGGGATCGAGAGGAACGCGCGCGTGTCGTCATTGAAGCCGACCGTGTTGTAGATGCCCGCCGTCTCCGTCACCTGCGCGCGGAAGCGCCGCATGCCCTCGAGGCTGTCGTGGAACCACCACGGCGGACCGAGGAACACGGCGGGGTAGTGCCCCGCGAGCGGGGCGAGTTCCCGGGAGTAGGTGGACTCGTCGAGCGTGAAGAGAATCAGCCGGAACCCCGGCTCGTTGCCGAACCTGTTGAGGAGCGGGCGCAGGTTGATCGTGTACTCCGTGCGCAGCGGAATGTCACAGCCGCGATCGGGTCCGAACCGGCCGTAGATCCGTTCGTTGTGGTTTCGCGCGGAGCCCGGATGCAGCTGCATCACGAGGCCGTCGTCGACGCTCATCCGCGCCATCTCCATCAGCATGTGCCCGGTGAACGCACGCTGGTCGTCGGCGCTCGCCGCGCCGCGAAGCGCCCGCCCGAAGATCTCGTCGGCCGCGCGTGCGGAGAGCTCCGCGGTGAACGGCGTCACGGCGGCGTGATCCGTCGCCGTCGCGCCCAGTGACTTGAAGAACGCGCGCCGGGACTCCAGCGCCCGGACGTACGAGCGGAACTCGCCGATCGGCTCGCCGGTGAGTCCGCGCAGCCGCTCGATCTCGGCCGCCCATCCCGGGTGAAGGAGGTCGATCGCCAGGTCGGGCCTGAACGTCGGCCGCACATCCCCCGGCCATTCCGATGCGCGAATCCGCTGATGCCACTCGAGGCCGTCGCCGGCGGCGTCCGTCGTGCACAGCACCTCGATGCGGAAGCGCTCGAACAGCGCGCGGGGCCGGAAGGCCGGCTCCGAGAGGCGGGCCTGCATGTGGTCGTAGATCCGCTGCGCGGAGCCGCCTTCCAGCCGCTCGGTGATGCCGAACACGGACTCGAGCTCGTGGCGCAGCCAGGCCGCACTGGGCGTGCCGCGAAAGAGGTAGAAGTGCTCGGCGAAGGTCTGCCAGATGCGGCGCGGATCCGTCTCGACGGGCGTGCCGTCGCGGGTCGGAATGCCGAGCCGCTCCATCGGCACGCCCTGAGAGTACAGCATGCGGACCAGGTAGTGGTCCGGGACCACGATGAGCGCAGCCGGATCGGGAAACGGCGCATCCTCGGCCAGCAGCCTGGGATCCACGTGTCCGTGCGGGCAGACCAGCGGCAGCTCCGCGATCCGCTCGTAGAGGCGGCGCGCCAGCTGACGCACCTCCGGAACCGGCGAGAAGTAGCGATCGGGGTTCAGCATCTCAGGATGGTTCCGACGGCTGCGCCTGGGGGGGGCCGGGCTTGCGCATCGTGAACCGGTACCCCACGCCGCGGACGGTGCGCAGGTGCTGAGGAGACGTGGGATCGTCCTCGAGATAGCGCCGGAGCCGCACGATGAAGTTGTCGATGGGCCGCGTGTCGGTGTCCTCGTGCACGGCCCAGACGTCCTCGAGGATGGCCTTGCGCGAAACCGTGCGGCCCTCGTGCTGGACCAGGTAGCGCAGCAGCTTGGCTTCCATGGCCGTGAGCGGCATCGCCTGATCGCCGCGCCGGACCTCGAGCGCCTCGAAGTCGATCACGCGGCCGCCGACGGTGATGCGATCGGCCGGCGGCCGGGCGGACGCCGTGCCCGCGGCCGCCTCAGCCATCCACGCACGGCGGCGGAGGAGCCCGTTGACGCGCGCGAGCAGGATGGCGAGCTCGAACGGCTTCGGCAGGTAGTCGTCCGCGCCGGCGGCGAATCCCTCGAGCACGTCTTCCGCGCGTCCGCGCGCGGTCAGCATCAGAACGGGCACGTGCCGCCCGCGCTGTCGCAGCTCGGAGGCGACGGCGAACCCGTTCATGCCCGGCAGCATCACATCGAGCACGACGACGTCGACGGCGGGCGGATGATCGAGGCGGGCCAGGGCATCCTCGCCGGTCTCGGTGAGTTCGACGTCATACCCTTCCGCTTCGAGGTTGAAGCGAAGGCCGTCGGCGAGGTGTTGTTCGTCCTCGACGATGAGGATGCGGCTCATACGGCGGGCGCGACCGGCAGCTGGAGGGTGAAGGTGCTGCCCTGGCCGGGGCCGGGGCTCTCGGCGTACACCGTGCCGCCGTGCTTCCTGGCGACCGACGAAACGATGAACAGCCCCAGGCCGCTGCCCCTGACGTGCAGCGCCACGGCACCCGGGATGCGATAGAAGCGGCGGAAGATGCGCTTCAGCTCCGCGCGGGAGATCCCCACTCCCCGGTCGTGGACGCGCACGGCGACATGCCCGGCTTCCGTCGTCGTCACTTCCACCTCGACACGGATCGGGGCGCTGGAGTACTTGATGGCGTTGTCGATCAGGTTCGACACGGCGGCCTTCAACTCGTCGGGATCGCCCATGACCACGGCCGGCGCCGCGCTCGCCTCAGCATAACGCAGACCCGTCTCATCCAGGCGGTGCAGCGCTCGCGCGAGGCCGACGCACTCCCGCACGAGCGCCGTGACCTCGACACGGCTCCGGTGCTGCAGCTTCAGCCGCGGCGCCCTGGCGGCCCGCAGCGCCTGGTCGATCAGCCGCATCAGGCGGTCGCTGTCCTCCAGCATCACCCGGTAGAACTCCTGGCGCTTCGCCGGATCGAGCTCGCGCCGCTGGAGCGTCTCGAGGTAGAGGCGGATGGAGGCCACGGGCGTCTTCAGCTCGTGGGTCATCGAGTTGATGAAGGTGTCGTGCTGCTCGTTCCGGCGCACTTCGCGGACCAGGAAGATCGTGTTCAGCACGACGCCGGTGATGATGACGAGGAAGAAGATCGTGCCGAGGACGAAGAGAAGCCCCTGCCGCCAGTTCAGGACCACCCAGCTGACGTTGAGGACCAGGGCGACCGCGACGAGGCAGGCGCCGAACACCACGAAGGCGACCGTCTTCTGCCGGCCCGTGAACGCCATGCGTGACGAGCATGCCACAAGGGCGGCCCGGAGGGGGAGTCGGCGCCGGTGCGTGCCGTTGCGCAGGCCGGCGCGGCGATCCGACGGGCGTGGCGCGGCCCGACCGTGGCGGTGACAGAACTCTTACAATGCGCCCCGGGACGATCCTGCTACCGTTATCGGGTTCGCCTCGAGCCCAAGGAGTCGTCTGTTGAACACCCCGACCGTTGCGCCGCGGAGCCGCTACAGCACAGTCAACTGGCTCACGTTTCTCGTCATGATCCTCTTCCACGTGGGCGCAGTGGCCGCTCTGTTCCACTTCTCGTGGACGCTGCTGGCCGTCACCGTCGTGACGTACTGGATGGCGATTGGCTTCGGAATCGGCATGGGGTACCACCGGCTGCACACCCATCGCTCGTATCACGTCCCGAAGCCGCTGGAGTACTTCTTCGCCATCTGCGGCACGCTCACCCTGGAGGGGGGACCGATCTTCTGGGTCGCCACTCATCGGCTGCACCACCAGCACTCCGACACCGACAGCGACCCCCACACGCCGCGGCACGGCGGCTTCTGGGCCCACATGGGCTGGATCCTGTTCGGCGACGGACACCACAACGACACGGCGACCATGTCGCGGTATGCGCCGGATCTCGCGGCCAATCGCTTCTACCGCGTGCTCAACACCTACCACTGGGTTCCGCTGACCGCGTTCGGGCTGATCGTGCTCGCGCTGGGCGGGTGGCCCGCCGTGTACTGGCTCGTGTTCCTGCGCGTCGTCGTCGGCCTTCACGCCACGTGGCTGGTGAATTCGGCCACGCACATGTGGGGCAGCCGGCGCTTCCAGACCAGGGATGACTCGAAGAACAGCTGGTGGGTCGCCATCCTCACCTTCGGCGAGGGGTGGCACAACAATCATCACGCGCACCCCACCTCGGCCCGGCACGGCCTGGCGTGGTACGAGTTCGATCTGACCTGGCTGCAGATCCGGCTTCTGGAGCGGCTCGGGATCGCGCGTCGCGTTCGCGTGGCGTCGGCCGACGGCTACGAGAAGCGGGAGGCGGCGTAGTTCTTCGCGCGACCCGGGTTCCAGGTTCCTGGTTCCACGTTCCAGGTGCTGGTTCCAGGTTCCCGGTTCCAGGCGAACGCGGAAGCTGAAACCGAACCCGAAACGCGGAACCAGCACGTGGAACGCGGAACGCGGAACCCGGAACGTGAACTTCTATTCGCCCCCTTTCCGCTTGGTCCAGGCCTCCACCCGCGCCTCGAGCACGCTCAGCGGCATCGCGCCCGACAGCAGGATGACGTCGTGGAACTCGCGGAGGTCGAAGCGGTCCCCGAGCGTGGACGCCGCGCCGCGCCGCAACCGCTGGATCTCGATCTCGCCCACCTTGTAGGCCAGCGCCTGTCCCGGCCACGAGATGTACCGATCCGCCTCGTTCACGACATCGAGCTCGGTCTTCGCCGCGTTCTCCATGAAGTAGCGGATCGCGCGCTCCCGGTCCCACTTGAACGCGTGCATCCCGGTGTCCACGACGAGCCGGACGGCCCGCCACATCTCGTACGTGAGCTGGCCGAACCGGTCGTACGGGTCCTCGTAGAGGCCCATCTCGTCCCCGAGTGATTCCGCATAGAGCGCCCAGCCCTCGACGTACGCCGTGAACCCGGCGTGCTTGCGGAACGGAGGCAGCGAGGTGACCTCCTGCGCGAGCGATCCCTGCAGGCAGTGTCCCGGCACCGCCTCGTGGAGCGCCAGCGCCACCATCTCCCACTTCGGGCGCGACTCCGGCTGGTGCAGGTTCACGTAGTAGTAGGCCGGCCGCGAGCCGTCGGGCGCGCCGTATTCCGCGTAGCCGGCGGGCTGGTCGGGTGCGAGCGCCATCGGCACCGGCTCGACGCCATACGGCAAGCGGGGCAGCGTACGAAAGACGCGCACGAGCCGGGGATCGATGCGCTTCGCGAGCGCGCGTGTGGCCTCCAGGTACTCCTCGCCGCTCGCGTAGAAGAACCGCGGGTCGGTCCGCAGGTAGGTGAAGAACTCGTCGAGCGTGCCGCTGAACCCGGCGGCGGTCTTCACGCGCTCCATCTCGGACCGGATCCGCGAGACTTCCTGCAGGCCGACCTCGTGCACCTGACGCGGCGTGAGGGACGTTGTCGTGAACGATCGCACGAGATAGGCGTACAACTCGTCGCCGCGCGACGCCTGCCAGATGCCCACCGCGTCGTACGCGGCGGGCACGTACTCGTCCCGGATGAACGCGGCCAGATCGCGGTAGGCCGTCTGGACGTGTCCGGCGACGGCTCGCCGCCCCCGGCCGGCAAGCTCGCTGCGGACGCCCGGCGGAATCGTCGCCGGAATCGTGGTGAAGGGCTCGAAGAAGCCGCTCTGCTCGGTGGGCTCCGTCGCGAGGCGCTCGGCCTGCGCGGCGATCCGGCGCATGATCACCTTCGGCAGCAGGACGTTCTCGGCGATGCCGCGCCGCATGAGCGCGATGTTCTGCGCCATGTACCCGGGGAAGCCCTCCAGCCGCGCCGTCCAGTCCCGGTAGTCCTGCTCCGTCTCGAACCGCAGCGAGTCAGCCAGCCGCTGCACCGTCTGGACGCCGTCATAGGTATTGGTGCGGATGTAGTGGCCGCGATACTGATACCCCTCGACCTGCGTCTCGTAGAGATACCGGAACACGTCGTAGCTGACCTGATCCTCCCGATCGAGCTCCGCCCGCGGGATGGCGGCGAGCCGTGCGAGCGCGGCGCGCTGGTGCGTCTCGCGTGCCTCGAAGGCCTCGGGGCTCAGGTCTTCCCAGCGGTCGTTCCATCGCCGATCGCCCAGGGCCGACGCCCACGTCGGGTTCTGTTCCATCGTCCAGTCCCACTCGGCGGCGAAGAGGGCGTGAAGGCGCTCGGCGGCAGACGCGTCGGACGGTGATTGCGCCAGGTCAGTTCGAGTCATCAGGACGACCAGCAGGCAGACGATTCCCCGGACAGTACGAGACATGCACGGATACCTCGCGGAGGATTATCGATCGAAGGGGAGCGTGGGCGGACGCCGCGCTACGCGCTCGCGCGCTGGGTGCTGGACAGGACGTAGGCGCCATCCCGCGTGCGCCCCAGGAACCCCGCGGCTTCGAGCGCCGAGAGCGCGGCGGCGCAGGTGAGCGCGTCGATGGTCCACAGGCGGCGCGCCTGCAGGAGCGTCAGTCGGAGCCCCGGCATCTCCATGTACTCCGCACGGATACGCGCCAGCAGCGCAGGTGAGGGCGGCGACGAGGCGAGCGGCGAGCCCGCAGCGGAGGCGAGGAGTGAACGAATGGCAGGCATGACGGCCTCCGGCACGCGCATGAGTTCAACGGGTGCGGATCGCGAGAGCGGCCGCGTCTTCGATCGGCCCCACGCTACACCCGAAACGGTCACGGCGCAAGCACCGTCGTACATCGAATCGCCCTATCGAAGCGCGCGATTGACACGCGCCGGCACATGCGCGAGCATGCGGCATTCCCGCGCAGGCACCGGAGCCGCATCGAACGGCCGCCTGGGCTCCGTCTCCAGCAGCACAGCGCGTCCGCGCCCGGCGGAGGCCGCTGCTGCGCGCGAGTCAATCGATGGCCACCCCGCTCGCGTTCATCTCTCCTTCCGGCGCGTCGCGTCTGGCGCGCGCGACGGCATTCGTTTCGGCGCTCCCTCCGGCTTCGGAGCTGGTGATCGTCGCCGCCACGAGATCCGCCGCCGACGAGTTTGCGCGGCGCGCCGCGTCGGCGCGTCGCGCGACCGTCGGGTGGCATCGCTTCAGCCTCCTCCAGCTCGCTGCCCGCCTCGCCGCGCCCCGGCTGGCCGCTGAACGGATCAGCCCATCGAGCGCCCTCGGGGAGGAGGCCATCGCCGCCCGTGCGGGATTCGAGTCGATGCGCGAGGGGCGGCTGTCCTACTTCGCACCCGTCGTCGGTGCGCCCGGGTTCCCGCGCGCGCTCGCGCGGACCATTGCTGAGCTGCGCGGCGCGGGTGTGTCTGCCGAACGGCTGACCGCCGCCGGCCGGTCCGGGCCGGATCTCGCGGTTCTGCTCGAGTCGGCGGAAGACCGGCTCGGTCGGGCGGCTGCGGCAGATCGCGCCGTGCTCTTCCAGACCGCCGTCGCGGCGCTGGAGACCGGGCGTGTCATCGGACCGGACGTCCCGGTGCTGATGCTGGACGTTCCGATTGAGACACGAGCGGAGCGCGAGCTGGTTGCCGCCCTGCTGCAGAGGCCAGGGGGCGGACTGGCGACGGTTCCCGCCGGCGACGCCAGCGCCAGAGAGCGCCTGGATACCTGCGGCATCACCATCGTCGACGAAGGGGAGGAGGGGACAGGCGAGCTCGCACGCCTGCGCCGGTACCTCTTCGCGACGGAACGTCCGCCGGAGGGAGAGACCGGCGGCGCGGTCCGCTTCTTCGCTTCCCCTGGCGAGGGGCGTGAGTCGCTCGACATCGCACGCTTCGCGCTCGAGGAGGCGCGACGCGGCGTCCGGTTCGACGAGATGGCCGTGCTGGTCCGGTCCAGCCGCGAGTACCTCGGCCTGCTCGAACACGCCTTCGCGCGCGCCGAGGTCCCCGCGTGGTTCAGCCCCGGCACGCGGCGGCCTCATCCTGCCGGCCGCGCGCTGCTGGCGCTGCTGGCCTGCGCGGACGAGAACCTTTCGGCGCGGCGATTTGCGGAATACCTGTCGCTTGGACAGGTGCCCGGAAGGACGCCGCTCGACGAGCTTCCGCGGCCCGAGATTCCAACGCCGCCACCTCGCCCGGCGCCCGCAGAGGCCGTTGCGAGCCCCTCCGGGCAGAAGGAGCGGCGAAAGACGCGGGCCGCGCAGCCGGGGCTGTTCGACCAGCCCGTCCTGCCGGCCGATGAATCGCTCGCCCGCGTGCGGCCGCGTGCGGATGCGGCGCCGGCGGCAGACGAGGCGAGCCCGCTGCGAGACCGGCAGACCCGCACGGCCGACCCCGTGGTCGAAGGAACCCTTCGCGCGCCGTGGCGCTGGGAGGAACTGCTCATCGAGTCGCAGGTCATCGCCGGACCCGACCGCTGGCGGCGCCTCGACGGCCTGGCCCACGAGTTCCAGCTCCGGCTGACGGAGGTGAGGCGCGAGGAAGGCATCGATGCGCGCGACGAGGGCGGCGGGGAGTCGGCGCGCGTCAGGGCCGTGCTCCGCGACATCGATCAGCTGAATGCCCTGCGGAGCTTTGTCCGGCCCGTGATCGACGAGCTGGCGTCGTGGCCGCAGCAGGCGCCGTGGGGGGAGTGGCTGGCCCGTCTCGAGGAGCTGACGCCGCGGGCCATTCGCCAGCCCATGCTGGTCTTGAAGGTGCTCGCCGATCTCCGTCCGCTGGCGGGCGTGGAGGCGGTGAGCCTTCGCGAGGTGCGGGACGTGCTCTCGGAGAGGCTGCGGACGCTTGCGGTGGATCCACCGCCGCAGGCCTACGGGCGCGTGTTCGTGGGGAGCCCCGAGTCCGCCCGGGGCCGCGTATTCCGCGTCGTGTTCGTGCCGGGGCTGGCCGAGCGCGTCTTTCCTCAGCGCGTCCGGGAGGATCCCCTCCTGGACGATCGCTGCCGCTCCCTGCTGGCGTCCGATCTGATCACGCAGGACCATCGGGTCCAGCGGGAACGCCTGCGGCTGCTGCTTGCCGTCGGTGCGGCGACGGACCGGGTGTACGTGTCGTACCCGCGAGTGGATGTGCGCGAGGCCCGTCCGAGGGTCCCGTCGTTCTACGCGCTCGACGTCATGCGGGCGATCACCGGCCGGCTGCCCGGCCATGACGCGCTGCAGCGGGAGGCGGCGGCCGTCACGCAGGCCACCCTCGCCTGGCCGGCGCCGCCGCATCCGGCCGCGGCGCTCGACGAGATGGAGCACGATCTCGCCGTCCTGCGACCGCTGCTGCAGTCCCGCGACCCGGAGGCCGTGAAAGGGCGCGCGCACTACCTGCTGACCCTCAACGATCGGCTCCACCGGTCGCTCACCGAGCGATGGAAGCGCTGGCGCCAGGCGTGGACGAATGCCGACGGCCTGGTCCACGCAAGCGGCGCCTGCCTGGAGGCCCTCGCACCCCAGCGGCTGACCGCGCGTCCGTACTCCGTCTCCGCGCTGCAGCGATATGCAGCCTGCCCGTACCAGTTCCTGCTCGGCGCAATCTACCGGATGGCTCCCTTCGAAATGCCCGAGCCGCTGCAGCGGCTGGATCCGCTGACGAAAGGGGCGCTGTTCCATCGCGTGCAGGCAGAGTTCTTCCGCACGCTCCGCGAGGCGGATCAGTTGCCGGTGACGCAAGGCTCCCTGCCGCACGCGCTCCACACGCTCGACGAGGTGTTCCGCCGGGTCAGCGAGGAGGAGCGCGAGGAGCTCGCGCCGGCCATCGATCGCGTCTGGAAGGACGAGATGGCCGCGCTGCGCCGGGACCTGCGGCGCTGGCTCGAGCTCATGCCAGAGCGGGACGCGGAATGGATCCCCGAGCGCTTCGAGTTCAGCTTCGGGCTGCGAGACGAAGGCCGCGACGTCTCGAGCGTGAGCCGTCCGGCGCTGATCGACGGACGCTTCATCCTGCGCGGGTCGGTGGACCTGGTCGAGCGACACACGCGGATGCCGGTGCTGCGCGTGACCGATCACAAGACGGGGAAGTGCCGCGTCGCGCCGTCGCTCCAGATCGGCGGCGGAGCGGTGCTCCAGCCGGTCCTGTACAGTCTGGCGGTGGAGGACGTCACGGGCGAGCGCGTGGCGCAGGGACGGCTCTACTACTGCACGTCGGACGGCCAGTTCCGCGAGCAGGCGGTCGAGCTCTTCGACCTGGCGAGGCGGCACGGCATCGAGGCGCTCGAGATCGTCGATCGCGCCGTGGAGTCGGGCTTCCTCGCCGCGATGCCCCGGGCCAGCGCGTGCCAGTACTGCGACTTCCGCCCCGTGTGCGGACCCGGCGAGGAGCGCCGCATGACGCGGAAGAACCGCCGGGATGCGCGGCTCGGGGACTTGATGGCGCTGAGAGAGATGCCCTGATGGGCGACAGCACGCCGGCCGGACTTCATGGCAAGTGAGGTGTTCGATCCGCCCGGGTTGACGGATGCCGCCGAGCGCGCGCGGATCCGGACGGCGCTCGACGACACGCTCGTCGTGGAGGCGGCGGCGGGTACCGGCAAGACCACCGAGCTGGTGGCGCGCATCGTGGAGCTGCTGGCCAGCGGCAAGGCAGCCGTCGATCAGATCGTCGCGGTCACGTTTACCGAGAAGGCGGCGGGCGAGCTGAAGCTCCGCCTGCGCACGGAGCTCGAGCACGCCCGGGTCGCCGGCGATCGGCCCGACGGGCGCGTCCCGCTCGAGGACGCGCTGGCCCGGCTGGAAGAGGCGCACGTCGGCACCATTCACGGCTTCTGCGCCGAGCTGCTGCGCGAGCGCCCCGTGGAAGCGCGCGTCGATCCGGAGTTCTCGGTGCTGACCGACGGCCAGTCGGAGCGGATCTTCGACGAGGCGTTTCGCGTCTGGCTGCAGGAGCAGCTGCAGAGCCCGGGAGA
>Ga0299913_10002668_pt1 | contig 14205 bp, 15 predicted proteins | sample RVTome_9_FD_201360 | JGI IMG/M metagenome (GOLD analysis project Ga0299913, IMG submission 201360) | Soil microbial communities from uranium-contaminated site in the Upper Colorado River Basin, Wyoming, United States - RVT155D38 (version 2) ... | reverse complement strand
GCCAGGTCGATGGGCGGGAATGGGCGGTACCGCTGGAACGGCATGCCGCTCGGCTGCTGGGTGGGGATGGTCATGGGGTCCTCGCTGGATGGTGTCCGGGCGCCGGGCGTGCCGCAACCTCCGCAGCGAGGGGGTCCGGCTCTGGCTCAGACCTCGCTGCGGCAGCGAAGGAGCTGCGTGCGCATCATGACGGGCACAGCCTAGCGGGTCGACGGGCCGCCGGACACCGATGCCCTCTGACTGAGCCCGAACCCGATCTCGAGGGCCAGGTCGAGGTGGGCGAGCAGGTCGCCCGGGCCGAGGTATACCTCCACCGCTCCGGCGTCCAGCAGCTCGTGCCGGCCGTAGCCGCCGCAGCACAGCCCGATCGTGGGGATGCCGGCGTGGGAGGCGGCGACCACGTCCCAGACCGCGTCGCCGACCATCAGGGCGTTGCCGGTGCCCAGCCGCTGCATCGCGACCGCGACCAGCTCCCGGTCGGGCTTGGACTCGGCGGCGTCCTCGGAGGTGGTGGTCAGGTCGGCGTACCAGTCTGCGTCGATCAGGTCGAAGGCGTGCTGGGCGTGCTTCGGGATCGAGGAGCTGGCCAGCGCGACCCTGATGCCCCGATCCCGCAGCGCGACCAGCAGCTCCTGCGCGTCGTCGAGGAGTCCGACGTCGCCGACGACGGCGTCGTACTCCGCCTCCCAGATCTCCCGGATCCGGTCACCGCTCGACTCCTCGACGTCCTCCCCGGCCAGCGCGGGGACGAGCTTGTCGCCGCCCATGCCGATGTGGCGGTGGATCCGCCAGGCCTCGACGGGGTGGCCGGCCTTCCGGAACGCCCGCGACCAGGCGAACGTGTGCTGGTAGACGGAGTCCACGATGGTGCCGTCGACGTCGAGGACGACGGCGCGCGGCTCCGGCACGTCAGCCGCCGCGTCCGACGGCGCGGGCGAGCTGGGCCTTGTTCATCGACGAGCGGCCGTGGACGTTCTTCTTGCGGGCCTCCTCGTAGAGCTGTTCCTTCGTGCGGCCCTTCGAGCCGGAGTGCGATCGCTTCCCACCGCGCCGGGAGGACGAGATGTCCTTGGTCGACGCCCGGCTGGCCTGCCTGGACTCCCCCGAGCGGGCCCGCTCCTTGTTGACCGTCCGTGAGGCGATCTCCTCCGCGGTGTCCTCGTCGCGGCCGCTGTTCTCCAAGCCCTCCTTGATGTGCTCGTACTGGCGCTCCCGCTTCTTCCCCCAGGCCTGCTGCGGCATCACGCACCTCCGTTGGTCCTGTCGTGGGTGACCTCGGTCAGGTACCCGTGCCTGAGGGCCGCATGCGGCAGCCTCGGCGGGTACCGACCCGGCATGCCCACGTCATCCAACGATCAGGAGAAAGACAAAAAGGGACCGGCGGCCGAGAGTCATCGGAGCTGCGTAAGTCCGAGGGCTGGGGGCCGCCGGTGCGCGCGGGGTACCCCCTCGGTCCCTACTTCATGCGAATTCGTGAACGGAGTCAAGGCCCCCGGGTCCTCCGGCACCAGCTGGTGGCTGCCGTCGCACCAGGGACAACGGTTGCGACCGGCTTTTCAGTTGTGCTAGACCAGTTCTCAAGGCGGATCCTCGGATCCCGCCCCTTGCTGGAGAAGACGGCGAGGCTGCACCTCTTTCGGGCGGAGGCAAACTCGATGTCGGCCACCTTGCACAGCAACGCGCCCCTCGACGGCGACCGGGGACTCAGCAGAGCCGAGCGCTCCGAGCGAACGGCGGAACTGATCGCGGAGGCGCACGCCACCGATGACGAGGAGCGAAAGCGCGAGCTCCTCGACGAGGTGATCCTCGTCAACCGTGGGGTCGCGGAGGCGGTGGCCTCGCGCTACCGCGGCCGCGGCGTCTCACAGGAGGACCTGGTCCAGGTCGCCTACGAAGGTCTCACCAAGGCGGTCTTCCGGTTCGACCCCACCACCCGCAACGACCTGCTCACCTACGCGGTGCCCACGATCCGCGGTGAGGTGATGCGGCACTTCCGCGACCATGGGTGGGCGGTGCGGCCACCTCGTCGGGTCCAGGAGCTGCAGTGGCGGGTCAACCAGTGCATCGAGCGGCTCGAGCACGACCTCGGGCGTGAGCCCCGCGACGCCGAGGTGATCGAGGAGCTCGGCATCGAGGACACCGACTACCGGGAGGCGGTCGAGGCCTTCGGCTGCTTCCAGCCCACCTCCCTCGACCAGCCGGTGCGCACGGAGGCGACCAGCGCCCTCGGCGACCTCCTCCCCGACACTTCGGAACCGGAGAGCGCCGCAGACGCGCGGGTGACCCTGGCACCCGTCGTACGCCGGCTCAGCGAGCGCGATCGGAGAATCCTGCACCTGCGGTTCTTCGAGGACCTCACCCAGGCCGAGATCGGTGAGGATCTCGGGGTCACGCAGATGCAGGTGTCGCGGCTGTTGTCTCGGATCCTCGGCACGCTGCGCGAGGATCTGCAGACCCACGAGCGCGAGTCGACCGCCGACGACCCGGCGCCAGGAACCGCTGGCCCTCTTCGTCGAGGTGCGTGACCGGGCGGGCATGATCGAGGCGTGAGCCCCCGCCCCGACGCCGTCGTGATCGGCGCCGGACCGAACGGCCTGGTGGCCGCCAACCTGCTCGCCGACGCCGGCTGGTCGGTGCAGGTCCTGGAGCAGCAGCCGGAGCCGGGCGGGGCCGTCCGCAGCGACCGGGGGCTGCATCCGGAGTTCGTCCACGACACGTTCAGCGCGTTCTACCCCCTGGCCGCGGCATCGCCGGTGGTCACCGCCCTCGGCCTGGAGGAGCAAGGCCTGGAATGGGTCCACGCGCCCGCCGTGCTCGGCCACCCGACCCCGGACGGGCGGTGGGCGATGCTGCACCGCGACCGCGCCCTGACCGCGTCCGGATTCGATGCGCAGCACGCCGGGGACGGCGAGGCCTGGCTGGACCTGTGTCGCCTCTGGGACCGGGTCGGCGACCAGCTGCTGGACGCGATCGTGCGGCCGTTCCCTCCGGTGCGAGCCGGGCTCCGCCTCGCGGGCCGACTCCCCGGCGCGGGAGGGCTGGACCTGGTCCGGATGCTGCTCACCCCGGCGGCCGAGCTGAGCCGGACGCGGTTCGGCGGCCCCGCACCGGGGTTGCTGCTCTGCGGCAACGGAGGGCACGTGGACGTCCCGCTCGACTCCCCCGGGTCCGGACTGTTCGGCCTGCTGCTGGCGATGCTCGGCCAGACCGTCGGGTTCCCCGCTCCGCGGGGCGGCGCCGCCGAGCTCACCCGAGCCCTGGTACGCCGTCTCGAGTCGCGGGGCGGCACCGTGGAGTGCGGCCGGGAGGTCACCCGCGTCGTCGTGGAGAACGGCCGGGCCGCTGCCGTGCTGACCGCGGACGGCGGGCGGCTCGAGGTCGGGCGGGCGGTGGTGGCCGATGTCTCCGCCGTACGCCTGTTCGGGGGTCTGGTGGGACGCCCCGACCTTCCGGCGCGAGTGGTGCGCGGGATGCGGTCCTTCCACCTCGATCCAGGGACCGTCAAGGTCGACTGGGCGCTCGCCGGCCCGGTGCCGTGGGCGAGCCCGCCCCTCGTGCCGCCGGGCACGCTGCACGTGGCCGACTCCATGGGACAGATGGCCGAGGCGCTGGGCCAGGTGTCCGCGGGCGCGATCCCCGCGGCGCCGTTCCTGCTCGCCGGTCAGATGACCACGACGGACCCGACTCGTTCGCCCATGGGGACGGAGTCGATGTGGGCGTACACGCACGTCCCGCAGCCCGGCCCCGGCGTCCGCGACGCCGGCGGCGGCGGGATCCGTGGGGACTGGCACAGCGACGACTGCGAGCGGTTCGCCGACCGGATGCAGGAGCGGCTCGAGCGCCTGGCGCCGGGCTTCGGCTCCCGGGTGCTCGCCCGCCGGGTGCTGGGGCCCCGCGAGCTCGAGCAGCGCAACGCCAACCTGGTGGGCGGCGCGATCAACGGCGGCACCGCCCAGCTGCACCAGGAGCTGTTCTTCCGCCCCGTGCCGGGGATGCTCGGACGCCCCGAGACCGGCATCCGCGGGCTCTACCTCGGCTCCGCGTCCGCGCATCCCGGCGGCGGGGTCCACGGCAGCGCCGGCGCCAACGCAGCCCGGGCCGCCCTGCTGCACCAGCGGCTCGGGCGCATCAACCGGATCGGCGCCGGGCACCGCGCGGTCCGTTGAGCGGTGCCTGGCACAGTGGGACCGTGCCTCGGCTGCTGGTCGTCCATCACTCCCCCACTCCCACGGTGCAGTCGCTGACCGACGCGGTGCTCGCCGGAGCCCATGACGACGCGATCGACGGCGTCGAGGTCGTGGAGCGGCCGGCGCTCGAAGCCCGCGCCGACGACGTGCTGGGCGCGGACGGCTACCTGCTCGGCACCACCGCGAACTTCGGCTACATGAGCGGCGCGCTCAAGCACTTCTTCGACACGATCTTCCTCGAGGCCGGCGGCGCGCTCAGCGACGACGGATCCGCGAGCGCGTCGACCGGCGGCAAGAAGCCCTACGGCCTGTGGGTGCACGGTCGCTACGACACCACCGGCGCGGTCCGCTCGGTGCAGTCGATCGTGCAGGCCCTGCCGTGGGTGCAGTCCGCCGAGGTGCTCGAGGTGCTCGGCGACGTGGGTGAGGAGCACACCGAGGCGGCGTACGAGCTGGGCGGCACGATCGCGGCGCTCCTGAGCGAGTAGCGCGGATGCTCCCGCAGGTAGCATCGGGGCGATGTCGCTCCTGCCCCGGGTGCTGGGCCTGGCCCTCCCCGCGTTGTTCGCGCTCTCGGCGTGCGGCGGGGAGCCGCAGGGCAGCAACACCGACCCCGACCAGGTCGACTCGGTCGAGGCCCCCGAGCTCGGGGCCTGCCGCGCGCTGACGCCGGATGACGTTGCGGAGCCCAGCAACGCCACCCGGACCGTCGACTGCGCGAAGCCGCACACCGCCCAGACCTACGCGGTCGGCGAGCTGCCGGACGAGCTCGAGGACGCGTCGTACGACGACCAGGCGGTGGGCCGGTTCGCCTACCTCACCTGCGCGGAGAAGTTCGAGACGTTCCTCGGCGCCGACGAGAGCCTGGTGCTGCGCACGGTCGTCAGCTGGGCGTGGTTCCGGCCCTCGGAGAAGGCCTGGGACGACGGCGCGCGGTGGTACCGCTGCGACATCGTCGGCGGCAGCGAGGAGAGCGAGGAGTTCGTCGAGCTGCCCAAGACGGCCAAGGGTCTGCTCCAGGGGCGGCTCGATGACCGGTGGCTGGTGTGCGCTTCCGGCGACACGGTCACCGAGTCCCCCAAGGTGCCGTGCACGGAGGACCACCAGTGGCGCGCGGTGACCACGATCAAGCTCGGCGAGCCCGACGACGACTACCCCGGTGACCGGATCGTCGAGGTGACCAGCCGCGACTTCTGCTCCGACTCGGTCGGCGCCTGGTTGAACTACCCCGTCGACTACGAGTTCGGCTACACCTGGTTCCACGAGGCCGAGTGGGAGGCCGGCAACCGCCGTTCGGTCTGCTGGGCGAAGACCAGCGACTAGGGCGTGCCCTGATGCGGTCTCTGCTGCGCTCCACCGGCCTGCTCGCGGTGCTGGTCCTGCTGGCCGCGTGCACGCCCGAGGCCGAGCCGGGCGCCGATCCCCAGGAGGCCACGCCCACGCCGCTGCCGAGCGCGACCGCGGCACCGACACCAAAGGAGGGCGCGTGCTACCGGCTGTCGTTCGATGCGGCACTCGCCTACACCAGCGATGCCGCGCCGCGGAGGTGCCGGGGCGAGCACACCTCGGTCACCTACGCCGTGGGCGCCCTGGACACCGTCGTCGACGGTCACCTGGTGGCCGTCGACTCGCGGCGGGTGAAGGCGCAGGTCGCCGAGACCTGCCCCCGCCTGCTGGCGGAGTACGTCGGCGGCTCCGTCGACCAGCGGCGGCTCAGCATGCTGCGGGCGGTGTGGTTCACCCCGACGGTCGAGGAGTCCGACGCCGGCGCGGCGTGGTACCGCTGCGATCTGATCGCGGTAGCCGGTGACGAGAGCCTGGCCGCGCTCACCGGCGACCTGGGGGGAGCCCTCGCGACGCCGGAGGGCCGCACCCGTTGGGGCATGTGCGGGACCGCCGCGCCGGGGTCGCAGGACTTCGAGCGGGTGCTCTGCAGCGGCCCGCACTCGTGGCGGGCCGTGGAGGTCGTCACCTTCCCCAGCGAGGACTACCCCGGCGAGGAGGCCGCCGAGGCCCGCGGTCAGGGGCAGTGCGAGGACGCCGGCAACGCCGCGGCCGAGGACCCGCTTGACTTCCAGTGGGGCTACGAGTGGCCCACGGAGGAGCAGTGGGACTCCGGCACGACGTACGGGCTCTGTTGGGTGCCTGACTGATCGCTAGAAGCCCAGCTTGCGCAGCTGTCGCGGGTCGCGCTGCCAGTCCTTGGCGATCTTGACGTGCAGGTCCAGGTAGACGGGCGTGCCGAGGAGCGCCTCGATCTGGTGCCGGGCCGCGGTGCCGACCGCGCGCAGCCGCGAGCCCTTGTGCCCGATCACGATGCCCTTCTGTGAGGACCGCTCGACGTACAGGTTGGCGTGGATGTCCAGCAGTGGCTTGTCCTCGGGGCGACCCTCGCGCATCCCCATCTCCTCCACGACCACCGCGATGGAGTGCGGCAGCTCGTCGCGTACGCCGTCGAGCGCGGCCTCCCGGATCAGCTCGGCGACCAGGATCTCCTCGGGCGCGTCGGTGAGGTCGCCGTCGGGATAGAGCTGCGGCCCCTCGGGGAGCAGTCCGACCAGCAGGTCCTCGAGCAGCGACACCTGGTCACCGGCGACGGCCGAGACCGGCACGATCTCGGCCCAGTCGGTGCCGGTCTCCTGCCCCAGCGCCTGGATGTCGAGCAGGTGCTGCCCGATCCGCTCGGGCGTGGCCAGGTCGGTCTTGGTGGCGATGGCGAGCTTCGTGGTGCGGCGCACCTTGGCCAGCTCGGTCACGATGAAGCGGTCGCCGGGGCCGATCTTCTCGTCAGAGGGGAAGCACACCGCCACCGCGTCGACCTCGGACCAGGTGGTGCGCACGAGGTCGTTGAGCCGCTCGCCGAGCAGGGTCCGGGGCCGGTGCAGCCCGGGGGTGTCGACCAGGATCAGCTGGGCATCGGGGCGGTGCACGATGCCGCGCACCACGGTCCGCGTGGTCTGCGGCTTGTCGCTGGTGATCACGACCTTCTGGCCGACCAGCGCGTTGGTCAGCGTGGACTTCCCGGCGTTGGGCCGCCCGACGAACGACACGAACCCGCTCTTGTGGCTCTGTTGCCCCTTCTCCTGCTCAGCCATCGCGCGCCCTGTCGTAGTCGGCCCAGATCTCCTCGTCGCTCTTCCCCGCGGCCTTGCCGGCCCGCCAGATCGGGCCCGGGTCGACGGCACGCGGCTGCCGGACCCCGCCGGCTCGCCAGTAGCCCATCACGTCGTATGCCGTGCTCGGCAGCCGGCGCTCGCGCATCAGGTGCTTGCGGATCGCCCGCATCTGGGAGGACTCCCCCGCCATCCAGAAGTAGCCCGGGCCCTCCGGCCAGTCGAGCTGCTCGACGACGGAAGCCAGGCGGCTTCTGCCGTCGGCGGGCTGGTCGAGCCAGTGGATCGTCGTGTACGCCGGCAGGTAGTCGCCCAGCTCGTCGGGCACCTCGGCCCACACGTGGGTCGGCAGCTCCACCGATGCCGTGATCCGGGCCATCGCCGGCATCGCGGTCAGGTCGCCGACCAGGATCAGCCAGCCCGCGTCGGGGGGCATCACGAACGACCCCTTGGGCTCGGTGACCTGCACCGGGTCGCCCACGCACCCGCGGGCGACCCACTCCGTCACCAGGCCCTCGTCGTGGATCACCACGTCGGTCGTGAGCTCGCCGCGCTCCCACGAGCGGACGGTGTAGTAGCGGCTCTGGAACTGCCCGGGGACGACCAGCCCGACCCACTCGTCGGGGACGCCGGTCGTCTCGAACCCGGCGAGGCCCGGCCCGCCCAGCACCAGCCGCACCAGCTGGTCGGACACCCGGGATCGGCGCAGCACCTCCGCGTCGTACTGCCGGGCCCGGGTGCTCACCCCCCAGACCTTAGGACCCAGCCCTATGACCCGGGGCTAGAACGTGTGCCGCAGCGGGTAGCCGCTCACCCCGTCCTCGTCGGTCCTGGTGGCGAGCACGTGGTGGAGCTGGATCTCGTTGCGCTCGAACGCCAGCCGGGACCCGGCCATGTAGAGACCCCACACCCGGGAGGTCTCCTCGCCGACCTCGGCGACGGCGGCGTCCCAGTTGTCCACGAGATTGCGGTTCCAGGCGGCCAGCGTCTTGGCGTAGTGGACCCGGATGTTCTCCTCGTGCTGGACCTCGAGCCCGGCGTTCTGCGCCTCGGTGATGATCCGGCCCGAGCCGATCAGCTCGCCGTCGGGGAACACGTAGCGATCGATGAACCGGCCGGTGTCCCGCATCTTGTTGTCGTGCCGGGTGATGCAGTGGTTGAGCAGGCGGCCCTGCGGGCGCAGCTTGTCGCGGATGAAGCCGAAGTACGCCGGGTAGTTGCGCACCCCGATGTGCTCGGTCAGGCCGATCGAGGAGACCGCGTCGAAGCCCGACTCCTCGACCAGTCGGTAGTCGAGGTGGCGGACCTCGGCCAGGTGGTCGAGGCCCTGCTCCTTGATCGCCTCCTGGCCCCAGGTCGCCTGCTCGCGGGACAGCGTGACCCCGAGCACCTGCACGCCGTACTCCTTGGCCGCGTGGCGGACCATGCCGCCCCAGCCGCAGCCGATGTCGAGCAGCCGCTGGCCGGGCTGCAGGTCGAGCTTGCGGGCGACCAGGTCGTACTTCGCGAACTGCGCCTCCTCCAGCGTGGCGTCGTCGGTCGGGTAGACCGCGCACGTATAGGTCATCGACGGGCCGAGGACCAGCTCGTAGAAGGCGTTGGAGACGTCGTAGTGGTGGTGGATCGCCTCGGCGTCGCGGCCCATCGAGTGCCGGAAGCCCTCGAAGATCCGCCGCATCCGCGACGGCGCCTCCTGCCGCGGCGGCGCCGGTGGGACCAGATGGGAGAGCCCCATCGACCGCAGCAGGACGACCAGCTCGGCCGGCGAGGGCATCCGGAACTTCAGCCCCTTCTGCAGCATCACCAGCGCGTCGTAGGGATCGCCCTGGTGCACACCCCCGAGCGTGAGGTCGCCGGTGACGTAGGGACGGCCGAGCGCGAGGTCGGCGTCGATCGAGGTGAGCAGGTAGGCCAGCCCGCGCTCGTTCCTCAGGTGGAAGTGGAACGGAGCGTCCTCGGGACCGCTGGAGCTGCCGTCGTACGCCGTGAACCGCAGCGGCAGCGGCTCCTTCAGTAGCTGCTCGAAGGCCTCCGCGATCGTGAGCCTCTTCATCGTTGTCGCACCGCCTTGTCGTAGAGGGTGGTCAGCCGGTCGTCGGGGTCGTAATGCTGCTTCACGGCCGCAAGGTGCGGACCGTCGTAGAGCCGGTCGAAGGTGTCGCGGTCGTAGAACGCCTCGGAGTAGAGCGACTTGTGGCCGTCGAGCTCGTGCACCTTGGCCTCGATGGCCCGGTTGCGGGGCGCCTGCGGCGCGTCCGGGCCGACGTGGACGGTGCCCCAGAAACCGACGTTGACGTAGGCGCGGCCCGGCTCGAGCGGGTAGGTGGGCCAGTCACGCCGGGCGATCAGGGGACACAACCACACCGGCCGCATCCCGATCTCCTCGTCGAACCAGTCCAGGAACTCCGGCAGCCGATCGACCGGGACCTCGACGTCCTGGATCACCCGCTCGCGCTGGGGGCGTCCGGCGCGACGGTCGAGCCGGTCGGCGATGTCGAACCTGCGGTCCAGGCCGAGCATCCGCATGTAGACGTCCGAGCGACGCCACCGGCGCGGCCACAGCCGCCGCAGCACGGGGTGCTGCGCCCCGAACGCCCCGGAGCACCAGAACCAGTCTGTGTCCCAGCGCCAGAGGTAGTCGTAGGTGGTGAGCAGGTCGGCGCCTACTCCATTTTTGGGCAGCTCCTGGATCGAGCGGTAGTAGATCTTCTGCCGCGTGTAGTCGGAGCTCCGACCGCCGTCGGAGGTCCACTGCGCCAGGGTGAGGTAGTACTCCCCCGGCCCGAACGCGACCCCGTCGAGCCCGTCGACCCGCTCGCCGTCGTGCTCCCGGGTCTCGACGATCTCGGCGACGTCCTTGGCGAGCAGCCCCGCGTCGTCGTACCGGATGTGGCGGAGCGCGACGTGCGAGGGCACCCGCTCGAGCCGGATCCGGAGCCGGGTGGCGTAGCCGAGGGAGCCGTAGGAGTTGGGGAAGGTGTCGAACAGGTCGTCGCCCGGGCGGGTGGTCACCACCTCGCCGGCGCCGGTGAAGACGTCCATCTCGAGCACCGACTCGTGCGGCAGCCCGCTGCGGAAGCTCGTGGACTCGATGCCCAGGCCGGTGACCGCCCCGCCCAGGGTGATCGTGCGCAGCTGCGGCACCACCAGCGGGATCAGACCATGCGGGAGCGTGGCGTCGACGAGGTCCTCGTAGGTGCACATCCCCTGCACCTCGGCGACCTCGGCCACCGGGTCGACCTCGATCACGCGGGTGAGGCCCGAGACGTCGAGGCCCGGTGCTCGGGTGGCCGCCCGCGGCCGGAACAGGTTGGTGGTCCGCTTCGCCAGTCGGACCGGCTCGCCCGGCGGGATGGCGGCGTACGACGCGCGCAGCCGCTCGACCGCCCGCTGGTGCTCCGCCCAGGTCCTCCCGAGTTTCACGTCCCGCAGGCTACTACTGGTGGATGTTGCCGCGCGCGTCGCCGAGGTGCACGACGACGTCGCCGCCCCCGAAGTCGCGCAGCACCGCCCGGTCCGGGGCGGCGAGCTCGGTCGCCTCACCGAGCACGACCGCGGCCTCCAGGCCCTTCGAACCCGAGGCGACGGCCATCGCCGCACACACCTGCACCGCGCTCAGCTCCAGCGAGGGCAGCGAGACCGTGGCCGCGGCGTAGGTGCGGCCGTCGCTGTCGCGCACCGCGGCCCCCTCGGCGGCGCCGGTGCGGGCGCGGGTGGCCCGAGCCAGGGTGACCAGCTTCCGGTCCTCGGTGCTCAGCTCCATGCGGCAAGGCTATTCGGCGTGCGCGTGCGTCGACTCGGTGCCGTTCGCCGGTTGGGCACGGACCCGGCGGATCAGCACGGTGCCGACCTTGTTGCGGCGGCCAGCGGTGTCCTCGGCCTCGAACCGCAGCCCGTGCGCCTCGACCGACGAGCCGGGGATCGGCACCCGGCCGAGGTGCTTGGCCATCAGGCCGCCCACCGAGTCGACCTCCTCCTCCTCGACGTCGAAGCCGAACAGCTCGTCGAGGTCGTCGACGGGATAGCGCGAGGAGACCCGGACGTCGCCGCCGTCGAGGTACTCGACCTCGATCTCGTCCTCGTCGTACTCGTCGGTGATCTCGCCGACGATCTCCTCGAGCAGGTCCTCGATGGTGATCAGCCCGGCGGTGCCGCCGTACTCGTCGACGACGACGGCGATGTGTTGGCGGCGGGCCTGCATCTCCGAGAGCAGGGCGTCCACCGGCTTGGACTCCGGCACGAAGTGCGCCGGGCGCATGACCTCCTCGACGTGCTGGGTGAACTCCACGTCGGGGGCCTCGAAGTCGCGGCGGACGATGTCCTTGAGGTAGGCGAAGCCGCGGATGTCGTCGAGGTTCTCGCCGATCACCGGGACCCGGGAGAACCCGCTGCGCAGGAACAGCGACATGGTCTGCCGCAGGTTCTTGTAGGTCTCGATGTAGACGACGTCGTTGCGCGGCACCATCACCTCGCGCGCCGTGGTGTCGCCCAGCTCGAAGACCGAGTGGATCATCCTGCGCTCGCCCGACTCGATCACGGCCGAGGCCTCGGCCATGTCGACCAGCTCGCGCAGCTCGGTCTCGCTCGAGAACGGCCCCTCGCGGAAGCCGCGGCCGGGGGTGATGGCGTTACCGATCAGGATCAGCAGCCTGGGCAGCGGTCCCAGCACGGTCGTGAACGCGCGCAGCGGACCGGCGGACAGCAGCGCCACCGTCTCGGAGTGCTGGCGACCCAAGGTCCGCGGCGCCACCCCGATGACCACGAACGAGACCACCAGCATCACGCCGATGGTGCCGAGCACGCTCGCCCACCATCGACCGTCGACGGTCGCGGAGACGACCTTGGTGACCAGCACGATCGCGGAGATCTCGCACAGCAGCCGCAGGAAGAGCGCGGTGTTGAGGTAGCGGGGAGCGTCGTCGAGCAACGAGACCAGCCGCTTCGCGCCGGCCTTCCCCTCGCCCACCAGCTCCGCGGCGCGGGCCCGGGAGAACGCCGCCAGCGCGGCGTCGGCGGCGGTGAACAGCCCCGCGAGAAGAACCAGAGCGGCCGCCGCCACCAGGAGCCAGAGATCGTCGCCGTTCATCTGGTGGTCATGGCTGGGAGGCCCGCCACTCCCCGAGCAGGCGGTCCTGGAGGCCGAACATCTCTTGGTGCTCCTGCGGCTCGGCGTGGTCGTAGCCGAGCAGATGCAGGATGCCGTGGACGGTGAGCAGCTCGATCTCCGCCTCGGTGCCATGGCCCGCCACCACGCCCTGTCGCTCGGCCATCGCCGGACACAGCACCAGGTCGCCGAGCACGGCTCCCTCGTCGAGCGACTGCGCCTCCTCGGTCACCAGGCCGGGACGCAACTCGTCCATCGGGAACGCGAGCACGTCGGTGGGACCCTGCTTCTCCATCCACTGCTCGTTGAGCTTCGCGATGGTGTCCTCGTCGACCGCCTTGATGCACAGCTCGGCGAGCGGGTGCACCCGCATCGCATCCATGACGAACCGGCTCAGCCGGGCGAGGCCCTTCACGTCCAGGTCGCGGCCCGACTCGTTGAGGACCTCGATACTCAACTTCGGTCCTTGCGTTGGGGCGCTTGGATCCCCCGCGCGTCCGCTTCGTCGTACGCCGCGACGATCCGGCCGACCAGGCGGTGCCGCACCACGTCGTGGCTGGTGAGCCGGTTGAACGCGATGTCGTCGACCTCGTCCAGGATGTCCTCGACCACCCGCAGCCCCGACTTCGTGCCGCTGGGCAGGTCGACCTGGGTGACGTCGCCGGTGACCACGATCTTGGAGCCGAAGCCCAGCCGGGTCAGGAACATCTTCATCTGCTCGGGCGTGGTGTTCTGCGCCTCGTCGAGGATGATGAACGAGTCGTTGAGCGAGCGCCCGCGCAGGAACGCCAGTGGCGCGACCTCGATGGTGCCGGCCGCGAGCAGCTTGGGGATCGACTCGGGGTCGACCATGTCGTGGAGGGCGTCGTAGAGCGGCCGCAGGTAGGGGTCGATCTTCTCCGAGAGGGTGCCCGGCAGGAAGCCCAGCCGCTCCCCCGCCTCGACCGCGGGCCGGCTCAGAATGATCCGGTTGACGTTCTTGGACTGCAGCGCCTGGACCGCCTTGGCCATCGCCAGGTAGGTCTTGCCGGTGCCGGCGGGGCCGATGCCGAACGTGATGGTGTGCTTGTCGATCGAGTCGACGTACCGCTTCTGGTTGAGCGTCTTCGGACGGATCGAACGGCCGCGGTTGCTGAGGATGTTGAGCGAGAGGACCTCGGCGGGCCGCTCGGTCGTCTCGGCGCGCAGCATCTGCAGCACCCGCTCGACGGTCTCGGTCGTCACCCCCTGGCCGGTCCGGATGATCGCGACCAGCTCGTCGAGCAGCCGCTCGGCGAGGGCGACCTCACCCGGCTCGCCGCGCATCGTGATCCGATTGCCGCGGACGTGGATCTCGGCGTCGAAGCTGCGCTCGATCAGCCCGAGGTGCTCGTCCCCGGGACCCAGCAGGCTGACCATGTTGATGCTGTTGGGGACCACGACGACGTGGCGCGTGTGATGAACGTCCCCTGAATGGTTGCTGTCTGTCATGGGTGCCCGGACGGGCGGCCTTTCGGGTTCGGCGGATCGGTCGCTCCCAGGGTACGGGAGCGGCGCCCGCCCGCCCAGGCGTTTGAGCACGTACGGTTGGCACATGCAACCGGCCGACGAGTACGACGAGGACCTCGCCGGCGACGACGAGACGCCGCCGTACTGGTTCGCCGGACGGCACCTACCCCCCGATGCGGGCCGGATGGGGCTCACGCACCATGTGCCCGACGGGGCGCTGCTCGACTTCGCGGGCTCCCTCGACGGCGCCAATGCCAAGCATCGGATCACGGCCTGGGTGCTGCTGATCGTCTTCGGACTGCCGGTGTTCTTC
>Ga0299913_10002667_pt1 | contig 14205 bp, 10 predicted proteins | sample RVTome_9_FD_201360 | JGI IMG/M metagenome (GOLD analysis project Ga0299913, IMG submission 201360) | Soil microbial communities from uranium-contaminated site in the Upper Colorado River Basin, Wyoming, United States - RVT155D38 (version 2) ... | reverse complement strand
CGCGGTGATGCTGCTCTCGAGACCGAGGGTTGGAAAGAAATAGCCGGCAACCTTGTACTCTTCGTCGGCGAGATTCTTGCCGTGGATTCCGGCGCGCCAGTGGCCGTCGTCGTCCTGCCACACGAGCGACAGATCCCACAGGTTGAAGCTGCCCTGGTCCAGGAAAGGGTTGGGCGCTTCGAACTGGCTGGCGGCACTGCGATAGCTCAGCGAGGCAATCACGCCGAACATACCCGAGCGGTCGAACAGGGGCAACGGCGTCTCCCAGGTCAGGGTGCCGTTGCCTGTCCACTCCGGCGTGTTCTGAAACACTCGCTGGTCGGCGACGTCGACGCCGAACGCGTCGATGAATTCGTTGAACTCGGCGTCGATATACCCGACCGACCATGCGAAGTTCAGCGGTTCCGCCAGTTGCGCGACGCCTTCGAACTCGACGCCGGTAATGTCGGCGTCCGCCGCGTTCGACGTGATGCCGGCAAACGAGTCAACCACTCCGTCGTTGTCGGAATCGAAGCCGACCGAACCGGGGATCTGCACGTCTTCGTAATCGGCTCGGAAGACGGCAAGGCTGGACGTGACGCGGCTGTCGAGCCAGGACGACTTCACGCCGACCTCCCAGGAGGCAACGGTTTCCGGGCGAAACAGCATGAACTCGAAGATGTCGGCCTGATCGATGTCACCGTCGCCATCGAGATCCGGCGCAGCGGTCGTGAGTCCGCGCGGATCGAAGCTGCCGCCCTTGAATCCCTCGCTGTAAGAGACGTACAGGTGCTGTTCCTCGATCGGCCGCCAGCTCAGCGAGACCTTCGGCGTGAACTCGGTAAATTCCTTGCTGCCATCGAAGTCCGACGTCGTTGCGATCGGCACGGCCGTGCCACCGAAGCGTTCCGAAGTGCCGCCGATCATAGTCTGCCGCAGCACCCTGGAAGCGCGCTCGTCCGCGGTGTAACGCCCGCCGACGGATACGCTCACGGTCTCCGTGAGGTCGTAGGTGAAATCCGCGAACACGGACCAGGTGGAGGTATCGACATCGCTCAGCGTGAACGCGTTGAGGCCCGGCAACCCCAGTACGTCGCCGGTCAGGCCCAGAATGACGTCGAAAGCGTTCAATGCGTAGGCGTCGAGGTAGTAGACGCCGACGATGCCGGACAGCCGTTCGCCGGTGTAAAGAACCTGCAGTTCCTCCGAGAACTGGTCGTTCTCATAAACCACGGGCACGTCGAGGTCGGCAGCGGGCAGGCTGTCGAAGTCGATCGGCGAGAACGTCTCGTCCTCGCGGTAGGCGAGTATGTTCCTGAGCGCGAAGCGATCGCTGAGCTGCCAGTCGGCCGACAACGCGACACCGCTGGTCTCGACCGATTGTTTCGGATTGGTGAGGCCCGCGCGCGTGTCGAACACGTCATCGAGAACCGGCGCGCTGCTCAGGTTGCCGGGCGTGAGCCGGTGTCCCTGACGCGGGTCAGAATCGTCGTCGATGTAGTCACCCGACAGGCGCAGGAACAGGGCATCCGTGGGGGTCCACTCCAGGCTGAGACGCGCGCCCAGCAGGTCCTTGTGGTAGTTCTCGAGGCCGGCGATATTGCGGTTGTCGCCGAAGCCGTCGCGCGTCAACCGAGCGAGCGACCCGCCGATGCGGAAGGTGTCGGAGAGCGGCGTCGATGCAGTCACGATGGCGTCGAGCTGGTTGTAGCTACCGACAGCGCCCTTCAGTTTAACCTCCGGGTGGTCAGCGAGCCTTGCGGTCACATACTTGATCGCACCGCCGATGGTGTTACGGCCGTAGAGCGTGCCCTGGGGCCCGCGCAGCACTTCGATGCGCTCGACGTCGTAGATGTCGAGCACCGCGGCCTGCGGACGATTCAGATAGACGTCGTCCACGTAGAGGCCGACGCCGGCCTCGAAACCGGCCACCGGGTCTTGTTGCCCGACGCCGCGGATGAAGGCGGTCAGCGTCGTGTTCGTGCCTCGGGATACCTCGAGCGTCACGTTCGGCGACAGTTTGCCGATCTCGATGATGCTTTCGGCGCCTGTCTGCACCAGCCGGTCTCCGCTGATCGCGGTGATCGATAAGGGCACGTCCTGAATCGCTTCCTCGCGGCGCCTGGCCGTGACGATGATTTCCTCGACGGCGCTCGACGCGCCGTCCTGCGTTTGTGCCGATGCCGGGCCGGTGGCGCCGCCGATCGCGAACGCGGCGACGACCAACGCGCCGCCGGGGGAGGGCCCCCATAGCCAAGAACGTGCTTGCATGATGTTCCCCCTGTCGGACGGCGGGAGCCGCCGGCTCATAAAATTCAACGAACGCTCAAGTAATATTAGTTCAACGTTCGTTGAATAACAAGCTCCCGTCGAATCGACGGATGGCGCGGAATCTCTCCGGGTCGGACGGGCTCAGTCGGATACGGGCTCGCGCGCGGCGCAAACGGCCTTGAATCCGGCGGCAATGAAGGCCGGCATGCGCTCGTTAATCGCGCTCATATCGGAGGATTTGCAGACGCCGCCGGACAGGTTGTCGATGCGCCCGGTCTCGGCAAAGGTGAGCGTCAAGGCGCCGGACAGGAAGTGATAGCTCCAGTACAGATCGGCCTCATTGCAGCCAGGCAGCACGTTTTTCAGCGCTTCGATGAAACGCGCGACCAGCGGATCGAAATAGCGGGTCATCAGTTCACCCCCCCACTCGGTCGAGCTGTTGATCTGCGCTATGAGCGCGAAATAATGGCGCCATGTCTCGTGGTCGGAGGCCAGCAGTTCGAGCGGCGGCTGCGTGAATGCCGCGATGATCTCCTCCACCGTCGGCGGATCGTCGGGGTGGCGTTGCTCCACTTTTTGCAGCGCTTCCAGGCGAATGCGGTTCAGGTGGTCGACGCGCCGCAGCATCACCGCGTCGAACAGATCCCGTTTGGATTTGAAGTGGTAGTAGGCCAGCGAAACGTCCGCGTCGGCCTGTCTCATGATCTGCCGCACCGTGACCGCCGCAAATCCGTCACGCGCAAACAACCGTTCGGCCGCATCGAGAATCCGTTCGCGGGTCGGATGCGATTTTCTGTTCGTGGCTGTTTCGTTCATTGTTCCCCTTTGGATCGGCCCTGGCAGCAGGCGGCTCCGGCAAAGAGAGCGGGATTTCCCCATCATACAGTTGTGTTTCAACGAACGCTCAACTAGTATTCAACGATCGTTCAATTTTCCTCACAAGAGCCGCCTGCGGCAAGAACCTTAAATATCGGAGTTGAGGAATGGCATGGTTTTCACCTGAGCAGGCGTTCCTGCCGGAGGTTATCGCCCTTAACGGCCGCTGGCTAGCGAGCAAACCGGCCGTCATCGTCGACCGAAAGACAGCGTCCTGGGCAGAGTTCGCGGAGCGCACCTCGCAGGTCGCCAACGGACTTCTCGACGCGGGACTCGTGCACGGCGACCGTGTCATCCTCCTGATGGCAAACAGCCTCGAGATGGCCGAGGCCATCTTCGGCACCCTGCGAGGCGGCCTCACGGTCGTGCCGCTCAACGTGTCCGTAACCGACGAGACGGTCAGGAACATGATCGTCGACAGCGGCGCACGCGCCGTGATCGCGTCTGACGAACACATAGACCGAATTGAGCGTATCCGCGAGAGCCTTGAGGGTATCGGAGACCGGTATTTCGCGGTTTCAGCGGGAAACGACGGCGTCCGGGGGTGGCAAAGCTTCGCAGAGTTCCGGGATACCGCCGCCACGGCGTCTCCCGATGTTGCCGTCGCGGCCGACGACAGCTGCAACATCATCTACAGCTCCGGCACCACCGGGCTGCCCAAAGGTATCGTGCACAGTCACGCGTGCCGCATGGCCTGGGCCAGTGACATGGCCATCGCTTTGCGTTATCACGCCGGTGCGAGAACTCTGGTGCCGCTGGGCATGTATTCCAACATCTCGTGGGTCGCCATGCTCTCGACCGTGCTCGCCGGCGGCACGCTGGTGATCCGCTCCCGATTCGACCGGCAGGACTGCCTGCAGATCATGCAGGCCGAGAGAATCACGCATTTCGCGATGGTGCCGCTGCTGTACCAACGCCTGCTCGAATACGATCAATTTGCGGCATACGACCTGTCGTCGCTGCAAGCCTACATGTGCTGCGGATCGCCACTCGGTCTGCAGTTGAAAAAGGATATCATCGAGCGCATACCGGGCGATCTCATCGAGTTGTACGGCCTGACCGAAGGCCTCGTCACTACCCTGTCGCCCGAAGATGCACGCGATAAACTGCTTTCCGTCGGCCGTCCGTGTCCCGGCCAGGACCTCAAGATCATCGACGACGACGGCAATGAGCTTCCCGCCGGGGAGCCCGGTGAGATAGTGGGTTCAGGTCGCCTCATGATGAGCGGCTATCACAACAACGAGAAGGCCACCGAAGAAGCATCATGGTTACATCCAAACGGCAGTCGTTGGTTGCGGACGGGCGACATCGGCCGACTCGACGGCGAAGGTTTTCTCTATCTCGTCGACCGCAAGAAAGACATGATCATCTCCGGGGGCCAGAACGTATATCCTGCAGATATCGAAGCGGTGCTCCTTCGGCACGACGCCGTCAACGACATCGCCGTCATCGGCGTGCCGAGCCGCAAGTGGGGAGAAACGCCGGTCGCGGTCGTCGTGCCGCGTCCGGGGTCGAACTTCGACAGCGTCGCGTTCACGAACTGGGCGAATTCCAGGCTCGGCAAGCAGCAACGACTGGCCGCTACCATCGTCGTGGAAGCGCTCCCTCGAAACCCGAACGGCAAGGTCCTCAAGCGAGACCTGAGAAGCCGCTACGAGTCGCTGGAACTTTGAAACTCGAGGCAGGCCGAAGCGTCGCCAGGGAATGTGAATGCCAACAAATGACACGGGCCGTTTCTACCAGAGCCACGACGGGCTGAGACTCTACTATCGGGATTTCGCGCCTGCGATGCCCGGTGCGCCCGTTCTGTGCCTGCCCGGGCTGACGAGAAACAGCCGCGACTTCGAGGATCTGGCCATGCATCTTCGTCGGAGTCGCCGGGTGCTCACACCGGATCTCCGCGGCCGCGGCTACTCCGAGCACGACCCGGACTGGCGAAACTATCAGCCGCGAACTTACGCGATGGACGTCTGGACGCTTCTCGACGGGCTCGAGATTTCGCAGGTCATCGTCGTCGGCACTTCCCTGGGCGGCCTGATCGCCATGGTAATGGCAACGCAGGATGCCGGACGTCTCCGCGGCGTGATCATGAACGACATCGGTCCGGAGATCGCCCCGGAAGGCCTTGCGAGGATCCAGGCCTATACGGGTCGGATGCCGCCTGTGGCCAGCTGGGATGAGGCTATCGCGCAGACGAAGGAAATCAATGGCCTCGCGCTGCCGGGTCTGACCGAGGACGAGTGGCGGAAGATGGCGTGGCGTGTGTATCGGGAAGATGCCGACGGCATACCCAGGCTGGACATCGATCCGGCCATAGGCCGGGCCGTGCGCGAAAGCGGCCCACAAACGGGTGATGCCTGGCAGGCGTTCGAGGCGCTGCGTGACACGCCGCTCCTGGTAATCCGTGGCGCAGTGTCGGATATCCTGGCTGATGCGACCGTCGACCGTATGCGCGAGCGGAAACCGGATCTGATCGCCGTCACGGTTCCCAACCGGGGCCACGTGCCGCTCCTCGACGAGCCGGAATGCATTTCGGCGATCGACGACTTCATCGGGGGACTGTAGAACCCATGCGGAACGCAATCGCGACAGCCATGGCGCTGCTGTCTTTTTCGGCGTGCGGCGAAGCAACGGACCCCGAGGTCGTATCCGCGCCCGATGCAAACCTCGCGTTCCACATCGATCCGGACCGCATTACCGTGTCCGGTATCTCCTCCGGTGCTTACATGGCGGGTCAGTTTCACGTCGCGCATTCGGAATTGATCAGCGGCGCCGGTCTCCTGGCGGGCGGACTCTGGTACTGCGCGGGTGGCTCGATGAGCCAGGCACTCGGTCCGTGCATCAAGGGTGGCGACATCGACCTTGACGCGATTGCCGGCCGTGTCGCGCCGCTGGTCGCAAGCGGGATGATCGACGACAGCAGCAACCTGCGGCAGGATCGTGTGTGGATATTCCACGGTGCTGCAGACGACACCGTCCATCCGTCGGTATCCGCCGCAGCCGGCGAGTTCTACCAGCGTTTCATGTCGCCGGCTCAGGTCGTTTTCGTCAATGACATCGACGTAGTGCATGGCATGCCGACGGTATCCACAGGACACGCCTGCGATACATTCGCCGCACCGTTTCTGAATGCCTGCAACTACGACGCCGCGGGCGTACTGCTCGAGCATCTTTACGGACCGTTGAACCCGCCCGTCGAAGCTTCGTCGGAACTGCTGACGGTGAGCCAGGAACCGTACGAAGAGGCCGAGCTCACGGACCTGGCGTGGCTTTACGTGCCGGACGATTGCAGGAATGGCGCCGCCTGCGGATTGCACGTTGCTTTTCACGGTTGCGCACAATCCGCAGAAGCCGTCGGCGACGCCTTCGTCAAGGGGGCGGGTTTCAACGAGTGGGCCGAGTCGAACCGCTTGCTCGTTCTGTACCCGCAGGTGAAAAGCAGCAAACTGGCCCCGGTCAATCCTCTCGGCTGCTGGGACTGGTGGGGATACACGGGGGACGGCTACGCCACGAAATCCGGCCCGCAGATCAGAGCCGTGCGCGCGATGATCGATTCGCTCATCGACCAGACTCCCTGATATGGCATGGGTCCTGTTTGTCGTTTACCTGGCCGGGACCGCGTGGCTGGGCTGGCTCGGATATCGCCGCACTTCGGGGTTCAGCAGCTTTGCCCTGGGTAACAGGGACCTGAGCCCGCTGGTTGTGGGGATCACCCTGGCGGCCAGCACCGCTTCCGCCGCGACGTTCATCATCAATCCCGGTTTCGTCTACGTCGACGGTTTCTCGGCCTGGTTCCACATGGTCGTCGGCACCGCCATCGGGTTCATTACGATGCTCTACGTACTGTCGTTCCGCTTCCGGCGAATCGGCGAGCAGAACAAGGCACTGACCATTCCGGACTGGATCGGCAAACGCTACGGTTCCCGCCCTTTCGCCCTCTACTTTGCCGTCCTCAACCTGCTGCTGTTCGCATTCGTGGTGCTTCTGGTTGGCGGCATCTCGATCGTCATGCAGTCACTACTCGGCGTATCCAATACGATCGCCCTCGCCATCACGCTCATTTTCGTTACCGGATACGTGTTTGTCGGCGGCACCTATGCGCACGTTCTCACCAATGTGCTTCAAGGCACGCTGATGATAGGTGTCACCATTCTCATCCTCGGCGCATGTGTGCAGATAGTCTTCGTTGACCCGGCCGCGCTTATCGACAGGCTCGCATCCATCGACCCGAATCTGGTCAAGCTGGTCAATCGGGATGGCCGCCTGTTCAACGACGTGTTCTCGATCTATATCGCCGGGTTCGTTGTCGGCGCCGTGCTCACCTGCCAGCCTCACATCCTGACCAAAGCGCTGTACGTGAAAACGGACAAGGAAGTGCGGCAGTACCTGTTCATCTTTACGATCATATTCCTGCTGTTTTTCCTCCTCGGCACGGCCGGCTTCTTCGCGCACCTGGTCGTGTCGCCGGAAGCACTCGTCGATCCCGCCACCAACCAGTTTCGCCAGGACCTGGTGATGACCGCGTTCCTGAAGTCGGTCTTTCCGGGCTGGGCGTTTACCGTGATCAGCGTCGTTCTCCTGGCCGCCGCAATGTCGACACTGGATGGACTGCTGGTGGCGATATCGACGATTACGGCAAACGACCTCGTGCTGAACCTGTTCGACAGCGGCGCGGAATCGCACGAGGCTCGAATGACGTTCGCTCTGAAGACCAGTCACGCAGTTTTGTTGGTGATTGCCGTGGCGGCTTTTCTCATCAATCTGAACCCTCCACCGCTGCTCGGGGTGTTCGGACAGGTCGGCGTCTACGGGCTCGCCGTGTCGGCGGCGCCGCCATTGCTGCTGGGAGTGTTGTTCAGGCGGGTTCCCGTCGCGCTCGCGTGGCCCGCTTCCGCGGCTGCCCTATCCATTCACTTTGCACTGTACTTCGGCGGGCATACGCTTTTTCCGGGGTCGCCGCTGACCTTTGCCAACCCCGGCGTGACAGCCGCTATTGCGGCCCTTGCGACCATACCTGTAATGCTGGCGGCGGGTTCTTTCATAGCGGCACGAGCGGCGCCCGACGTCGCGGAGCAGGCCGGCGTCAACCCGCACCCGTAGTTGAAGGGAGAGGGCTTCCGCTTTCGCGCAAGCCAGGTCATAGCGAAACGGCCACGAGATTGACTCCCTGGCGACATAACCGGATATTCACCGATGCCAGCGGACGCATGGAGAGTCACCCAATGAGCTTTCATTTGAGTTCATCCCTCGATCGGCAAGGGATATTCACGGATTTTTCGCAACATGGATATGCACACGTACCGAACGTTCTGCCGTCGGAAAATGCCAATCGTATCCACAAAGGCCTCATTGAGAAAACACCCTGGAGTCTGGGGTTCAACGATCGCGGCAAGCATATCGACCTTTCCGCGACTCAGGTGACAACGATGCCGAAGCAAAGTGTCAATCAACTGCAACAGGCAATCTTTGGTAGAGCGAGAGACAGCTTTCAGTACTGTTACAGCAGCTATCCCATCTACGATGCGTACGAAGCCGGGCTGAATCCAGGACACGTTTTGCATCATTTTTACGAGTGGATGAACGGAGAAGAATTTCTCGAATTCGCCCGAACTGTCACAGGCTTCGACGATATCAGCTTTGTGGATGCTCAGGCGACGCGCTACATGCCGGGACACTTCCTCACCACTCATGACGATACCGTTGAGGGTAAGAATCGCCGCGCCGCATATATCTTCAACTTTACGCCCGCCTGGTGCGTTGACTGGGGAGGCGTCCTGCAGCTGATGGACGAGTCGGGAAATGTGCGCCGGGGGCTGGTTCCGTCTTTCAACGCCCTGAACATTCTGGCCGTGCCGCAACGGCACAATGTCAGCCTGGTCGCGCCGTTCGCCGGCGGGATGCGTCTTGCGGTTTCGGGCTGGTTGCGTTACGGGGACAAGCCGCAACGTTCAGTGTGAATTCGAGGGGATTTCCTCGTCGAGGACAAGTGCGCGGACAAATTTGACGGGGGGAGAGCCGTAGGAAAGCACGTCATCGTGATAGCGTCGTAACGAGAAATCGTCGCCCCACGCGCGCTCGACCGCCGCGCGCATGTCAACGTGCTCCTGGTAACCGACGAAATACGTAGAGAGCTGGGTCGACGACAACTGCGCCCGCACCCACTTGCCTGCCGCTTCGCGTTCTTCCTGGAACCCGCCTTCGATCATGAGCCGCATCGCCGCTTCCCTCGTCATGCCATCCACGTGAATGGCCTGGTCGATAATGGCATTGGTAATCGTACGGAGATACCACTTGAGATTGATGAGCCGCATAAGGGGCTCATTGTCCAGGTATCCGGCATCGATCATGACGCGCTCGGCGTATACCGCCCATCCCTCCACGAAGGGACCGGACCAGAGCACGGCCCGAAGCGTCGAGGGATAGCGGTTGCTCAAGGACAACTGCAGGTAATGCCCCGGCATGGCTTCGTGCAGCGTCAGGTTCTGAATCGACCAGAGGTTATATTCGCGGAGGAAGGAGTCGACCTGCTCCGGAGTCCAGTCGGTGGGCAATGGCGCTACTGCGTAAAAGGATTTCTGACCTTCGTCCAGCGGACCGGGAGGATCCAGATAGGCAACCGATACCCCTCGCTGATATTCCGGCATGACGATGATGTCGATAGGGTCGTCCGGGACCGTCACCAGGTTCTTTTCCGTGACGAAATCGGTGGCCTGCGAAAGGTACTCCCTCGCAATGTCTACGATTGCGTCAGGTTCCGGAAGGTCGCGATACGCTTCCTCGAGTGCGGCGCGAATGACCACCTGCTTGAACGCGTCATCCGGCTGGTCCGGGAACGACGTGTAGGGATGCAAGGTGGCATACACGTCTTTGGCGATACCGTACATCTCGTTGCGTACTGCCGCGTACTCACTCTCGGCCCGAAGCCGCACGTGACGCCTGCCAAGCGGAGAGTTGAGTGTATGTTTCAGCTTTTCGTCGAATAGCCTGGCGCCGATACGAAAGTCTCCGGCTGCAGCCGGCAAGAGCCTCTCCTCAAGCCACTCCTGATGCTGGTCCAGCGCCGCCGTTGCCGTTTCGATCGCATCGTCGAGACGTGCTGCCAGCTCGGCGGGGAGTTCCTCCCGCCGCGGCAGAATCATGTCCTCGATAATCGAATGGATGCCCTGGTTCTGCTGTATGGCCGTCTCCGCATGAACCTTCGGTACGCGCTGCGGCTGCAAGGCCCCCCGCGCCTGGCGAAGAAACCGGGGGAACTGCTCGAGGCGCTGTGCTGCGTCCTCCATGCGGTCGTTCAAAGGCGCAAAATCTCGCGCCACCAGCGTATACAGCGACGACCCGGCGACATTGACATAGACCAGCGGATTCCAGGCCCATTCCTGAAATGTCTCTATCGACCAGATGCCGGATTCGATTTCCGCTCGCAACAATTCGGCATCCACCTGGTTCGGTCGCGACAAACCTTCCCGGTCGATGGCATGAAGAGCTCTGCGGTACTTTCGGTAGAGTGCAAGTCTTCGGGAACGCGCACCGGAGTCGACTTCATCGAGCACGTGATCGAAGCGATGATCTCCGATCGACGTTGCGTTGACTTGCGAGAATTCAGGCAGATCGTCGATGAATTCGGCGGCGAGTTTCTGAAACGCATCGTCCGCCGCGGACGACCAGGCCATGGAACTCAACAGGAGGAATGCGAGGCCAACCGGTAACCGGCCCCGGGTAATATTGAGACAGGTTCTAGCGTGCCGCTTCACGCGCGACGAGTTCGTTGATGACCTCGAGCAATTCGGGATATCCTCCGGCCTCGGCCCCGCCGGTGCGATACTTTCCGTTTACCACGACGGCCGGGACCCCGGTGATCGCATAGCGGCGCGCGAGATCCTCGGCAACACGCATCTTCTGCGCAACCTCGAAGGATTTCCACGTCGTCTGAAAATCGTCCGCACTCACGCCGTGACGTTCGAACAGTCCCTGAATCGCTTTCTCGGTCGTCAGCCGGTTGCCACGGCGGTGATACTCGCTGAAGACCGCGTCGTGAAACGCCTCGGCGTCCTCGATTTTCCCGTTCTTCGCCAGTACTTCTTCCGTGTAGTAAAGCTGACCGTGCAGTTTGACCAGCGGATTCCACATGGCCGGAATGCGAACGAAGCGCACGTCCGAAGGCTTGTTTGCGGCCCAACGATTTATGTAGGGTTCAAAATCCAGGCAATGATTGCAGCCGTACCAGAAGATCTCCGCTACCTCGATTTTGTCCGAACCGCCGACCGTCGGCTGGGTCGGCACCAGCCTGTGAAATTGCCGCCCTTCGCTGAACTTCCAGTCCCCGGCAGGTTCCGCAACATCGTCCTGCGCCAGCAGAATCGGCTGGTTATCCGACTGGGATTCGTCAGCTACTGCCGCCGATTCCTCTACGAGCTCAGGCTCGGCTTCAGCGGCGTCGGGGTCGGGAACCTCCCGTTGGGCTGCGCCGGGCGTCTCCCCGGTATCATCCCGCGACGTCTCAGGCGCCACCGGTTGCGGCGTTTCCTGTGCCGTATCGCAGCCGGCCATCCCGGCCGCGAAAATTATGCCGAGAAGTGCCAGGGGGTACACCAGGTATCGCATAGGGGTCTCCACAAACGAATTCGGTTCTGAAACGGGTACTACTTCAATCCCTGTATATAAGACGCAACGGCGACGATATCGTCTTCATTGAGCCGCGCTGCGATCTCGCGCATCACTCTGGTCGGACCGTCGGACTTGCGCTGACCGTTCGCGTAGTTTCTGAGTTGAGTTGCCGTGTAGGTCGCATGCTGGCCTTTCAGCATGGGATACGCCGCGGCGGGATTACCGCGGCCGGTCGGTCCGTGACACGCGAGGCAGGCGGCAACCTGATTTTCCGCGTCCCCGCCCCGGTACAGCGCTTCGCCCTTGTTTATCGTCTCCGGCGCTGCGACCGCCTTGGGTGCCGCAGCCTGAGCTGCGTAATACACCGCGAGATCCTGCATTTCCTGCTCGGAGAGCGGCAGCGCCTGGCCGGTCATCAGGGGATCGGCCCGACTGCCGGACTTGTACGCCTCGAGCTGCTTCAGTATGTATGGTCCATTCTGCCCGGCAATGCTCGGCCACGCGGGGTTTACGCTGTTGCCGTCCGGCCCGTGACAGGCGGCACAGGTTACGGAACGGGCCTGTCCGGCCTCTGCCGAGCCTTCTATCAGCGGTTCGCCGTTTGCCAAGGCTACCGCGAACATGGATGAGGTCAGGAGCAGGTACTTCAGTTTCATAGAGTCAAATCACTAAGTGTCGGGCAGCGGACGTTCTGCGGTAGCGGGCGCTACCGTCAGAATCGTCAAAGAGCCCCCGAGAATGCTGGCGAAAGTCCGGTCCATGCTTGCGGCACGAGCGTCGAGCGGTCACTATCTACGCGCAGGCTCTGGTGCCTCCGTTCAGCTGGAGCCCCTGTCAATCAACGTTCAGGCCACTTTGTCAGGCTCCAAATTATACACAGATCGGGGCCGTATCCCATGTCGCAGTATCCGGATGCACAATTCATTCTGAGCGCCGATGCGCCGGCTCACTTCCCGCCGGATGAAGGTGTCGAGGTCGCGGTGGCCGGGCGATCGAACGCGGGCAAGTCGAGTGCGATCAACGTCATCGTCAACCGGCGGCAGTTCGCCCGCACCAGCAAGACGCCCGGTCGCACCCAGCTGGTCAATTTTTTCAGCCTGCGCGGCGACAGGCGTCTGGTCGATCTTCCGGGTTACGGGTTTGCGCGGGTTTCGGACGCGAAGCGCCGGCACTGGGGAGACCTGTTGCAGCACTACTTCGAGCAGCGCAGGAGCCTGGCCGGCCTTATCCTCGTGGTCGACGCGCGACGCCAGCTGACGGATTTCGACCGGCAGCTGATGCGACTCTCGTCATCCGTGGACCTGCCGGTGCACATATTGCTGACCAAGGCCGACAAACTGAAGCGGGGACTGGCAAGCCGCGCACTCCTCAAGGTCCGCCAGGAAGTCGGCGGGCGCGCCACAGGGCAGCTGTTCTCGGCGACGTCTCGGCAGGGACTGGATGAGGCCCGGCAAGCGCTCGAGACATTCCTCGAAGGCACCCGAGGAGACGGGGAGGCGGCAGGCTGAGACAGGACACCGGACAGAAAAAACCCCGGACGCCGCAGACGGGCGCCCGGGGTAGTCAAAGCAACCGGCTTGGGGTGACCGTGTTGCACACCTGCCTAGGGAGGTAGGCAGGCGAGTGCCATCGGGCACTCCAAAGTTTGAACGATCCCGGGCGGCAGAGTTCCCGGGATTCTGGCCCGGGAGCGTCCGCAGGCGAGCGCTGAGGCCGTGCCAGATTTCCTAGTGCGCCTCGTCCCAGTTGTGCCCGACGCCGACGTCGACCTTCAGCGGAACGGAAAGCTCTGCCGCGTCGCACATGAGGGACACGACTCCGTGCCGCACGCGGTCAACCTCGTCTCCGGCGACCTCCAGCACGAGCTCGTCGTGCACCTGCATGATCATGCGCGCCGGGACGGCGTCCTCGGCGAGCCAGGCATGCACCGCAATCATGGCCTTCTTGATGATATCCGCGGCAGTACCCTGCATTGGCGCATTTATCGCGCTGCGCTCCGCATATTGCCGGCGCTGTGCGTTCCGGTCGTTGATCTCCGGCAGGTAGAGCCTTCGGCCGAACAGCGTTTCGACGTAACCCTGCTGGCGCGCCCGTTCTCTCGTGCTGTCCATGAAGGCCTTGACGCCCGGGTAGCGGTCGAAATAGAGATCGACGTAGGCCTGCGCTTCGCCGCGGCCGACTCCCAGTTGACGCGCCAGTCCGAATGCCGACATGCCGTACATCAGGCCGAAGTTGATCGCCTTCGCCGCGCGCCGATGGTCGGCAGTCACTTCATCGAGCGAGACCGCGAAAACCTCAGCAGCCGTGGCCCGGTGTATGTCTTCGTCTCCCGCGAACGCCGCCACGAGTCCTTCGTCCGCTGACAGGTGCGCCATGATGCGAAGCTCGATCTGCGAATAATCGGCCGCCAGGAGCAACTGTCCCGGAGGTGCGATGAACGCCTGGCGAATGCGACGTCCTTCCGGTGTGCGAATG
>Ga0299913_10002666_pt1 | contig 14213 bp, 9 predicted proteins | sample RVTome_9_FD_201360 | JGI IMG/M metagenome (GOLD analysis project Ga0299913, IMG submission 201360) | Soil microbial communities from uranium-contaminated site in the Upper Colorado River Basin, Wyoming, United States - RVT155D38 (version 2) ... | reverse complement strand
ACGAGTGCGACCAGAACCGTGAGGCCTTCACGGACCAGCTGCAGGAGAACGTCTTCGGGCCGAAGCTGGACGCGCGCGTCGAGTCGGGCGACCTGCTCGCATGGGGCTGGCTGTCACATCGGATCGGAGGCGACTGGCGGCGCGCGCAGTACACGATCGCCCCGGATCGGGAGACCCTGCTCCGTGTGCGGAACGAGATGATCGAGGAGGCGCAGGGCGACGCCGAGCTCCAGCAGGCGAGCACCGTCTCGAACGACATCTGTCCCGACCACGAAGACTACATCTGGAGCGTGGTCGCCGCTTCGGACCCGCAGACGATCGGGCAGGCACGGCCGGCGGCCGGAATGTCCACGTACTATGTGTGCGACATGGGGCAGGAATCGCGTGCCGACGAGATCGTCCAGGAGTCCCTGGCGCCGATCATTAACCGACACGTGGGCCCGAACGCGTTCAACTCGTGGGGCTGGCTCGCCCATGACGTGGGCGGCGAGTTCCGACGCCTGCTCACGATCGATGCGGCGGACGAGGCCACGCTCTACGCGCACCGCGACGCCATGATCGCCGACATCCAGAGCGGCGCGGCCGAGGCGGGAGCCGAGTTCAACGGGATCTGCAACTACCACGTCGACTACCAGTGGGACATCACGATCTCGCACCCGTGACGCCGGCGTCGAGATCGCCTTCTCGAGGCGCCGGTCCGTCCGGCCGTCGACAGGCCGAGCACCCCGATGAGGCCGCGTCGTGTCGGGCATCGCCGGCGTTTCTCGCTTTCCGTGTGCGGACACCGAATCGACCCGCGCGACGCTCCTCCGAGCGCGCCCCCGACCGGGTCTCTCCGGCACGATGGGTGTCCACCACGCAAGCGAGGTGACGCATGGGGATCCGTAGGCTCACAGGCGCTCTCGTCGCGGCCGGGCTCGTCGCGCTCGCCGCCTGGTTCGTCGCGAGCTCGGCGTTCGGCGCTTCCGCGCGCGAGACCGCGACACCGGGCGAGCCGGCCGCCGGCGACGCCGTCCCGTCGCCCGGCGCCCCCGACGGGCCGGCGCAACAGGCGGCGGAGGGCTTCGAGTGGTTCTGGGCGATCAATGGCCCGGTATCCGCCGACGGGGGCGAAGATCTCTCGGTGGATGCGGAGGGGAACGTCTTCCTCGCCGGGAGCCACGGCGGTCTCGACATGGACGGCGACGGGGTCGTGGACCTCCCCTCGGCGGGGACCGCCTACCAGGGGGCCCGCAACTCGTTCTTCATGAAGCTCGACCGCGGTCCTTCCGACGATCGGGTCCGACTGCGCTGGACCCGCACTCCCGGCAACCCGGCCGATCGCGCGGATTCACGGATCGCCGCCGACGGTCGGGGCGGGGCCTACGTGTCGGGCTCGTTCCAGTAGTCGCTGTCGTTCGAGGGCGGTCCCGTCCTGCGCGGAGCGGGGGGTAACGATGCGTGGGTCGCACATTACGAGGATGACGGTTCGGTGACGTGGGCGAGGGCCTTCGGTGGACCCGGTGGAGACGTGATCCGCGGCCTGGCGAGCGACCGCGAGGGGGGCGTTTACGTGGTCGGCACCGGCGGCGGCACCTTCCCGCTCGACGAGCGCGGAGCCGAGTTCCGAGGATCCGGCGAGCGCTCCGCCGGCCTCGTGTCGTACGGACCCGACGGTGTCGTTCGGTGGACGCGGATGTTCGTGCCCGGCGCGCAGTCGGCACAGGCGATCCCACCCGTCATCCCCTTCCACGTTTCGGTGGCCCCGAACGGTGAGGTCTTCGTGGTCGGGCAGTTCGAGGTCGCGGTCGACTTCGACGAGGACGGTGTGATCGAACTGCCCGCCCCGCGGGACCGTGACGGCTTCGTCGCGAGGTTCGACGCGGACGGGGGGCTCCTCGGAGCGTGGGCGGTCGGCGCCCCGGGCAGCCTGACATTCAATCCGGAAGGCGACCTCTTCCTGCTGAGCATCCTGGGTGCCGGGATCGAGGAGGCGTTCGGCCCCGCCGACTTCGACGGGGATGGCAGGGCGGACGTCGAGCCGAGCGGAGGGTACGCGACGGGCGCTGTGATCGCGCGCTACTCGCGCGACGGCGATCTGAGGTGGGTCCGTTCGTACGCGCTGGATCCGGCGGACATGGCGATCGGGGAGGGCCGCATCGCACTCTCCGGCAGCTACAGCGGGTTGCGCGATCTCGACGAGGACGGCGTGCCCGAGACGCGATTGGATGCCCCCGAGCACGTGGACGAGGAGACGGACCTCGCGATCCTCCTCCTGTCGGCCGGGGACGGGCGCATCGAGCGCGTGTGGACGGCACCCGGCCAGGGGAGCGACGTGGCGAGCGCCGTGGCGTTTCTCCCGGACGAGCCCGCCGTGATCGTGACGGGGTCGATCCGGATCACCGCCGACTTCACGGGCGACGGCGAGCGCGGCGAGGGCTGGGTCGTGTGCGAGAACCTGGGAGACGTCTTCTTCGCCCAGTACCGACTCCCCGAGCGGGTCGAGGAGATCCGGGCCGAGGCTCGCGAGGAGCCCGCGGAGATCGTGCTCGAGGCGTCGCTGGCCGAACACGACGGTCGCCAACGACGGGGCCCATACCGACGTGATCGTGCGTCGTCAGGTCTCGCGCCCTTACGGCTACCGTATCTGTGCAGCCGGAACCACGACTTGCTCCGCAACGGTGGACGCGGCGTTCTGACGGTGCCACACGGGGAGACGGAGCGCAGCCGGCCCCCCGAACCCATCAACGGCAGGCGCGGCCTCAGGCCGCGTACCGGAGCACCGCCAGGAAGTGGCAGGCCGAGCCGGCCAGCACGAAGAGATGCCACAGGAAGTGGCCGTAGCGCATTCGGCGGGATTGGTAGAAGCCGACCCCGGCCGTGTACGCGAGGCCGCCCGCCACGAGCCACAGGATTCCGGGAAGGGGCATTCCGAGGACCAGGGGGCGAATGGCGATGACGATCAGCCAGCCCATGATCAGGTACAACGCCGTGGACAGCCGGGGATGCCGCACGCCGGCCGTCAACTTGTAGCATACCCCGAAGGCGGCCGTGCCCCAGACGAGTCCGAACAAGGTCCATCCCCACGGTCCGGCCAGTACGCCGAGGGTGAACGGGGTGTAGGTGCCCGCGATCAGCAGGTAGATGGCCGCGTGGTCCAGCCTCCGAAGACGCCTCTTGAGCGGGCCGATCGGTGCCGCGTGATACGAAGTGGATGTGAGGTAGAGCAGCACCAGAGTCGCCGCGAAGACGCTGCTTCCGACGATGTCCGACGCCGTTCCGCCGGTCATTGCGCCGACGATGAGGACCGGCGTGGCCGCAACGGCGCACAGCAGGCCGACGCCGTGACTGACAGCGTTCGCGAGCTCTTCCCGAGGTTCCGGTGAGCTGTCCGTGATTCCATCTCCGCCGTGGCTGGTCGGTTTCGGCACGCGGTGGGGGGACGCCGTCGTGCGTCTCCGCGCCACGGGGTGCCCGCCTGGCAGGGGTGCCGACGATCTCTCCTACCCGGCGTCCGTCCCTCGGTGCCGCGGCGGGATGTGGAGGGAAGCGCCGAGTCCCGTGTCGCACTCCGTTCGCACTCTGGCGGCGTCTCCGCGGTGACACGACCTTCCGACGCGGGTGCACCCACACCTGCCTGCCGGGGGCCGACGGCGCCCGCAGGCCACGCATAGCCGGACCTTTCGATCGCGGCCGAAGCCGAGTTTTTCCGGAGGACGATGACCCCGGACGTCCTCATTACCGTCAGCGTTCTCGTCTGCGTCTTCGCGGCGCTCGCCGTCGACCTGTGGACCCCGGACGCGGTCCTGCTGGTCGGATTGACCGCGGTCACGGTGACGGGGGTCGTCGATCTCGAGACGGCCCTCCTGGGGTTCGCGAACCCGACGCTTCTGGCACTGGGCTCACTCTACGTGGTCGCGGCGGCACTCCGGGAAAGCGGGGCGCTGGACCGGGCGGTGCAGTTCCTCCTGGGTGAGGGCCGTCGCGGCATTCGCCGGGTGCTCGTCCGGATGTGCCCGTCCGTATCCATCTATTCGGCGTTCCTCAACAACACCCCGGTCGTGGCGATGGGCATTCCCGCGCTCCGGCGCTGGGGCCGCCGGCAGGGGGTGTCGGCCTCGAAGCTCCTCATTCCGCTCTCCTACGCGGCGATCCTCGGCGGGCTCTGCACGCTGATCGGGACGAGCACGAACCTCGTGGTGCACGGCCTGCTCGAGTCGCACGGGTACGAGGGCTTCGGCTTCTTCGAGCTCGCCTGGATCGGGGTGCCGTGCGCGATCGCCGGGCTGACGTACGTGATCTTCGTCTCGCCCTTTCTCACGCCGGATCGCGTCGACATCCGCGAGGAAGAGGAGCGCCAGCGCGCCCTCCTCGTGGAGCTCGAGCTGACCGACGGGTCTCCGCTCGTGGGGAAATCCGTCGAGGCCGCGAAGGTCGAGATCCTTCCCGGCCTTCGTCTCGTGCGCATCAACCGGGGCGAGAGGGAGATCGCGCCGGTGCCCTCGAGGGGGGAGTTGCGGGCGGGCGACCGGCTCTTCTACGAGGCGTCGGAGGACGACGAGCCTCCGGTCCCGAATCTGGTCGCCTATCCGGGCCTCCAGCTGGTCGCCCGCACCCCCCGCGAGATCAGGCGCACGGGTCGCGCCCGGGAGCTGCACGAGGCGGTCGTCAGGGAGGGGTCCAGACTCGCCGGCTCGACCGTGGAGGAGGTGAGGTTCCTGGAGCGATTCGGGGCAGCCGTGACGGGGGTCCGGCGGGGAGGCCATCGCCTGCGGGCGCCGGTGGGCGAGGTCGTGCTGCATTCGGGAGATGTGCTGATGCTCGACACCGGAGCCGGCTTCCGGGAGGCGTTCGAGGACGTGGGGGAGTTCCTCGTGACCACGGAGGCCGGAGGAGAGGGACCCGAGGAACGGCTGGAGGATCCGACCGAGGTGCGTCCCGGCGGCAGGCACCTGGTCGTGTCGGTCGCGGTGTTGGTCGGCGTCGTGGCGCTCGTCGCCACGGGGACGCTCCATGTGGCGCTGGCGGGGATGCTCGGTGTCACCGCGCTCATCGCCCTCCGCGTCATCGAGCCGGCCAGGGCCCGGGAGTCGGTCGACTGGTCGGTGCTGCTGGTGATCGGGGCCGCGCTGGGGCTGGGTCAGGCCATGGAAGCCAGCGGCACGGCGGACCTGGTCGGAGGGGGGATCGTCGACCTGACCGCGTCGTACGGGTCCAGGGTGGTCCTGGCCGGCGTCGTGGTGGCCACCGCCCTGCTCACCGAGATCATCACGAACAACGGGGCGGTCGCCATCATGTTCCCCATCGTGATCTCGGTGGCGCAGACGCTGGGCGTCGAGCCCCGGGCCCTGTTCGTCAGCGTGACGCTCGCCGGGTCCATGTCGCTGATGACGCCGATCGGCTACCAGACCAACCTGATGGTCTACGGGCCCGGGAACTACCGCTTCACCGACTTCTTCCGGGTCGGCGCGCCCCTGCAGGTGGTCCTGTGGGTCGTCGTCATCGCGCTCGCTCCGATCGTGTGGCCGCTGTGAGCGACCGAGCGCGGGTCGAGGGGCTGGGGACCCCGGGCTCGTGCGAAGTGCGTTGCCGGCCGTTGCCATCGACGGTAAAGTGGCTTTTTCCCGGCGAGATGGGGCGGGTCGCGCCTGATCGCGGGATGGCGAGGAGGTCGAGCGACATGAACGATCGCGGCGTTTCCAGCAGCAGGATGACGGTGCTCGTGGCGATACTGGTCATCGCTCTCGTGGCGGTGCTGGTGATCTGGCAGCGAGACCGCCAGTCGCAGGATGTCGACCTCGACGTGGACATCGGGATGGACATCCGGACGACCGATGTCTCGGCGTAGGGTGCGTCGAGCAGCAACGGGGCCCACACCTCCGGGCAGTTCGGCAGACGACGCGGTGGCGGGAAGCCTGTCGGTGCAGGCCCACTCGAGGACCTCGTTGTGGCCCATGTAGGGAAGGTGGAGCCCCGTCGGACTGCAGCGGGCGCGTGCCGGGTGTCTCGGGTCGACGTCGGAGGCGGTGGAGTCTATCCGGAGGTCAGCGGGCTCCCGGGTTCGAGATCGTCCGCGGGCGCGCCCCATCCCTCGGCCTCGATGCGCCGCCGCTCCTCAGCCAGCAGGACCCGCATACGGTAGAGGAGCGCCCGAAACCGCGGCTGATCCCGCAGCGCGGTGAGCGTCGGAACTGTCTCGAGCACGCGCACGTCCCGATATCCTCCGTCGACGGATGCTTCCAGCCAGTCGAGCGCCGCGACCGTATCGCCGAGGATCAGGTTCGCGACGGCCAGACGATGCCGGGGCAGGTGATCCGGGTCGGCGGATATCTGGCGCTCCGTGGCGTCCACCACTTCGCGAGCGATCTCCCTGGCCTGGGCGGGGTCACCCAGCCGGTCGAGCACGTGGGCCAGACCGAGCGGGGCCCACATGAGTCCCCGGTAGATGGGGCTGGAGGCCCACCCCACGCCGGGGTAAAGCCGCCGGTAGTGCCGGCGCGCCTCTTCCAGGTCTCCCTCGTACAGCGCCAGCGCGCCACGCCGGCGGTCGATTCGAAAGCGCTCTTCGCTCCCGGCCAGCCCGTCGATGATCCCACGGGCACGCTCGAGGTCGCGGCGGTAGTACAGTGCGACATGCGACTCCATCCACCGCAGGTCGTGACCGCGCGCCCGGGCATGCTCGAACCAGCGGTCCGACATCTCGTCGCGGCCGAGCTGGGCGTTCAGCAGCGCCATGATCTCGACAGGCAGCGATGACGACGGGGCGAGCCGGCGCGCCCGCTCCGTCCATTTCATCATCTCGGCCAGGCGTCCTCGTCGGTGTAGCAGCGTCAGGAGGTTGTTGATCGACTCGCCGTGGCTCGGCTGGAGCGCGAGCGCCCGCTCGTAGGAGGCGATGGCGTCCTCGATCCGTCCGAGGGTCCAGTGGACGTCGCCCAGCTGGGAATGCGCGTCGGCGAGATCGGGGTCGAGCTCCATCGCGCGCCCCACCGCCCGGCGGGCCGAATCGGCCCACACCTCGAGCCCCTCGCCCGCCCAGGCCTTCTCGATGTACGCATCGGCCAGCCACGCCCACGACTCGGCGAAGTCCGGGTCGAGCTCGAGCGCCCTCCGGTAGAGCGCGATCTTCCGGTCGCGGGCCCCGCCGGTGTGCGGGCCCCTGTCCAGCTCGCGCGCGTGCAAGTACAGCTCCCAGGCGGCGGTGTTCTCGGTGGGCACGGTCCCCAGGCGACGCTCGTCCTCGGGTCGCAGGCGGACCTGGAGCGCGCCGGCGATGGACGCGGCGACTTCCGCCTGCATGTCGAACAGGCTTCCCGCCCTCCACTTCCTGCGGAAGGCGCTCGTCCACACCTGCCGGCCGCTGTGCGCATCCACGAGCCTCGCGTGGAGCCGTACCTCCTGTCCGGATCGCTGCACCTCGGCGAGCAGCAGCCAGCGTACCTCGAGCTCGTTCGCGATCTCCGAGGGCGGGCGGTCGTCGCCGCGGAACCTGAGTACGGAGGCGCGGGGCCTCACGTCGAGACCCGGGATCGCGGCGAGTCGGGTCGAGAGGTCGCTGTGGAGGCCTTCGGCGAGCGCGTCAGCGGACTCCTCCCCGGCCGGGGAGTCTCCCGCCAGGCGTTCGAACGGGAGAACCGCGATGGCCCGATCCGCTGCATTCCCGGCGGAACCGTTTCCCGCCCCGGCCACGTACGCGGCGACCGCCCCGGTCGCGACGAACCCCACCACGGGAAGGACGGCGGCCCGCAGCATCCGCCGGCGACGCGCCGCGCTCGATGGCGGCGCTCCGTCCCGTATCTCTCCGGGGCGCGCGTCCGTAACGACCTCCGTGTGATCCGGATCCCGGGCCTCGTGCCGGGGGACCTGAGCTCCACCGAGCGAGGGGACCGGCGCGAGATCGCGAGCCGGACGCCCGGCGGGCGACCCCGGCACCCGAGGACGCGACTCGGGCAGGGGAGGATCGAACGCGGACGGATCGCGCGACCGAAGCGATTCGGCGAGGCTCGTCACCTCTGCGCTCGGACTCGCGTCGAGCTCGGTCTCCAGGAGTCGGGAGTGGGCTTCGGCCACCCGCAGCGCCTCCGCGCGGTTGCCGGCCTCCGCGAGGGCTCGCATGAGCCGGACGGCGACTCTCGAGTCGGAGGGGTCGTCATCGGCCCTCTCCCTCCACCAGCGCGCCGCGGACGTGGGATCCCCGGCGGCCGTGGCCGACTCGGCGCGGGCCTCCAGCGCCGTGTGATACGCACGACGGAGCCGGGAGCGGTCGAGGTCCACGCGCTGCTCGAACTCGGGGGACCCGTCGAGTCGGAACCCATCCAGGTACGGCCCGCGATACAGGGCCACGGCGGCGTTCTCATCCTCCTCCGCCAGGGCCCGCTCGAAGTCCCACACGTCGCACCGAAGCCGGGTGTCGTCGAGCCGGATGTCTTCTCCGGTGGAGATGAGGACCTCTTCTCCCAGCTCGCTCCGTATCTGGTGGATGTAGGTGTTGAGCCGGCTCCGGCCTTTCGCTTCGGGAGAATCGGGCCAGAGAAGGCCGACGAGCTTGGTGCGGCTGAGCGAGCGCGAAGGGGCCGTTGCGAGGAGCGCCAGGAGCGCGATGGGATGTCGCCTGGAGACGAGACCGACGGGATGACCCGCCGGATCCTCGAGGAGGGCCCCGCCCAGCAGCCTGAGATGAGCCATCGCGTCGGATTGACGCACGATTGATTCCCCGTCAAGCGAGACTTCAGACGACCGGGTGAATGTACGTGCTCGCTTCGATCGGAGCATGCCCGAACTGGCAAGGAGGTCCTCCATGCGCCCCGTAAGACATGGAACGTCAATCGCTTGCGCCGTGGCGCTCTCGGTGATCGGTGCCGGGTGCGACGGGCCCGTCGTGCCCGAGCCGCCGGCGGACGGGGGCGCCGCGCCCGTCTCGCTCGCCAACGGCCCCGGCGACGGTCCCCACGCGCTCGCCCCCGCGCTCTTCGACATCGCGGCGGCCCCGGACGGCGGGATCCTCGTGGCCGGAAACACCTCGATCCTCGAGATCCGCGGGCAGGGCATCGCCCACGTGGCCGACATCCCCGCGATCCCCGGCGCGACGGTGAACGGCGTTGCGGCTACGGGTCGCGGGAGCCTCTTCGCCACGACCGGCGGTCCGGATCTGGCCGCGGGGACCGGCGTCTGGCACGTGTCGCACGGCGGCGCGCGACTGGTGGGCGACATCGAGGCCTTCGAGACGGCCAACGATCCCGACGCGTTCGCCGGTCCGAGGTGGAAGGACCAGGCGTGCGAGGAGGACCCGCTCCAGGGCTTCAGCGCCGGGCCGCAGTCGAATCCCTATCATCTCACGGCGCTCTCGGGCAGCACCGTGCTGCTGGGCGACGCGGCGGGGAACACCGTGCTCGCGGCGAGCAGGAACGGGGATGTGGACTGGGTCGCGGTTCTCACGCCGCCGGTCGACGCGAACGGCGACTGGCGGTTCCTGAAAACCGCGGAGTCGGACCCCTCGATCGACTGCTACGTGCAGCCCGTGCCCACCTCCGTCGCCATCGGTCCCGACGGCGCGTACTACGTCGGGGAACTGACCGGCGCGCCGGCGGTGCCCGGATGGTCGCGCGTGTGGCGCCTCGCTCCCGGCGCGCGGCACGTCGTCTGTCCATCCGATCACTGTGAGGAGGTCCTCTCCGGCTTCACGTCCATCATAGACGTCGAGTTCGGACCGGACGGCTCGCTGTACGTGGTCGAATACGACGAGAACGGCTGGCTGGCGGTCGTGATCGGGGCGCCCCTCGCCGGGGGGACCCTCAACCGCTGTGACCCGGGCGCCGGCACCTGCCAGGTCGCGGCATCTGGGCTCACGCTTCCGAGCGCGATCACGTTCGACAAGCGGGGCCAGGCGTGGCTCCTCGAGAACAACATCGTGGCGCCGACCGTCCGGCGGCTCGCCCTGCCGTGATACGGAAGGGAAGAGGCGTGGCCTGGGCGCGTCCGAGCCGGCGATCGACCCCGGGTCGGCTGCGCGATACGCTGCTCGTGCGTGCCTCGGCCGCCCTTCTCCCGCTCATGATGGCCGGTTGCGGCGGGAACGTCGGAGGCGGTACGGCGGGGCCCCCTCCCACGAGCGGTTTCAGCAGCATCGCCATCGAGCCGGACACGCTCACGCTGAGCGCCGTCGGAGAGGCGCGCGACCTCGAGGCGGTGGCCCGGACCTCGGGCGGTGGCGTCGTCCCGGGGATCTCGTTCACGTGGTCCAGCTCGAACTCGTCGGTGGCCACGGTCGACGGCGAGGGGGTGGTGACCGCGGTGTCGAACGGAACCGCGGCCATCGAGGCGGTCGCCTCCGGCATTACGGGACGGGCCAACGTGGCCGTGCGGGCAGGCGATCTCGAGTGGCTCGAGATCCGGGCCGGCGGGATCAACGGGTGCGGCGTGACCTCGCACGGCACGGCCTACTGCTGGGGAGACGACGTGCACGGCCAGATCGGCGACGGGACGACGACGGACTGGCGTCTCATGCCGGTCCGCGTCCGGGCCGGGCTACTGTACTTCCATACCCTGACGATCGGTGGCGGACACGTGTGCGGGCTCACGTCGGACGGAATCGCCCACTGCTGGGGTAACACGTTCTTCGGCGAGGGAGGCTACGGCGTGAGCGGGGAGGTCGAGCAGACGAGCCCCGTCGCGGTGAGCGGGGGACAACGCTTCTCCGAGCTCCGGGCGAGCGGCAGCCACACCTGTGGTTTGACCGTATCGGGGGCGGCCTGGTGCTGGGGGGTCAATGATCATGGACAGCTCGGGGATGGCACCACGACGAACCGCGACATCCCGGTGGCCGTCGTGGGAGGCCTGACGTTCCGACAGATCGACGCACCGAGGACACCCCTGGACAACCACACCTGCGCGGTCGCCACGGACGGCGCGGCGTGGTGCTGGGGTACCAACTTCGATGGTGAGCTCGGCGACGGAACCACGGAGCACCAGCTCGAGCCGGTCGCCGTGGCCGGGGGGATCGCGTTCGACCACGTGAGCGCCGGAGGGCGTCACACGTGCGGCATGACGCCCGCGGGCGCCGCCTGGTGCTGGGGAGCCAACGGCGCCGGAGCGCTCGGGGACGGCACGGCCCTGGACCGGAGCGCGCCGACGGCGGTGACCGGCGGGATCGTGTTCCTGTCCGTCAGCGCCGGCGAGAGCCACACGTGCGGGCTGGCGACCGGCGGCACGGCGTACTGCTGGGGCGCCAACTCCGAAGGCCAGCTCGGCGATGGGACGAACGGGAGCCGAGCCGTCCCGACGCCGGTGAGCGGAGGACTGAGCTTCGTCCAGCTCGAAGCCGGACCCGTCCACACCTGCGGGCTCACGACCGCCGGAGTCGGATACTGCTGGGGCCGGAACACCCGCGGGGAGCTCGGGAACGGCAGCCAGGTTCCCCGAAACGCTCCGGTGGCGCTGCCCCACCCCGATGAGATCGGCGGCTGAGCTCCACGAGCGTCAGGCACCGCATGCCCGCGCTCTCCAGGAAGTGCCCGTGGCAGCCCCCCTTCAGTAGATAGAACCTGTCGGGCGCATTCCCGGTCCGGCAGATTAGCCCCGCTTCTGCCCGCACGAACCTGCAGCCCTCGCCGGCGAGGATGATGGAGAGGTGACCGGGACCTCCAATGCTTGAGCTCTCCGAGCGGATCCTCGAGCTCCTGTTCGGCCTCTCCTCCGCCACGATCTACCTGGCGGTGGGGATCCTGTGCTGGGCGGAGGCTCCCTTCTTCCTGGGCTTCGTGACCCCCGGGGAGCTCGCGGTGGCCGCGGGGGGCGTCCTCGCCTCCCGGGGGCAGGTGGAGCTGGGCTGGCTGGTGGCCGTGGCGGTGGCCGGAACGCTGACGGGCAATACGACGGGCTTCTTCCTGGGCCGCCGCTGGGGCGCGCGCATCCTCGGCTGGAGGCCTCTCCGGCGCGTGCTCGGGTCGTCGATCGCGAAGGCCCGCGACTTCATTGCCCACCGGGGGGAATGGGCGATCGTGCTGGGACGCCTGACGACGCCCACGCGCATCATCGTGCCGTTCCTCGTCGGCGCCTCCCCGCTGCCGTACCGGCGCTACATCCTGTTCGACCTCCCCACCACGATGGTGTGGGCGGTGGTGTGGGGACTTCTCGGGTTCGGGCTGGCCGGCTCCTGGCGGGCCCTCCAGCAGGTGGCGGGGGCGGCGGCCTTCCTGGTTCTCGCCCTGTTCATCGCGGCGCTCGTCATCCGCTGGCTGGCGGCAAGGATCGCGGCCAACCAGCCCCGCGTGCAGGCTGGCTTCCGCTTCCTGCTCGACGTGACCGGCGTGCGGAGACTGGCGCCCGCCTTCGGCTGGCTGGGCCGCCGTTTCGATCCCCGCTTCGCGCGCGGCCTCGGGCTCACGGTAGGGTTCGTCGCCCTCATCGGCGCGGTGGCGGCGATCGGTCTCGTGATGATCCAGACCCGGGCCGTCTGGGGCCTCGCGCGTATCGACTTTCCGGTCCTCGAGTGGATGGTGGCCACGCGGACCGAGGACGCGGTTCGGATCGCCCGCGCGGCCCTCACGGCGTTCCACTGGCCCGAGGTCCTCGGCTTGACGTTCGTCGTGGCGGCTGTCTGTGTGTGGAGGGCGGGGGTCGTGGCGGCGTTCCGCGTGGTGGTCGGCGTCGTGGGCGCCACCGCGGGCGCGTACTTCCTGGACCGCTTCGTCCTCGGGGGTCTGGTCCCGCACGCCGAGTACCCGTCGGTGCCGGTGGCGGCAGCGGCCGCGCTCATGGCGCACGCCACCGCGGGGGCGGCCCGGAGATGGGGATGGGGAGCGTCGGTGACCGCCGCGGCCGTGGGCTTCTTTCTGGTCTGCACGGTCGCCCTGGCCGCGCTGGTGGCGGGCTGGGCCGCGCCGTCGGGCATCCTGCTCGGCTTCGCGATCGGGTTGGGGTGGGCCACGACGCTCGAGCTTCCCGGCGTCGCGCTGCGCTCGGACCCGCCCGAGCCCTCGCTGCGGGAGGCGACCGTGGCCGGAACGGGAGACCCGTCGGTCTCGGCGGGGGAGTGGACCCGGGCGGTTCCGGGGAAAGGCGGGTCGCCGACCGAGCCACTGCATGGCGCCGGGTCGTTGGAGGACGTCGAACCCCCCGAGAACGACCCGACGCAGCCTGATCGGGAGGAGGGACCCTCGCCTCCGAACCGGTGAGCGTTCCGCTCACCATTCGCTCTCACACGCGCCGGCGGTTCGGCGTCCTCCGGATGGCAGTGCGGGACCCGAGCGGTTCCGATTCGTGCTCAGACCGCGCAGCGCACGCGCGGACCCGTCGTCGAGCCGGTCACCGGCTCCTCGGCGGACGCGGCCCCGAACCTGCCCGCGATCGCGCCCTCCATCCGCTCGCTGGTGATGAAGCGCGCTTCGTGGATTTCGGGGTTGATGATCATGTTCAGCGCGACCTCGGCCGGCAGGATTTCCGGATCGATGATGCCGCTCGAGTCGAAGTCGATGATGCCGCAGCTGACGAGGTCGCCGGCGCCCAAACGGAAGAAGGTCAGCACCGGTGTGGTGATCACGATGTCGCCGTCACCATCGCCGCCTTCCTCCGGCGGCGGCTCGATGTCGGGATCGATGATGCCGACGAGACCCGCGGCGAACGCTTCGCCGCCCGGGTTGAAGATGCGGCCCGACCACTCGACCGTGAACGTGTCGTCGCCGTTGTCGCGCAGCTTGATCTGCACGTGGCCGTACGCCGCGGACGGTTCGATGTCCGGATTAATGATCCCGCGCAGTTGCGTGTTGAGCACGTGGACCTGCGGCGAAGGGGAGACGTCCGTGGCCGGCGCCGGGTTCGCGGGCGGGGCTACGGGACCGGGTGCGTCGCAGCCCGCGGCGAACGCGGCGGCGGCAACGATGAGGATCCGGATAGGGGAGGAGGACATGATTCTGCTCCTGTCTTACGGTCGATCGGCATGCCGGCGCCGCGCCGGGATGTACGGTACCTGCGCCGACTCGAAGTGGGACGTACGCTCGTCCGGCCTGCTCAGCGCACCCGCACCCAGGCGTACATCTTCGCGTCGGCGAAGTGGGGCAGGACCTCGCAGATGACGAGGTAGAGACCGGGCTCGTCGAACGTCCACGACCAGGTCACGGGCGGTCCGAAGTTGAGCGCCGCGCGCCCGAGCCTGCCCGTGGGATCGTTGATGACGGGAGGGAAGGGGAAGGGCGTGCCGGGAGGCTCGATGAGCGAGAGGTCGATGTCCTCGGGGGCGA
>Ga0299913_10002665_pt1 | contig 14218 bp, 11 predicted proteins | sample RVTome_9_FD_201360 | JGI IMG/M metagenome (GOLD analysis project Ga0299913, IMG submission 201360) | Soil microbial communities from uranium-contaminated site in the Upper Colorado River Basin, Wyoming, United States - RVT155D38 (version 2) ... | reverse complement strand
CCGCGGGACACAGGCGATTGCTGGGGTCTGCCATTACCTGATCGAAGGAGCAGAGGCTGCCGGTTCATGCGAATGTGGCCCTGGGTACCCTGATCCATGTCCAGAGGTCCCTTCTCATATCCTTGCGCAGATGGTCGGGCCTGGTGTGCCTGCCACGGCACCACCCCTCCTCGATGTCGCAGTGCTCGGCAGAGCCAACACCGTCGATCCAAGCTCGCTTCGGGCAGCCACGGAGTTGGAGATCCAGCCCCTCATCGACCTTCTTGATTGGTACTCCAGGCTCGATTCGCTAGTGCTCGACGTTGCCGTACGCGTGATCCGCAACGAGGAAAGGTCCGAAGGGCCTGGCCGAGTCACCTATCGAGCGAGTGGGCCAGCCTACAGGCTCTCGACTGAGAGCCACCCCCACTTGAGCCTGCTTCAGGACACCGAGATCGCTTTCGACGGGAGGGAGCACCAAGTCCTGTGGAAGGCAGGGTCGCTCATGAGCATCCGCGGGCAAGATTCGCGAAACGTGCCGACAGCGATCCCGAACCCGGCCTTCCTGCCGGTGTCGTTCTTGGGGATGGATCCGGCCCTGTGCCCAGGCTGCCAGTTCTTGCTGGACGACATCCGAGGCCGTGAATGGGAAGTCCTCAGCGGCCACGTTCTCGCGCCGAAGGGTAACCCGAAGTACCTGGTGGTCCCGGGGCCTGCCGATGAGACCGGCCCCACTGAGTACCGGGTCACGGTCAAGGGCGCGAAGGTGAGTCGGATCGAGCACCACAGGGTAGGAGCGCCCATCAGTGTCCTGGAACTCTCCTACGGATCAGTTGGTGGCCTGAGGCCTGCCCGTTTCCCGTCACACATGGTCCTAACTCATCCGACGACCGAACTACACTTTGTCACGGCTTCCCTCGAGATCAATCGTCGGATCTCGCCGGAGGCCTTTCAGATTCCGTGGAACCATGCACACACGGTGGTTGACGAGAACACGGGCAAGCTCCTGAAGCACTACCAGCTGGGCAAGGAGGAGTGGGATCCCAGAGCGATCGCCGACGAGCAGGAGCCCTGAGGGAGCCGAGTCGACTTCATAGAGGGGTTCTATCCTGGTGGTCCCCCGCCGCCTGAGCAGGAGCCTCACGGGGACAGCGGCGATCGCAAGTCGTCGGGCAGCTGACCGACGGCGTCGGCGATCGCCTTCCGGCGTGCCGGCTCCAGCGTCTCGCGAGCGCGGTCCAGATCCCTCGGCCGGTCCTCGAGGAGGACCCTGGCCACCTCCTGCGCCTGGCGAAGGTCCTTGCGCGCCTTGGTCTGGTACGTGGCCGGCCGCTGCCGCGAAAGCCATAGCTTGTGGAAGACGAACCGGCCGGGGTCCGGAACCCGGACCAGGGCGCCCGCGCCGACGAGCACGACCGCCTGGCGCACGTCGGTCAGCAGGTAGTCGAGGAAGGGGAGAGGCTGCGCCGCGGCCTTCAGGTAGGGCAACTGGACCGGCCCCTCGCCGTCTCCTGTGCGCCACGGCGTCAGGAGATCGACTCTCAGGTCACGGCCACGCACCTTGAACGCCGTGCTCGGCTCGCGTGGATCGAGCGAGGGAACGGCCAGGAAGGCGGGATCCGCGGACTCGAGGAGCTCCTGGAGCGGACTCGGGAGGGTGCCGGCGTCCAGCGCCACCGGAATCGACCGGTCCTGCGCCACGTCCACGTCCTGCGTCCGCTGGGCCACGGCGCGAAAGCGGACTCCCAGCACGTTCGAATAACAGTGGAAGGCCTGGGTGCCCACCAGGACTCCTCCGAGGCGGAACACGCCGGACTCCGCCAGAACCTGGATGACTCTGCCCACCGACGTGACCTCGCCCGTCGCACCCCCGGCGAGAAGCATGCCGACGAGCTCGGATCGTCGTCGTTCGTCGGCGACCGAGGTCTGGCGATGCGCGACCACCTCGGACATCCAGCGGGCGAGGGCGTCGGATTCTGGACCGAGGTAATACTGCCTCTTCCGCCCGGCCTCCACTCTCTGCAGATACCAGTAGCGGCCCCCCTTGATCTCCTTGGAGACGAACGTACCCGGAGCGGGGAGGTGGCGCGCAACCCTCTCAGCCTCGGCCAGGATCGTCTGATCCAAGAGCTCGGCGTAGACCGCCTGGATGGTCTCTGGGAGTCGGTCGATGGGCATCTCTTCCTCTGGCGTCTGTGAGTTATACGCAAAGTATCACAAAACTGCGTATAACTCGCGCCTCGACAGTCGCCTCACCCCGCCAGCCGGCGCAGGATCGCCAGGCACTGCCCTCGGTACCCGCCGCCGAAGAGGTTCAGGTGGTTGAGCAGGTGGTAGAGCTCGTAGAGGGGACGGCGGTCTTCGTGGTCGGGGGCCAGCGGCCAGGCGGCCTCGTAGGCAGCGTAGAAGCGCCGGTCGAAGCCGCCGAAGAGACGGGTCATGGCGAGGTCGGCCTCGCGGTGGCCGTAGGAGCAGGCCGGGTCGACGAGCACCGGCTCGCCCTCCGGCCCGGTGAGGAAGTTGCCGCCCCACAGGTCGCCGTGCAGCAGGCTCGGGGGCTCGTCGACACCGGCGAGCAGGTCGTCGAGACGGGCGAGCAGGCGGTCGCCCAGCCGGTCGAGCTCGGCGTCCGAGCGGCCGCGCTCGCGGGCCAGACGGAGCTGGAAGCCGATGCGCCGCTGGCGCCAGAACTCGGTCCAGTCGTCGAGCCACCCGTTGGGCTGCGGCGTCGAGCCGAGGAAGTTGTCGTGCGGGAAGCCGAAGCGCTCGGCCCTCCCCTCCCGGTGGAGCCGCGCGAAGCCCTCGCCGAAGTCCTCCCAGAAGCGCGGGGCGCGCGGCGCGCTCTCGATCGCCTCCATGGCGATCCAGGCCACCTCCGCGGCCCTCCCCGCCTCGGCGCCCCGCGGCACGCGCAGCGCGCCCACCGCCTCCAGGGCGCGCAGGCCCTCCGCCTCGCGCTCGAACATCGCGGCCGGAGCGGCCCGTTTCGACTTGACGAAGTGCCTCCGCCCGTCCGCCAGCTCCACCACCTGCGCCTCGCTGATGCAGCCGCCCCCGACCGGCCGCCGGCCCACGATCGGCGAGCCGAAGCGGCCGGCCAGGGCGAGCGCCAGGTCGGTCTTGGTCACCGGGACGCGCCGCGGAGCTCCAAGAGGGCAGCGAGAATCGCCGGGCTCCCCGTCTCGATCAGGTCGATGACGCGGTCGAAGCCGGCTTCCCCGCCGTAGTACGGGTCCGGCACGTCCGGCGGCGAGCCGGCGGGGAGGAAGTCGGAGAAGAGACGCAGGTTCGGACGCGGCCCGCCGTTCAGCGCCTCGAGGTCGGCCAGGTTGTCGCGGTCCATGGCGAGGACCAGGTCGAAGCGCTCGAGGTCCGCGGCCTGGACCTGGCGCGCGCGGCTCTCCAGACGGTAGCCCCGCGCCTCGGCGGCGCGCCGCATCCGCGCGTCCGCCCCCTCACCGACGTGCCAGGAGCCCGTACCCGCGGAGTCGATCTCGATCTCGTCGGCGAGGCCGCGGCGCTCGACGAGGCCGCGGAGGACCCCCTCGGCCGTGGGGGACCGGCAGATGTTGCCGAGGCAGACGAAGAGGACGCGCTTCACGGGAAAAAGAGGGACAGGTACAAATTAGCAGGAAGCCGCTGCGCTCGGGTGTGCAGGCTGCCGGCTAATTTGTACCTGTCCCTCTTTTTCCCCAGCTCGGCAGGCGTCCCGGGGTCCAGGGCGCGCCCGCGGCGTCCATCTCCGACTCGAGGGCCGAGAGGTCGGACTCGATGCCGTGCAACCCCGCGAGCACCGGGGCGAAGGCCTCCGCCGCGATCTCGTAGTTGCCGCGGTGCGTGTCCGTCGGCGCGGAGGTCGTCGTCCAATGCCCGTAGACGACCTGGAAGACCCGGTCGAGCAGCGAGGGTGGCGTGGGCTCGCTCCGACCGGCGATCGTCTCGTCGCCTTCGAGCTCCATCAGCAGGTCCTCGAGACCGCCTTCCAGCGTGTCCAGGCGGTCCAGCCACGCCGGATCGCCGCCCGGCGTGTCGAGCGCGGCGCGGCGCAGATGCTCGATGCGGGTGTCCATCTCGCCGGCCGCGCTCGAAGCGCCGAGGGCGGCGCGCTGCAGGGCCGCGGTCTGGCGAGCGAACTCCGTCAAGGCGGCCCGATCGGCCGCCGGCAGGGTGGCGACGCCGAGGGGCTGGACCTCGAAGGAGACCGGGCCGGCCACCTCGGTGGTCACGCCGTCGACGCGCTGCGCGAGCGTCGCCGTATAGGTGCCGGGGACGACGATCGGCCCCATCGGACCGCGGCTGAAGGGGTTGGGCTCGGGCGGCGTCAGCGACGTCGGCGAGGCGGGCGGATAGCGTACGTCCCAGGCGACCCGATGGAAGCCTTCGGCCGTCGGTCCGTCCACGACCCGCACCCTCTCGCCGGCGGAGTCGCGGATGGTGACCAGCATCGTCGGCTCCGCCTCCCGGTCCTCGGCGCGGAGCGCGTCCCAGCTCGGGTAGGAGACCGTCTCGCCCGCCTCCTCGAGCTCCTCCTCCTGCGCGCGGCGCTTCTCCCGGCGCGTCTCGAGGGCCTCGGGGAGCCAGTAGGTGAGCACGGCGCCGTCGGGCGGGTTCGGGGCCACGTAGAAGGAGCCCCCCAGGAAGGCCTTGCCGTTGTAGCCGAGCTCGTACGAGCGCATGAACACCGGCGCCTCGCGGGGCGCGAAGAGGGCCGGCGCGGCCAGGCTCTCCTCGCTGAGCTGGCGCAGAGGAGTGTAGTCGTCGAGCACGTAGAAGCCGCGCCCGAAGGTGCCGACGACGAGGTCGTTCTCGCGGCGCTGGATCTCGAGATCGCGCACCGCGATCGTCGGCATCCCGCCCTTCAGCCGCACCCAGCGGCCGCCGCCGTCGATGGTGAAGAAGAGGCCGAACTCGGTGCCGACGAAGAGCAGGTCACCGTCTTCGTGGTCCTCCGCCAGGGTCAGGGTCGAGCCCCGCTGCGGAAGGTCGCCCACGATCGAGCTCCAGGTCCGCCCCCGATCGGCGCTCCTCAGCAGGTAGGGCGCGAAGTCTCCCGCCTTGTGGTTCTCGATCGCCGCGTAGACGGTGTCGGGATCATGCCGGGAGGCCTCCAGATCGGAGACGTAGGAGAGCTCGGGCACGCCGGGGAAGCGATCGACCTTGCGCCAGGTCGCCCCGCCGTCCTCCGTGACCTGGACCAGCCCGTCGTCGGTGCCGGCGTAGAGCAGCCCTTCGACCAGCGGCGACTCGGTGAGGGCCACGACATTGCCGTAGAACGAGGTCGAACGGTTCTTGGCCACCGTGTCGACGCTCCACACCTTGCCCATGACCTCGAGGGTGTTGCGGTCGAGCCGGCGGGTCAGGTCGCCCGAGATCGGGGTCCACGAGTCGCCCCGGTCGTCGCTGCGGAAGACCCGCTGGGCGGCGAGGTAGAGACGCGTCGGCGAGTGCGGGCTGATCATCAGGGCAGAGTCCCAGTTCCAGCGCAGCGGATCCTCGCCGGGGCCGGGCTGCGGCTGGATGTCCAGGATCTCGCCGCTGGCGCGGTCGTGGCGCACCAGGTTCCCGTGCTGGGACTGCCCGTAGACGATGTCGGGGTTGCCCGGCTCGACCGCCGGGTCGAAGCCGTCCCCGCCCACCACCACGAACCAGTCGCGGTTGTTGACGCCGTGCTCGGAGGTGGTGCGCGACGGTCCGCCCCAGGTGGAGTTGTCCTGGGTGCCGCCGTAGACGTTGTAGAAGGGCTCGGCGTCGTCCACCGCGATCTTGTAGAACTGCGTCACCGGCAGGTTGGCGAAGAAGTGCCAGGTCTCGCCGCCGTCGAAGGTCTCGTAGACCCCGCCGTCGCACCCGTTGACGAGGTGGTCGAGGTCGTCCGGGTCGATCCACAGGGCGTGGTCGTCCACGTGCTTGGCCTGCGCCGGCACCCTGGTGAAGGTGGCGCCGCCGTCCTCGGTGACCTGCATCCAGGTGTCCATCGAGTAGACCCGATCGGGATCGACGGGGTCGGGCACCAGCTCGTTGTAGTACTGCGGGCTGGCGGAGACGTGGTCGCTCATCTTCTTCCAGTTGGCGCCCGCGTCGGTCGAGCGGAAGAAACCCCCCGCGTCGTCGATCGACTCGATGATGGCGTAGATCGTGTTCGGGTCCGCCGGCGAGACGGCGAGGCCGATCTTCCCCATGTCCTCGGTCGGCAGGCCGTTGGTGAGCTCGCGCCAGGTGGCGCCGCCGTCTGTCGACTTGTGGATGCCGGAGCCGGGACCGCCGTCGATCAGGGTCCAGACGCGTCGCGCGCGCTGGTAGGTGGAGACGTAGAGGACGTCGGGGTCGCGCGGGTCGATCCACACCTCGTTGGCCCCGGTGTGCTCGTCCACCTCGAGCACCCGCGACCAGCTCGCTCCACCATCGGTGGTCTTGTAGAGCCCGCGATCGCCGCCGGCGCGCCAGAGCGGACCCTGCGCGGCGACGTAGACGACGTCCGAGTCGCGCGGATCGACGACGATGCGGCCGATGTGCTCGGACTCGCCGAGTCCCATGTTCTTCCAGCTCACCCCGCCGTCGATCGACTTGTAAACGCCGTCGCCGTACGACACCGAGCGCTGGCTGTTGTTCTCGCCGGTGCCGACCCAGACCACCAGCGGGTCGTTCGGATCAACGGTCACGCAGCCGATCGAGTACGAGCCCTCACCGTCGAAGATCGGGGTCCAGCTCGTTCCCGCGTTGGTCGTCTTCCAGACGCCGCCGGAAGCGACCGCGACGTACCAGGTGCGCTCGTCCGCGGGATGGATGGCGATGTCCGCCACCCGCCCCGAGCTGATCGCCGGGCCCAGTCCCCGCAGGGAGAGCCCGGAGAAGCGTTTCGCCGACAGGGGCCCCTGGTCCTCGGTCTCCTCGGTCGACTTCTCCTCCGCGGCCCACGCGGTCGAGCAGAGGAGAGCGGACGCGAGCACGGCGACGAGCGGACGGCGCTTCATGGACATCCTCCTGGAGGCGGATCCGGGCGGGCCGCGGGATCGAGCGATCCGCGGCCGGATGGAACGTGGCCGGAGGATACGGGCGTCGCGCCGGGCCATGCAAGCGAGCCCGGCGCGACTGCGCCGCCAGGAGCGGGCCACCAGGAGCGGCGGTCCCTCCGTCACCGGAGGCGGGGCGGACCTTCAGCTGCCGCTAGCCGCCCATGCCCCCGTCGGTCTCGTCGTCCTCGCCGGCGGCGACGATCTGGAAGCGCTCGGTGGCCACCTTCTCGTCGCCGATCCAGACCTCGGCCTTGTACCGACCTTCGGCCCAGCCGGTGGTGTCGGGGGCCTCGAAGCTCACGTAGGCCTGGCCGTCCTCGACGGTCTTGAGCTCCTCGCCGACGCGCTCGTCGTCGGGGCCGAGCCAGACGACCTCGATCGCCGAGTCCGGCGGCACGTCCTCGACCTCCATCGCGACGACCACCGGCTCGCCGGCCTCGAACTCGTCAGCCTCCTGCCTGGGGGGAATCGACCCGTCTTCGGCGGCCTCGCGGCCGACCATCACGGCGTCGACGCGCGATTCGGCCTCCAGGGCTCCGAGGTCGGAGGGCTCCTCGCTTCCAGGCATCTCGCCCTGCGATACCTCCGGCGTCGGCTGCGGCTCGGTCTCGTAAGCGTCGGCCTGCTCGCCGGCCTCTTGGGGCTCCTGCGGAGCGCAGGCCACGAAGAGTCCGAGGCAGAGTCCGATCGCCAGTGCGTTGCGCGTGATCATGTGCCTTCCTCCTTGTCACTCGAGGTCCCGACGGGACCTTTCCCAACGGTGCTGCAACGGCCGTGCCGTGCCCGTCGAGCCCGTCCCGGCGGGCCCGACGGGAAGGCGTCCCTCCCAGATCGGCAAAAACTCCCTGCTCCCCGGCCGATCTTTCCTCGTCGCCCGGAGGGACGAGCGCGCGGTGACCGGAGCGCCTACAATGGCCGCGCTCGCGGAGGATTCCGATGGCCGGCCGACGCACCAAGATCATCGCCACCCTGGGCCCCGCCACCGACAGCGCCGAGACGGTGGCCGAGCTGGTGGCGGCGGGGATGGACGTGGCGCGCTTGAACTTCTCGCACGGCACGGCCGAGGCGCAGCGGCGACGCTGCGCCTGGGTCCGGCGCGCCGCCGAGACCGCCGGCCGGCCGGTGGCAGTCCTGCAGGACATCCAGGGGCCGAAGATCCGCGTCGGCCGCTTCCCCGGCGGGGCGATCACCCTGGAGCGCGACCGGCTGGTGGCCCTGCGTCCCGGAGAGGGCGATGGGAACGCCGAGACGGTCTTCGTCGGCTACGACCGTCTCCTCGACGACCTGTTGCCAGGCCAGCCGGTCGTTCTGGCGGACGGGCAGATCCGCCTCGAGGTGACGGCGCGGCGCGAGGGCTCGCTGGCGGCGGTGGTCACCTCCGGCGGCACCCTGCGCGACCGGCAAGGGGCGGCCTTCCCGGACAGCGACCTGCGGCAGTCGGCGGTCACCGGCAAGGACCGCGTGGACCTGGAGGTGGGCCGCGAGCTCGAGGTCGATTACGTGGCCGCCTCCTTCGTCGCCTCGCGGGGCGACGTCGAGCAGGTCCGAGACCTCGCCGGCGTCCCGGTCATCGCCAAGATCGAACGCGCCGCGGCCTATCGCGACCTCGACTCGATCCTGGCCGCCTGCCACGGCGCCATGGTCGCGCGCGGAGATCTCGGGGTGGAGCTCCCGCTCGAGAAGCTCCCCCGGGTGCAGCGCGAGATCCTCGCCGCCACCAACCGCAGCGGCCGGGTCTCGATCACCGCCACCGAGATGCTGGAGTCGATGACCCAGGCCACGCGCCCGACCCGCGCCGAGGTCACCGACATCGCCAACGCTGTGATCCAGGGCAGCGACGCCGTGATGCTCTCGGGCGAGACGGCGGTGGGCAAGCACCCGGTCCTCGTCGTCACGGCGATGGACGCGATCTGCCGCGAGGTCGACGCGACGCCGCGGGCGCTGGACCCGACCCGACCGGCCTTCCTCACCGGTGAGGAGCCGGTGCCCTCCGCCACCACCCAGGCGGCCGTGGAAGCGGCCGAGAGCCTCGAGCTCGACACCATCGTCGCCTTCACCGAGTCCGGCAGCACGGCGCGCCTGCTCTCGAAGTACCGGCCCCGGGCCCGCGTCGTCGCCTTCACGCCGGTCGAGGCCACCTGGCGGCGCATGGCCCTCTACCGCGGCGTGCACTCCCACCGCATCGAGCGCTTCGCCTCGACCGACGAGCTGCTGGCCCGCGCCGAGGAGCGCCTCCTCGCCGACGGCCTCGTCTCCCCCGGCGAGACCATCGTCATGGTCGCCGGCATCCCGCCCAACCAACGCGCCTCGACCAACTTCCTCAAGCTCCACCGCATCGGCGCCCCGGGCGGCACGCCGCGGTAGCCGGGGGCGGTGACCCCCACCCGGGCGGGGACGAGCCCCGCCCCTACAACGGCGTTGCCGGGGCGACGGTCGATCGTCAGCGCACCCGGGGACCCGGGCGACCCGGCCGATTCGGAGTCACGCACCCCGACGCCACGCCTAGGCACCGGCCGGGCCCGATCACCCCAACCGTCGTAGGGGCGGGCCTTGCGCCCGCCCGGGCGGGGGTCATCGCTTCGGCGAAGGCGACTCGTGGTTCGCTTTCGGCGGCCGTAGGAGCGCCGCCCGCGACACGCCGTCGAGCTCCGGCGGCGTTCCGACGCCCACGATCTCGGCCAGGGTCGGCGCCACGTCGGCGGTCGCCACGGGGGTGGCGACGGTCGCGGCCGTGCCTGCGGGCAACCGCACGATCCAGGGCACGTGCCGGTCGTCCTCGTACACCGAGAGGTGGGTCGTCGCGTCGTCGGTCCACGCCACCCAGCCCGGCTCGAGCTGAACGAGCAGATCGGGGCTGCGCTCCGGGTCGAAGGCGCGCACGAAGAGCCGCTCGTCCGGCGAGCCTTCGCCGGCGCCGGCCGCCACCAGCTCGCCGCGGGTCCAGACCCTGGCGACGGCGGAGCACCGCTCGAGCAGCTCGCGGCTCTCGGTCTCCAGGACCGCCCGGGCGACGCCGCGACGCGCCAGGGTCGCCTCGTCGAAGAACGGGCCCGGCCGGAGCCACCGGTCCTCGCCGTGGCGCCGCGAGAGCTCCTCGCCGAGACGCTGGAGACAGGCGACGTCCTCCCCCGCGAGGCGTCCTCCCGCCTCGCCGCGGGCGATCGCGACCTCCGGCACCGTCAGGACGCCGTGGTCCGCGGAGAGCGAGACGAGGACCCGCTCGAGGCCGATCTCGGCGTCGAGGAAGTCCAGGAGGCGCCCGACCCGGCGGTCGACCCGCATCAGGGTGTCGAGCAGCTCGGGGCTGTCCGGACCGTAGCGATGTCCGACGGTGTCCAGAGCGGAGAACGACAGGGCCAGCAGATCGGTGGCGTCGTCGGCGCCGAGGGCGAAGTGCCGCACCAGGGCCTCGGCCATCTCTTCGACCACCTCGTCGGTGAACGGCGAGTCGTAGAAGTCGTCCCAGAACTCCTCCTCGGGGGCCGGTGTGGGATCGCCTATGGCGTGGGGGAATCCGGCATCCAGGACGCCGAGGTCGACCGGCGCGACCCCGGGCAGCGACGCCAGCGCCACGGCGTCCAGCGGCTCCCAGAGGCGCCCGAAGTGACGGTCGGCGCTCCACCGCTCCGGCTCCCGGGCGAGGAAGCGCCGCGCCCCGGCCGGGTAGTGCTCCGAGGTGACCCAGCGCCCCAGAGCCTCGTCGTACCAGTACGCGCCGTCCGCCCCATGGCCGCCCAGCAGCACGGCCGACCGGTCCTTGGTGCTGACCGCCAGGACGCGCGACCGCCGATCGGCCTCCTTCAGCCAGTCGCCGAAGGTCGAGACCCTCAGCCGCCGTGGGGAGACCCGCACCGCGTCGTCCTCCACCGACTCCACCTCGTACCCGCTCTCCCGCTCGGTCCATGCGTTGCCGATGATCCCGTGATGGCGGGGGAAGCGCCCCGAGATCAACGTCGCGTGCCCGGGGGCGGTGGTCGGCACGGCGTGCTCGTGAAAGGCCGCGGTGAAGCGGACGCCCTCCGCCAGCAGCCGGCCGATGCCGTGCCGCAGGACCGGGCGGTAGCGGTCGAGGGAGTCGGCACGCATCTGGTCGACGACCAGGAAGACCACCAGGCGCGGTCCCTCGACCTCGACCGGCGGCCGCCCGCAGGAGGGCAGGGCGAGGCCGGCCGCCAGAACGGCGAGCGCGGAGAGCGATCCGGGGCCGGGCAGCGAGCGCCGACGCTGAGAGCGTCCCATGGTGGGACGAATCGTCGCACGGCCAGGTCCTCGCGCGCAGCGGGACGCGGGCGTCGTCACACCGTCGACACCGTAGCCGCCGGACGCCGTCTCAGGACCAGCCGAGGGCCTTGGCCGGCCGCGGGAAGACGAAGCGCGCCGTGGGCTCGAAGCTGGCGCCGGCGTCGCTCCACAGGAGCTGCGTGACGGTGAAGGTGACCTCGTCGATCTCGATCCAGTTGCAGGTGTTCTTGTCGCGCTCGACCCCACGACCGCGGCTGGAAGTGCCGGTGCCGGCGTGGACGAGCAGCACCGGGTGATCGAGGAACGGGTAGTAGGAGTTGGCGCGCGCCGCGTAGGCCTGGTGGAGGTGGCCGGAGAGGACCATCTCGACGCCGCCGCGCGACAGGGTCTCGACCACCGCGTGGGCGTTGGTGAGGATCTTCTGGGCGCCGAAGCTGGGAGCCGGCACCAGCTCGTGATGGATGACGGCGATGCGACAGGTGCCCCCGGGAGCCTCGGCGAGCTGCCGGGCCAGGTGGCGCAGCCGGAGGTGCCGCACGCGGCCGTCCTTGATCGTCCAGTTGTAGGCGCTGTTCACTCCGACGACGAAGAGCTCCTCGTCCCCCCAGGTCGGCTCGAGCTCGCCGTGGAAGTGCCGGCGGTAGGCGCCGAGCGGCGTGAAGAGGCGCTCCCAGGCCCGGTACATCGGCACGTCGTGATTGCCGGGCACGACGATCGCCGGGGCGCCAAGGGAGTCCACCCACTCCCGCGCCTGGCGGAACTGGGAGGGCTTGGCCCGTTGCGTCAGGTCGCCCGACACCACCACCAGGTGCGGCTCGCGCTCGGCCACCAGCCGCCTCAGGCTGGCCGCGCGGTCCGGCAGGTGCTTGGGACCGAAGTGGACGTCCGAGACGTGCAGGAGGCGTCGCAACGCCGGAGGGCTACTCCGCTTCCAGCAGTCGGTGGACGCTCGACTCGATCGAGTCGGCGGCGAAGGTCGCCACACCGGCGAGGATCGCCGCGCCGCGTCTGCGCCCCAGCCAGTAACCGCCCATCGCCGCGACGGTCAGGCTGATCAGCGGGTAGCGCACCACCAGCGGCCGCCAGTCGACGTCGGCTGGGATCAGCTCGTCGACCAGCTCCGCCGCCCGGTCGGGCGGCCGCACGCCTGTGGCGGGCTCGCTCATCGCGACTCGTTCACCGCGCTCGGTCAGTCGCCGCGCCGGCGCAGCACCACGCCGACCAGGAACCCGACGCCGGCCGCCATGAGGACGGACTTGCCGGGGTTGTCGCGCACGTAGTCCTCGACGTCTCCACGCAGCTTGTCGAAGTCCTTGTGGACCTTGTCGTAGCCGCCCTTGAGCCGCTCCACGGCCACTTCGGCCTGCTCCTTGGCGACCCCCCGGGCCCGGTCCGCGGCGTCCAGCACCTGGCGCGAGCCGCGCTTGGCCACGTCCGCGACCTCGGCGAACTTCGCCCGCGCCTGGTCGAGCTTCTCGGACGCCATCGCACCCACCGCCTCGACCGCCTCGGACGCCTTCTCGGTGATCTCCTCGACCTTCTTGCTCTCCTTGCTTGTCATGGTCACTTCCTTTCGCCGACCCGCTCAGCCTACCACCTCCCGCCCCCTTCGGCCCGGCCGTGACAGCGCCCCACCGCCCGGATACAATGCGCCTCCCCGTGGGGCAGTAGCTCAGCTGGGAGAGCACCACGTTCGCAACGTGGGGGTCGGGGGTTCGAATCCCCTCTGCTCCACCATTCTCGTCGACCTTCGTGGCCTGCGCGCTCATGGCCGGTGTCGAGCGGTCCAACCGACGCGCCCAGGCGCGGCGACCGGTCGACCGGCACATTTCGCGAGGGCCGGTCGTGGTCCCCGGGGACGAGCTCGCCACCCTCTACGGCCGATCGCCCGCTCCGCTCCAGCACTGCTGCAGTACCGAACCGAAGGCGACTGATCTGGCTCTGTGTGGTCAGATCCTGACCAGTACCTTGAGAGCCCTGCGCTCATCCATCGCGGCGTAGCCCTCCGGCACACCGTCGAGGTTCACGGTCATGTCGAAGACCGGCGGCTCCCCGAAATGGCGCTTGTAGTCCCGGCTGACTCCACCGCCCTCGCCCCGTCTCTCGAACGGAGACCGGAGGGCCCGAAGGACCCGAAGATCCAGATGCCGATCCCGAACAGGGTCACGAAGCCGACCAGGGTGGCGATCGAGAGAACGCCTCCGCTTCGCCGAGCGCCACGGCTTGATCGTCGTCGTGGCGGATTCGCCGGCATCGCGCATGCCCAGCATTTCGACGGAAGAAACGACTACAACACGCCGCTCGAGGTCACCCGCGCGTACGTCGAGGCCTTCGAAGCCCCTGCACGCAAGGAACTGGTCGTGTTTCGACGCGTCGGCGCACACGCCCTTCATGGCCGAGCCGGACAAGTCACGGGCGCCACGTCGCGGCGGTTGCCGGTTTTCGTCGCCAGGTCAGCCGGCTAGAAAGCGAAGCCCGCGGTCACGCCCAGCCCGTAGACGACAAGCGTCGTCTCCTCCAGCCGCTCGGGCCGGCCGGGGACGACGCCGGGCGGCACCCCGAGGTCGAACCAGGCGCCGGCGTCGAAGCGAGCGCCGAGGGTCCAGCCCTCGCTCACGCGGACGCGCCAGGCGAGGGTCAGGTCGGTCATCGGGACGGTGATGGAGTCGGTGGTCGACAGGAGCTCCCGGGGCAGGTTCGGCGGCACCTCCTCGGGTGGGACTGCGAACGGTCCCGCCGGTCCCTGGAAGTCGAGCAGGGTCCGCGACAGCTCGATGTCGCCGAAGACGACCGCCTGGCGCAGGCCGGCCTCGAACGCGTGCCGGCCGCGCTCGAACGTGGCGGCAATCCCCACGAGCGGCCCGATCATCCGGCTGTAGTTCGACGAGGCGTCGACGCGGGTGCCGCCGACTGCGTCGACACCGGCGATGGCCCGGTAGTCGTTGTCGAAGTCCGCGTTGCGGACGCCAAGGAGAAACGTCCAC
>Ga0299913_10002664_pt1 | contig 14218 bp, 8 predicted proteins | sample RVTome_9_FD_201360 | JGI IMG/M metagenome (GOLD analysis project Ga0299913, IMG submission 201360) | Soil microbial communities from uranium-contaminated site in the Upper Colorado River Basin, Wyoming, United States - RVT155D38 (version 2) ... | reverse complement strand
AGGGCTTCCTCGAGGAGCCATTCGAGGATGGTCTCGGCGGCGAGGCGGTGGGCGATCTCGGTGGGGTGGTGGTCGACGCCGGGGAGAGTGGCCATGCGGGTGGGGTTCTTGTCGGCGAAGGTGGGGAGGAGGTCGAGGGTGGGGACGCCGAGGGGCTCGAGGATGCCGTGCAGGGCCTCGTGGGCGAAGTCGTGGGGGTAGTCGGGGCCGAGGTAGCCCATGCCGGGGAAGATGACGACGGCGAGGGGGACGTTCTCCTGGCGGCAGCGGGCGGCGAAGATCTCGAGGGCCTCGACGAAGGGTCGCCAGCCGGAGCTCTGCGGGCTGTAGAGGTAGTGGTAGTAGGCCATGCCGGCGCGGGTGGCGCGGACGCGCTCCCAGCGGGCGTGGATCCACGCGGCGGCGCGGGAGAGGCGGCAGAGCCGCGCCGTGAGGCCGGTCGGGGGCTGCGGCACCAGGCGGTCGCGCCACGCGGCGAGCTCGGGGTCGCCGGGGCGCTCGGGATCGTTCAGGAAGAGGCCGAGCAGCACCAGGTCGGGCTCCGCGGCCAGCGCGCGATCGAGGAAGCGGAGCTGCTCGCGGGTGGAGGTGCCCTCCCGGGCGTAGACCAGGACGTCGACCGGCGGGACCCCCTCGTTGTAGTTGAGCCAGCGCTCGAGCCGGGCGGGGTAGGCATCGTCCCAGTGCACCCCCTGCCCGGCCGTGAAGGAGTCGCCGATCACCGCCAGCCGGAAGACCTCGCCGTCGGCCCCGGTGGCCCCGAGCCACGGATTGGCCCGCCCGCGCTGCCAGGAGTAGAGGACGTCCGGGCGGTCGAAGTCGGGGCCGAGGGCGACCTCGGCGGGGGCGCCGGCGACGCGCAGCCAGAGCTCCAGGACGAGGACCGGGAGCAGCAGGCCGCCGAGGGTGAGGGCGAGCGCTTGCAGGACCCGCGTGCCGCGCCCCATGTCTTCCGCCGTCCGCTAGCTCGACTTCTTGCGCCGCCCCTTCGGCGGCTTGCCGCGCTCGGCCAGGAGAGCCGCGGCGCGCTCCGGGGTGAGGGCGTCGGGGCTCTCGCCCTTGGGCAGCGAGGCGTTGAGGGCGCCGTTGGTGAGGTAGGGCCCGTAGCGGCCCTCGAGGAGCTGAATCGTGGCGCCCGAGGCGTCGGCGCCGAGCTCCTTCAGCACGGTGCGGCCGCTGCGCTTGCCGCCGCTCTTGGGCTGCGCCAGCAGCTCGAGGGCGCGCTCGAGCGACAGGGTGTAGACGTCGTCCTCGGCGGGGACCGAGCGGGTGTCGTCGCCGCGCTTGACGAAGGGGCCGAAGCGGCCGACGGCGGCCACCACCTCGGCGCCGCTCTCCGGGTCCTCGCCCAGGGCGCGCGGCATCGAGAGCCAGCGCACGGCGCCCTCGAGGGTGACGTCCTCCTCCGCGAAGCCGCGCGGCAGCGAGGCCCGCTTCGGCTTCTCCGTGCCCGCGGGCTCGCCGAGCTGCACGTAGGGCCCGTAGCGCCCGCTCTTGAGCAGGATCGGCTCGCCGCTCTCCGGGTGGCTCCCGATCACCCGGTCGCCCGCGCCGGCGCCGGCGAGCAGCTCGACCGCCTTCTCGAGGGTGAGGTCGGCCGGGGGCAGGTCCTCCGGGATCGACGCCGAGACCTTGTCGTCGCCCTCGCCGTGCTGCAGGTAGGGCCCGTAGCGGCCCACCCGCACCTGGATCGGCCGGCCGTCGCCGGGATGCTCGCCGAGGGCCAGGCGCGGGTAGTCGATGCGCGGCTCCTCGGCGGCGATGCGTTGCTCGAGCCCGATCCCGTCGCCCCCCTCGCCGTAGTAGAAGGAGCGCAGGTGCTCGAGCCAGTCGAGGTCGCCCTCCGCGATGTCGTCGAGCTGCTCCTCCATGCGCGCCGTGAAGGCCAGGTCGACGTACTCGCCGAAGTGCTGCTCGAGCAGCTGGGTCACCGCCCAGGCGGTGAAGGTCGGCACCAGGGCGTTCTTCTGCTTCACCACGTAGCCGCGGCGCTGGATGGTGTCGAGGATCGAGGCGTAGGTCGAGGGCCGGCCGATCCCCTCCTTCTCCAGGCGCTGGATGAGGCTCGCCTCGGTGTAGCGCGGCGGCGGCTGGGTTTCGTGGGGCTGGGCGGCGACCTCCGTGGGGGCGATCCCCTCGCCCTCCTCGAGGTGCGGTAGCAGGGTCTCGCGGTCGCCGAGGTCGGCCGCCGGGTCGTCGGATCCCTCGACGTAGACGCGCAGGAAGCCCGGGAACTCGATGCGCGTCCCGCTGGCGGCGAAGACGCCGGCCGGGCCGTCCTCGCCGGAGCGCGGGGTGACGATCTCGACCGCGGTGCGGCGCAGGCGCGCCTCCGCCATCTGGCTGGCGACGGTGCGCTTCCAGATCAGGTCGTAGAGGCGGTGCTCGTCCTCGGAGAGGAAGCGCCGGACCTCCTCGGGCGTGCGCGAGAGCTCGGTCGGGCGGATCGCCTCGTGCGCCTCCTGGGCGCCCCGGCTCTTGGTCTTGTAGCGCCGCGGACCCTCGGTGAAGGCGTCGCCGTAGCGCTCGCGGATGACCCGCTGCGCCTCGGTCAGCGCCCGCTCGGCCATCGACATCGAGTCGGTCCGCATATAGGTGATGAGGCCGATCCGATCGCCCCCCGCCTCGATGCCCTCGTAGAGGCGCTGGGCGACGCTCATCGTGTGCTTGGCGGTGAAGCGCAGCTTGCGGTTGGCCTCCTGCTGCAGCGACGAAGTGGTGAAGGGCGGCGCCGGCCGGCGCTTGAGGGGCTTCTCCTCGACCGAGGCCACGCGCCAGTCGGTGCCCCAGGCGGCGAGCAGGTCCTCGACCTCGCGCCCCTCGCGCAGCCAGCGGGCCTTCGAGCCGGCCTTCAGCTCGCCGGAGTCGGGCTCGAAGTCCTGGCCCGTGGCGAGGGCCGTCTCGTCGAGGCGCACCAGCTTGGCGCTGAAGGGCTGCCCGTCCTTGCTGAAGAGGGCCTCGGCGTCCCAGTAGGCGGCGACGCGGAAGCGCCGGCGCTCGCGCTCGCGCTCGACGGTGAGGCGCACGGCGACGCTCTGCACCCGTCCCGCCGAGAGGCCGGTCTTCACCTTCTTCCACAGCACCGGCGAGAGCTCGTAGCCGAAGAGGCGGTCGACGATGCGCCGCGACTCCTGGGCGCGGACCAGGTTCTCGTCGATGGCGCGCGGGTGCTCGAGGGCGGCGCGCACCGCCTCCGGCGTGATCTCGTGGAAGGCGATCCGCTGCACCGGGACCTTGGGCTTCAGCACCTCGACGACGTGCCAGCTGATGCTCTCGCCCTCGCGGTCCTCGTCGGTGGCGAGCAGCAGCGCGTCGGCGCCCGCGAGCGCCTTCTTGAGGTTCTGGATGTGCTTCTTCTTGTCGCGCGAGACGACGTAGAGCGGCGCGAAGTCCTTCTCGATGTTGACGCCCAGCCGCGCCCACGACTCCTGCTTCTGAGCCGCCGGGATCTCGTCCGCGCTCTCCGGCAGGTCGCGGATGTGCCCGTAGCTCGCCTCCACGGCGTAGGCCGGCCCGAGGATGCGCGAGATGGTCTTCGCCTTGGCTGGCGATTCCACGATGACGAGGTTCTTGGCCATGCAGGGCCGCGCAAGTTACCACAGCGAGCGCGGGGGCGACTTATCGGGTCTATCGGCCACGGCCTTCTATCGGCCGATGAGGGGGACTTGCCCTGCGATGTGGGGGATGTCCCCTATTCCTGCGCCGACTCGGCGCCCCTAACGTTCGAGGAGCCGGGGTAACCGTCGACGACGGATCCGCGGCCGCGGAGAACCGATTGCGACGCGGGAGGCACTTCATGACGTCGTCCACGAGCTTCCGTTCCCTTGTCCTGCTCGTCGTGGCGCTGCTCGGGAGCGGTGCGGCGGCGGCCCAGGGCTCCTCGTTCGAGGCCCTCTACCTGTCGGCGACCGGCTGGGTGGCGCCGGGCGAGACCTACCCCTTCACGATGGACTACGCGGTCGAGCCGTTGATCGACGGCGCCACCGTCTCGGTGGTCCTGCCCGAACATGCCGTCTTCGTCGACGCCAGCCTGCCGCCCGACGCCGGCGACGGCAGCGCCGGCAACCCACTGCTCTGGAACCTGGCGGCCGGCTCGTCCGGGAGGATCATCGTCCGCTCCCGGGCCCTCGACCTGAGCGAGGAGCCGACGATGGTCTGGCGCGACCTCTCCGCCGAGGCGACCTTCGAGACGACCCTGGGCGGGAACCTCCTCCAGAGCATCACGAGCAGGACGCTCGGTCCGAAGTGCACCACCCACGAGACCGCGCGCTACGGCGTGCGGCCCTTCCCGCTCGTCATGGTGGAGTACCAGGACATCTCGCACTGCACCGGCGCGGGGACCCCTTTCCCGGAGTGCACCGGCAATCACACCGGCGACGCGCTCGACCACGCGGTGAATTCCCGCGCCAGCGGCTCGTCTCTGTGGCAGCTCTACCACGACATGTCGTTCGGGCAGCTTGAGCCGGTGGGAGAGGTGCGGCCGCAGCCGGGCACCCTCGCCGAGACCTGGCTCGAGACCGACGGCTACCCCTACAAGTGGTCGCAGCTCCAGCTGAACGGCACCTGCGCCGGGACCACCTTCGCTCCGGAAGAGGGCAACCCCGGCTCGCCCGACGACAACCCCGCCGGGTTCGCAGCGATCGACGCCAATCGCGTCCGGGACGGCTGGTACGTGCTCCCCGCCAACCAGGGCTACTACGGCTCCGACGCCAGCGGCCACGGCCTGATCGGCTTCGTCTCCGGCGGCCTGCTGCTCAACATCGACGACGGCTGCGGCCCGACCGGGAAGATCGCCTACGACGCCGCCGCCATCGCCGACCCCGACCTCGACTACAACCTCTTCGACAGCGACCGCGACGGTCTGGTGGACTTCCTCAACGTGGCCTTCGCCGGCGACGGCGGCAACGGCAACGCCTCGGCGACGGGGATCAACAACGTCTGGCCTCACAAGTCCGATCTGCAGTTCTACTTCATCGACGAGCACGGCCAGCGCGGCTACGTCTCGAACGACCAGCTGCGCAACCACGTCGAGGAGCCGATGTTCTGGACCGACGAGAGCCGCGGAGAGATGACGACGACCGACACCGGCATCCCGGTCTGGGTGCGCGTCGGCCCCTACAACGTCAACCCGGAGTCGGCGATCGAGGCGATCTCGGTCGTCGCGCACGAGTACGGCCACTCGCTGGGCCTGCCCGACTTCTACTCCCTGGGCTCGCGGGAGACCTTCGGCAGCTGGGAGCTGATGGGCAGCGACCACGCGCAGTTCATGACCCTCTTCTCCCGCCAGGACCTCGGCTGGATCGTGCCCCTCCCGGCCGAGGACGGCTCGTACACCCTGCGCGAGTCGAAGATCGACAGCGGGGAGATCCACTGGCGGACGCCGGACGGGCTTCCATACACGCTGACCGGTCCCGGCATCCACAACGCCGACGCCCTGAAGGTGGACCTGCCCAAGGTACTCGTGATCGAGGAGGTCACCTCCGGCGAGCGAGCCTGGCACTCCGGCTCGGGCAACGAATTCGGCTGCGCCCCCGAGGCGGGCCACAACCTCGATGTCTTCCTGCCCGACCTGGCGAACTTCGGCGACGCCAGCAGCATCGAGCTCTCGTTCCAGTCGCTCTACGAGATCGAGTGGGACTGGGACTTCGCCTTCCTGCTGGCATCGACCGACGGCGAGACCTGGCAGGCGCTGCCCTCGCTCGAGGGCACCACTCTCGACGGCTACAACCCGAACGCCTGGGAGTGCTACGACCGCTACGGCCACGGCATCACCGGCGTCTCCCGCCAGGCTCCCGAAGAGCGCAACTCGCTCACCAACGCCGACCGCCACACCGTCACCTACCGGGAGGCCGAGTGGATCGAGGACCGCTACGACCTCACCCAGTTCGCCGGCCAGAGCCTCATCCTCCGCTTCACCTACTTCACCGACCCGGCGGTCTCCAAGCGCGGCTGGTTCATCGACGACCTCTCGATCACCGCCGACGGCTCCGCGGTCTACGCCAGCGACTTCGAGGGGAGCGAGGACGAGCGGCTGTTCCCGAACGGCTGGGCGCACGTGAGCACCTCCACCGGCGTCGAGGCCGACCACGCCTACTATGTCGAAGTGCGCGACCGGGTCGGCTTCGACTTCGACGGCAAGGGGCAGAGCGAGCGGGGTGCGCCGACCTGGCAGCCGGGCGTCGCCGTCCTCTACACCAACGAGAACCACGGCTACGGGAACTTCGGCGTCGACAACCCGCCGGCCCAGACCATCGTCGACTCGGTGCCGGCCCCGGGCAGCGACACTCCGAACCTCGACGACGCCGCGTTCGTGCCCGAGGGCTCCCGCGACGTCTTCAACGGCTGCACGCACGTCGACAACTACGACAACGAGAACGGGGACCACCCGGAGGGCCACTGGAAGCTACCGGACGGTGTCCGCATGACGGTCACCGGGCTCGCGGGCCTCTCGCCCGACGGCACGCCGACCGGCGACGCGTCCGCCGACCTGCTCGTCGACGTCGACCCCGACTGCTCGTACCTCCTGGAGCCGCCGCTGCTCTCCTTCGGCGCCGGCCACGAGGATCCCGATCCGGACGGCTCGTACGAGCTGACCTGGCAACGCCCGGAGGGCGCCGTGGGGCCGGACCTCCTGCAGGAGGCCACCGTCCTCGCCACCCTGTTCTCCGACGACGCCGAGTCGGGTGTGGGCAACTGGGTCGTCGACAGCTTCTCCGACCAGTGCGAGACGCTGCCGAGCGACTTCGTCGAGTGGCAGCCGTCGACGGGCAAGTTCAACAGCCCGGCGCTCTCCTTCTTCACCGTCGCCGGCGAGACCGCCTACGGGGACAGTTGCGCCGACTTCCACTCGACGATGACCCTGGCCTCGGCCCTCTCGGTCCCGGGCGAGGGCACGACGGTGCTGAGCTTCTGGGATTCGATCGGCGGCGAGCTCGACGATCAGGGCCTCGTCGACGTCTCCACCGACGGGGGAGCGACGTGGACGCCCGTCTACCAGACGGCCAACCCGGTGCTCGCCGAGCAGGTGCCCGAGTTCCTGGCCGAGCCCCTCCGCTACCGGGAGGTCGACCTCACCGGCTTGGCCGGCTCGACCGTTCTGCTCCGCTTCCACTACCGCGTCGGCGCCTCGAACTACGTCCTCTACGCGCCCATCGGCTGGTGGGTCGACGACATCCGGGTGGAGACCGCGAACTGGTACGACGTGGCCGAGGTCGAGGGCACGAGCCACGTGCACGGCGGCCTCGACGACGGGACCTACCACTACCGTGTCCGCACGCGCTTCCCCGGCTCGCCGGTCCTCGTCGACAGCCCGTGGAGCAACGTCGTGAGCACGGAGGTCGCGCTCACCGGAAGCTGTGGCGAGATCGACGACGCCGATCCGGCGGTGGAGTACTCCGGCGGCTGGCACCGGCGCACCGACGGCGGAACGCACGGCGGCTACCACCGCCGGATGGGCGGCAACGGCAACGGATCGGCGCCGGCGGCGCGGGTGGTCTTCGAGTCCGAGGAGATCACCTACCTCTACGTGATGTCCGATCGCGGCGGCACGGCCGACCTCTACATCGACGGCCAGCTGCAGGAGACCCTGAGCTACGGCCCCGGCCAGAGCGGCCCGGAGAACCCGACCTTCGGTCACGCTCGGACCTACTCCGACCTCGGCCCCGGCAGCCACGAGCTGGTGATCGAGCAGCGCTCCGGGGCGGTCTACGTCGACGGCTTCGCGTTCGCCTGCTCGGGCTCGGGGGGCGCCGACGCGGCGGCAGCTGCGTCCCACTCGGAGACCGAGGTAGGCCAGGCCTCGGCCTCGGAGGGACCGGTGATCGAGCGCACGGTCTCGGTCGGAGCGCTCGACGAGTCTCTCTCCGTGGTCGTCGAGGGGAGCACCGTGCCCCTGACGGTGAGCCTCCTCGGCCCCGGGGGCGAGCTGCTCGCGACCGGCGAGTCGCTCCTCGGCGGTGCGGCCTCGGGCACCGACGCCTCGACCGGGGCGCCCGGCACCTACACCGTGCAGGTGCTCAACGTCCTGGGCGCCTTCCAGACCCTCGAGGTGAGCATCGCCCGCACGGTCCGCAACCCGTGATCGCGCCCCGAGCCAGACGGCTCGGTAGGGCCACCGCCCGGCCACCCGGCCGGGCGGCTTCTTCCCCGCGCGGCGATCACGGGGCCAGAGCCTGGTAGCCCGGCCGCGGAGGACCGAGCCGACGCGGGCGAGGGTCTAGAAATGGGCGTCCAGGTAAAGACGGGCGCGCACAGCGACCTCGACGTCGCCGTCCCCAGCTCGCGAAGATCGAGGCCGCCCACCGGGCCCGCATCGAGCGCGGCGACTTCGGCCGATGACCCCCGGCTGCCTCGACCCCGAGCGCCCTCGACCGCCTCGCAGATCTCGAAATCCTGGCGCGCGACTTCACCGACCGGTTTCGGGCGATCGCGGGCTCTCGCAACGTGCTGGTCCACGGGTCCTCGAGGGTCGACGTGGACGAGGTCCACCGCCTCCTGACCAGGCGCCTCGAGGACTTCTCCGAGTTCGCCGGGCACCTGCAGCGGTACCTGTTGCGGTGAGAGAGAATCGGCAGAGCGCGACAGGTCAGTCCCTTGCGAGGAGCAGCGAGCCGACGCGCGCGATGCTCTCGAAGTGGGAGTCGTAGCTGAGAACGAGCGCTCCGTGCCTGGCTGCCGTGGCGGCGATCCAGAGGTCGTTGGTGGGGAGCGGCGTGCCGGAGCGCCGCAGATCGGCGACGATGCCGGCGTAGTGGTGGCTGACCTCGCCGTCGATCGCGAGCTCCTCGACCACGGGATTGGCGAGGAAGTCGCGAAGGTCGCGCTCGTTGCCCTCTCTCCGTCCTCCGAGCAGGAACCCGGTGCGCAGCTCGCCCAGGGTGACGGCGGGCACGCCGATCCACTCGGCGCTGTCGAAGAGCGCGACCACCTCCTCCTCCCCACGGCGAAAGTGGCTGTAGGCCGACGTGTCGAGGCAGTAGCGGCTCATCGCCAGAGCTCGTCGTCGACCTGCTCGAAGGGAGCGACGGCCTCCTCGAAGGCGGTCAGATCCTCCGCGCTCCAGCCCCCGGCCAGGCGCGCCAGGCCGTTCGAGCGAGGAGCTCCCACTCCCAGGGCCTGAGAGAGCAGGTCGATGACGGTCTGGTTGAGCGACCGACCTCGGCGATGCTTTTCCCGTTCCAGGGCCTCGGCGAGCTCGGGTGGCAGGTTCCTGATCGTCAGGGCCCTCATGAGCGGCTTGCAGTCTACTGGAGAGTTCAATGAATGCATAGCGATGACTTCTCAGGAGTCCGACGGGCGGACCTTCGCCAGCGCGTGCCGCGGGCTGAGGGCCCAGAGGGCTCCGGGGTGGCGGCGGATGTGGCCGGCGAGCTCGAGGTCGAGGAGGCGGGCGAGGACCTCCTCGATGGGGAGGGAGGTGGCGGCGGCGAGCTGCTCGGGAGTGGACGGGGCCTCGGCGAGGGCGGCGAGGAGGCGGCCGGTGTCGCCGGGAGGGGGCGCCAGGGTGGGACCCGAGGGGGCTGGAGCGAGGAGGTCGCGGTCGGGGAGCGGCAGGGTGTCGAGGAGGTCGCTCGGGTGGAGGGCGGGCAGGGCGCCGTCGCGGATGAGGGCGTTGGGGCCCTGGGCGGCGGGCTCGAAGATGCGGCCGGGGACGGCGGCGACGTCGCGGCCGAGATCGAGGGCGAGGCGGGCGGTGATCAGCGAGCCGGAGCGCGCCGTGCCCTCGGCGACGAGGACGGTCGAGGCGAGGGCGGCGATGATGCGGTTGCGGATGGGGAAGTTCTGCGGGCGCGGGCGGGTGCCGAGGGGGAACTCGGAGAGGAGGGCGCCCCGCTCGCCGATGCGCTCGTGGAGGTTCTCGCGCCGGCGCGGGTACTCGACGTCGACGCCGCAGCCGAGCACGGCGGCGGTCCTACCGCCCGGGGCCTCGAGGGCGCCGCGGTGGGCCGCGCCGTCGACGCCGCGGGCGAGGCCCGAGACGACCCAGACGCCGTGGCGCGCCAGCTCCTCGGCGAAGAGGGCCGCCACCTCCAGCGCGTAGGCGCTCGCCTTGCGCGAACCGACGATCGCCAGCGCCGGGCGGGCCGGCGCCGTGCCGCGCAGGTAGAGGACGGGAGGCGGCAGCGGGAGGTCGAGCAGCGGCGGCGGATAGTCGTCGTCGACTAGGGTCACGACGCGCGCGCCGATCCTCCGCGCCCGCTCGAGCTCCTCTCCCGCGGTCTCGCCGGCCCGCTCGAGCGCCCGCGCCGCCACACTCCGCTGGGCGGCGGTCGCGGGCAGCGCGCGGTCCTCCGCGAGAACCGTCGGGGCTCCCTCCAGCCAGCGGCTCCGGTCCCGCGCCAGGGCGCAGACCACGGCCCGCGGCAGGCCGGCTAGATTGAGGGCGATCAGCCGCAGACGGGCGAGCTCGCCAGCCGCGGCCTTCGCCCCTCGGCGACGTCGGGAGTGACCCACGGTTCCGAAGACGGATTCGGGGACCCGAATCTCACACGGAGGAGCCTTGGGAAGCGCCAGATCAGCTGACCATGGCCCGGGCGACGTCCTTCTTCGTGGCGCCGAGGGCGAGCAGCGAGCGCGTCATCAGGTCCATGGAGACCGAGGGGTCGCCGGTCTCGAGCTTGGCTACTCGCGACTGGCTCGAGCCGAGGCGTTCGGCCAGCTCGACCTGGGTCAGTCCTTGCTGCAACCGCAGGTTGCGGACCGCTTGCCCCATCTGGAGCTTGAGCTCGATCAGCGCCGCCTCCTCGGGCGACAGGTGAAGGAACTCCGCGACGCTTCCCTCCCTCCAGCCCCTCGCGCGCAGTGTCTTCCAGCGAGCCCTATCCACCGTCGTACTCCGCGAGCCGCCCTCTGCAGAGCGCGATGACCCGCCGAGGAGTCGTCCGGCTCTTCTTCGCGAAGACGTCGAGAATCACAGATCGCGGAGGAGGAAGCCGGCTTCGAGCCGCGCCGTTGTCGAGAACGGTGGGGTCGGAATGACCCCGGCGAGCCAGCGGAGCGGCTTGTCCGGCCGGCTCATCGGAGAGTGTATGTCAGATCTGACATTGAGTCCATGGGTCAGTGCCTTGGGCGACGCCTCCGGCTCACCCCCGGGCATAAATCACCGGGATGGCCGGTTACGGTGTCGAAGACGTGTTCGGGGGCGGCAATCTCACGGCGCAGGGGGCCGGGGAGCGGGGGCGCTCCGGGGTCGGATGTATACTCGCGAGCGCTTTTCCCACAACCGGTTGGCGACCCAGGGCCGATACGGTTGGGAGCGTGTCCGGGAGGCGACCGTGAGCTCTGGATCGAAAGCCTTGGCCCTCTTGCTGGTCCTCGCGTGCGCGCCGATCGCCGCGACCCCCGCGGGCGCCGCCACCTTCGGCGAGCAGATGGAGTTCGGCGTCGAGATGGCCCGCAAGGGGCTCTGGCGCGAGGCGCTGTTCCGCTTCCGCCAGGCCGGCGCCATGGAGCCCGGCAACGTGCGGGCGATGAACAACCTGGCCGTGGCGTACGAGGCGGTCGGGCTCTTCGACCAGGCCCTCGAGACCTACCGCGAGGCGTTGAGGGTCTCCCCCAACGACGGCGAGCTGCGCCGCAACTACAGCCAGTTCCTCGAGTTCTACCAGAGCTTCGAGGGCGAGGATGAGGGCGACGAGGGCGGCGACGACGACGGGGACGGCGAGGGCGACGAGGGCGGGGACGACGACGGGGGCGGCGAGGGCGACGCGGCGAGCCCGGACCAGGCCGGGGGAAGCTCCGCGGGACAGGAGAGGCTCCGATGAGAGACCGAGCACTGCTCGTGGCGACGGCGATCGGCGCCTGGGCGGCATTGCCCGCCGGCGCCGGGACGACGAAGGTCGAGTTCCGGGTGCCGGTCAAGGCCCAGCTCGACCTGCGCGAGCGCGAGACCGTGACCGTCATGCCCTTCCTGGTGGCGAGCGAGGAGGGCGAGGCTCCGCTCGAGCGGCGCGGCGTCGACGTCCAGAAGGAGTTCGAGAGCTACATGAAGCGCCTGCTGCGGCGGCGCACGGAGCTCAGCTACCAGGAGGCGCCGCCGATCGACTACCCCACCTTCGACCTCCAGGCGCTGGCGCTGGACCGCGACTTCTGGCGGGTCGTCGGCGAGCGGGCCGACGCCGACCTCATCTTGACCGGCAGCCTCGACTTCGACATCCAGGACCGCAGCGGTTACCGGACGGAGGAGTACGTTTCGCCCTTCGACGGCCGCACCTACTACCGGCAGGTGCTGGTGGAGCAGACCGGCTTCGAGTACGACATCGTGCTGCAGGTCTACGACGGGCGCGACGGAGAGCTCCTGCACACCGACAACTTCAAGGACTTTCGCCAGTTCGAGGGGGAGGGGGCGGACCCCCTGGCGGGGATGTTCGAGAACCTGCTGGCGCTGGAGGACCGGATCGCGGGAGTCTTCGCCCAAAAGGACGTCCCGACCACCCGCGTCCTCTACACCGATTGAGCCGAGAGGGCTCCCCCGGACCGGGACCTTGCCGCCAGAACCGCTGACCGAACGGAGGTCGCCTTGAGTCTCCGACGCACCCACATCGCCCCCGTCCTCGCCCTCGCCGCCGGCCTCCTGCTGCCCGCCGCCGGCGCCGCGCAGTCCTGCCTCTCCTTCAACGCCTTCGTCTGCTTCGGCAAGAACAAGATCCAGTACCGCCACTTCGACTGGCAGATCTACCACTCGACGCACTTCGACATCTGGTACTACCCGGAGGAGGAGCCGCACCTCCAGCGCGTCGCGTCGCTGGCCGAGAGCGCCTACGACCAGCTCTCCCAACAGCTCGATCACCAGATCACCGAACCGATCAAGCTGATCTTCTACGAGACCCACGCGGCGTTCGAGCAGAACAACATCATCCTCAACTTCATCCCCGAGGGCATCGGCGCCTTCGCCGTGCCGAGCGGCGGCAACCGGATGGTGCTGCCCATCGACCTCCCGGCTCCGGAGCTGATGGCCCTGATCCTCCACGAGCTCACCCACATCTTCCAGTTCGACATCATCTTCCAGGGCAGGTCCGCCAAGGCTTTCACCGCCGGCCCTCCGCAGTGGTTCTGGGAGGGCATGGCGAGCTACTTCGGCCGCGACGAGTCCGCCCGCGACAAGGGCTTCCTGCGCGACGCGGTGGTCAACGACCGCATTCCGCCGATCACAGAGATCGAGGGCGGCGGCTTCTTCGCCTACCGCTTCGGCCACGCGGTCTTCGACTACCTGGAGGAGCGCTGGGGCGTGGAGGGCGTGCGCGACTTCGTCTTCGAGGTGCGCAACACCCTGGGAGGCTCGGTGGGCAAGGCGCTCGAGCGCTCCTTCGGCGTCGAGCCCGAGGACTTCGACGCCGACTTCCGGCGCTGGCTGCGACGCAAGTACCTGCCGGAGCTGGTGGCCAGCGGCGAGCCGGGCGACTTCGGCCGTCCCTTCCGGCGGCCGCAGACGATCTTCTCCGGCCAGATGACCTCGCCGACCGCCTCCCCCTCCGGCGACCTGATCGCCGCCTTCTCCACCCACAAGGGCGACGTCGACGTCGTGCTCTTCGACGCGCGCGAGCGCACCGTCCTGCGCAACCTGACCAAGGGCTTCGAGCAGGAGTTCGAGTACCTCGTCGCCCAGGAGATGACCCTCGGGCGCAAGATGGGACGCGACCTCGCGTTCTCGCCGGACGGCAACTCCATCGCCCTGTTCGCCCGCCGGGGCGCCTGGCGCAAGCTGCTCATCCTCGACGTGCTGCACCGCGGCAAGCGCCGGGTCGTCGACCTCGACGGCGTCGACCAGCCCTACGCGCCCGCCTGGTCGCCCGACGGCTCGAAGGTGGCTTTCAGCGGCTACCGGGACGGCCGCTTCGACATCTTCGCGGTCGACGTCGCGTCCGGCGAGGTCACCCGCATCACCGACGACGACGTCTACGACGCCTCGCCGGTCTACGCCCCGGACGGTCGCTCGCTGGTCCTGACCTCGGTCATCGGGGGCTACGGCAACCTCTACCGCATCGACCTCGACGCGCCGGGCGACAGGGTGCCGTTGACCTCCGGCGAGAGCAACGACACCGACGCCGTCTTCTCCCCCGACGGCTCGGAGCTGTTCTTCACCTCGGACCGCACCGGGGCCGACAACGTCTACGGCCTGGACCTGGAGTCCGGCGCGGTCACGCAGTACACCAACGCCGTCTCCATCGTCTTCCAGCCGACGGTCCTCGCCGGTCTCGAAGGCGAGCCGGACAGTCTCGTC